>ERZ1292630.3807-Hain-H41-02um-R3-3807-length-13028-cov-7_pt1 | contig 13028 bp, 10 predicted proteins | sample MGYA00564408_ERZ1292630 | MGnify/ENA primary metagenome ERZ1292630 (study PRJEB36523, sample SAMEA6512641) | groundwater metagenome | collected 2019-01-08 | study: AquaDiva: Metagenomics assemblies of 32 groundwater samples | reverse complement strand
CCCAGCACCTCGCGCACCGACGCGGCCAGAATCGCCTCGTTCTCGGGTTTGTGACTGACCAGTTTCGAGACGAGCCCGCCCAGCGACGCGTCGAACTCGCGGCGCGCTTCCTCCGCCAGAACGGCGCCGCGAAGCCCCGGGTTCTGCTGGAAGAACTGATACTCGAGCGTCTCCTCGAGCGCGATCGGTTCTTCCAGGAGGACCGCGAACTGCGGATCCATCTCCAGCACCGCGTCGACCATCGCCTGCACCACGCGCCGCTGCTCCGCGGGGGCGTCGAGCTGGTCGGCCAGGCGGTGATAGCGCATGAGCGTGAGCGCGCTGACCGTGTGATAGAGGTAGCAGTAGGTCCCGATCGGCAGGACGTAGCGCGCCACCTCCTGCGCCTTCTTCTGGATCTCGCCCGCCCAGCGTTCGGGCTGATGCGCGCGAGCGGGGAAGCGCTTGTAAAACTCGGCTTCCGCCACCGGCGTCAGAAGCGTGCGGAGCTCGTGGTAGTCGCGATGGAGCCGCTCCACCGCCTCTTCGTAGATCCGCTGCGCCTCGCCGCCGCCGAGTTCCGGAACGATCGTCGTCCCCGGCTTCACCTCCACGTAGCGCTGGCTCACCTGCTCCGAGTTGTAGAAGGGGTGGCTGTGGAGGAAGGTCCAGACGAATTGCCGCGAGATCTTGTCGAGCGCGAACTGGAAGTGGGCGTGCTGGAAGGTGGTGTGATGCCCGGCGGCGTAGAGGTCCTTGGCCAGCGCGTCGCGCCGCTCGTGGCGGATGGCCCGCTTCTCCTCGGAGAGCGAGTCGCCGCCGACCTCCTCCTGCGTCACGATCCCCTTGGCGGAATAGCAAGTACGGGCCGTCGCCACGGCGTTATCGAGCGGCCGGGCGAACGCCTGAACGAGCGTGACCTCCGGGGGGCCGGAGCGGAACGGGGCGATGATCGGGAGCATCGGAACGATTGTGCGCCCTGCGCGTCCCCCGGACAAGGCCCTAGCGGCGCGGCGCCCCGCGGCGGTGCCGCCAGTCGAGAAATGTGTGCGCGGCGGAGAGGATGACGGGGAATCCGGGCTGTGGCTCAGGGGCGGGTGTCGGGCATCGCGAGGTGATCGGCCAGTTCGCCGATGGAGGCAATGATGCCGCTCGGATGCGGAGTCGTCTTCACCTCGTCCCCCGAGCGATACTTGCCGGTCCTCACCAGCACGCCGCGCATACCGAGCGCCACCGACGCCGCCACGTCGATCTCCGCGTCGTCGCCGACCATCACGATCTCCTCGCGCGCCACGCCGGCTTCGCGGGCGATCGTGTCGAAGAGAAGCGGCGAGGGCTTCCCGAGCGTCTCGGGCTCGCGGCCGCCGCAGTACGCCAGCAGCGCCGCCACGCCGCCGACGTCCAATCGAAACTCACCGGCCACCCGGTAGTACCGATTGCGCGTGAGCGTGTAGAAGGCGACGCCGTCGAGGAGCCGGCGAAACGCGGGTTGGAGGTCGCCGACGTGCCAGCCGTGCACCTCGGTCGCGAGGAGCACGGCCGGGCCGGCGGGGTCTTCGTGGAACCACGCGTAGTCCTCGCGCTGGTTCTGGTCTCCGATCAGGATGCCGCGATCGTGCCCGCGACCCGGCAGAACGCGGCGCGCGATCATCACCGGGGTGTAGAGGTGCTCGGGCCGGTCGAGGATGCCGAGCCCCTCGAGGTGTCCGGTGAGCACGCGCAGGGGAATGCTCGTGGTGTTCGTGACGAGTCGGACGGGCCATCGCTCGCGGAGCAAGCGCACCGCCTCCACCGCGCCGGGGAGCGCCGGTCCGTGTGCCCCGTCGGTGAGCGTGCCGTCGATGTCGAGGCAGACCAGCCGGGCGGTTGCCGTCATCGCGCCTCCACTACGGGCCATGCGGCCAGGTGACGAAAAGCCTCCGGGCGATCATCTCCGCGCTGCCGTCCTCGAAGGTGACCGTGGGCACGTAGACGAGGCGGCTTCATTGCACCGCGTGATTCATCCGCGCCTTCTCCCGAAGATCCGATTCATCGTCCCCGCCACCGACTTCACCTCGGGGACGCGCAGCACGGCACACGCCGACAGATAGACCACGGTCGCGGCCGCTAGTCCCGCGCCGACCACGAGTGCGCGATACGGCACGCCGGCCGCTTCGTGTCCGCGAGTGAGCGCTGTCGCGGCCGACCACCCGGCGCCAGCCGCCAGCGTCGCGGCGATCAGGATTCGCCCCGAGGCTGCCAGCAGCGCCCGCGCCCCCATGGCGCCCAGTTTCTGCCTCAACGCGTAGAAGAGGAGGACGAAATTGAGCACCGAGCCGATCGACGTCGCCAGCGCGAGTCCCGCATGCTGGAGCGGCCCCATCAACGCGAAGTAAAGCCCCACCGTCACGCCGATCGTGATCATCGAGATGGTGACCGGGACGCGCGCCATACCCAGCGAGTAGAACGCCGGGACCATGACGCGCACCGCCGAGAAGGCGGCAAGCCCCACGGCATAGGCCCAGAGCGCGTGCGCCGTCTGCGCCGTGTCGGCGGCGCTGAATCGCCCATGCTGGTAGAGGAGGGCCACGATCGGTTCCGCGAGCGCGATCAGCAAGAGCGTGGCCGGCAAGGTGAGGAAGAGAACCAGCCGAAGCGAGAGCCCGATCGTCGCCTTCAGATCGGTCATGTTCTTCGCCGCCGCGTGGCGCGAGACCTCCGCCAGCGTCACCGTGGCGATGGCGACGCCGAAGAGGCCGATCGGCAACTGCATCAGTCGGTAGGCATAGTTGAGCCAGGAGACCGAGCCCTCGCGAAGCGTCGAGGCGAGAAACGTGCTGGTAAAGACGTTCACCTGCGCCGCCGCGATCCCGATCGTGGCGGGCGCCATGAGGGTCACCACGCGGAGGACGCCTGGATCGCGAAAGGAGAGGATCGGGCGCCAGCGAAAGCCCTGCTCGCTCAGTGCCGGGAGTTGGATCGCCAACTGCCCCAGCCCGCCCAGAAGCGCGCCGAATGCCATGCCGACGATCGGATCGAGGCCGAAGCGCGGCATGAAGGGAGCGATGGCGAATCCCGAGACGATGAGGCCGAGATTGAAGAGTACCGGCGCCACGGCGGGGAGGAAGAAGATCCGCCGCGTGTTCAACACACCCATCACCGCCGCCGCGAGCGATACCAGCAGCAGGAACGGCGTCATGATCTGGGTCATGAGCGCTGTGAGCGCGAGCTTTCCTGGGATCTCGCCGAATCCGGGCGCCAGCAAGCCGACGATCCACGGCGCGGTGACGATCCCGATCAGGCAGAGCGCGGAGAGGACGACGAGAAGGAAGTTGATGACGAGGTTGGCGAGCCGCATGGCCGCCTCGGGGCCGCCCTCCTGCTGCGCCTTCGTGAGCGTCGGCACGAAAGCCGCGCTCATGGCCCCCTCGGCGAAGAGATCGCGGAGGAGATTCGGCACACGGAACGCGACCTGGAACGCGTCGACCGCGAAACCGGCGCCGAACTGCGCGGCGAAGACCTGCTCGCGAACGAGTCCCATGATGCGGCTGAGGAGGGTCGCGAGGGAGATGATGCCGGCCGCGCGCGCGATGCTCATCGGCTTGGGGGCGGGTGGCGCTGTCTCGTCAGGAGTCACGGGCGGGCATCGTCCCTTTGGGCTGGCATGAAGTCAATGCCAAGCGCCGCGACCTGCCATTCCGGGCCCGCGAGCGCCATCCTGTCAGACCGAACCGTCAGAAGCACCTTGAGGGCGGCGGCGGCCCTGGTGCTGCAACGATAGTGAAAACAATAAGTTAACGCGTTGCATTCGGCGCCGTGGTGGAGGGCACGCCGCTTGCCTTGTAGCATTGAACGGCTCCCCATCGCGAGAGCTGCCGCCGTCGGGAGGTTCAGTCCGTGACCGAGACAACGTTCGCATACGAACCGAAGCTGGGTGCCAACCCCTGGCTAGCCCGCGAGGAGGAGTTTCCCTCGATCGGGCCGGCGGCGTCCAAGCTCCGTTTCCTACTTCAATACGCCGTCCTCGCGCCGTCGAGCCACAACTCGCAGCCGTGGTTCTTCCGCGTGTTGGGCGATCATGTCGATGTCTACGCCGATCGCACGCGAGCGCTCCCGGTCGTCGACCCCGACGATCGCGGGCTCGTCACCTCGTGCGGTTCGGCGATCGAGTTCCTCCGCGTCGCGCTCCGCCACTTCGGCTACCGCGACAAGACGGAGTTGCTCCCCGATCCCAAGGATTCCGATTTCCTCGCGCGCGTGGAGATGGACGGTGTCTATCGGACAACGGACGCCGATCGCCGGCTCTTCCGCGCCATTCTCGGCCGCCGAACGAACAGACTACCGTTCGAGGCGCGGCCGTTGCCCGGCGACCTCCTCGCCACCCTGGCGGAGGAAGCAGAAGTCGCCGGCGCACACCTTGTCGTCTCGCAGGACCCGCCGACCAAGGAAGCGATCGCGACCCTGATCGCGGAGGGAGATCGAACCCAGCTCCGGGATCCCTCCTTCCGCCGCGAACTCGCCGCTTGGATCCACCCGGCGCGGAGCCGCACGCGGGACGGCATACCGGGCACCGCCTTCGGCGTAAGCCAGGTGCTCGACGTAGTTGGAACTCCGACCATCTCACTCGTGGTCCGGACGTTCGATCTCGGCAAGGGCCGCGCGGCCACGGACCGCGCGCTGGCCGAGGGGTCGCCGGCCCTGTCCACGCTCTGGACCGCCGGCGACACGCCCCGACACTGGCTCGTGGCGGGACAGGCCCTGGCGCGCGTGCTCCTTCGCGCTCAGGATGCGGGAGTGTCGGCCTCGTATCTCAATCAACCGATTGAGGTTCCGACGCTTCGCCCGCGCCTGAGGCAGACACTCGGAATCGCGGGTTACCCCCAGATGCTGCTCCGACTGGGGTTTGGGCCGCCGCTCGATCCCACCCCGCGGCGACCTGTGGAGGAAACGATGCGGTAGGTGACCGTGCCGGCCCCCTACGGCCGGTAGCCGCCGTATCTCGCCGGGCTCCGCGGGCAACCGCGGACCCGGCGCTTTTATTTGGGGTTTGGTATAATCAGCGCGGCTCCCAGGCCGGTCCGACGGCCGGGCGAACCCACCTCAAAGGAGCGACTCCATGAGCCCGAACGACCCGGACAAGGACATCGTCGAACGGCTGATCGCCGAGACCAACCTCTCCGCGAGGATGGACGCGCTGATCGGGGAGATTTGCGAGAAACTCCGCGAGTACGGCGTCGCGAGTCCTCACAAGGCGTTCAACGACCTGGTCGATCCCTTCCGCGAGTACTTCATGCTGGAGTACGAGGAAGAGAAGGGACTCGAGGAAGCCGCGGCCAGCGAGGAAGAGGACGAGGAAGAGGAAGAAGAGGACAAAGGCTACTAGGCGGCCCCGCGCCGCCGCGCGCTACTGCACGCCGCGGCGACGCTTGTCCGATCCCCCCTGAGGCTCCTCCGCCAGACGGCGGAGGAGCGCGAGGTTCCGGCGGTCCATGACCACGCCGTCGGCGCCCTTCGGCGTTTCCAAGAGTTTTGGCACCGCCGCGAAGCGCGGGTCGCGCATGAGCCGCGCGAACGCTTCGACTCCGATCTTTCCCTTCCCGATATGCTCGTGGCGGTCGACGTGACTGCCGCGCTCGTTCTTCGAGTCGTTCACGTGGAAGACGCGGAGCGATTCGAGACCGAGGATCGCGTCGAACTCGCGAAACGTCTCCTCGTATCCCTGATCGGTCGTCAGGTCGTAGCCCGCCGCGTGGACGTGGCAGGTGTCGAAGCAGAACTGGACCAGGTCGCGCCGGGCCACGCCGCTTCGCATCCGCGCCAGCTCCTCGAACTTCCGTCCGAGCGTCGTGCCCTGTCCGGCCACCGTCTCGAGGAGCAGGATCACCGAGGCCGCCGGCGCCAGAGCGCGGGCTTCGTCGATCGATTCGGCCGCGCGGTCGCACCCCTCCAGCACCCCCGAGCCGACGTGCGCACCGGGATGGGCGACGAGGAACGCGATTCCCAGGACTTCGCAGCGCAGGAGTTCGTCGGCCAGCGCCTCGACCGACTGTTCCCGGAGCGAGCCGACGGGGGAGGCAAGGTTGATCAGGTAGGAGTCGTGCGCCACCACCGGGGCCAGGCCGCTGGCGGTCCAGGCGGCCCGAAACGCCGTCGCCTCCTCGTCCGAGATCGGCTTTCCCTTCCACTGATTCGCATTCTTCGTGAATATCTGCAACGCGCGGGCCCGGACGGCCAGGGCGCGCTCGATTCCCGTGACCGGCCCCCCGGCGACGCTCATGTGGGCCCCGATCAGGGGGCCCTCGGCGGGGACCGGCGGGTAGGACTTGGGGGCCGACCTGGGGGCCGACTTGGGAGTGGTCTTGGGAGTGGCCTTAGCGCCGGTCGTTCGCGCGACCCTTTTCCGCGTCGCTTTTTTCACTGGAGGAACCAACCGTTGATGCCGATGGCAGATAGGACGGTGAACCGCGTTTCGGGGCTTCGATCGGTGACCATGGAAGGAAGCCTATGAAGGCCGGACGCGGAGGGCAAGCACGGAAGGTGGTCGCCACGCGCCCCGAGGCGCGGCACTGTCCGCGCTGCGGCACACGGACACGCCCCATCAAGGAGCACGGCGTGAAGCGGCGCGGCTGCCCGGAGTGCGGATTCATCGCCTACCGGAATCCGGTCCCCGCGTGCGGCGTGGTGATCGAGAAAAACGGCTCGGTCCTCCTCGCGAAGCGCGGCCACGAGCCGCGGCTAGGCTGCTGGGGGATTCCGGCGGGCTTCATGGAGTACGGGGAGCACCCCGAGACGACCGCCATCCGCGAGGCCCGGGAAGAGACGGGGCTCAAGGTGCGGCTCACGGGGCTCTTCGGCGTCTACGCGGGACGGGACGATCCGCGGACGCGCGCGGTGCTGATTCTCTACCACGCGCGCCCGGTAGGGGGACGTCTCGAAGCAGGCGACGACGCGATCGAAGTGGAGTACTTTCCGCTGATGCATCTGCCGCGCCCGATCGCGTTCGAATCGCATCGCGAGGCGTTGCGCGACCTGAAGCGGCTTCTGAGGAGCCGCGGGGGAAAACGGACCATGCGATGAGCATTCGCCTCCTTCATCTCGCCGATCTCCACCTCGGCGCCACGTTTCCCTCCCTGGGCGACCGGGGCGAGGAGCGGGCGCGCGACTTCCTGAGCGCGTTCCTCCGCGCCGTGGAATATGCGGTGGGGGAGTCGCGCCCGGTCGATTTCGTGGTGATCGCGGGCGATCTCTTCGACACGCACGATCCCGACGAGGGGCTGGTCGCGCAGGTGGAGGCCGCCTTCGAGCGGCTGGAGAGGGCGAAGGTCCCGGTCCTGATCGCCCCCGGGACGCACGACGCGCCTTCCTACCGGCGATCCGTCTATCGCCGGCTTCGTCTCGCCGACAACGTCCATCTCTTCCTCTCGCCGACGCTCGAGGCGGGACCTCGCGTCTCGGTCGGCGGCCTCACGGTCCAGACCTACGGGATCGCCTACGACGCGGCGGTCTGCGAGCGGCCGCTGGGCGAATTCCGCCCCCTGGGCCTCGCCGACTTCCACCTCGGCGTGCTCCACGCGGCGCTGGAGGACAGCCCGACCTGGAAGCGGCGGAGCAACGACCTTCCGATCAACCGGGCCGAGATCGCGGCGTCGGGCCTTCACTATCTGGCGCTCGGTCACTACCACAATTTCTCCGAGGTGCGGGAAGGCGGGTCGGTGGCGGTCTATCCCGGCACGCTGGAAGGGAAGAAGTTCGGCGAGGACGGTCCCCGCTACCTCGTCACCGCCACGCTCGGGCGCGAATCGATTTCGGTGGAGCGCACGCCGTGGAACCAACGGACCCTCACGCAGGCGCTGATCGACTTCCAGGCCTCCGACCTCTCTGGGGAAGCGGCGCTGGAGCAGCGGATCCTAGCCTTCGCGGGCGACCGTGAACTGGCGCGGCTTCGGCTCGAGGGACCGAGCACGTTCGTCTTCGACGCGGAGCGGTTGCTGGAACGGCTATCGCCCCGCTTCTTCCATCTCGAACTCGACGACAGAACCTACGTCGTGAACGCGCGGCTCCTCGACCAGTATCGCGAGGAGGCGACCGTGCGCGGCGTCTTCGTGCGAAACATGCTGGAGCGGATCGATCGGGCGCCGGACGAAGCGACGCGCGGCACCGCCACCCTGGCCCTCCGGATCGGCCTCGCCGAATTCCAGAACCCCCGCCATGCATCTTGAGCGCGTCGTCATCGAGGGCTTCGGCCCCCTGACCGCCTACGAGGCGGTCTTCGAGCCGAAGCGGCTGAACCTCGTCATCGGCCCGAACGAATCGGGGAAGTCGTCGTTCGCCTCCGCCGTCGTCTCGACGCTCTTCGGCTTCGGCTCGCACGAGGCGGAAGCGCTGGCCCGCCCCTGGAGCGGCGCGCGCCATGCCGCGTCGGTGACCTTTCACGCCGCCAACGACCGCTACCGCGTCTCGCGTCGCTTCGACACGCACGACGTGGAAGTGGTTCGTCTCGGCGCCGAGGGCGAGGAACCGGTGGAGACGCTCTTCCACGGTTCCGCGAATCCGCGCGGCCGGAGTTCCGAACTGGAGAAGTACGAGGAAATCCTGCGAGGCTGGCTCGGCTTCACCGACGAGCGCCTCTTTCGCGAGTCGGCTTTCGTCCACGAGAACGCGCTCGAGACGGAGGTCTCTCCGGAACTGCGGCACCTCGTCTCCGGCGCCGTGGAGGCTGATTATCAGCAGATCCAGCAGGCGCTCCTGGCGCGGCTCGATCTTCTGACCAGGGAACACCCCTTCGATCCGCGCTCGCGCAAACGCTCCAACCGCTCCATCGAGAGCCGCACCGCGCGTCTCGAGGAACTCCGCTCCCGCCGCGCCCGCGCGGAGGTCGTGCTGAGCGAGGTGAAGTCGCGACAAAAGGAACTGGAAGAACTCGACTCGAGGATTCTGGATCTCCGTGCCGACCTCGCCGGGAAGGAACAGCTCCTGGCCGACCTCGACGCCTGGGTCTCGCTCCGGGAAGAGCAGCGGAAGCTCCTGAAGCGCGCGCCGGCGATCGGGTCCGAACTGGTGAACGCGCGCCGCGCTCGGAATTCCGTGGAGGAGATCGACCGCCGCATCGCGCAGAGCCTCGGCTATCTGGCCAACGCTCCCGAAGAAGTGGAGCCCGACCTTGTCCGCCTCGGGACGCTCCGCGCGCAGCGCGCGCGACACCTCAAGTCGGTGGAAACGGAGCGGGGAAAGCTGGAAGCGACGCGGCCCGTCTCCCGGGTCGTGACGATGGGGATCACCATCGTCCTCGCCGCGCTCGCCGCCGGGATCACCTACGGGGTCTGGAGGCAACTCGGGCTCGCGGCCGGCGCCATGGCGCTCGGCGCCGTGCTCGGCCTCATCGTCAGCCGCGCGTTCGGCCAGAGCACCGAGAAGGCGCGGGTCATGGGCGAGGCGCAGGTGAAGATCGTCGAGGAGAACATCCGGACGCTGAGCCAGGAGATCGACCAGATCGAGATCCGCGTGAACCCGTTCCTGGCCGGCCGGACGCTCGAAGTCGTGCTGGGCGACGTGAAGCAGTTCCGCGCCGCGAATCAGGAGCGGCGCGAGCACGCGGCGGTCATGCACTCCCTCCCGATGCCCGACCGTCTGGAGTCGGAGGCGCGGGAGATCGACGAGGCGGTGGGGTCGCTCCGCTCGAAGGAGAAGCTCCTGCTGCAGCAGTCGGGGTTCCTCGCTCCGTTCAAGGAGGATCCGGTGAAGATCGCCGAGGCCTCGGACCGGCTGAAGCGCGAGACCACGGCGCTCCGAACGCGCCTCGATTCCGCGCAGGAGGTGCTGGACGGCGTGGTGCGGCGCGGCGGTCCCGACAGCGACGCGGAGAATCTCGAGTCGCTGGACGAGGCGATCGCGGCCGACGAGGAGTCGCTTCGCTACGAGGTGAAGCATCGCGACGCCCTTTTGATCGCGCTGGAGGGGCTCCGCGAAGCCGTGCACGAATACCAGGAGCAGCACGTGGGGCGAATCGCCGAGAAGGCGGGGGCGACCCTGGCCCGGCTCACCTCCGGACGATATGGCTCGGTCGCGCTGGACGCCGAATTCCACGCCACGCTCGCCATGGGCAGCCGCGGCGCCATCGGGATCGACTCCCTCTCGCGCGGTGCGCGGGACGTCTTCTACCTTTCGCTCCGCGCCTCCCTGGCGCAGGAGCTGGCGGCCCGCGAGCCGCTGCCGCTCCTGCTCGACGATCCGGTCGCCCATCTGGACGAGGACCGCCGGGGCTCCCTCCTGGCGTTCCTGGAGGAACTGGCGGAGGAGGTGCAGGTGATCCTCTTCACGCACGACCGCCGGGTCCTGGGGCAGATCCGGGCGGCCCACGTGGTTGCCCTGGGAGCGCTTCCCAAGGGCTCCGAAGCGATCCCCGGCCGGGTCGAGGTCCGCCCCTAGCTCCGTTTTTCCCGCGCCCCTCGAAAGGGCTCAAGGAGTGGCTGGAAGCAGCCGAACCTTGACCCGTATGGACGCCCCAACCACTTCCAAGACGGCGAAGCCCGAGCGAAGCGCGGACCAGAAAGCGGAGAAGATCCGCGATCAGGTTCTCGCGCTCGACGTGAAGCGCGTGGCCGACTGGCTCTCCACGCTCGTCAAGACCGTGAAGGCGACGCGCCTCTACCTGCCGAACAATCCCCAGCTCGTGAAATTCCAGGCCGACCTGGAAGCGCGCACGTGGTCGTGCCTCAAGGAAATCGGGGACATTCCCCTCACCGTGCAGCAGTTCGACTTTCTCTTCGAGGGATACTCCGTCTACCACAATGCCGACCGGAACGACTCGCTCGCCTTCCGCTTCTTCGCGGACGGCGTGCGCGGGATCACGATCCGGGAAGGGCTGGAGGCGGGCGAGCTGCGCTCCTTCCTGGAAGTGGTGCGGAAGGCGATCGACGGCCCGAACGGGGAGGACGACGTCGTCACGCTCCTCTGGGAGCGCGACTTCGGCCATATCGAGTACACCTACCTCTCCCTCGACGAGCTGAGCGATGGGGACACCTCGGCTTCCGCCGGCCGCTCCGACGACGACGCGGCGGTGACAGGCGATACGATTCCCTGGCCCGCCGGCGCGGCCGACGAGGAGGCGCTCGACGATCGGGCCGCCGCGGAAGGTGCGGCGGAAGGGGAGACCGACAGCGCGGTCGCCGCCGAGCGCTCGGACGACTGGTCGGCCCACATCCAGCGGTCCCGTACGTGGGAGCGCCCGGACAGCATCCAGTTTCAGCTCTCCGACAAGGAGCGCGACGAACTGGAGCACATGATCCGACTCGAGGAAGTCCGCCCGCTCCGCCAGGAAGTGCTCGACATCGTCGCCGCCATCCTCCGCTACGAGCAGGATGGCGCCGGCTTCAAGGACTCCGCGGTGGCGTTCCAGCGTTTCATCGAGTTCGCGATCGAGGAGGGCGACGTCCGCCGCGCACGGGAACTCGTGGGCCTTCTGAAGCAGATCGCCGCGGCGAAGACGGCGGAGGGTCCTGAATTCGAGGGAATCGCCGACCAGGTGATCCGCGAGATCGGCCGCCCGTCGTTCCTGGGGCAACTCGCGCCCACGCTGAACGCGCACCCCGAGCTCGACCCCGAAGCGCTCACCGACTTCCTGGTCCAGCTCGGCTCCAGCGCCACCCCCGCCATTTGCGACCTGCTGGGCCAGGTGAATCACGTCCGGCACCGTCGCGCCCTCTGCGAAGGGCTCATCGCCTCCTGTCGGAACGACGTCGAGCCGCTTCTGCAGCGTCTCGGCGATCCCCGGTGGTACGTGATCCGGAACGTCGTCTACGTCCTGGGCCGGATCGCGCACCACGGAGTGGAGCGCGCGCTCGATCGGGCACTGCACCATGAAGACGTGCGGGTCCGCAAGGAAGCGGTCCGTGCGCTAGGGAACATCGAGAGCCCGACGGCGCGCGCTTATCTTGTTTCGGCCTTCAAGGATCCGGACGCGGGCGTTCGCATCCAGGCCGCCATGACGCTGGCCGAGAAGCGGGAGGAGCGCGCGGCGCAAAGCCTACTCGGCGCCATCCAGGTGCCGGAGTTCCAGCGGCGCGACCTCCGCGAGCGGCAGGCCTTCTATGAGGCGCTCGGCCGTGCCGGTTCCGACGTGTTGGCGCCGAAGCTGGAGCCGCTCCTTACGAAGGGCGGGATATTCGGCGGCGGCGACGACGACGAGCGCTACCACGCGGCCCTGGCGCTCGCGTGGCTCGGCACGTCGAAGGCGCTCGCCGTGCTCGAACGCGAGCTGAAGAGCAAGCGTGAGCCGGTCCGGCAGGCCGTGGAGAAGGCGCTGGCCACGGTGCGCCACGCGGCGGCCACGGGGGTGGCGCCGAACGCCGACGGCGAGGCGCAGGGCACGGAGAGCGAGCCCTCCTCATCGCCGGGGGGGGAGGACGCGTCATGAGCGATACGACCCGCGCCGGCGCGGGCGCTCCGGTGAACACCAACGACGACCCCGCGGCGCGGCTCCTGCATCAAGGGCGGAATCTCGCCATCCAGCTCTGCGTGCTCCTCAAGACTGCCCGCGTCCACGACGTCGGGAACATCGCGTTCCAGGGGCCGCTCACCAACTTCATCGAGACCGTGGCGCAGATGTGGACCGCCGAGGACGATTTCAAGGTTCTCTCGGTCGGCGACTTCCTCTACGTGAACCAGCACCGCCTGCGCGTGGACGCGTCGTCGTATCCCAGCTACCAGTACCTGAACGACGAGTTCCGGACCCGCGGCCTCGGCGGCTTCGCCTTCGAAGGGAAGCTGACCCCGCCGGAGGTGAAGAAGTTCGTCCGGCTGTTCCTCGACGTGGACGTGAAGGCGGCGGAGCCGTTCGAGGAGTTCGTCTCGGCGTTGACGAAGCTCTCGGTGGAGAACATCGTGCCGCTCCGCGCCGTAGCGCCGATGATCGGCCACGTGGGGAGCGAGGAAGTGCGCGACAGCCGGAAGGCGGCCAAGCGGACTTTCTATCGCGCCATCGAGTCGGCGCGCACCGTGATGCTGAGCGCCCGGGACCGCCGGCCGATCGACATCCGGAAGGCGAAGCGCGCCGTCCAGGGGATCGTCGATCT
>ERZ1292630.3806-Hain-H41-02um-R3-3806-length-13030-cov-7_pt1 | contig 13030 bp, 5 predicted proteins | sample MGYA00564408_ERZ1292630 | MGnify/ENA primary metagenome ERZ1292630 (study PRJEB36523, sample SAMEA6512641) | groundwater metagenome | collected 2019-01-08 | study: AquaDiva: Metagenomics assemblies of 32 groundwater samples | reverse complement strand
GGGAGTAGGGATTGACCTCGGCTTCGGTGTTTGTAGAACAACACAAAAGTGCGTCAACACAAACACTAAGAGGGGAATGAACAGTACAAATGGCCGTGGGGAAACGATTCGCTCGTGAGCCGCTCGTGAAAGCGCTCGTGAGCCGCTCGTGAGCCGGTGTTGCTCGTCGAACGGTCGGTGCCCGGGTGTGTGTGATTGAGGCAACATCTCTAATGCGACGGAAGGGTCGCCTTGCCGTCGTCTTCCTCTCTGCGCCCCGCTACTTCGAGCATAGCCGCGTGCGCCGATTTGACCTTCCTCACCATGAACGCCCGACGGGCTGCCAAAGAGTCGAGGACATCGTCGATCCGAGCAATCTCATCCTCGTGCCGCTGCAGCGTCGCAGGAAGCTGGCTCAACTCCACGAGCCGCTGCTCCGCAATGGCGAGTTCGCATTCAAGGGCCGACACATGCGCGACACTCAACACCGGTATCGCAGCGTCCTGCATGGCGTCCTGCATGGCGTCGTGAAGTGAAGGATGATCAACTCGGCGGCGCGAACCCGCGGCGGCGGCCGCGAGGTCTCGCAGCTGACCCTCGAGCTGTGATTTGCGCATGGCCCATCCGGTCCGAGCCCGCTGCATCAACTTCACATCGCGCGCCCGCTGCGCCTCGGCCAGCACCTTGGACAGTTCCTCGCGTGTCAACGTCACGCTCTCAATTTCTCGCTGTACGTCTTGCAGCTCCGCGATGCACGTTGCGAGGCGCTCCGTCGCCATCGAGGCCACCGCGGCGGCGGCCGGCCTCTTCGCATCAGGCGGCGGGGTCCACGTAAGGGGTCCTCCTTGTCCAACAAGCGTTTCGGCCGTCGTGCTCTTCCGTACCTGTCCGACCTTCTTTGTGGGCGACACAAACTCTGTCGACGCAGAAGGGTTTTGGGCACCACCACCATCGACGGGCTCTGCCTTCGTGGCGTCGTTGTGAAGACAGTCGTCGTGCCGACTTACTGCTACTGCCTGAATGTGGTTCTGGCGACGTGCGGTGGCAAGGTGCGCCTCCTTCACTTGCAGCTCGCCCTGCAGCCGCGCAATGTCCTCCGAAGCCGATGATAACAGCGATTCGTCACGCCTGTCCGGGTGGCCTGGCTCCACGAAGGTTGCGGACGACTTGACAACGTCCTCGACGCGCCTTCGCATGTCTTTTACCTCATTTTGGCGACACGCGATCTCGGCGCGAGAGGCAGCTGCCGTTTGCTTGGCAAGCAACGCCGCGGCACGGACCTTCCGCTGCAGATCGGCAACATTCATCTCGGCGGTGCGGAGGCGGGCCTGGAGCGACGCCGCCAGTTGCCGACGCTGATCGACTTGCCGAGAGGACAGTGGAGGCGAGCGTCCGGACTTGGTCGCCGCGGGTCCATCCCAGGCGGGTGTGGGGTCCCCTCCGTGAATTACAGAACGCAACTCATTTTCCAAGGCGCGACGATGATCTAACGCAAGGTCGGTTTGCTCCATCAACTGGACGACCTGGCGCTCGGCGTGGTCGGATTGTGCCTGCAGCTCCGCGATGCGCTCCTCGCGGGTGGCGATGTCTTCTCGTAGGGAAGCCGCCACCTCTTCGGCGTGCCGTTCACGTCGTTCGCTTTTCCCTTCAGCGCGCGCCGGATCGGCGGCATCTCCGGCGACGATGACATCACCACTTTGCGGTGTCATCTTCTCCTCGGTAATGTGCGCCGATGCCAGGGACAGGCGAACGGTGAGTTCCTTGGCGAGGCTCACTCGTTCCCGTTCCAGACGAACGAGGCGGTCTGCCGGTCCTTGAATGTTGTTGACACCGCCGTTCTCCGATGAAGAGCCCCATTGCGGTCCGCCTCCCCTCGGCGTCTTCGGTTGCCTCACGCCGGTGACAGCCTCCGACACTGCAGAAGCTGTCGCGACGTTCGCGTCGTTACGGGCGGTAAGTTCGGCTTCCAGGGTTTGGACTCGCTCCTCGAGCTCTTTGCGTCGGACGGTTTCCGACATGACGGCGAATTCCGATCGGAATAGGTCCTCTTCCAGGCGATGGGAGTGCTGCCGCTCGGCGTTCAACGCGTGCCGCAACCGCTGGACTTCCGCTCCCAGCGTGGCAGAGAGCCCCTCGTCGTTGTCCCCGCTGCAGAGGACCACGTCTTGCTCCGGCGGCGGCGGATCTCGACATCTCGCGGGATCGGATGGGCTCGTAGGGCCGTCCTCGGCGGTCCGAGGGAGCGCGATACCCCTCTCAGCGAGCAAACGGTACGCCTCGTCGAGTCGATGCTGCAAGGTACAAACCATTTTCACTGTGTCCAACATGCCGGTTGGTGTGGCGATGTTGACGAAGACCGGGCGCGTTTGAATTTCCTTCGCTCGATAAGCGTACTTCAGCGTCCCTAGCGTCTCCTCGAAGTCGCCCTCTTCACCGGAGACGCATGCGATCATCAGCGTGCGGCTGTTGCCCGAGAGCCCGTCCTGGAGCAACCGGGTCAGTTTCGAGGACCGGAAGGGGATGTGGGTCACCGAGGAGCCCGTAGCGGGAGTGACGTCGTCGCCCGGAGTTGCCACCCCACCGCCGAGGGAAAGCTGTTTCTTGCGCGGGTCGGCGCCGGCGTCCTTCCCTATCCTAGCCTGTTTTTCCCTCTTCGAACGCTTCGCCAGCGCGGTGATGACGTTGCCCAGCGCCAGTAAGCCCGCGTTGATGGAAATCGTCTCCCGGATTGTGCCGCCACGAAGGGGGCCGCCACCCCCTCCTTGCGAAGCCCGCATGTGAAGGAGCGGCGGCTGCTGCGGCTCTTGGAGATGCGCATCGGGTGTCGTGAGGTTTCCAAGACCGAAGGATTTTTTCACTCGTTCGCTGCCAGCGAGATCGACCAACTGCAGCTTCGTTGTGCGCCACCCTCCACTCCCACCGCCGCCTCCTCCTTGTACCCATGTGGCCACGTGCAGCGTCAACAACAGATGCGATCGGCTGCTGCGCTGGTTCATGAGCGTGGTGGCGCTGACGCGGCGGCGGTTTCCCTCCGCCCAGAGGCGCAGCAGCGCCGATTCGGAGCTGACCGGCTCTTGCCTCAGTCCGACCACGACCGCTGCGGGAAGGTTGCCGTCGAGGTCCCCGCCGCTGCCATCCGCGAAGGAGGCCGCCGCCCCGCCACGGGGCGTCGACGAGCGACTCGCGGCTCGCAGCGGGAGCGCCGACCGTCCCGTCCGCGGCGTCGTCGTCGTACTGCTGTCAATATCGTTGTGATAATTTCGACTGCCACCGCCACCCGCCGCCTCTCCATTGTGGGCTGCGGTCGTCGACGACGACATGACCGCCATGACGTCGTCGCCCGCAAGAAGATCGAACAACTGTTCGTTGTACAGCTCCATCATCGTCGCCGTCACGCGAGGACACGGCCTCCCCGGGTGGCCCCGGCCGTTTGCGTCGATCGGGCTGTCCACCCCCATGGCGTCGGCAGGAAAAACGTGCCCCGCGATCGCCTCCACGATGCCGTTCATCGTGAACGTCTTGCCCGACCCGGTTTGGCCGTAGGCGAAGACGGTGCCATGGTACCCTTGCAGCACGGACTCCACGATGGGGGCGACCAGCTCCTGGTAGAGCGCATCCGTCGTGTCGCTGCCGGGAAGCACTCGGTCAAAGGCGAAGGTGCGCTCGCCTCCAATGATGATGTGCTTGCCATCCGGAAGCGCACGCGCGACGGTCCCCAATGCGCCAGCGGTGCCACCGCCCGCTTCTGCTGCGCGCGCTGCTGTTGGTCGAATGCGCACCGCCACTCGAATTTGCTCAAACGATGGACCGACGGTGCCACCGACGTGATTCGATGCTGCCGGGGAAGATGAAGCCATATGGGGGTGGACAAAAACTCCAGTTCAGAGGAACAACAAGGGTGTTCAGGGAGCGAGTTCGTGTTGTGACCTTAAGAAACTATCTTTCTTTCTTGAGTCACACGCTCTCTGTGGACACATCATGGTGATTTCCAGAGGTAGGGGGGAGGGACGCGCGTTCTCTCGTCTATCGTCAAGGAACGTACCGGAAGTCAGGAGAGGGGCGATGAAAATCACAGCAGCACAGGCGTGTGCGCTTGCTGTGATGCCTACGGAACATCCAAAGGAGCTGAACACACACAAAAAAAACATCGACCCCGTGGCGATGATCTGATGATGTGTGTGTGTCACCCTGAGAGAGAGCAGGGCAGAGACAAAATATGGAGGCGGAAAAACAAGGAAAGAGACAGGAACGGAGATCGTAGGCGGGAAGGAGAGAGAGAAAAGAAAGTCAACGGGCCGAGGAAACGAAAAGGAAAAGCGTGGGTGGCGGTGTTGGGTGTGTGACAGTGTGAGAAATGTGAGAGACGGTTCCAAAATTGTCTGTTCGCGCGGGCACAAAAATCAAAAATAAATGCGCCACGATCGATACACTCACGAGAGAGGGCGACGACCACAGGGTGTGCCTCACTCTTTGGCGTCCACGATTCCCTGCTCGGCGATGGCGAAGACGCATTCCGTTTCCGGCAGCGACGGGGAATCGTAGATCTTGCAAATGCGCTGCTCGCCGCGCCCTTTGCGAAGCGACAGACGGGTCGTGCTCGCGTGCGCCAGGATGTGACCGCCAATCGGCTTCTTCGGATCGGCCACGAACATGCACGCACCGCCAGGGTCGGCGACAACTTGGTTGGTGATGTAGACGGCAACGTTGAACTCCTCGGCGATCTTCATGAGCTGGTTCAGCATTTTGCCCAGCTTCTGCTGGCGCTCGGCTAGCTCGCCGCGTCCGCTGAAGTCCACGCGAAACAGGGCTGTGATGGAGTCGACGACCAACAAGCTGTAGGGCTCCTCCGCCATCTTTGCCGCCACGAGGCTGAGTAAGTGTGCCTGGTGCTCGTGCGTGTACGCGCGCGCCACGAGGATGTTCTCCAGCACCGCGTCGGCCTCCAGCCCAAAGCGTTCCGCGATCGGTCGAATGCGTTCCGGGCGGAAAGTCGCCTCCGTGTCGACGAAAATTGCCTTTCCATTTCCGCCGCCGATTTGGGTAGGCAGCTGGCAGGTGACGCACAGCGTGTGGGCCAGCTGCGTCTTCCCCGTGCGGAATTCACCGAACGCCTCCGTGATGCTCATGCTTTCCAGACCGCCGCCGAGCAGCTGATCCAACGCGGTGCTGCCTGTCGTGATTTTGGTCACCCGTTTGCGCTGCTGCAGATATGTGACACCGTTAACGAAGCCGGTGTCGGTGAGCCGGCGGGCGGCCTCAATGATTTTGTCGACCTTCGCCTCTGATAGGCCCTTGACGTTGACGAGGTCCTTCTTGCATTGCATGTGAATGCCTGGGACGGTGAAGATGCCAGCAGCCTTGAGCTTGGCGATGTCGGCGGCCGCGATGCCTTGCTCGGTGAGGCGGTCGATTTCCATGAGCGCTTGAACGGAAACATCGTTGCCAGCGGCCGCGGCGGTGGCGGAGCTGGCGCCCTCTGCCTCGACGTCCGTGGCCACGTCGAAGTCGACGGCGGCGGAGGGATGGGCGACGACGTGATTCGACCGGGAAGCGGAGAGCATCTCGAGCGGATAAGGAGAAAAATGAAGACGAAGAAAGTAGTGAAACAGACGGAGATCTTTTTTATGTGCGAGCCAAAGTCCACAACTCAAGCAAGGTGGTGACGCCTGCACAGCCACGGTTACCAGAGCTGAGTATGGTTCGCTGCGACGCCACGGTGTAGCACTTCGTTGGGACCCATCGGCCCCTGACGCAGTGGCCGCGCACGCGGGCATAGGGATATAGGGGTCTAAATCTGGGAGACACTGGTGGGGTCCTATGCCGTCTCGACGGTACGGCACCTCTAATTCTGCCTACTCTCGTTTGCGTTCATGACTCAGTACGCCGCTCGACCGAATTCGACACCCCCAGCGTACGTCGCGGACGCCGGAGGTATGCCGGTAGGGTAGCGGGCGGCGCCACCCGGCTGCGTAGCCAGCTCCCGCATGATGCGATGGTGGTTACCGAGGACATAGGCGACCTGCGCGGCCTTGTCGACCGCGTCGCGAATGCTGCCGCCACCCGCACGACCGCCAGCGGCGGGGGGCGTTGGCGGCGCGAGGCCGCCATGATGCGACGCTTGTGGTGAGGCCGCGGGGCCCAATAGCGGCGGCCGATGGGCACCGTTCCCCGTTATCTGCGGGGTGAAAGCTGGCGACACCAAGCGGCCGTCGGCGGCGAGTCCGGCCGCGCCTGCCGTCTGGGCCGATCCCAATCCGTAGTAGCCCGCGCTGAACGACGCGCCCGCAAACTGGCCACCGCCGCGAGGTGGCGACGAGTCGAAGGCTCCATCGTAAGAGCCTTCTGCCGCTGCTGCTGCTCCGAACGACCGTGGCGTCACCGGCGGCTCGAGTGCGCGGATGCGGCCGCCATCGCCGTCGACGCCGTGGCCCACTCGACGGCGGGCCACCGAATCGGTGCGCAATTGGACGTCGAAGGGTACAGTGGGCTTTCCTGTCCAAACAGGCAGGGCCGTCTTCGAGGCAGCCGCCTGGCTCCGTTCGCGCGCCTCTCGCTGCCGGCGAAGGTGCAACTCGACGCCGGTCGCGATCGGTGTGTCGGTTCGTGGGAGAGGCACCTCGTGATGGACCTGCGGCGCGAAGCTGCACTGCGCGCGCTCCTCGTTGCTCACCGACTCCTTCAGGCGCTCGATTCGGCTCTCCCGCTGCTTCGACCACACGGAGCACCTCGTGGCGATGGCCGTGCCACTGACGACGACTTTTCGGGGTGTCGAGTTCCTCCTGTGCGCCGGCGCTGTCGGAGGAGACTGCGGGTCGCCGTGGCTGCTGCCGCCGTCCATCGTCCGGTGCTCGTCGTCCTTCGCAGATGACGTGGCGGCGACAACCGCCGGTTGAAACGTGCAGTCCGCCATCTCGCGTTCCAGCTGGTCGTGCTTGAGGGCATCGCGTCGCGACTGCTGCTGCCGCTGCTGCGCCTGCCAAATTTTCAGACGATCATCGAAGCTGATGTGGGAAGAAGCACCTTTCAGGGGTGGCTCCTTCTTGCTGCTGCTCCGGGCTGACGAGGGACCCACGAGCGCCAGCTTTCGGGCCGCGATCGCCTCGGACTTTGGATTCACATGGGGGTGAAAGGGTGCGGCCTCGGCCTCTTCCACCTGCTGCCTCTGGTGTGCCACGACGAGCCGCTCCTGTCGCTTCTCGGCGTCACGGTGCAGCCGCGTGCCGGGACTTGCGTCGTCACTGTCGGCGTCCGCGTCGTCTTCGCCCCGCTCGGCCGCCTTCTTGAGGCGGAGAATTTCCTTGGAACGTTCGTTGAGAAACGATGGAGTTGCGTTGATGTGGCGGCCGTCCTGGTCCCGGAGCAGAACTGATTCAGACATAGACCGCTGTAGGTCTCGCTCGCGGCGCAAGTGCGACCGCTCCATCACGCGAACGTGGGGAGGCAAATGCGCCAGTGGATCGCGATATTGCGAGTACGTTTTGGGCGTGAACGTGCAGTGCTCGATGAATTCTGGATCATATGCAGGGACCTTGAAGTTGGGGTTGTAGAGTCGTGTGACGGCGTCCGCCGTCACCGCACCACGGCCACTGCGCGCAGCAGATGGCTGACCCGTGGCGTTATTGTCCACACCGCCGCCGCCACCCGCGACGTCCCGTTGGATCTCGTTGATATCCTCGGCCGTCTGCAAGCCGCTCCCCCGTCGGTGACGCGCCGAACCGTGAAAGGTGAGGAGATAGTCTTCCACGGACATGCCTCGCTTGCGCTCCTCGATCCCTGCGACGTGCTTGATGCGCGGCCCGGGTTGCAGTTCCTCGCACTCGCGCTTGATCGCGGCGTCCCGTAGTTGATCTAGCTTCTTACTGTGACTCTCCATCCACTCTCCTGTGGTCTCGAAGATCGGCTTGTGTGTTCCGCGCCGCTTCAATTCGATCGCCGCCTCGCTGAGTTGTAGCGGATGGGACTGCTCCTCCTTCAGCATTTTTTCTCGCTGTCGCTCGGCCTCCTTTCGTTCCCGCTCCTGCTGCTCGTTTTTCCGCCTCCATAGGTCGTGCAGCCGGTCCTCCACTGGCCCTTGGCGTCGCTTCTCCATAGCGAGGCGGCTGATCTCCGGCCGGAACGTGACGCCTTCCATTTCCTTCCGCCGTTGCTCCTCGGTGAGCACTTCGAGGTGCGCTTGGTATTGACGACCGACCTCTTGTAGATAGCGTATGAAGCCATCCGACGTATTGGTGTTGTTGCCTTCTTGCGCCGTTGCGGAGTTATCCTCCTCCAGCGCGTCTAATTCCTGCTCGCTCTCCGCGGCCTTGTCCGCGGTTGGGTTGGAGACACGGTGCCGGCCGTGAAACTCCGGCGGTTCCGACATCACGAGGAATGAACGATAGAACGAGAGGGAGCGGGTGTGCACGGGATCTTCGATTCCTGGAAGGGTGGTTCCGGTTTTCACCCGCGCCGCAAACGTTCCTTCGTGCGCCACACAAGAGTCGGCACGATGCGATGTGAGTCACACACAAATGTCGTAAATCTCTCTCACTCTCTCTGTCTCTCTCTCTCCTCTACTCAGGGACATACATGGATGGCAGTCGAAGCCGTACGGACACAGACGGCACAGACGGCTCCTCGTCACCCGCCGTCGGTTCTGGCTGCGAAACCGGGTGCCAGTCACCAATTGGCAACGCGTCGGGTCCCTCGGGCGGACTGCGCCGCCGGTCGGCTAATGCCCTGTCGTCCCCACCCATCGACCGCATTGACACGCTGGCCGCGGACATCATCGATGCGCCCATGCGCGACGGCCGGTGGGACCGCAAGAGGCCAGCGGCCGTGTTGACCACCGGGTCGTTGGCAGGTCGCCGTGGCGTCAACGCCGGTGGTCGCCTCAAAAGAGGAGCGTCGAACGGCCGCTGGCGTGACAGCGGCGATCCGAGAACATCGGTGGTGGACCCCCCCGACCGGCTGTCGTTGTCTGCAGTAGGGAGCGACGGAGCGGGACGATTGGGCGAGGCAGCGAATGTGTACGCCGTGGACGCCGCGAGCAGCGCCGCCCGATCTATCGGAACCCGCAGCAAATACGGCGCATCATTGGCCGCCGCCGCTGCGGAATCGCACTCGTCGAGCAATACGTTTCCGTCTTCGTCGACGCGCATTTTCCGGTAACGCAGGAACGGTTTTTGAACCTCCTCGACGGTGGCTTGGGCTTCGTCTTGCATCTTCTTGAGCCGGGTGCCTATTTCTGTGACGGACTCCACGAGCCCCTTGTGCTGCTGCCGCAGGGCCTCGAGCTGCAGCTTCGAGGACGTAATGGCCTTGACGAAGCCATCGTTTTCGCGCTGAATGTGCTCCTGCTCCTGGTCCTGTGTGGAGAACTGGATGGCCTCGGCGACGACGCTCTCTTGCTCGATGACGTCGTTTTCCTGCTCGTGGCTAAACATGGCTCGGGGAATGGGCAAGAGACGGAGGTGGGGCTGTTGCGGCTGCTGAGCGCCCGTCACGTCGGAGATGCCAGCGGCCCGATGAGGATTCGAGGAGCCTGACGCAACGCCACCGATGACCGTGGCGTTCAGCGCCGGCGCCGTCGCGTTGAGGCCAACCGTCGTGTCGAGCTCCTCGGACGACGCGTCTATTTTGGTGCCGGCGAGGCTGTCGGCCGCCGCGGCGGCAGCAGAGAGGGCACTTTTGTTCGATAGCGCGGACGGAAGGGCCTCCCCGGCGGCGGCCGCTTGCGTCGAGGCGGCCGTCCCAGTAAGCGTCTCGGCCTGCGCGGCGGCCATCTCCAAGTGCGCGACTTCCGCGTGATACGTCTCGAAGCGAAAGGCGACGCGAATGTCGCTCAAATGGGTTTTATTGGGGTCGTTTCCAAGCGACGAGGACAAAAAGTACCGCGACCCAAGGGCCTCCTTCTTCCACTTATAGTCAAAGCCGGACTGCAAGACGCTGTTCCTCGCGATTTCGCACAAGTCGTTGGGCGAAAAGCCCCACACTTTGGCCGCGATGGAGTACTCCTCGATAAGGGGCTCCGTCGTTTGGTGGAACATGAGCGGATCGTCCGTGCTCAGCGACACGTTCAATCCACGACGGAAGAAGTCCGCGAACGGGTTGTTCAAATAGAATAGGAATAAGGCGTTGTTACTGAGCGGGCTGACGGCCAAGCCGATTTGCGCGAGGTAGTACAAGTACTGGAGCGACGGGTCGTTGCGCAGATTGATCCCGTGGTTGATGGCGTCAGCGGTGAGAAAGCACCCGACGAGATGTTCGTCGCTACCCGATTCACCACAATGGGGGCGAAAGTCGAAGTGGGACAATCCGCGGCGGACGCGGAATTCGTTCAGCGAGCGGATATTGGCCCAGAGGTGATACATGTAGTAGTTGTACGGCGGCTGGTCCGCGACGGTCCACTGCCACGGCGTCGTGGCGGCGAAGGGTGCGTCAATGGCGGACTCGTCATCCACCGAGTCAAAGCCACTGACGTGCGTCAAAAAATTATGCAGTCGCGGGTGATTCGCCGGATGCAGCGACACCTCCCACAGCGGCTTGAACACATTACTCAAGTACTGTCCAAAGCTGCCAAACGTATTGTTCCTTCGAAACACGTTGTACACGCGCGGGAGCTGCACCATCCACTTATTGTGCTTGCTGGACATGCCGTGGGTGTCGAACCAGTCGGCGAGCTTGCCCCACTCATTGAGCGAGATGCCGTAGACACTGAGTCGATTCTCCGCGAAGGTGTAGCGATCCTTGGAGAACTGCGCAAACGTCAAGTTGGTGAGTTCGGCGAAGTAGCGGCCGTTCATGAAGTTCTCCGTTTTGAGCAGCATGGTGCGCAGGTCGCCTTGCCCCATCGGGTTGTACTTGGAGTTGAAGTTGTCAAACCGTTCGAACAAGGTGTGGTCGGCTTGCACGTTCAGCTGGTCCACCGTGAGGTTCGTTGTGACTTTCATCCGCTTCGCCATGGACGCCATCGTCTGCACCTGGCCGGACGCCGCCGCGACGATGTCGTCAGGATTGTGTTGCAGCTTCGACACGATGAAGTCCTTCATCTGGCGCGCGGTCATCCCGGCGGCCATGTGGACGTGCGTGTCGACCTTGGCGCAGTGGTAAAAGTCTCTGGTTGGCGCTTCCGCACCGTTCGAGCTACCCGCCTCGTTCGCGTGGTTCAACGCCAAGTGCAAGTAGAAGCGGTGTTCGAGAGCCTCAAGCCGCTCGTGCGCGAAATCCTTTACGTCGACGCTGTCGGAAATGTGTTTGATTTCAATCAGGTCTTGGTGAAACTCTTCCAACGTCGGGAGGTGCTTCGGCCACGCGCGCACCTCGTGCCTCTTGAACGCGATGAACACGGCATCCTTCGCTTCGTAGGTCCACTGATCTTCATCGAAGTTCGCGGTCCGCTTCTTAAAGGCTTCTTCCAGGTGCGTGGCCTCGCGTTGTCGCCAAGGCCGCGGCTTTTCCCAAATGTACTTTTGCCGCAGATGAAGCGCATGCGCAATGCGGCGAGCGGCGTTCACTGAGCTGCGGTTCATCTTGGGCCGGTGAGCGGCGCCGACCGCCACGACGACCCGAGGGAACGAAATGCGGCTGTCCACATGGGAGAAATTTTCGAAGTCTTTGACCGACGTCAACGGATTCCAGCGGCAGCCGGCGCGGGCAGCTCCTCCACTCCCTGCACCTTTGCCTTCGCCTCCCACTCCTCCGGCAGAGTTCGCGGACCCCCCCGTGGCCCCAGCGAGGCTGCCACCACCGGAGTCGAGGGTGGCCGCCGCGGTTCTTCGAGAAACGGATTGGGGTTGTGCCTGCCGCGAGAGCAGCTCATCGTCGCCCTCGGAATCCGACGACAACTGCTTGCTGGCTACATCGCCGAAGGACATTTGCCGCTCCAGCGCCGAGGCAATTTTGGCGGCCATGCGCTTGTCGAAGCGACGCATCAGTCCCGACCCAGACCGCCCTACCAATGTGCCGATAATCCGGTGCTCGTCCGACCAGCACTCTGCGCGAAGCTTGACGCGCATGCCTGTGACGTGGGTGGCTTCCTCGTTCACGCTGGTCGCAATGTCGCTCGCGGGCACGCCGAGCCACGACGCCTTGATGTGCGGTGGGAACGCGGACATGATCACGCTGTTGCGGGCGATCTCCGTCATATCGAGCGCTTCGAGGCGGCACAACTTTTGCGCCGTGCCATACTCCTCCAAGAGCGGGTCTGGATTGTGGTGGAAGTACAGCGGCTCCTCCGTGGCGAGCGCCACCCGCAGCCCGCGGTACAATAACGCCTTCAAGGGACACGATGCGTAGGGGAAATCGCCCCGGCCGTTATCGGCGAGCGGCGAGACGGTCACGTCGATGTGACTCAGCCCGCAGAGATATTGCAATACGGGCAGGCGGCACAGACCCGCGGCGCTGGTGATGACGTCCGCGAGCAGATAGCCGCTGAGAAAGGGACTCGATGAGCCGCTGCTTTGAGCGGCACTCACGCCACTGACGCCTCGCCGGAACTGCAGCGTCGACATCCCCTTCGCGTGACGCAGGCGGTTCAAATATCGAATGTTGGCCCAGACAAGGAACTCAAAGGTCTCTTCGTCGATGTCCAGTATCGTGGTGCTCTCCGTTGGCTTCGGGGGCATGGTAAAGTTGTCGTTGCTTCGGAGCCCTTCGAGGAGCCCTTTGCGAAGCACTTTTGTGTTCAACGTTGCTGCTCGCTTTTTGCTTCGTGGAGGCGCCATGGCGACGGCCGGCGTCGTGGCCGTGGCCCCATTGCTATTCTGTTGAGCCGCTGCCGCGTTCGCAGCGACCCAAGCCGCCCGGACGTCCTTGACGGTCGTGCTGCTCCGAGTCGACTCTAAGTGCACCCCACCGAGCGACGCCGCCCAGTGTGACACGCTGTTGAGATGAGGGTCGTTGGCGACGACGGTCGGGTCCAGCAGCGTGACCTGAAAGAGCGGTTTGAAGAGGTGAGCCATGACCTCGTCGATCTTCGGCGGCTCTCCTCCCCCACGGTCCCCTCCCACGCCTGCCATCAGGGCCGCGTTGACATCGCTGCCGCTGTTGTTGCCTCCACCACCACCAACTC
>ERZ1292630.3805-Hain-H41-02um-R3-3805-length-13034-cov-14_pt1 | contig 13034 bp, 13 predicted proteins | sample MGYA00564408_ERZ1292630 | MGnify/ENA primary metagenome ERZ1292630 (study PRJEB36523, sample SAMEA6512641) | groundwater metagenome | collected 2019-01-08 | study: AquaDiva: Metagenomics assemblies of 32 groundwater samples | reverse complement strand
AGAATCGGAGTAAAGCCCGCGTTTAATTAGTTTTTGTTTGTTATCCATGAATTAATTGGTACATTAAATCCGCTTCCCTCCCCAATTTCCCCCTCGATAATAGTTGTTTCCATCAGCCTACCCTCTTGACAGATGCCTGTATTTGATGCGGTGGGGCTGGTCTGCGGCAGAGCCGAGGCGCGCTTTTCTGTCCGCCTCATATTCTGAGTAGTTTCCGTCGAACCATACTGCCTTGCTCTCACCCTCAAATGCGAGTATATGAGTCGCAATGCGGTCAAGGAACCATCTGTCGTGGCTGATTACAACTGCACACCCTGCAAAATTCTCCAATGCCTCTTCCAATGCACGCATGGTGTTTACATCAAGGTCATTTGTTGGTTCGTCCAACAAAAGCACATTGGCCTCTTCTTTGAGCATACGCGCCAAATGCACGCGGTTTCTTTCTCCTCCTGAGAGCATCGGAACCTTTTTCTGCTGGTCGCTGCCTGAGAAATTAAAGCGTGCTACATAGGCACGGGAGTTCACCTGTTTCTTTCCAAGCTGGATCATGTCCTCTCCGCCGGTAATTACCTCCCATATGGATTTATCCGGGTCAAGGTCATCACGGCTCTGGTCAATGTATGCCAGCTTTACTGTTTCTCCTGTTTTGAAAGTGCCTGAATCAGGTTTTTCCTGACCGATTATCATCCGGAAGAGAGTTGTCTTTCCTGCTCCGTTCGGCCCGATAATGCCGACAATTCCGCCCGGAGGAAGAGAGAAGGTCATGCCTTCCATCAATATATTATCACCGTATGCCTTGGACACGTTATCTGCATCAATTACAACGCTGCCCAAACGCGGGCCCGGAGGAATATATATCTCGAGTTCCTTTGACCTTTTTTCAATATCCTGGTTTAAAAGAGACTCATAAGAATTGATGCGCGCCTTTGCCTTGGCGTGGCGTCCTTTGGGCGACATCCTTATCCATTCAAGCTCGCGCTGAAGTGTTCTCTGCCTTTCGCTCTCTGTTTTTTCTTCCTGCTGTAATCGGCTTTTCTTCTGTTCGAGCCATGAAGAATAATTCCCTTTCCATGGAATTCCCTCTCCGCGGTCGAGCTCAAGTATCCAGCCGGCGACATTATCAAGAAAATAACGGTCATGGGTCACAGCAATGATGGTGCCGGGATAGCTTTGCAGATGGTGCTCAAGCCATGCCACTGTCTCGGCATCGAGATGGTTTGTCGGCTCGTCAAGAAGCAGGATGTCAGGCTTCTGAAGTAAGAGCCTGCAAAGGGCCACACGCCGTTTTTCCCCTCCGGAAAGGATATTAACAGGTGTGTCGCCGGGAGGGCAGCGCAGTGCATCCATTGCCATTTCAAGACGTGAATCCAGTTCCCATGCATCCAGGGCATCGAGTTTCTCCTGCACCTTTCCCTGACGCTCGATAAGTTTTGTCATCTCATCGTCTGACATAGGCTCAGCAAATTTTTCATTTATAGCGTTATATTCTTTGAGGGCGTCTGCTGTTTCCTGCACACCTTCTTCTACAACCTGGCGTACTGTTTTTTTGTCATCCAGTTCCGGCTCCTGTTCAAGGATGCCTACGGTGTGGCCGGGTGCAAGCACTGTCTCTCCGTTGAATTCTTTGTCCCTGCCTGCAAGGATGCGGAGGAGGGAGCTTTTCCCTGACCCGTTCAGCCCGAGGACGCCGATTTTTGCTCCATAGAAATATGAGAGGTAGATATTTTTCAGTACAGGTTTTTTATCGTAAAACTTGCTTACCCCGATCATGGAGTAAATTACTTTGTTAGGTTCAGCGCTCATCTTGATTCAAATCCTTTCTTTTTCCATAGTTCAGTTTCAATTTTCTTTCGCAGTTCTTCCAATATCGAGTCAGGCTGGTTTTCTTCTGATTTCTTGAAAAATTTCATATAGTTATTTTAAAGGATTATGTCTACTTAATAAATAAAATAATAAGGCTTGAAGAAAAAAGGGGGGTTGAAGATGTATTTTGTAGGTTTGACCCTAATTGTTTCCGTTACAACCGATTGACGTAGTCCTGGGCATCCTCACTTTTCCACAATCCTTTTCCGAGACCGTAAAGCCCTTTCCAGTCGAGTTCTTTTTTCATGGCAACACCTGTTTTCTTAAGCTGATGGGCAAGCTTTTCCAGCAATTTCAACTGATCCTTAGGCGTGAGCCTTTCAACCTCTTTTTCTATTTTGCCTAATGTTATTCCTTTCGGCATATCTTTGCCCTCCTTGCTGACACTACATTATTAGCATAACACAAAATATTTTATCAATTACCATTTTTTGTTTTCTGACCTTCTTCGGACTATCATACTTTTCAAAGGAAAAGTCACAAGGAAAAGGGGATTTGAAAATGTATCTTGTAGGTTTGACCCTGCTTGCTTGACCTATATAAAAAATATGCCTCCGAACAGAAATATACCTTCGACGATTATCGTCGGAATATTCTTTTGCGTGATAAACAGATGTTTTAATTCGGGATTTGATAAGAACTTGTTTATCCCCTCAACTGTTTTTTGTTCTTCCGATGTGAACGGACTTGTTGAGCCTGCGCCAATTGAAATATCATTGCCATCTTGCAGTTTTATTTCAGGGCCGTGATAACCTCTTATGAAAAAGCCTAACTTCTCGAAATGAGCATATCGAATATCTTCAATTTTTATAATTTCGGTTTTGGTCCGGAATAGATCCCTTTTCTCTATGGTGCATATTTTATTTGTACGGTCGCACTGAAAAATTACATAATCGGGAGGTGGTTCAAACAAATTGAGAAAAAAGAAGCCAAGAGAAAATACGCCCAACGCCCAATAATGATATGACTTCTCATTTGTTTTTCCCATTATATTTTTGCGCATAACATCGTTTTTTATACTGCTGCATTTTCACAAAGAATCATAAGTCGTAAGAGAATAAAAGTCAATTTTTAAAAAAGGTCCGGGATAACGACGAAGACGCTGTTTATGACAGGTTATAAAGCGTTAATCCTTTTTGTATCTATCCACTACCCTATGGCTTCCGACTGTCAGCAGGGTGAACTTTCCGCCATCTCGTAAGAAAAAACACCTATAGTGGATATCAACATAAAATTCCCATTCGCCGTTTAGTTTATGCATCTTGAGGGATGGGTGGGCTGGATTATGGCTCAGGAACTTTAACTGTTTCCCGACCTTTTTCTTGATATCTTCTGGAAGTTTTTTGTAAGCCTTCTTGAACTCTTCGGTGAAAACTATTTCTACTTGTCCAGCCATTTAAAAGCATCTGTAATATCACTGAAGGTTTTTACTCTGCCGTGCTTTATGTCTTCTTTAGCCCTTTTAATGCTCTCCTGCGTTTCCCTGCGGCTGAAGATTTCCATGCTTCTTTCGAGTTCCAGAAGATGTTTGAAGATGTTATAGGGCAGTATTACTTCTACGGGTTTACCGCTCTTCCCGGTTATTAATTTTGCTTTTTTCTCTATCTCTGTGACAGTCATCTTGGTTTTTAGTATATCATTTTTGCAGGATTTACTCATCTTTCAAGTTAATTAAATATCCAGACCAGACTTTTAGTAAAAATTGTTTTTAAATGGTAAAATTATTAAGAGGATAAAATGACTATCGAAACCGGACTTCTCATGCTTGAATCAATACTGCTTGTTGTTACAATCATACTTCTTATTTACAGCATAAAAGAAGGCAGGGGCAGGAAGGGCCTCCTTCTGGAGGTGGGCAAGGCAACAAAGATACTCACAAGGCAGGAATACTTTCTTACAGTCACGGATTCCATGATGGATGCAAAAACCGAGGTGATAGGGGCTATTACAGGAAGACTGCCTGCCGGAGATGATAAGAAAAGGACCCAGGATGTTACCGCTAATATTGAGCGGCTGGCAAAAAATAATGTGAGCGTTAAATACCTCCTGCCGAAATTCCCTGACAGATTACATATAGGCTATTTGTATACAAAGGCCGGCGCTGAAGTGAGATACAGCGGCTGTGCAGTTGTGCATGATATTCGTTACATTGTAGTGGATGAAAAGCTGGTCGTTATCGGCATCCCTGAGAGCATAGGCGAGAAAGAGGCAACAAAGAAGGGCTACAGGATACCTTCCGAGGGGCTTGCTGCAATCCTCAAGGAACATTTCAATGGCTGCTGGGATAAAAATATCCGTTATGAGGATTATGTCAAAGAGGTAATAAAGCAGACCGGCACGACAACCAAGTCGCTTGCAAGAGAGCTTCAGATAGATGAAGAGGAATTAGAAAAACTTACCAAGCCCTCCGCCTAATCCCGGTATGTTCAGGCCTCCTGTCAGTTTTGACATGTCTTCATTGACCATTTCCTGCGCCCGCCTTAAAGCCTCGTTAGCTGCTGCGAGAATGAGGTCCTGAAGCATCTCGACGTCGTCAGCGTTTATGACATCTTTTTCTATTTTTATGGAGATTAACTGTCCTGCTCCATTGGCGACGGCGGTAACCATGCCTCCGCCTGCTGTTGCCTCGACTGTTTTAGTCTTGGCCTCTTCCTGTTTTTTCATCATCTCTTCCTGCAGCTTCTGGGCCTGACGCATAATATCACCGAGCATTTTCTTGGACATATCTATCCACCTCCGTTTTCTTTTAGCTTAACATCTATAATTCTTCCCTCGAAGAGCTCCATGGCCTCTTTTATCGAGGGCTCAGCTCTGGCTTTATCTTCCAGATCTTTCCTGCTCACAATTTTTTTTGCTTTTGCATCTATCTCAACCACTATTTTTGTAGGATTTTTACGGATTCCTAATGCTATTTTTTCTATGAGGCTGGAATTTTTCTTTATCGCGTCAGCAAATATAATAGCATCGTTGCTGTTGAATGTGAGTGTCAGGGTGTCGCCATTAAGCATGGGTTTTGCCTTTTCGAGTTTTGATGTAATCCTCGGGTCGTCAATCTTCTCCATGATTGCATTCAATAATGAAATATCGTCTATAGGTTCCGGATTTTCGCCCAAACGAGTCGCTCTCCTCGGCGAGTCGCCCCCGCACTCAGGCGGGTTCGCTGAGGAGAATGAGGCGACCGAAGGAGACTGGGTTTCAGGTTCTATGTTCCGGGTTATAGGTTCTGACACCTGAGTGCTGACTGCTGACTGCTGTTTTTGCGGCAGCCCCTTCATGAGCGCTTCTATGTTCTCTATTGCCTCTTTTACAGGCTTGAGAGCGCTGATAAAGCTTACCCTGATCAATGACATTTCAAGGCTGAGGCGCGGTGAAAATGAAGACCTTACTTCTGATTCAGCCTTTACCATCTCTGACAGAATAAGGGTGAGGATATCAGCTGAAACCTTTGGCAGTATCTGGCGGATTGCATTTATTCCGGTTTCATCCAGTTCAAGCGTCTCTTCAGGTTTTTTTACAATCTTTGCAACAAGCAGGTCCCTGAAAAACTCTACAAGGTCTTTTGCAAAAGACTTGAGGTCAGTTCCCCTGTCTACAAGTTCGGCTATCAGTTTAACAAGCTTTTCCCTGTCAGAATCAATAATGGCGATTGATATTCCGGACAGCATACCTATATCAGCTATACCGAGAAGGTCTTTAACTTCCGTATCGGTTATCTCGGAAGAAAAAGACGTTACCTGATCCAGAATTGTGAGGGAGTCTCTCATGCTTCCGTCAGCAGCCCTTGCAACCATCTCTATTGCTGAATCAGAGATTCTTATAGCCTCAGAGTCTTTGATATGTTTCAGCCTCTCTTTTATTTTCTGTGCCGATATCCTCCTGAACGGCAGATGCTGGCATCTTGAAAAAATAGTTGCCGGTATCTTTTTGGCAGCTGTTGTTGCGAGCACGAATATGGCATGAGGAGGCGGCTCTTCAAGAGTTTTTAACAAGGCATTGAATGCAGAGGTGGAAAGCATGTGGGCTTCGTCAATAATATATATTTTGTACCTGCCTCCCAAGGGTGTATATTTAACGCCTTCTCTGAGGTCTCTTATATCATCAACACTGTTGTTTGATGCGCCATCAATCTCAAGCACATCAATTGATGAACCGTCTTTAATTGCTATGCAGGATGCGCAGACGCCGCACGGAGATGGTGTTGGCCCTTTTTCGCAGTTCAGGGCTTTTGCAAGTATCCTTGCAGTTGATGTTTTGCCGACACCCCTTGGCCCTGAGAATATATAGGCATGTGCAATCTTATTCTGAGAGAGGGAATTCTTCAGAATCCTTGTGATGGGTTCCTGACCGACAAGGTCATCAAACCCCTGGGGGCGCCATTTTCTTGCAAGTACTAAATAGCTCATAAAGTTTAAAGAGGGGCCAAGGGTCTGAGGGGTCAAGCGGTTAAGGTAAAATAATACGTCCCCTTGAACCCTTAAACCCTTGAATCCTTGAACCCTGCTGTTTTACCTTTCTCCAACCAGGGGACAACTTGCTGCGGCACCCAGAGAAAATGCTTACCATTGCTTCCTTCCGGACCTGGTGGGGTTCACACCACTCTGCTGCGCAGGGCCATCCCCTGGCTGCAGAAAAACAATGAATAACAGAAATCATTCACTGTTTTTAAGTTATGTATTTTAGCATATCTGTCTTTATTTGGGGTTGTCTCTCTTTTAAAAAAACTCTCCACCAAAATTAAAAATATCATACGCCGCGATAGCGCTGAAACGATATTAAATCTCAGGCAGCCCTTAAAGAGTCAACGATATTCATGTGTGCTGCCCTGAATGCAGGAAGCACTCCGCCTATAAAACCCATGATGAGTGAAAAAAGCAGAGATTTGTAAACAATTCCAAAGGTCAGTGAAAATGAGAAAGCAAGTTCAGAGAAGGTCTGCCAGTTCATAGTCGAGATCGTAAGAAACTGCATGAAAGAAGCAAAGAGCAGCCCGGCGCATCCGCCTATAAGACTGAGAAGCAGAGATTCAATGAGAAATGCCACAAGGATATTCCGCCTCTGAAACCCTAGTGCTCGGAGAGTGCCGATCTCATCTGTGCGGTTAGCTACTGCCGCATACATAGTAATCATGGCGCCGACAACAGCCCCGAGGGAGAAGATTATTGTAAGCGACAAGCCGAGAATACTTAAAAATGTTGCCATCATCTCTGACTGGTCCGTGTAGTATCTTGTTTCCCTTTTTGCCTCGAGTGTGAGGCGCGGGTCGCTCTCTATCCTCTCTTTGAATCCCTGGAATTCCGGGGAGTCGCGCAGCTTAAAAAGCACTGATGAATAGACAGGCCTGCGGAATGCCTGCATGAACTGGTCTGCATCTCCCCATATCTCGGAGTTGTATCCGGTATTGCCTGCATCAAATATTCCGACAACTGTCCAGTCCCGCATCGCAAAGCGCAGTGTCTCTCCGAGTCCTCCGCCTTTAAATCTCCTGGCTATGCCCGAAGCCGCAAGGATTTCAGACGAGCCATGCCTCGGCATACGGCCTTTTATCAGCTTAACCTGAGGCCGCAAAGGCAGTGAAGATTCGTCAACCCCCCTTAACTGAATCAGGGAAGGCTTATCGCTTCCCCTTCTTGAGAGGCTTACCAATATAACTATTTCTTTTGCCAGAAGCCTTTTGCCGTTTTCTCCTAGGGCAATCTCCGGCTGGCTCTCTATCACGGAGGCCTGCAACCGGTCTACCCCGCTCATTACCTCGGAATTCGACGCCTTGCGGATTACAACGACATTATCATAAGAGCCGGTCTCAACCAGAGTTTTCCTGAGCCCCTCGGCGAGCATCAAAACTGAAGCAAAGACAAAGACAACCAATGCCATGCCCGAGGCCGTAAGTATTGTCGTGAGCCTTCTTGTCCAGAGGTTACGGAAACTGTATGAGAACGGAATTTTCATTATCCAATCCTCCTCAGCCCGTCAGCAATGCTGAGTTTCACTGCACGCCATGCAGGGAAGACTGCTGCAACAAGGCCTACTACTAATGACGCAGCTATATCCATATAGATAGTCTCACTCTGTACATTAAATATAGGGAAATATGTGCTCATTGCATCACCGAATGCATTTGCAGCAGGGTATGTTGCAGCAATTCCGAAGGCACATCCAGTGAACGCAATTATAAGTGACTCGCCGAATATCAGCCCTGCAATATGCCATTCGCCGAAACCGAGTGTTTTCATTATCGCATATTCTCCGATGCGTTCCCTTGCTGTCATTGCCATGGTATTTGCCATAACAGCCATAATAATTATTATCACGACAAATGAGACTATCCGGACGGCAATGACGATGGCCTCTGTCATCGAGACAAAGCCCTGCTGAAATGCCTTCTCAGTTTCTGTTATGGTTTCTGCCAAAGAGTTTTTGAATGTTTTATCAATTGCAGCAGCCACATCAGCAGCCAGGTCAGGGTTTTTCACTCCAACTACATACCAGCCGACCTGGTCAGCCCGGTTAGGAGAGGTCTTTTTCATAGACTCATTAAGATAATCCCAGTGGAAGAAAAATTGCGTTTCGTCAGAGCTCTTATATGCACCTTTATAAATGCCTCTTAATGTAAAGTCCCAGTTGCCGGGGAATATTGTTCCTCTGAGGGTTATCGTATCTCCTATTTTCCAGCCGTATTTTTCAGCAATCTTTCTGCCTGCAACGCATGCCTTTCTGTCATGCAGAAAATCATTTTTCTGCTTATCAGTCAGCACAAATTCAGGCCAGAGTTCAAAAACGGTCTTTGCATCTACAGCAAAATTGGGGATGAAATTTTTTTCAGAGATGTAAATGCCGCCAAACCAACAGGAATAAGAGATATTCTTTACGCCAGGTATCTGCCGTATCTTTTCTTTATAAGACAATGGCAGAAAAAATATGATGGATATGGAATTTCTTGTAATCAGCCGTGTGGCAGAGGAGGCTTCAACGCCGGCGTACCATGCACTTACAACAGTTCTTAAAAGGCCAAAGGCAAGTATGGCAATCGTAATTCCGAAAACTGTAAGAGAGGTGCGGAGCTTGTGCCTGAAAGAATTTTTAAGAAGCAGCTTGAGTATTTGCATTTAACACACCCTTGTCCAGATGCCTGATGATATGCGCCTTCTCGGCTGCGCGCGGGTCATGGGTAACCATTATTATTGTTTTCCCGAGTTCATGCACGAGCCTTTCCATGAGGTCCAGTATCTCTTTTGCAGATACGCGGTCTAAATCTCCTGTTGGCTCATCAGCAACGAGTATTGCGGGGTCACTGACAAATGCGCGTGCAATTGCAACGCGCTGCTGCTGCCCGCCTGACAACTGGGACGGATAGTGGTCCATACGGTCGGTAAGATTGACTATCTGCAAAGCCATTCTTACATGTTCTTTACGCTCTTTTCTTGAAAGGCCGGTAAGAAGCAGTGGAAGCTCAACATTTTCAAATGCAGTAAGCACGGGTATGAGATTATAGAACTGGAATATGAAGCCTACGTGCGAGCTTCGCCATTTTGCAAGCTCGGTCTCAGAGAGCGAAGTAATGTCAATGCCTTCTATACTTACGCTCCCTGAGTCAACCTTGTCAATGCCGGCGATAAGGTTTAATAATGTGCTTTTGCCTGAGCCGGAAGGGCCCATCAATGCCATAAATTCATTGTCAGCGATATCAAGAGTGATGTCCTGCAGAACAGGGATTATCTGGCTGCCGCGCTTGTAGGATTTAAAGAGGTTTTTTATCTGAACAATAGCTGTTTTTGTTTCCATCTATTTTTCAGCAATCTTTATCCTTGAGCCGTTTTTTAATTTATCAGAGGGTTTGGCAATTATTCTGTCTCCCGGTTTTACGCCGTCAAGGACTTCTATCATATCGCCGATTTGTTCGCCTGTTTTTACCGGAGTCTCAACTGCCTTGCTCTCTTTTACGAGAAGCACCATTTTTTTGTTGTTTCTGGTAATAACAGATGCCGGGTTAACAGCAATGCGCGGTTTTTGCTCTTCAGGCGTCACAGGCCTGCTTAAAAAAGCCGCCTTTGCACTCATCTCCGGCAATATGCGTTTGTCCTTATCAATGAACCGCACTTTTATGAGAACCGTAGCCTTTGTTCTGTCAGCTGTCGGCACGATCATATGCACTTCCCCGCGGAGGCGTGAATCAGGCAATGCATCGAGCTGAATCTCGCAGGGCTGTCCCATCTTCACATTCTGGAGATTGGATTCAGAGACATCAACCTCAACCTGGAGTGAGTTCATGTCAGCAATAGTTACAACAGATGCCTTTGCATTTGCTGCTGCACCCAATGGCGTTACAATATCTCCGATATCAGCATTTTTTGTCAGAACCACAGCATCAAAAGGCGCTCGTATCGTTGAATATTCCAGAGACACCCTGGCTCCCTGCAATGCGGCCTGATTTGCCTTAATTGCACCTTCAGCGCCCTTGACTGCCGCAATTGCTTTTTTATATCGTGCCTCTGAAGCGTCATGCTCAGCCTTTGTAACCAGTCCCTGTTCAAACAACTCCTTGTTGCGATTAAAAGAAAGTGTTGCTTCATTAAGCTCTGCCTTTGCCTGCTCAAGATTCGAATATGCAATATTTAAATTTGCCGCTGCCTGGTCTTTTAATGCAGCTGCATCATCGCTTTCAAGGCGTGCAATTATGTCTCCTTTTTTTACAATGCTTCCTTCCTCAACTGATATTGATACAAGGCGGCCTGTAAGTTTGGATGCAACCGCGGCCTTTCTCTGTGCAACTACATATCCGCTTGCGTTAAGTAATGTAAAAGTCTGGGAAGGATAGACCTGAGAAACAGATGTGACCTCAACATTTATGGCAGACGTGAATATGCCTGAGGAATAAAGAAAGACTATCAGCGCAAGAACGACCGCAAGCAAAACCCAGCGGAACCATCCCTTTTTTTTCTTTGCATGAAATGCTGATTCAGTCTTGTCTATCTTCAGCTTTGAAAGGTCTTCATTAGCCATTATTCATTTTCCTTTAAATTGTCATTGCGAGCGAAGCGAAGCAATCTCTCTTTTTAGAATTGGATTGCCACGGTCAGAATGACCTCGCAATGACAGCGAGAAATCGGGTTAGTACTTGTGGGACAGGAAATTTTTACTAACCCCTAATCCCTAACCCCTGCTCACTGTTTTTTTATGGCGGAGAGGCAGGGATTTGAACCCTGGGTGCGGGATTAGCGCACACACGATTTCCAGTCGTGCACCTTCAGCCGCTCGGTCACCTCTCCAATGTAAAAATGTACCTGAAATTTTAACTGATAAGACGGGGTTTAATCAACTTCCGGGAGAAATTTAAAGCCATTTTTAAAATAAAAATTCAACACATCAGATATGGCATTTCAAGAGGCGGTGACACTCATTATCTATGGTTTTGACAAGTTTTTTGAAGGGCGTTGATACGCCAAATTCACAGGTCTTGCATATAAAGTCATCAGGGCTTGGTTTCCCCAGAAATATTTTTTCCAGGATATCCATGGCCTGAGCAGAATTCCAGACTTCCTGCAGAGAACGCTCTTTTACATTGCCCAGGATTACCTTTCTTGCCATATCTTCACAGCACAGCACTACATCTCCGTTAGAAGAAATAACCATATCTCTCAGGGGCAGGGTTTTTTTGCAGCCCTTAAGCTTATTGCCGGGATATTTTAAGTTCCATGAGGCACAGTTGTCCAAAAGGCCTGTGCGGGAATTGGGCAAAAATATTTTTACCGAGACATTCCGCTCTTTCCAGTAGCGTTTTACCTTGAGGACTTCTCCCATGGGCCACTCATAGGGAATGGCGCGTATGTGTATCATTTTTTTAGGGTAATGGTTGATGAGGTATTCGATATTTTTAATGGTGATATTGAAATCCAGTCCCATTACATGCCGGTAAACTTCAGGGGTGATGCCGTGACAGCTTATGTAGATTGGCCCTTTAAAGCCTGTTGCGATAAGCTTGTCTGTGCGCTCAGGGGTCAAAAGGAAGGCATTGGTTTGGATTATGAAATCCAGTCCTGCATTAATAACATGGGATATTTTTTTAAAGACATTCGGGTCTATAAAGGGATCTCCCATATTGCAAAATATCACATGCCCCCGTATCGCATGGTTTTTGGCAATCGCGGAAAACTCGTCTATAATCTTTGTGAAAAGATTTTCTTCCATCATCCCCATCGGAAGTTTTTTGGATAATTCGCGGTACGGGCATGTTTTGCATGAGGCATTGCAATAAGAATGTATGTCAACAATTATATTTGACGGGTAGGACAGGCGTGTAAAGCTGCCTATTTTCGTGCTTTCCATGGTTTTGTTAGTTTATAAGTTTATAACAGACAGAGTCAATTTTATTTCTATGATTTCAATTGAGGTTGTTACAAAAGTTTTTTCTTCAAAATCTCATTGAGCATCTGCGGATTTGCCTTGCCCTTCATTGCCTTCATGACCTGCCCGACAAAAAATCCGAGGAGCTTTTCATCTCCTGCCTTAAATCTCTCGACCTCTTTGGGGCTCTTCGCAATTATTTCATCAACTGCCTTTTCTATAGCGCCTTTATCGCTGACCTGCACAAGGCCTTTTTCTTTTACAATTTTTTCTACATGGGCTTCTGCTTCAATTTCAAATGCAGGAAGTTCAAGCTCAGCATAACCATGTATATCGGCTGGATTTTTATACATATCTTCGAGAACAATTTTTGCCGCATTGGCATTTATTTTTGTATCTCTCATAAGATTAAGCACGTAAACTAAGTGGTAGGGTTTTAGTGGGCATTCATCCATAGTTTTTCCATCTGTGTTTAAAAGCCTCATTATTTCACCCTTAATCCAATTGCAGACTAGTTTAGGGTCCCCACCAAGTTTTACTGCCTTCTCAAACCATTCGGCTGTTGATTTCTCTGACGTGAGAAGGTCTGCATCATATTCAGGAAGACCGAATTCAGATACAAAACGCTTTCTCTTCACATCAGGCAGTTCCGGCAATGATGCCTTAATCTCATCAATCCATTTCTGCTCTACAGTCATAGGCACAAGGTCGGGCTCAGGGAAATATCTGTAGTCGTGAGCTTCTTCCTTGCTGCGCATAGATTCCGTGATTCCCCTGTCAGAATCCCATAGCCTTGTTTCCTGAATAATTTTTCCGCCTTCTTCAATAACTTT
>ERZ1292630.3803-Hain-H41-02um-R3-3803-length-13040-cov-164_pt1 | contig 13040 bp, 17 predicted proteins | sample MGYA00564408_ERZ1292630 | MGnify/ENA primary metagenome ERZ1292630 (study PRJEB36523, sample SAMEA6512641) | groundwater metagenome | collected 2019-01-08 | study: AquaDiva: Metagenomics assemblies of 32 groundwater samples | reverse complement strand
CCAGAATGGCGGCCGCTGCCCCGCTGCCCATCAGTCATGAATAATCTCGGCTAGGACGAGGGATCTGAAACGCCCGGTACCAAAAGCCTTTGGCTCCCGCCAGCGTCATGACCACTCATGATCATGACGACGTGTTTTTCGCGGAGATCTGCTGTGCTTTCTCTGCCACGCTTCCAGCGCCGCTTGAAGGATGAGTACTGTGTTATAGATCAGATCACGTTCGGTGTCCGTGAGCTGCCTGCCGGCCAGCAGATGCCGTTCGATCGGCGTGGAGCTCGAGACAAATCGAACTAGTAACCGTTGGAATGGTACCTGTTGGGGGTAGTTGATCATGATGTTCTCGTGGGTTGACGGTGTGGTGCCAACATTCGCATCTCCCAGTCAGTGTGGCTGTCGATGGTCTGTCGGTGACAGATGCCATTCGGTAGCATGCGCGTGTCAAACGAAGCGCAGTTCTATCAAGCCTCTGTAAACCTATGATGGATTTTTCTCTTCAACGGTGATGTCTCCAAACTTCGAAATTTGAATTCGTTTTCCTGGATTCTTGAGGATCTTCAAGATCACTTTGCTTTCTACAAAATGTGCTAACTCCTCGATAGATCCGTGGTCAATTAAAAACTGCTCGTTAAAGACCACGTGCCAAGACTGCTTCTCGACGCCGTGGTGAAAGATAAACGTCGGCCTGATCTTCTGACTGAACGTGACGCCTATAAATTGCTTTTCTAGGCAGTTCCGTATCGTTTGAATCTTAATCGGATCGATCCCACATTTCTCACTGTCCATGGATTCCTCCATTACTTCTACCGGGTCAGCTGTTAGGATTTTCGATTACTTCCTCTCTCTGTCTGATCGGACCATCCGGTCGGCGCCCAGCCTCCGTTCGCAACCCCTTCTCCAATGCATCATTAACCAGGAATCCAAGGTCCGCGTCGGTTATCGTGGGGTATTCCTGTCGAAACTTTCGCTGAAGGGCCGGACGTTCCGTGGCAACATACCGTTCACGAGATTGCCGCGCTGCCTCACGGGCCTACTGATGCAATGTCTCGTGTTCCTGGATTAATAGACTGCCAGTTCGATTCAAAGCCTGATCTGGTTTGAGGCCGGCACATCCGCTTAGAAGGGTGAGGATGAGAATCACAGCGAGTCGCGTGACGCGCCTCCGCGAGCGCTGACTGTTCGAATGGTTGGCGGTATTAACCAACCGAGGAGCCGGGAACCTGGCCGTCCACGATCTGTTGACCATAGGTTATGCACTGGGTCGTGGCTTCGTCCTCGGTCGCATATCGGCCAGTCTTCACGAAATGCCGACTGTCCTCCTCGTCTTCAGTGGTCCATGAAATGAAGACATTCAATTCCCATTGGCCGGTATCCACGAGCTGCCGAAGTGCAGGTTGAATGGTGAACCCTTTATAAGTCACGGCCTGGGTCATGTGCTGGTATCTACCTGCTTCCTTTCGGTAGCCGACCATTCTTCAAGCGGTGACACTAACTGGATGCTGAAAAAGTCCGCCAGCGGCGTTCTCGCATCGCTCAGAGGCTCAACGTACCGAAGTGTACGACTCGCCCCTTCGCTCGCTGCGGCCTTGCTGGACAGCCTTTTTGAGCATCCCGAAGTCATTCTGATGCAAGCACCGACCTGAAAGTTCTGGCCGAACTTTGCATCAACCATGTTTTTCCGCAGCCTGCTAGATATATGGCGGAGGGGGCGAGATTTGAACTCGCGGATGGGTTACCCCATCTCCGGTTTTCAAGACCGGCACGTTCGGCCGCTCCGTCACCCCTCCAAACCGACCTTGTTTGTTCTTTATGAGTACCACGCTCGCTCGACCACAGAGCATCCTGTTCTTTTCACGCCGTTACGAGACCGCGCAGTATACGGCGTTCCGGTGGGCTTGGTAAACACCCATTCGCGTTCACACGTCCATTGGGCGTCTATCGCTCAGCGTGACCCAGCCGCGAATGATGCGATAAACGAACCACAATCCGACCAGACCGATCGGAAGCCACACGAAGAGGAGGCCGATCCCCAAGGTCGCGATGATGAAGGCCCCGCAGAGGGAGATCCAGAGCAGTCCAAACCAGAACGTTCGAATCTGCCAGCGAAAGTGCGAGTCTAGCCAGGTGTCGCGAGCCTCGCTCCGCTTGATGTAGTTCAGAATGACCGCAATGATCGAAGGCCAGCCGGTAAGGAATGCGCCGACTACCGTCGCAGTGCCGATGATGCCGGTCAGCAGGCTGAACGCGTGCAGGGCGTACACGACCTTGGTCCAGGTGACGAGTGAATCCATGAGTTCGCTCCATTCTGACTGGCTGTGGTGAATGGTGCCTATATCAGGACCCTACGTTCAGCATATTCACCATCTTCAGTCCAACGCAAGACCACCAGTGACCGGGCAGATATGATGCCGCTTTTAATAAATGTAGCTAGGTTTGTTGGAATCGGGGCGTAAAGGTCACTTGTGAAGCGGTGCTGCAAAGTGGAAATGGTACCTGAGCTTATGTCGGAGGGAGAGTGTGCCGATTCTGAGGGCGGCAGGCGACCATGCCGCCCAGTTCCCAAAAGTCCCCAAACCGCTCCTTGTGGCTCTTACCCGATCCATGCCTGGTTACGTTCAGGCCTTCTGTTTACCACGTTTGGCAGCTTGTGGATTTTCATAGACCAACGTTGCCCGTTCATGCTCTGACCAGAGTCGCACGCCATAGACTTCTTGTAATTCCAACTTGGCTTTCGCATCGCCCTTTCTTGCTTTTTGAAACAGACGCTGGCGATGGAGGTCTTCTTCTTCTTGACTCAGGGACCATTGTGCGGCCATCTCGACTCCTTTGGTGTAATTTGCTCTTTCCGTGCTGGTGTCTTAGCGGAGGGGGGTTGTACACGAGTTGGACTCTCAATTCAAGGTGAGAAGAATCGGAGCTGGGGTGCTGGAAATTGTTGAGACTGTTAGCTCGAGGCTCCTGAGTAGTAACCGAACGATGCTCGATCGACGTACATGCTTGGAGATTTGAGTCAGATCCTCGAATCACACCGATTTCCCGATGCCCATTCTGGGTTGTATGCACAATACAAGATCAGACCTCAGCTTTCTGCTTTAAGCACCAACGAGAGGCGCTATCGAACAGGGCTTGGGCGTCGGTCGGACTGAGCTTGAGGTAGGCGACGATGTCGGCTTTGCTGACCCAGACGGGGAGGCGCTTAAACCGCGTCGAGGGGCGTATGGATTGGCGATGACGGGAGACGAGAGAAGGACGTTTCGGCACAAAGAGCTCCCAACGCTAAAAAATTAAATCCGAGCAAAATTGTGCGGATGTAATAAATTTTAGTGTTGGGAGCTGTCTCTATGACCGACAACTCCCTAGGAGCATGGCGGGGAAGCCCCCGCTACAGTCGACACGTTTGGACTTTCACCCGTCGACTCGGGTGGAACTATAGCGGAAACGAGGAATGAAGCAAAAGCTAGTTGGACACTCTAGGTGAAATTTTATGTCTTTGACGTGATTCGAATTTAGAGAAGCCAATTCTTCGGGTTTACTGGAGTAATTCCTATGTGCGGTGAATCTTTGACGTTAGATAGTGGCAGCCCGAAGCGGCGACTCCAACAATCAATTCTACTTCAGCGTGGGTCGGCGTTCGTCCCTCACGCACATGCCGCCCCATTTCAGACGCGTATCCCCACATTTTTGTGAGAGCCTCATCGAGTGGTTTTGGGAACAGATCGGGGTACCGCTTCAGTAGATCTCCCAGTGTGGCACGCTTATCACCGACGGCTTCGCGCGCAGTGCACTCCAGTGCGGCCATCGCATGGTGAACCGCTCCAGTAAGGTCTGGTTCCGGTCGCCGAGACAGATCTCTAAGGGACTCATGGATCTCTCTACTGGCAGTGCTGAGGCCGGATCCATCGAGTGAACTCCGGGCGGTATCGACGGCCATCTCAAACGCCTCGGGGCCACGACTTTCGAGTAATCCATCCACCAGACGCCAGCCAACACCAGCCTCAAGAAAATAATCGTTGATCAGGTTAACCCACTGGCGTGCAGGTTCAGCGTCCATCGATTTTGCAAGTTGGCGGTACAAAGCCTCCACGAAATCATAGACCTTATACCAAGAGGCGCCTTGAATCAGCCACTGACACTCATCCCAGATATTAGGGTACTCGCTCCAGTTTGAAGGATCCGGGAGCTTTCTTAGAACGGTGCAGAGAATGTCTCGAAGATAGGATGGGCCAAGGTTAAGGTCACCGTGTGCGATTTGGAGAATCGCCGCCCGGACCTCTTGCGGGGCATCGTTACGGATAGAAATCTCGCGTTCTTCAGGGCCGTGACCGTAACGACGGGAGAATGGTTCTGGACTCATAAAATCTGTGCTCCATTGCCCTGTGTGTGTGGTACCACATTAGGCGGCAGCATTCTTGCTGCTTATTGGGGGAAGATCAAGCGCAGAAAAACATGTAATTGCAGAAGCATACTTGGAATTCTAACTGAAGTGCGGTAGCCTCATGCCGCAGTGGCGGTGGGGATCTAGACCTCCAACAACTCATGAGACAGTCATATCGAATGGGGTGTTTGATCAAAATGCGAAATGCCATAACAACTTTGGAAACCTGAGCGAAGAGAAGAATGGCAGTTCTTAAAGCATTTATCGGTCACAGCTTTGCAAACAACGACAAAGTCGTAGTTCAGGACTTTCTTGACCTGTTTGACAAAATAAAAGAAATGAATATCGGCTTCTCATGGGAACACGCTCAAGCTGCCGAAGCAAAAGAGCTTGCTGACAAAGTATTAAGACTAATGAAGGACAAGAACCTTTTTGTTGGTATCTGTACAAAGTGTGAAGCGACAATACTTCCTGAGAAATTGCAGCCAACGAAATTTGGTAAGTTTTTTAAGGCCAGAGAAGATTGCTTTATCTCAAAAACCTCGGATTGGATTATCCAGGAAATTGGCCTTGCCATCGGAAAAGAAATGGACATAATTCTCTTAGTGGAAAATGGCCTGCGCCCACCAGGAGGCCTCCAAGGAAATATTGAATATATCCCGTTCGACCGAGCACATCCTCAAAACTCATTTTTAAAAGTCATAGAAATGATCCAGTCGCTCATTCCAAAAACAGTGGAAGTTGCGAGAATAGAAGCAGAAGTACGAACAGCACCGGAAGAAAAGGCAAGCGAGCCTACCCGAGAGAGGGATTGGCTTAAACCTAAACCAGACTGGAATAGAGATAGGTTTGAGCTCGCCTTGGCGCACTCGATCCTATTAGAAGACAAAGACAACGAGCAAGCAATCAACCAGATGTATTTAGCGACGGAGGAAGCAAAAGATTCGAAAAAGCGCACTAGTTGGGAGGCCTATCATGAGCTTGCCCTTGTGAGAATGGGGAAAGGTGGACATCTCAAGACGTTGGATCAATTCGCTATAGATCATCCAGATAATGCCGACGTTTTGATGTATAGAGCACAAGGCTATCAGCGGTATGGGGAGCAGGAAAAGGCCGCTCAATATTTCGAAGTGGCCGCTCAAAAGACTGAAAACGAATTGGAAAAATTGGAAAGGTATCGTGATACTGCAATTGCGTTTGCGACCGCTACACAACGAGAGCAAGCGCAACGTATTATTGAGAAAATGAAATCAATGGCACCACCACAAGAAAATGGTGACTCGACGCTTCTTTGCACGTTGAAAGAAATCGCAAAACTTGAGAAGTCCGACGAGGAATTTTGTAGCTTGGCGGAGAAACTGCTTGATCTTCGTCCCGACGACATCGACCTTCGCTTCGAATTGGCCTACAAGTACTCTGACAATGGCGCAGATGAACTCTCCTTATATCATTATTTGAAGATCCCTTATCTAGAACGGACTCCTGTCACGTGGAATAACCTTGGTGTACAGTTTGGTCATTTTAAGCTGACCAGTAAATCAGTTGAGGCCTATCGGGAGTCCGAGAAACATGAAGAGACGCTAGCAATGAGTAACCTGGCGTACAAATTCATACAGGCTGGCTTCCTGAAGGAAGCAGAAGAGATTTGCGATCGTGCTATGAGAATAGAGAACTACCACAAGAATGTTGTTTCTGCGATTGGCAGAATTAAAGACCTACCTGAGGAAGAAGGAAAAGAATTAAAGGAGATACAAAACAAAGCAATCCCGCTCAGCGAATTTTTCAAAGGCTATGGCAATGCTCTCACCAAATCAACGGTAGGAGAACATGAGAGTAGATGGCAGGGGAATCAATGCGAACTCAAGATAACGATAAAGGGTAATACCTTCACAGCAGAAGGAAGCTATGAGCGACCATCATATTCAGGTTTGGCATCGCTATTAGCAGGTCTACCTAAGGAGCCTGATAAAAAAACAAAATGCTTTGTAAAGTATGGAGGAACAGTACTCGGCAAGGCAGTCAAAGCCACTTTCGCAACCACCGGCGAAGAGGTCCCATTGAAAACTCCAAGTAGCTTTCTGGCCGGAATGGCCAGTCCGAACAAGCCTGTACTTATGATACTTTCTGATTCACTTGAAGAGATTCAGGTATACGAAAAAACTGAGAAAGAGAACAAGTTCTACAAATTTACGCGTCTTATCTGAGTTTAACTTCAAGCCTCACGGTTTTGCCTCATTTCAATTAAGGGTAGATGGAACGACAAGAAATCAAGAAGTGCATTGGACGGACCATTGGTTTGTGCCAATCTAATGTGCTCTGTAGTGGAAGGTATGTGGAGGCCAAAAAGACGTGACGAATAAAGGTGTTGTTAAATTTCGCGCTAGTATTAAAGGGAATGGCCTGAAATTCACGCCGGTTGATTTTAATCCAGGCGAAACCGGAATAGAGAAGATTGAGATCGAAAGTCCAAATGGTGCTGAAATCCAGGCCACTGTTTATATTAGTGCAGTGACTACAGACGAGAACGCGAGAGTCATCGCAACCAGACTAATCACGAGCGTTTTAGATCGGTTGAGTTTTATTCACAATCTCGCGATTGGACCAAGTAGCATTACCAGTAGCATCCTTACTCCACTAGATATGCAACCCAGCGAGATGGTTCACATACACACTGCGGATACCCTCATCTTTGGAGGGGAAGTAACCGCGATAGCCAGTATTTCATCTTCTACAATCAAAGGAGCGCTAGAGTGTGGAACTTATCCCGGAGAAAACTGGTATGGTCTGTTCCGCTCAGCGCTACAGTCTGAGAGCCCAGTGGAAAAATATATGCATCTTTATAACATTCTTTTAACGCTCTCTAACGATGAACAAAAACAGGTCGATGAGTTTGTTCGCGATCAGGAGCCAATGGTTTTTCAGAGTCCGCATCCCAAGTTTGTAGGGACTATGGAGACAATCTATTCTCGGCTACGGAATGAATTTGCCCATAAGCGTTCGGGTGTAAATATCAACGATACTAAGGTCGCAATGGCGCAGAGGTGGATTAATTTAGCTGCGTTGACTAAACGAGCGATTGAATTGCACCCCTGAAGGAGAGCCAGAAAAAGGCGAGGGGATATTCGGGGGGACAACGAAGCGGTAAACCACGGTAATAGACGGTAAACGGCGGTGGAGGACGGTAATACCAGGTGCGCGGTTATCGCCAGTGCTCACGCGTGGTTTCGAAGTTTTTCGCGGAGTTTGCGCGTTGGCACTTCGGGATTTTCAAGACCGGCGCGTTTAGTCGCTGTGTGACATGCGATGGGAGCGCACTGGGAGAAGCTCATTCTCTCGTAATTCTTTCCATTCCTCCCATATATGGCCGCAGAACAGGTGGAATTTCAACGGAACCATCCGGCTGCTGGAAATTTTCCAAGATAGCCACCACGGTTCGTCCAACGGCCAGGCCGGAACCATTGAGCGTGTGGACAAAGTCGGCCTTCGCGTCTTTCTTTCCCCCCATTGGCCGATACTTGATGCTCGCTCGCCTGGCCTGAAACGATTCAAAATTGCTGCAGGACGAAATCTCCCGGTATTGTTGCTGAGAGGGCAACCACACCTCAATGTCGTAAGTCTTCGCCGCAGAAAACCCCATATCCCCGGTGCAGAGTGCGATGACGCGATAGGGGAGATTCAATCCCTGCAAGATCGACTCAGCATGACCAGTCAGCCGCTCAAGCTCGTCGTAGGAACGATCCGGTGTCGTAAATGTCACGAGCTCAACTTTATTGAATTGGTGAAGCCGAATCAGGCCTCTCGTGTCCTTGCCATAGGACCCTGCCTCTCGTCTGAAACAAGGGGTGTAGGCCGTATAGCGGAGCGGGAGGCGGTCTCCACCCAGGATCTCCTCACGATGAAGGTTCGTCACGGGTACTTCCGCAGTCGGAATCAGGAAGTAGTCTTCGTCCTTCATGCGGAAGAGGTCTTCTTCGAATTTCGGAAGCTGACCGGTCCCAGTCATTGAAGCACGATTCACCATGAGGGGAGGCAGCACCTCTCGATATCCATGCTGGGTCGTGTGCAGATCGAGCATGTAGTTGATCAGTGCTCGTTCCAGCCTGGCCCCGGCCCCGGTCATGACAGAAAACCGGGCCCCGGCAATCTTCGCGGCTCGATCGAAATCCAAGATGCCGAGATGCTCTCCGACTTCCCAATGGGGTTTGGGGGGGCTCGAAAAAGCCGGCACGGTGCCCCATCGACGGACTTCGACATTCTCCGAGGCATCAGCCCCTACCGGGACCGAGGCATGGGGAAGATTGGGGATGCGAAGCGCAACGTCAGTGAGTGACTCCTCGACCTTTCGGAGAGCTCCCTCAGCGTCCTTGATGCGATCCCCCAACTGCTTCATCGCCGCCATGGCCGCTTCAGCCGGTTCTTTGGCTCGGCGCAGTCGAGCCACCTCTTCAGAGCCTTTATTCAGCTCGAATCGGAGCTGCTCAACTGCGGTCGTCGCGGCTCGCCGTTCCTCGCTCAATTTTTGGAGATCAGCCCACGGGACGTCGCTCCCACGTCGTCCGAGAGCGGTGCGGATGTCGTCGAGGTTTTCGCGGAGTGCCTTCAGGTCGTACACAAGTCGCTCTTAGCAGGCTGCTGAAAACATTTCAGAACTCACGAACGTTCGGCCCCTCGCAGGTGATGGACTGAATCGGATTCGTGCGCAGGATGTTCAAATAGGCCTTTCAGCAAGGCCGCAACGAGCGAAGAGGCGAGGAGGTACATACCAAGCTTTGCTTGAACCGCTCGCTTCGATCACATGCGAGCGGATAAGCACCTTTCCATCGCCTTCTACGTTGAGCCTCTGAGCGATGCGAGAACGAAGCTGAAGGCCTATTTCAATATCCTGCTAGAAAGCGGTTGGAATCTAGCACCCGATTTCTACAGAGTCAATGAAGCAGCCAATCCAGAGGCCGTGAACCGACCACTCCGGTATGGAATTGACATCGAATGGGTGTGAAGAACAGGATGTCGACCATGCGCCAGATCTCCAATCCTCCCAACCCATTTGAGTCGCGGCATCGGGAATTTCTGGAACCGTCTGCGTCGCCGCAAGTGATGGTGTATACAGACGAGACGCGAGAGATCCTGAGCCGTAATGACAGCCCGGATTTACCGTTTCGATGGAGTGTGAATCCCTATCGAGGCTGCTTTCATGCCTGTGCCTACTGTTATGCGCGTCCTTCCCATGAGTATTGGGGATTCGGTGCGGGAACCGATTTTGAGAGCAAAATCGTGGTGAAGGAAGATGCTCCACGATTACTTCGGCAGCAATTTGAGAAGGCTTCATGGCCTGGAGAGCTGATCGTCTTTTCAGGCAATACCGACTGCTACCAGCCGATTGAGGCAGAGTACGGGTTGACCAGAGCCTGTCTGCAGGTCTGTGCAGACTATCGGAACCCTGTCGGTATTATTACGAAAGGCGCGTTGGTGTTGCGCGATCTTGATGTGCTTATGCGGTTACAGCATGAGGCCTGGATCCTGGTCTACTTCAGTATTCCCTTTGCGTCAGACGAGATGGCTAGAAAAGTAGAGCCCCAGGCACCGTCGATTTCGAAACGGTTCTCTGCCATGAAGGTGCTTTCCGACGCCGGCATCCGGACCGGTCTTTCGATTGCGCCGATCATTCCTGGTCTGAATGAAGATGATATTCCTGAACTGTTGGATCGCGCGTATGGTGCCGGTGCCCGTACTGTGACCCATAGCCTGTTGAGACTATCCGGCAGTCTGGAGACGGTATTTCTGGATCGGATGGGGGAGGCCTTTCCAGAACGGATTGGAAAGATCACCAATCGACTCCGTGAGATCAGGGGCGGGTCGTTGACGGAGAGCCGTTTCTTCACGCGGCAGGTAGGGCAAGGACCCTATTGGGAGTTGATCGAGCAGCTATTCGCCCTGGCTAAACGGAGAGCGGGATTTCCTGAGGATGACATGGGCGCTATCCCTCTGACATTTCGTCGTCCGGGCGTGGAACAGGGATCACTTTTTTGAAGAGAGAGGGGACATGAAACATAATCCGGGATTTTTGCAACTTGTCGAACAAGCAAAACGACGTGTGAAGGAGTGTAGTGTGGCCGAGGTAAAGGCTCGTCTCGATCGGGGTGAGCGGTTCCATTTCATCGATATTCGGGAAGATCATGAATTCGCCAAGGACCATGCGCGAGGCGCCCGCCACCTGGGAAAGGGAATCATTGAGCGGGATATTGAGTCGGTGGTTCCTGATAAGCAGGACTCAGTGGTGCTCTATTGTGGCGGAGGGTATCGATCGGCGCTGGCGGCCGATGCGTTGCAGCAGATGGGGTATGGGAATGTAATTTCAATGGATGGAGGAATTCGTGGCTGGCGGGAGGCCGGATACCCACTGGAATAGGGTGACGGCCTCCCCACACATTGCTTGATTACTTGTTCGTCCGATCGAACTCCTTGATGACCTGCTCGGTGAGATCAATTGTATCCTTGCTGTAAATCACGATCTTGACGGTCTGTTCGCTCCCTTTGTCGACGACGATGGACACTCCTCCTTTTTCAGCGACCGCTTGTGTCGCCGAGGAGATTTTCTTCATGTATTCGTCAACCAGCTCCTTCTGCTTTTTCTGGAGTTCCATGTTGAATTCTTGCGCACGCTTCTGGAAGTCCTGAACCTTTGTCCTGAATTGCCCCTCTTTTTCCTTCTTTTCCGCGTCGGTCCACTTGGGAGCCTGCTCCTTCAATTGTTTCTCGGTATTGCGAAGGTCTTCCTCATCTTTGGCGAGGAGCTTTTGCCTGGTTCCTACATATTCCTTCAGCGTTTCGAGTGCGCGTTTCCCTGCCTTGGATTTTTCTAAGACGGATTGCGGGTCTACCACACCCATCTTAAAATCCGCGGCTTGGGCGTGAGGCGCAGCGAGTAAGAGAACGGGAGAAAGGGCCATCGCCAGAAACAGGGATCGCAGAGCAGAAATACGCATCTTGGTTCTTATGCCTCCTGGCCTAGTTAGAGAAACCACGCGAGAATACCCGCGCATCGTGGGTCTGTCAAGCGATGGCATCGTTACCATGAATCAAAACTGATTGGCTCTTCCGCGATCCAGATCTCGACGCCGTAGCGCCACTTGAGGCGTCGAGCAACCGCTCGCAAGGCGTATTCATCTGCATGGACCGGATCGAATGGATTCTTGATCTTCTGAATCTTTTCTTTCCTGAACGGCGGTGGATAGCCGAGGTCTTTCATGGCAAGGGCCACGATATTCAACTGAAAAATGCGTGGCGTCTGGTTCAGTTGCGCCAGGATGACCTCGGTCGATCCATCTGAAGTCGTGTGGGTTTTGTAGACTTCAAGCACTCGGTTTTTGAGCTGGGAGCGTTGCGGTTCTGTAAACTCAGGGATGGCCAACTCTATCAAAAGCGCATTGGTGGCGCCGTTGAACGATGGCATGTTGAAAAGTCTGCTTAGAAATCCCATCGGAATCCTCGCTGCAAATTTGTGAAACCCTGTGCGGCAGTCTTTATCTTCCGCCAAGCGGCTAAGTCTCGGGAGAGTGTACTGAAACGAGCGGCGTTTTTCCAGACTACAAAAAGAGGGGGATGGGGAATAAAAGTCAGCCGACATTCGCCCACAATCTGGCTTGTACAGTGTGATTGAGGACACGTTTATTGCGTGAACCACTCTTGCTTGGGAAATGGCCTTGACGAAATTGGGGGAGGTGGCTGAGAATGCGCCGCGGCTCTTCTGCTATCTGATAGATCTTGTGAGTCTGGGGCGCACAATCTCTGGCAGTATTTTCCACAGTAAGACCGCAGAAGCGAGCAGCCTGCTCTCATCAACCAAGGAGTTCATTGTGACGCAGATTTACACGAGAAGGATCATGAGCACGTGTGTATGTGTGCTCGCCCTGTTCATGGGGCTCCCGACATTTGCTCACGAAGATCGGGCCCCGACAGGCTCTTGGAAAGGAGTGGTCCGTTTCACCACGGAACAGCGCCCGCCATTGACGACCCTCTTGACCTTCACTGCCGATGGCAATCTCGTCGAATCACGCCGTCTCTATCTGCCGGACTCTCCGTTAGGTCCACTGCTTGCGACGCCAGGTCACGGCGAGTGGCGCCGTTCAAAGAACGGCGGGTTCGACGCGACGATCGTGGTGCTCTACCAAGGGGCTTCCGAGCATCCAACATCGCCTGGAATTGTCATTGGCAGGGAGAAGGTGCGCTACAAGTTGCAACTGGTCAATGGTGGCCAACAACTTCAAGGAACTATTTTGGTCGAAGTGCAAGACGGCGAGGGCAACGTCGTCTCTTCTGATCCAGGCACCATCGAGGCCACGCGTATCCGGCCCGAGCCCTTGCCGTAACTGCGGTGGCTCTGGTTGGGTTGACGGTGTAGCCCTTTCTGTTAGTAGCGCCTGGCGGATTGCTGACGCCGCACCAAGTCCTGAGGCAGAGCTCCCATCGTTTCGCTGGCGTGGGAATGCACCTCCTCGTATGTGATGCGTTCCCAGAGTCATTCCACAAACACGTTATCCCGCCAGCAGCCTGTGCTGTCCATGCTGATCTGAATGCCGTGATGAGTGAGAAGTCCTGTGAACACATGGCTGGTGAACTGGGCGGATTCAACCGGTCGACGCAACACTGGGTTGTCCGGCGAATTGTAGGT
>ERZ1292630.3341-Hain-H41-02um-R3-3341-length-14182-cov-8_pt1 | contig 13041 bp, 1 predicted proteins | sample MGYA00564408_ERZ1292630 | MGnify/ENA primary metagenome ERZ1292630 (study PRJEB36523, sample SAMEA6512641) | groundwater metagenome | collected 2019-01-08 | study: AquaDiva: Metagenomics assemblies of 32 groundwater samples | reverse complement strand
CCCCCCCCCCCCCCCCCCCCCCCCCCCCCCCCCCCCCCCCGCGGATCGCGAGGATCGGGATGTTTTACGGGTGAACCAAACCCCATTCTAGTGGGGCCCAGAGGCAGATGTGCCGTATTTTGTTTTGATCGGTGATCACTTGTTGTCATCTGCTTCTGGGGGCCGAACCAGTGGTGGTTTTTCACTGAGATGGCCATGTCATCGGCGACTGCTCTATCAGAAACTGCCACGGTGAGGGACATCGCCAAGGGATACTTCGAGAGAGACACCTTCCTTTGCCAATTCGCGTCGCAAGAATGCAGCGCCGTCGTCGCCCGCTTCGTGAGAAGCTGCCACAACCTGCATCGAACGGCGGTGGCCGCCCAAGGACGCACCACCGCGGCGGCCACGTCAAAGTCGGTCCTCGGACCATCTGCTTCTGCGTCGCCGCCGCGACCCGATTTCGATGCCATGTTTGATTTGGCATCCGTGACGCTTCACGACACCGCGTCGCAGTCCTTTTGGGACGACCGAAACAAAACGTGGGAATCGTTCCGCGACCACATGATGCCGATCGCGCGAACGGCCTTTTACCGGACGCACCCCTCATTCAATGAGGCCAACCGACGCATGGCGCTTCCGGACCTTGCCAGCGACCGCATCTACGCCATGATGAGGCGATACGATGCCAAACGGCTGGGAGAGGTGCCGGAGTTGCTCGCGCTGAACAAGGGCGTCGAAGTTGAGCTGCTTCGCAAATTGGTGGCCCTCTACGGCCCGGAACCCCCAAAGGCCGTCGCCGAAATCACCGACGAGGCCGAAGCGTCCAGCGCCGCCGAGGAAGCCGCCGACGTGGACCTGGTCGCGCTGGAAAGCTCGCTGGCCTTCGTCAGCGGTTCGTTCATGTCACCGTCCGCGGGAGTGTTCGTGCATTGCTGGACGAGCAACATGGAGGCGCATCGTTTCATCGGTGGCTTTCAGCGCATCTGGCAGGCCATGTTTGACTTGCGATTGGACATGGTGGGTTGTACCGCCCCGTTCTCCGCGCTCTATTCCACGCAGGGAACGTATGTCACGGTCACAACGATGACACCGCTGCTCGAAGGAGACGGCGGTGGATCGGCGTCACGCGTTCAAGCAGCCGTTTGCAGCTGCCTCAACGCGTGCCTCGGTGGCCGTTTCGCTCCCGACACGTCATTATTCTTGAGTTCGCGAAGCCTGATCGTGATCGCGGATCCCGACGCTGCACTTCAGTTGCTGCCCGCGATGGATGCAGGCGCGGTCAGCGGCCGCACCGCTCTTGTTGACAGAGGGTCGGCTGAAACGAGCAGCTTCGCGCGATGGGAGCTCATCGCGCCTTCGATCGAGGATGGTACCCCTCGCAAGGAGGTCGAAACCATCGCGGCGCATCTGAAGGAGAAGAAGAGCCAGGCCGCCGTCGTGCTGGTCAAAGAGGTGTCCAAGCTGTGTGCCCCCGGGGCCAATGCGCAGGCCATCATCGACTCCTTGCTACGTGACCGCGTCATCGCGAAGGTGTTTCACTCGCTCGGCGTCAACCTGAGATTCTCGTTCGAAGTCCTCGTCATGGTACAAAAAATCCGTCCTCCGCCGGGCACCGCACCTGCAGCCGAGGCGCAAGCGGCGGCCCTCCGCGACGCCGTGGTGGCCGTCACCAAGACGCTACACAACGAAATGCTGCATCGCGCGATCAAAGAGCTCGTCCGGGCCGAGCTGTGGAATCCAAGCAACTCCATCGACAACACGACCCAGGCCACGCGGCACGGAGTGAACCGGCGTCGCTCCGAAATGGTGTCGCGGGTGATGCAATGGCTGGTCGCGGGAGGCAACGCGGCGTGGGACCAAACGATGCAGGTCGTTCGGGCGAAGTTTGGTTGCCCGGACCACTACGTCATCCCAAGAGGGGATGTGCTCATCAAAACCGTCTTTTTCCTGGTGTGCGCGAGCGTCGGCGCTCTGCCGGATCCCAAGTCAAAGGGCCTCCTCCCGGTGTTGCGCACCGTGGCCCGCGCCGCGACGATGTTTGTGGCCTCGAAGTCGTTGAAAGCCGCGGCGGCCAACCCGGAAAAGGGAGGCGCTTCGGCCTTCGTTGCGCTTTCGAAGGCGTGGACGGCGTCGCTCAATGAACCCTTGACGAATGAAGCAAATCGGCCCGTTGAACCCGAGACACTGCAACTTGCGCTTCGAAATTTGCTCCTACGCGCGGCTGCATTTCGCTGCGTGGTCGCAACCCCAACCGGCAGTCACGCCGCGGTGTCCATGGCCACCGATGCCGACGAGCACTTTATGACGCTGGCGGTCGCCATCTGCGCGAACGGCGTCGGTGTCAGCAACGGCGCCGCCGCACCGTTGACGCTGCTGCTGGGCGGGTTGCTCTTGACCACGTTTCCGCCCGCGGTGCATCCCCACCCGCCGCTTGGCGCGCCGCCCGCCCTGCCCTCCGCCCCGTACCTTGGCGCGCTGCGCAATCTCATTTCCCTAGCCGTCACGTTTGCGACTTCCGTGGCTCCAGCGGCGGTCGAGGCGTCTTCCCCCCAGAGTGTTGGCTTGCCGATTCACGATCGCGTGATGTTAGGTTGTCTGATGGCGGGCGTCGTGGGCTGCGCGACGCAGCTGAAAGACAAGGTCCGCACCGCGGAGTCACGGCGGCTGATGTTGCATGTCGTGGGGGGTTTTGCGGTTGGTGAGGCCGCCTCGGTAGCGATGCCAAACGACGAAAACGCAAACGCCGCGGAGGTACGCCAACCTCGACCGCCTGTTCACCCCTGGTGGTACGAGCTACAGTCGTTGACAGATCGGCTCTTCAACGGTTTTCTCGCGTCGTTGTCGGTGCTACCCAGCGAAGGGCCCGCGGTCGTCGAAGGCGTGTCTCGATTCTTGCAGTCTCGGCATGGTTTTTGCAGCGACAATGAAATGCGCGTCGAGGCGTCGTTAACCGGCGCCGTGCTGGCGTGTGGCGTCGCGGTGACGACCGCGGTCGACGCCATCCTTCCCAGCGCCGTGAAATGGAGGGAGCTCGCCCTGGCTGCGTTGCACGCCAGCAAGCGGCGAAAAGACGCCGACCGCGATGCGACTGGAGGGTACCTTGTGACGGTGTACTGGGCGTACTTCGTGATGATTTCCTGTGAGCACACCGCGGGGAGCAACTTCAACGCCACGGAGAAACGCGCCACGGACCTCTTCAAAGACCTCGTGTCGCGCCTGCACTACGCCGAAGAAAAGGAGCGCAGACGTTTGTTCATGAGCGAGGCGTTCGCCGAGTATACCGCCAACTTCAGTTTAGTGCTGATGGACAACGGAGAGTGGGTTGCCGGCCGTGCGCTCGCCGTGTTTTGTGGGCGCCTGTTGAACGGCAACTCGAAAGCCTATGGAAAGGAGACGCTGGACGCCGTGGCGCACGCCATCACCCGCACCGCCGATGCGAGCGAGGCAGCTGCCAAGCTGCAAGGCGTCCTGCGGCGTCGAACGGGAAACCGCCCTCTGCGGAGGCAGCAAATGTTCGAGACGGTGCATCGACAAGGTGTCACCTACCTCGAGGTGCTCGACTGGCACCACATAGGCCGCGTCCGCTTCTCGGCGGTGAGGCTGAGAATGAAGCGGGTCGTCGGCGCGGACCAGCTCGCCGCCTGGGAACGTGACCTCGACGAACTGCGAGCCCGTGTGCCGTTGGAGTGCAACTTGCTGCATCAGCAACGCATGGCACTCACGGTGGTCCGTGAAGAGTGGGATCGCTTCCGAGAGCTCGACGGCTGCTTCGACCAAGAACGTCAGTTCTTGTGTCTCGACGCGGCCGAGGCCGTGGCCCGAGTAGCGCTGCGCGCCCAAAGCGAAGCGTTCTACGACGACTCCTTGCGCGGTGGCGTGCTGAGTATCGAGCGCCTCGTTCTGTGTGACCACGAGGAGGGCATGCGCCGCGGCTTGCACCTCGCCGAGTCCGAACAGCGAGTGAGCTTCGTTCGAAGCGCGGAAGTTGTGCGCAACCGCCAGCTTGCCCTTGAGGCACTTGTGGTGGATGAAGCGGCGGCGCGTGCAAGCGCTGACGTGGAGGAGCAGTTCGCCCGATTGTATCCGTTACTTTCAACGTTTTCTCGCATCACCATGGTCACGTACGAGGAACCACGTGCTCGCCTCGCCCTAGTGAGCGCCATGGAAGCGCAGGCCCGCGAGGACATGTCCGCCTCAGAAGCATCTTCCCTGGGTGAAATATTAGCCCCGATGGCGGCCGTCATCGCCATCACGGGCACCCACGTGTGCAGTCAGCTGGAAAGCGTCAACCGGCACGTCATTTTATCAGAAGAGAGATTGTCTGTGGTGTCGAATTATGGTGCCTGGTGTGAAGCCGGGCTCGAAGGAGTGTCGAGGTCTCTGTCGCTCACGGCATTCGTTGGCTTGGAGGTCCTTGTCCGGGACGCGGTCACACGGCAGTTTTTCATCGCGGTGGCCGTTGACCGGCAGGCCTTGTTTCAGAGCTGTTCCCGCGAGCTTCAAGAGCATGAAGCAGCCACTCGCTCGGAAATTGATAGCGATCGCTGGCGGGTCATCGAAGAAGCGGTTTGCGAAGGCGACGCTGCTACGCGCGCGGTGATCACGGACGAGTGGAACGATCATGCCGTTCAGTGGTTGCTGACTGCTGAACAACTGAAGCGGCGGTGGCTGCTAGGCCGGTTGACGCATGCTTCGGCATTTCGTCAGCGACTGCAAGCCGTGTCACGTCGTTGCGAGCCGCCTGACGCGTCGTCTTCAACCACTGCTCCGGAGCCCTCCCTGCCGCAGTCCCCGGTGCATGTTGCGACTGCGGAGCGGTCGTCAGCCCCGCCGGACGCCTCTCCAACAGCTAAGCCCCAGAGGAAAAAAGTAACGTTTGGCGCCGCCGCGAAGCTCGTCGTGACGTCGAGCGTCGCCACCAGATCGCTGCTGTTGGCTGCCCCCGATCTGGGCATGTCCAGTTTGCTCAGTGCAGGCGGCCCCGGTTCACCCACTGCGGTCGGAAGTGTTCTCTCAGATCACGCAGCCTCCTTCGGATCCCTCGGTCTGACAGCTCACGGTGTCGCAGAGCGCCGCGAGGAGCCTCCCCAGGTGGCTTCCTTCAAGGCGACGATGTTGCTGCTGTATCCCGGGGGCGGAACGCAACTTGCCGAAGTGGCTGCGCGCCGCTCCATTATGCAGTCCGAGCTCGACGGTCGTCTGCCTCAAGTCGTCACACTCGAATTCATCTGCCGACGCGCTTTGCTGTTCTTGGAGCCCCGCGGCCGCATCCGCCGGTTCGAGATGCAACGCTCGCTCACCGAGGCTCTCGAATCGAGCAAGCGGTCTCCCATCGAGGCTGAGGCGTTTTCGCCCTTCAGCGTATTTGGTGTCGCAACGCAACAGCAAGAATCGTGGTGGAGGCGACGATGCGTTGCGCATCGAGTGTCGATCCTGCTTGAAATATGCCCCATCCAGGCCGCCGACCGGGTACGGGTGTTGTCGCGGTTACGGGATCAAGGCCTCGTGGACTTGCTTGCACAGCAGGAGGAGACGCGCCGGTCAATAGTCCTCCGAGACGCTGACCGCGGGTTCGCCGCACTGGCCGTTCCATTTTTCAGCGACAAGGAGGCCGCTAAGTTGATGGAGGAGGCGCTCGACGCGATGGGTTCGCTGCTGACCACGCAGTACGAACCCATATGCCGCCGCGAGGTGTGGGAATCGGAGTCCCGTTCACGGCGCAGCACATTTTGGACGGCCTCGTTGGGCACGTTTTACAAGCTGTGGTTCCGCGAGCACCTCACGAATCACGTCTTGGCAATGCTGGAGGCGACCTCGCGGTCGTGGGTTTCCGGCTACGACGCGATAGTGCTACGCGAACGAATGTGTCGCCGTCAAGTCGGGTTTTTGTTCATCGCCGATCTCCAAACGGCTCACCTAGCGGAGGCAGTGAATCCAGTGGTTGTTGCATTCCGGCATCTGCAGCACCGGCAGCGGGCAGCGGTGGAAACCGTTGAAGCCCGCTGGCGATCGGACGTCGTCCAGGATTATCAGATTGCACTCGATATCCTCAAACGCCAGGAAACTCACTTCGTGGCCACGGCGCGTGCTCTCGACGAGACACTCAACCGATCCGCGGTCTCAAGCATCGCAGAAAACGCCAAAGGGGCGCCGTCGGCCGGCGCGGCGAGGATTCCTCCTGCGTCGCGCGATGCGGCTGACGACGTTGAAACGCAGGAAATGGACGCGCGGCTCGTGCTCGAGATGAATGCTCTGGGTGGATTCAAGCGCATCGCGGTTCAATGGCACCTGGCAGCGAAAAGGATGGCAGGCCGAGTCGCCGACGAGGCGTCCGCTGGAGACCGTCACTCCTCCTCCACCTCCCAGCCAGCGCTATGCATGGTGGGCGTCGCGACGTCGGCCGCACGGGAACCACGTCACCTCTCACCGGACTTGAACGGGTCGCCACCTCCCAATGCTCCCCCGATGGCGGCGGCCTCGCCTCCGCTCTTTGTGGCTCGTAATCACGCAGCGTTCACCCTTGTGGATTGTGTGAGCGCGATGGTCGAGCGCCTGTGCGCGGAAGCAGCGGCTTCCACCGACAGCTATGCTGATATCGACAACGCTTTTAAGGAGGTTCGCTTGGACAAGGCGACCAAGGAATTGGAGCGGTGGTCCGTGACGCGGTTGCGACAAATCGGCATGGCCAAGCGGCACGCGCTGGATCGCCACGGCGAAGGGGTGGGTGACGCGGTCGTGGCCGTCGTGGACAGCGAAGCGCATCTGCGTGTCAGGATTGCGGCCGCGTGGCGTCGAGGCCTGGACGCCCAATGGGTCGACTTTTGCGTTCGGCGGCAGTCGTTTCGGGACGCGGAGGTACTGGCTTTGCGAGCGCGTCCGGTTCGCAAGCTCCTCGCCACACTCAAGCAAGCCGACCGGGCGGTTTCCTTGACGAAGGCGCACCGCTCCGGCAGCGCCGTGCTATCGTCACCGACAAGGGGCCCTCTCTTGCGACCCCTTGCGGGGGGGGCCAGTCGTAGGAGTCAACCAGTATTGTGACAAAGTGAGACCAACGTCACGCCGTCGAGCACATGTTCAAGTTCTCAACAAAGCGTCCTGCTGTTGATTTGCGTTGGTTTGATTGACTTTTACTTCGACTGGAAGACACACTCTTTTTCGACAAGGGGGAAATGGAGACAGCGCAGAGCCCGGGGAGCTCCTGGTATGATGAGCTGTACGTCTCAGCGTTGCTACACAGCCATTGCCGCACCATTCGCAGTGCGACTCTCATCTGCGGATTTCCAAGCCGTCATCGTCGTGAGAATTTGTGGCCGCGGGAAACAGAGGGATCCTCCGGGGACCATGGCGACCGCGATGTCCCAGGCGTGCTCACATTGTTGACGCGCTCGCTCGACAACATGTCGCCGTCATCGAACGCGAGTGCCTACTTGACCCAAGGGGCCGCCGTCACGTTTCCGCCGCGTCCGCCCGCCTTCGCGAACGTTCCGCGGACGCATGCCGTCTTCCATCGAGACTTTCCTTCTAACTTCGCTTCGTGGTTCTGTTCTTCTTCATCTCCACACACACCCCACCAACCCCCCGGTCTCGACCGAGGCGACGATGCCGCGAGCGAGCGTGACGCATGCGCCGCCGTGGTCTTGTCGCTGGCTGGTGGCTCAGTGCCACGGACCATCGGACTTTTTGGTGGTCCAGCGGGCGATGGCAGCGGTAGCGTACAACTGCTTGAGGGTTGTATCGCGGAGACTCAAGGCGGTCGTCGCTTGCTGGACGGCCTGCGTGTCCGTTTGGCGCGCTCCCCAATCCTTGGCGTCATTCTTGGGTCGAGCGACGCGATCCCCTGCCTCGGACTATCGGAAGAAATGCGATGCGATCTGTGGGGCAAGCTTCTGGCCCTCCAAGATGACGACGGACGAGCGGCAGCCAGCGTGCGGCACGGAGCGGCAGCCAGCGTGCGGCACGGAGCGGCAGCCAGCGTGCGGCACGGAGCGGCAGCTGCCGCGGCCACCCGGCGGTCCGCCACCACCGGCATTGAGAGAGCCGACGACGATGACGGCGTGTTTCAGCCGCACGCGGCTGCCGCACGGCGCGTGCGCCCGGGGAGGGGGGAGTTAGCGAGTACAATTCTTCTTCGAACCGCGGTAGAGCGAATCTACGTGCATTGTGCCTCGGTTAGCTTACCGCTGGAAAGCATGCACCGTGCAACGCTCTTCGATCGGCTCGTGCACGCAACCGACGCGGACCCCGTCGAAGGGGAAAACGATGCATCCCGCGCCCATCGACCGGGTCGTCGCGCTGAGTTGATTGCACGTTTTGCGCTAAAACCGTTGCCAGACTTGATCCGAGCGGCTAAGGAGATTGTCGCGTCGCGCTGCCGCCTGCTGCGTCCCGGCGGTGCCAGCCGAGCAGGCGACGATGAGATCGCGACGTGGCCATCCGCTGCCTCCTCCTCTTCCGCTTCTTGGATTGCGCAGCTCCGCACCGTCGAGGAATGTGACACCAATGAGGAAGAGACCGAAGCGGTGCCGCCGTCCGACGGAGCAACGCACCTGGCCTCAAGTTGCGCACAGTCGACGGCGTGCCGCGGCCTGCCGGCCTTCGCGCTGCCGTCCGCCATTCGGTACTTGGAGCAGTTTGCGGTGAGCGCCACCAGCAACGACGGCACTTCGCGATCGGCGGATCTTCACATCATTGCATCCGCCCTCGCGAAGCAACCCTCGCAGGACCCCGGCGCCGCGATTCGTCATCGTGTTGCTGTTGCTGCGTCGCAGGGGTCGTCACCACATGTGGCTCCTCTGGGCGAGCGATCCATGTCGGCGCCGCATTGGCGCCTCTGGGCAACCAGCGGGTGTCCCTCGCCCTTGCTAATTCGACGCGATGTCGCGTGGCAGTGCATGGAGGAAGCCGGCGGCCTCCGTGCTGTAGACATCGGCGACATGTTAGGGGTGCTATCGTTGAGCACGTTCGATGAGGGTGAGGAGCTGCGCTGCTTGCAGATCCTGATCGATCAAGCCGAAGCGGCCAATGGAGACTCCCCAGCCACGACGGGCGAAAAACGTGGTGCGGATCGTCGTCTTCGTTGCCCCCCGCCTCCGCCGGGATCGCCCGTCGAGGTAGGCGCTGACGTCAACGAGGGGGGAGGCGGACAGGTCGTGGTTCCAGCGGGACAATTGGTCTGGGAGATTCCCGCAGACTACGAGGTGTTTGCAGACACCTTCCCTTTGCGGCTTCGAGCGCCGATAGCGGCAGACAGCGACGCAGTGGATTCGCTCCCGACGTTTCACTGCAGGGTCTTGTCGTTGTTGTCCGAGGGCGTCGATGGTCCCTCCGTCGGGGGCATGGGCACGCGGCGCTTCGCGGTCGTGTCGCTGGTGCCCTTCATGTTGCCAGGCAGCCACACGTCCAGGGGCGCCTCGGTCACTGCCTGCCTCTTGAACAACATGGACGGCCAGCGGGGGGTCCGCGCGATAGTCGCCGCGTTGGTGCCATCGGAAGCCGTGGCGTCCGCCCTGGTCGGATACCGGGGCAGTGCACCTCCCCAGGACGTGAGCATCTTTGCCCCGGCGCGCCCGTACTGGACAGCGGTCGGCACCTGGCTCCTCCAAGAGCACGTCGCCCTCGTCACCGACGGCAGTGGGATCACAGGCGTTGGGGACAACAACGCCCCTCGCGGCGAAGCGGACGTCGTGAACTTAAGGCTGTTCGCCTGGTGGCGGCGGCTCTTGCGCTTCGTTCGGCGAGGCGGGACGAGACGACCCATCGCGCGCGAAGTGGAACGTGAGCCAGAGGCCCCCTATCGGCTGTCGGCTTGGCTCGGTGGTGAGCTCTTGCAAGAATCACGCGCTCTAACGATCGCCTCTCGCTGGCGCGCCGCAACGGTCGCACTCATCCTGAGGGACGAACGTCGGCCAGCAACAATCGGCGCCGATGGCACGACCCAACTTCACCGGGCGGCGACGCGGAAGGAAGTAGGAGTTGGCAACCAGGCTGACGACGTCGATGCAAACCTGATCGCGAGTGTCGCCCGTGCGTGCCACTGTCGGCTGGTCACTGCGACCGTGGCTGACTTTTGGGCGGCGACGCCCCACCCAAATCACCGAGGCGGAGGCGAGCGGCCAGACGTTGTGTCGGAGGCTTTCCGGTGGAACCATACGCTGCGCACGGCGCTGAGGCGTCAGGGAGGTGTCCCGCTCACCGATGTGCTCATCGGTGAGTTTGCCGATGGCTGTCTCGCCGCCGCCCAGGCGGCCGCGGCAGACCCGACGCGCGTCACGCCGCCATCGCGGTTCGGGCTACTGGCGGTTCGCGCCGGTGCCGCGGGCCCAACCGTTCCCAGCTGCTTCGTCGACGCCACCTCGGCGTTGTCACACGCGCTGTTGACGGGTGTTCCCGCTTCGGAAGGTGAACTCGACAGGATGTTGGCTGCCACGGTCGCGATCGACGAGGACTGGTTCGTTGTGGTCGTGTTGGCACCGATAACCCTACCACGTTCCGCCGCGGCCGCGCCGCTCAGCAAGCCGGCGGTCTGGTGGCGTGGCCAGAGGTTGTTTGGCGCGGACGGTGACTGGTATGGCTTCGCGGCGTCCGCTTCCAACCAAAAAGCGGCGTCGCACGAGGGCATCCGTACGGCCGACATGGTGGTTTCCGGCGCCGACATCCTCCAGCGTGGCATGTGGGAGTGGCTGGCGGCCGCCGGCGACGCAGCCGCGCGGCTAAGCCGCCACCCGCATTTGCTCGCCGCGCTCGATGCGCGTGATGTAATGGCGACGGTGGAGGCCTGGGCCGCCGTCGCGACCCACGGCTCGGTACCTGCGGCCACGCGACGCCGCCGCATCGGTGGCGGCGCCAATCGCCAGCCGGCGGCCGCCTTCGATGCCGCACCGTCGCTGTTTCAGCGGGTCATGCTCACACCCGACTCATGCGCGCCGACGCTGCACGCGGGGTTGTTACTGGGACATCCGAGTTCGGTCGCGGTTTGGAAGCTCTGCGCGATGCTGCCGACGTTGGCTTGTAAGTCGCGCATTATCGTCCGGTACCTCCGGGCGTCGCTCGTGGCGCTGCGCCAGCTTGCCTTGCAAAGCGCCGCGCCCAGTCAGGAGTTGGTCCGTGCGATCGGGGCGCCGCACGCCGCCTTGCTCATTCACGCGGCCACGTCCGTTGCGTTGCGGCACGCGGCGTGGGCTCTCATGGCACCCCTGCGGCACCGTGCGTCCCCACCACCCGCCTCGTCGACGAAATCGAAATTGTCTCCGCCTTCTGCACCCATGTCCCTTCACCGAGTGTGCCTTGTGCTGCTTCACGTGAGCAACGCATTCCAACTATTGCGCTTCGTCGCCCGCTTTGGGCCGCTCCTTCCAGGATACGCCACGTCACTATCTGGCTCGATCCGCGCTGCTGAGATTCTACGAGTCATGCCCCGCGGCGCCGTGCCGATGCCAATGCCGACGCAAGACGTGACTTCCACAGCCGCCGTCGATATCGCGTGCGCGGTGGTGCGCGGTCACGACGAAGCTGCCGCGCTACGACGGTCAGACACACACGCGTTTATGAACTACGCCACCATGCTGGACCGCCGCTCCTCGACGCATGGTCTGCCCATGAACATCTTATCACGGGCAACGGTTAACGCTGTCACGGGCGTCGCCAGTGCCATGATCGCGTGGACCGTGCACGCGCGTCTCCATGCCACTCGATTTATCGTTGCGGCGGCCCGCGACTTTAGGCTGGCGAGCACCGCCGCCACCGAATGCTCTCAACGATCGGATGTGGCCTTTGACGAAGCCGCGTGCAGAACCAGTTTAGTCAAGGCGCAAAAAACAGCCTCAGCTGCCTTGAAAAAGGCTTTACTGGCCACTCAAGCACACTCTCCGAAGGTCGCGGCGGCCGCTTCCTCGCCGAAGACGTCCGTTGTGGAACCTCCGCCGCGGTCGCAAGCCGCCGTCGCGGCGCCACCTCCTCAAACCGATCCGACACCCGCGAGCCAACCGGCTGCCGTCAGCGACGATCTTCAGCCGGATGACCCAATCACGGCGGCGGAGGAGGCCTTGGTCATGATTGAGACTACCGAAGCCCAGTTGCGTAGCGCCATCGACGTCGACCATCTCTGGGATCTTGCCGATCTTGTGAACGGCATGCATGCGCCCCCACCGTCCTTCCGGGTGAAGCCGCGGGGAGGTCGAGGACGAGGGGGAGCAGCAAGGGGAGGCGGGGAGGGACCAGGCCGCCAGTCGGCCGCCAGTGAGCCCGCCTCAGGCGCCGCGCCGCTCGGCGTCAGCGGTCTTCCAGGAAGCGCCGCAGCGAATAATGATGAGGAGGCACAGCCGACGGTGGTATTGCCGCTCACCGCCTCGCGACGCATCGCGAACCGGGAGACCGCGCTGCGGCGGGCCGTCGTGGTCGCCGAAATGCAGCAGCGCGGTGACATTTGCCGGCAGTGTCGAGCCCATCATCAGACGTTATTGACCCCGTCTGGTTTCGAGATAGTTCGTCCGTTGCCACACTTGTCGCGATTGGTGGCCGAGGCGCTCGAGCACGACTTGTCTGCCGTTTGCAAAGCCCTCAACGTCGCCGAAATGAAGGCCCGGGGTGCGATGCTCCGTTTACGGAACGACCACCGGCGCGCGCTTCTTGCCGCGCCATCGATCGCGGAGCAACCCACTACCACCAGTGAGGTGACCCATTCGGTGGGACGTCGTGGCGACACCGTCGCCGCCATAGGATCGTCCCCTGGTCCTCCGTCCTCCGCATTGACGCGATCGGTATGCGTTCGCCTTCACGCTGACGCTCAGCGTGCTCGTCGCGAAGTTGAGGTGTCGGAAATGCAAGGGCGCGGAGCGTTGCTCCGCTTAGGGCATGACGACTTCCAGCGCGCGCTTCTCGCCACCTCACCGGCCGCCGATCGTTTAGCCGCGGCTCAACCCACCAGTCAGGTGCCGCGGGTCGGTCATGGCGACAACGCCGCCGAGGATCTCGTGATGATCCACGGTCCAGCGGTGTTAGCGCGTTCAGTATGCGTTCGCCTTCACGCTGACGCTCAGCGTGCTCGTCGCGAAGTTGAGGTGT
>ERZ1292630.3801-Hain-H41-02um-R3-3801-length-13047-cov-4_pt1 | contig 13047 bp, 10 predicted proteins | sample MGYA00564408_ERZ1292630 | MGnify/ENA primary metagenome ERZ1292630 (study PRJEB36523, sample SAMEA6512641) | groundwater metagenome | collected 2019-01-08 | study: AquaDiva: Metagenomics assemblies of 32 groundwater samples | reverse complement strand
ACCTTAGAAATGAAGTTCAAAAACAAGATTCTATAGTAAAATACATTTTCTACCAATTTTTCAAAAGCAATTACAAACAAATTTTACATAGGTGCTGGGCTAAATTTATCTAAATATAATGATGATAATTATATTAATGGGATACAAATTAATTCTTCAATAAGCCATTTCTTACCTATTACATTATCATATAATTATTCTTATGGTTATGAATATTCTAATTTTAGATTACAGCAATTTAATTCTTATATTGATATTTTTAATGGTTTTGGAACAAATATATTTTTAAATACTAGTTTTTATAATAGAAAAGATAATATAAGCAATACAATAAAAAATATGAGTAGCTTTGATATTAATTTAAATTCTTTATTTAGTATTACAAACGATTTTTCTATAAATTCTAAAATCTCTTATAAATTTAATGAAGAAAAGTTTAATCAAAAAAGAGAAAGTAAAGACATTGCTTTTAGCTTGGAAGGACATTATAAAATAATTCCATTACATCAAATTAATTTTAGCTTTGCTATTAATAATAGTTTTTATAATGATAAAAGTGAAAACATAAATATTAATTTTTTCTCAGGTTATTCATATTATTTCGGTGAGTTAATAAATAATCAATTAAAAGAAGGTAATATCAAAGGAGTTGTATATGAAGATGAAAATAATAACAATTATTACGATAATGGCGAAAAAATATTTTCTGGAATAAAAATAGAGTTAAAAGATAAAAAAGAAATATCTAATAAAAATGGATTCAATTTTTCAAATTTACCATATTCGTCTTATGAAATTTCAGTTGATAAAAAAACTTTACCAAAAGGCTATAATATTACAAGTTCTTCATCAGAAATAATTAATTTATATGAAAAAAATAAATCTGTAAATTTTTCAATAAGTAATAAAATACATCTTCGTGGTATTGTTTACAGAAATAAAAATAGATTTGGAGGGCTTGATTCTATAAAAGTTATTTTAGATAACAAATATGAAGTAGAAACCGATCTTGATGGTACTTTTTCTTTTAGAACAGAATTAGGTAAACATACATTAAAATTAGATATTGCATCAATACCTAAAAATTATTCGCCTTTTAATGGAATAATAAAAAATATAGATATTAATAATGATAATAATAATAATTTGGAGTTTATTTTATACCCAATAAGAACTTTTAAAGCTAATATTTTAGATACATTAAGAGGTAGCAAGTTAATAATAAATGAGATTTTTAATGTAAAATATATATATAATGATAAAATAATCGAAAAAAAAATAAAAACAAATGATTTGGGGCAATTATATATAAAAGACTTGGATGAGTGTTATTTAGAAATATCTCATCATCGAATGAAAGATTCTGTAAAAATTAAAATAGAAGACTATCCTAAACAAATAAAAAGTGAAATTTATCTTTATTAGAATTCCTAAAATTTTTAATTTCTTATAAAATAGTCGATAGACGAAGAATTTAAGCAACCTTGTTCAATATAATATACATGTATTATCATGAACAAGGTGAGTAAATACCCTTATTTACGAATCAGCCCCTTGTTTTTACCCTAATTTCATTTTTTTATTATATAAAATACAGAATTTTTTATCTAATTCAGATTATTTAATTTCTATTCCTAATTACAACTACAGTGAGACCCCGTCTCAAATGATTTAACAGAAGATTTGATACTATTACATTGTTTTTCACAAGAATCATAATCTTTTGTAGGGCTTCCATAAAAATCTTTACCAATTACATTTGGATCTGATGGACCACCATTTCCCCAACCATAGCCAGTATCTTTCAAACAACCATAAAAATTTGAAACAAGAACTAATCCTAATATAATAATTATTTTTTTCATATTTAATTTCCTATCTACAACTTTAATATATTTACCTAACTCATAGGTAACTTTTTTATTTTAAAACTAAAATAACTATTTTTAATTTATGGGTTAGGTGGGTATGGTGTAACAGAAGGTTGAGGAGGTGCAGGAGGTGCATTATATGGATTATACAAAGATACACCTATAGCTGAATAAATGTCTTCTAACTCAGAAAAAGTAATTTTACCATCTTTGTTTTTATCACCCATATAAAAATAAGTATTGAAAGTTTCTATGTACTCCTTTGGAGTATTTGTATTAATATAAAACAAATTCATAAATTCAGTTTTAGAATTTATACTTCCAGTACATACAAACTTTTCATTACATGTAAAAATATTTTTAACAGGAGTTAAAAACATTTTTCTAAATATATCTTTACCAACACCAAACAAATCAAATTCTTGATATTCATTTAAAGATATTTTAGAATCTTTATTTTTATCTATTTTTTTAAATAAATCTTCAGCTTGTATATCTGGATAATTAGGATTAAATTTATACTCATCTAAAGTAATAAAACCATTTTTATTTTTATCATCATATTCAAATTGTTTTTTCATTATTGTATTCCAATAAGCTTTAGCACCTACATTTGATTGTATTTTAGTCTCAACTATATTTGATTCTAAATTTATGTCGTTTTTTGCAACCTGATTACAAGATACTAAAAATATCATTGATAATGATGCAATTAAAATTTTTTTCATTTATTAGATAATCTCCTATGATTTTCTAAATATAATAATATTTTAATAATGTCTCTTTTTTTGATAATATACAACAAACTTTTAAAAACTAGTGCAATCCAATTTTTTATATTGCAAAAAATTTTAATATGAATAACTCAAAGTCCTTATATTACTAGAATACAAAGAAATTAATTTAATTGTTAAAATAAAAAAATATACATAAAAAACTAACCCTTTTCAAAAAAACTATCACCCTTTTTTAGCTATAAATCGTTATTTTTTGAAGTAATTAATCGTTATATATTGTTCTTTAGTTATAATTGTATGATTTTTTGTATAATAATATTAATTTTGTTATATATAAGGTTATATTTTTTTTTGTAGGAATTATAATTAGTATAATAAAGTTAAGTATATATAATATGTATGTAGAGGAAAAAAAAAATGAAAGCATTTAAAAAGAGTATTATAGTTAGTATATTAGGAATTATGTTTATTTCCTCTTGTGATTCGACAATAACGACTAAAGATCTAAAAAAAGAAGATGTTAATAAAGTAAATAAAAATCTTCCTAATATTCCAGCTTCAGTTGTTCCGTCAACAGGAAATCAGCCTCCTATTGCTCCATTAACTGGAATATTTGATTTAAAAAAAGCGACTGATATTGTTACAAATAAATGTGCCTCTTGTCATGCATTAAAACCTTCAGCAGATTCTGGTTATACATCTGCACCTAAAAATATTGTTTTTGATACTCCAAAAGAAATAGAAGCTCAAATGGAAATAATAAAAAAGGTAACTTTTACAAATAAAAGTATGCCTACTGGAAAAATAACAATGACAGACGAAGAAAGAAATGTAATAGGTCTTTTTGGAAATCAACAAGCTGTTTCTGGAAAGCTTGAAATAAAAGATGCACCTGCCCTTATAGAAAGAAAATGTAGTTATTGTCATTCGTTAACACCAGACAAATCATCTGGTTATTCTTCACCTGCGGATGGTTTTGTCATAGGTTCTTTAGCTGATATGATTAATAAAGCTCAAAAAATAAAAAAAGAAACTGTACTAAAAAGATCTATGCCAATAAATCCCATTTCTATGACTGAAGAAGAACGTCAATTAATTGCTCAATGGGCAGATCAACAAAGTGGTGGTAATCCAGTAAATTATAGAGATGATGATTAATAATCAAGACAAGAATATATTTTTAAGTAATATAATATATAATATTTAAATATAAATAAGGAGTAGTAAAGAAAATGGCTGGTTTAGGTTTAGGAAATTTGGGATACAGTTCTGCTAATGATGATTTTATGAAACAAATTGGTCTTAAAAATCCAAATCCAGTTAAAGAAGAGCTTTCTACTCCTTCTCAAGATAATTTAAATCTTCCAGATCTTCAAACTGAAATTAGAACTGAAGAAACGCTTCAAATTAATACAACTAATGGAGATACACCAGATAGCGTAAAAGTAGAGTCTAATTTACCTTTTATAGATTCACCTCTTGGTAAAATAACTATAAAAAATGAAAGTCTTCTTACACCTGAAGCAAAAATAGATAAACCAGGCCCAATTGATTCATTACCAGAGTCAAATAATACTAAAGCAAAACAAAAATTGGATCTTGCAATTACTGGTGAGAACTATACTGTATCTAGTTTCCATAAAGAACATGAAGGAAATGGTACAAGTATCCAATATAAACCTTTTGAAGGTTCTGATGTTTCTATAAATCAAGAAGATACTTTTGGAAAAGAAAGAAAAAGGGTTGCTCAAGTTAATTCTGATATACCAATAGTAGGTAAAATTGGTCTTACAAGCTCAGAAACAACAACGGGTGATGGAAATGTAAGTAGAGTAAATATGTTTAATTGGAAATTTTCTGATAATCTTAATCTAAATCAAGAAAGAAAAACTGGAAATAATGAACCTACAGTACTTACAACAAGGGCTGATTATAAATACTCCGAAAATGTTTCTGTTCAAGCTATACAAGTAAGTTCTTTGGCATCAGAAATTACAACCACAGAGAATCAAGTTAAATTAAGTATAAATTTACCTAGTTCTGAAGATGCAGTTAAAGTTTCTGGTGAAACTCAAAAAACTGAAGCTAAACCTAAAAAAACATTGGGAACACAAATTGAAATAGTCAAAGGTGAAAAACGAAATAATGAGACAACTCAAAATTTAGATGTTTCTGCAATACATACTTTTGGAACTGAAGAAGATCCTTTAGCTGTTTATGTTCAAGATGTTACAAAAACAGGAGAAGCGGAAAATTTAAAAGTAGGTTATAAAAGTAAAAATGTAAATTCTTCTTATGAAAATAATTCTACAGGTAAAACTTTAAGAGCTGAATATGTCTTACCTGAATCAGATGCAGTTAAATACTTTAAAGCACTAGAAGTTTCACGAACCATAAACCCTGAATCAACAAGAACAGATTCTGTTGTTTTAAAAGGAAATGTAACTGATAATGTTGAATTTAAATTAGGATTTCAAAGAGGAACAGAGAATAGCAATTATGGTTCAGTATCCTATACAGATGGAGCATTTAAAGCAGAGCTAGGTGCAGATGTTAAAGGTCAAGTATTTGGAGCGATTAAGTATGAAAAAGAAATATAATTCTTAAACTACAGATAAAACAAATAAATTATCCAGTGTGTTTGTTCAGGAGGGTTTTAAAAACGTTCCTTACAAATCTGCTTCTATATGTAAAATTTTAAAAGAGTTCCTTTTTAGACAATAAATAGATGATTAATATATATATAAATTAAATTAATATCAAAAAAAAATCAACCGAATAAATAATTTTTAGATTATTTTAATCCAGAAACAAAAGCTTCTAAAATAAGGTTTGGAATTTCCATATCACTAATAACTTTTCTTACCGCATTTTTTTCTATGGCAGATTTAGGCATTCCAAAAACTACACAAGATTCTTCATTTTGTGCAACTGTGTATCCGCCAGAATTAAATATTTTTAGCATTCCTTCAGCACCATCTCTTCCCATACCTGTAAGAAGTATTCCCATAGTTTTTTCATTATAAGTTTCTGCAACACTATTAAAAGTAACATCAACAGATGGACAAAAAGTTGGATGAAGTTTTTCATATGAGCCATATATTTTTTTATCTGGACTTACTAAAAGATGAGCATTATTTTCTGGAATATAGATACAATTTTCTTTAATTTCTTCTTTTCCAGAAACAATTCTAATCTCTCTATCTGTAGAAGCTTTCAACCAATTTGCGAATTTAGTATTAAAACCTTCTGTTATATGCTGAATTATTAATATTGGGGTTGTTATTTTTTTATCTAACTTCTTTAATATTTCTAATATTGTATCTGGACCACCTGTTGAAGCTCCAATACATATAATACTAGGCTTAAAAATAGGATCATTTTTTTTTATTTCTTTGATGTTTTTAAATAAATTAACTTTAGGTTTAAATATCTGATTTATTTTATGTACTAATTCTTTTGATATATTTTCATAACTAAATCCTTTAGGTTTTTCCAAAAAAAACACATTAGGATTTTTTAAAATATCCATTATATCTATGTCATCTTTATTAGAGGAAGAAAATATTATAACTGGAATTTTTTGTTCTTTAATTATTTTTTTTGTTGCGTCAATACCATTAAGATAAGGCATTCTTATATCCATAATTATAACATCTGGATCCAATGAAATACTTTTATCATAAGCTTCTAAACCATTTTTTGCAAAATCTAGTACTTTTATATTAGAATCTTTTTTTTCTATTTCATTTTTTAATAACTTTTTTATTACATCCGAATCGTCTGCTATTAATAGATTAATCACTGAAAATAATTCCACCTAAGAAAATAACTAAATAATATGGTTTTATTTTTTAATAATTTTCCTAATATTAATAAAAAAAATAAAAAGTATATTAATTAAATAATGATAATATAGCATAAATTAACAAAATTAGAACATTTAACAAGAGCTATATTTACAAAAGCTAATATAATAATCTTTTTTATTAATTTAATAAATGATCTGTATCAATAAAAGTGAAATTAGTGTTTTTTTGAAAAGGTCTCTCGTATTAGTTTTCCTAAAACTCTTTGTCTTGCAGCAATAAGTTGCTTTTCTTTGTATTTTTCATGACTACTTTTTCCAAATCTATTTTCGTAATGTGTTTCCATATCTACAACTTGGAGTTCATAAGGGAAAAAGAAACAAAATTGTTCTTTAATTTCGCTATTTCCTATAGGGTATTCCATTCTTATCATTTGACGACAAGTAAATTGAATAGATCTATATTCTTTACTGGTATAAATATTAACTGCCGAATCTTGATGATCTGTTATTAGAGATTGATTTTCTGCTTCGTTTCTTATTAATTCTTCAAATTCTTCATCAGTTATTTCAGCATTTAAAAGTTGTTCTTTATAGTGAGAAAGTATTTTTTTTAAAAGGTTAATATCGATTAATTTGTTTATAGATCTACTTGGTTTAACATTGCAAAAATTTACGATTCCTTTTTTTTCAAGGTGTTTTATTATTAAAAGAGCATCTACTTTGTCATTTGTAATAACTCTAATTCCTATTTGATCAAAAACATCGGCTGCAACATTTTCAATTTTATGTAAAAGCTTGATTATAGTTGATTGTCTTTCTTTTTTTACTTTAATATCGATATCATAAACTTTTATTCCTGTTTCATCTTCACCAAAAAACTTTTCACCATTATTATTTACATAAACAGCAGACCAGATTTTGGTAAGAATTTGTTTTTGGATTTCTGGAAAAAATTTAAGTGAAATATCATTGTTAACATGAGAAATAGTGTGCATTATTCTTAAAATAGCACAAGCCCATGCTTGATGTTCATGTTCTGTATCAGAAGCAAGTAGTAATAAATTTCTTAGGTCTGGTTCTTCTTTTAGTTCTTTTGGGATAGTTAGATAAGAAATTTTAGTAAAAGGATCAGGGATAAGAATTTGTTCTAAAAAAGAAATAGCTTCATCAAAAATATTTTTTACTTCTTTAGCTACATTTTCATTTTGTAAATCATATCCGTAAGTAATTAAAAAGGTATCTGCTTCATGAAAAGAAGAAATAGTCATACGGGTTAAATCGATTGAAGATTTACCGCCAATCATAACATCTATAATATCCCAAGCAAAATCATATTTTCTAAAAAGATCATTACTTAAAAAAGCGTTTTTATTTGACAACATTAACATATCAGGATTACTATCTTCTTGCTCCACGTTCGCACCAAAAAATTTATTCAATATTATAATTCTATCTGTTTTTTAGAAAAAATGTTTATACATTTACAAAGATAGTCAGTGAAAAGTAAAAAGTGATAAGTGATGAGTTAGGCTTTATTATCATAGATTCTACTAGTCAAATCCTTTATAGATTAAGTAAATTATTTAATTTATGAGCCTGAAATTCTTTGTATTTCTTACTTATAAAAAAGAATCTAATTTATAGGTAAAAAAGTCTGAGCCATCTATTAACATACTTTTTTGTTCCATTTTATGGTATTTGTCTTGATTACCTAAGTAAGTTAAATCAACAAAATCAGTATTTTTAAATACATCTAAATTTTTTATTACATTATTAAAATCAACAAAGCCTTCACTAAAAAACAATTCATCATTGACAAAAGAATCTAATTTTGACGTAGTTATTAGTATAGGACAAGATATCTCTTCATTTCTTATCATTTCATTTATTTTTTTGATAAATTGCTTTGCTTCATTTTTATCAACAATTGCTTTTCTTGAAGGTAAGTTTTTATTAAAAATAAATTTAGAGTAAATATTTGTTAGTCTTGAAAAATCTGGGTTATCATAAAAATCTGATGTAATAAGATCATCAATTAGAAAAATATCTTCTTGGTTATTAGAAATAGCAACCCATTTAATAATAACTTTATTACTTAGATTTAATAAACTTTTTTCGATAATAGGATCTATATTATTAATTGCTAAAGCAGAATCTAAACCTTTGTTATAAGCTTTTGTTTTAAGATTATCTCCAAACTCAAAAACAAACGAACCTCTTTTTTGTAAATCTATCATTGCTTTTACTTGAAGCATCATGGAATGATTTGAAAGTCTTATATAATATTCAGGATCAACTCTTTTTATTCTAAAAGAATCTGAAAATCTGTATCCTATAGGTAAATAAGATAAAGGTTGATCTGATGGAGTTGCATCTGTAACAATATTAGGAACAACCCCTTTATTAACAACTTCTAATAAAGCTTCGGAGGCATTCCCTACTAAACCAATAATTTTGGGAATTCCAGATTTTTTCATATCTATGGCATAGTCGATTGCTGATTCGGTATCATAAAAAACTCTGTTACAGAAACCATCTTCAACTCTTTTTTCTAACAAGCGACTATTTACATCTATAACAACAACAACGCCACCTTTTTCATATATAGCAGAAGCTTGAGCCGTTCCTTTTATTCCAAAACCAGCTGTTATTGCAAATCTACCATCTAATGATCCATTAAAATATTCATTTGATATATCATCAAAAATTCTGTATTGTTCTTCAAAAAATTCATTTGTGCCTGAAAAATTAAAATTAGATTTAAGAGTTTTTTCATAAAAAGGATAAAAAGAAGTTTCAAAATTATCAAAATATTTGTAGTTATTATCAATAAAAACAGCTCTAGGATGTTCTGTTGATGTGCTTATTGTATCTCTAATTTTTCCATTTTCAAAAATAATAGTTTCATTATCAGCTAAATTTATTATAGACTTTACTTTATCTCTTAATGAAATCCAATCAACTAATTCTTCATATTGATATGATGGCAATTTGCCAAAATATTGAGATACATCAATTTCAGTTTTATTAATTATCAATCTTAAAAGAGCTTCTTGTTTCCAGTCTTTTGCTGTTAAAGTATTACCTGATGTAACATTAGGCACAATATTCTCTCCGTTTAGGAGTTCATATATACCTTCATCAGGCGAATATTTTTTATATAAAAGAGCCGACAAAATATTTCCTCTAAAAAATACACTCATAATATTATTATACCATGAGATTTATTATCGAATTAAAGGTTAAAAGATTTTAAATGATAATTTAATGTTAATTTGCTTATTCTTCTAAAATAGCTTTTCTTTTTTTCTTTTTTGTTTCCTTAGAAAAAAATGTTTTATTTATATCTTCAGATTTTAATGGACCATAATGACCTGTATAAAATGTAGTTATACCATTTTCTATTAATTCTTTTATTGCATAATCAACTTTCTTTTTATCATTTTGAAAAAAATGTGTTGTAGGAACTTCATTAAAAACTAATCCACCTCTTATTAAATCACCAACGATTGCTTGATCTTCGCCTAAAATAACTACTAAAGAACCTTCTGTATGACTTGGACGATATAAAACTCTTCCATTTATTCCATAATCTTTTTGTAAGTCATAAGTTTTATCAATAATAAGATCTGGCTTAAAAGAAGGATATTCTTGTTTTATAAAAACTTTTACAATAGCCGAAAAAAGATCTACAGGTTTTAAATTATCATTTTTTCCATTCTGTGCCATTTTTTCATCACTTTTACCAACCATAACAGGTATTTTATATTTGTCTTTAAAAAATTTAACCCCACCAGCATGATCTCCATGAGCATGTGTTAAAACAATTAAAGAAATACTTTCTGGTTTTATTCCATAAGATTTTAATTTATCTATAATTTGTTTTTCATTACCTTGTTCACTTGTATCAATAAGAATATTTTTTTCGCCTTTAATCAGGTAAACATTAGAAATACCAGTATCAATCTTAAAAAGTTTTGTTTTATAATCGTAGTTTTCTTTGACATTATTAACACAAGAAAATAAAATAGCAGTGCTAAAAATTGAAAAAATTAGTTTTTTCATCATTCCGAATCCTTATACAAATATATTTTTTGATCTAAATATTTAAATTTTACTACTTTTTCATAGCATTTTATGTTATAAATTAACATAGTGTGAGTCAAATATGAAATTACACATACTATTTTATTAAAAAAAAGAAATATGAAAGAATTATTAGTAATAGATGATGATCAGACAACCTTGTCTAAGGTAAGCAGTTTTTTAAGTAAATCTGGCTATAGAACTGTTGTTGCAGATAATGGTCAAGAAGGTCTTGACATTATAGAGAAAAATGAGGCATTGTGCCTTATTATAGTTGACATAATGATGCCTGTTATGGACGGGATAGAATTTGTCAGAAGAATTAGAGCTGAAAAAAAATATAATCACATACCTATCATAATGCTTACATCTATGTCAGATATCACTGATAAATATATGGGCTTCGATGCTGGTGCAGATGATTATATCACAAAGCCTTTTGAACCTTTAGAATTACTTATGAGAATACAAGCTTTGATAAAAAGAGCTGCATATTTTTCTGAAGAAGAAATGAAAAAGTTTTATTTGGATAGTAAAAAATCAAGATTAGCTATCAATGAAAAAGATTTTTCTGTAAATATTGATGGTAGAGATGTTTATCTTACAGCCGTAGAATTTGATATGTTATGCTATTTATATTCTAATGCTGGTAGTGTTGTGGCTACAGAAGATATATTACAGAAAGTTCTTAATTACCCTCCAAAAACAGGTAACCCAGAATCTGTAAGAACTCATATTAAAAATATAAGATCTAAAATAGAACATAATCAATCTAAACCAGAAATAATAATAACTATACCTAAAAGAGGATATAGGTTTAATTTACCTAAATAGTTTTTATAGATAGATCATAAGGAGTAATTCAAATATATGTATAAAAGTGAAGATGAAAATCTTGAAGATTCTCTTGAAAATGAAGATTTAGAAAATTTTTCTTCGCCTAACGCAAATTTAGATGAAGATGATTTAGATCTTTCTGATGATTTTTATGGTGATTTTGCAGAAGACAGTTTGGAATATGCAGAAGAAAATCCTGAAGAAGTTGTAGAAGAGAATTCTGAATTAAATGACAATATAAATGATGATATTCCTGATGATTCTTTAGAAGATTTTGATGTTGAAGATTTTGAAGATCAAGAAATTGAAGAAGAAAATGAATTAGAAGAGGAAGTTTTAGAAACTCCAAAAGAACCAGAGAAAGTAGGTTTTGTTTTTGAGGAAGTTATAAAAGAAATACAAGCACCTGTTAAACTTGTTGCAACAATAAAATATTTATTGTCGTTACCTATTCTTGGAGATGTAGTAAAAGAAAAATTTCTTGAAAATCTTAAAAAAGAAACAGATGATGTAAAAATTAGAGGTATAAGAGTTGCAACTCAAAAAGAGATAGTTGCTGAATATAAAGCAAATGCTCAACCTTATATTATTACTCATTTTACAAGTCAAGAAAATATCTGTAATGTTGATAAGGATTGTGATCAAAAATTATTTTATTCTGTTTATTATGAAGTAAGTAACCCTGTAACAAATAAAAACGTTATGATTACATCTCAAATGTTTCATAATATGACTGTTCATAGCATGGTTTATTTTAATGAACCTCTTTTAAATTTAGGAAATAGTCCTCAGGGCTTTTTTAATGCATATTTATCTTGTGCAGATCTTTTAAAAACATTAGAAAAATCTAATGCACCAAAAGAAGTTTTTGAAGAACTTGAAGCTGTAAAAGATAAAATAAATTATTTGGAAGAACAAAGATTTGCTGCTGTTGATGCAAAAGTTCAATATGATATGAGCGTTTTTGAACAAACAGAGCATGAAAAAGAAAATAATATAATTCCTTTTTATTCATTACTAAGAACAATGGTTGATTGGGGAGCAGAAGATATTCACATAAAAGCTTATTGCCGTCCTTTAGGTGTTGTTGGTGGTAATGTTGTACCATGCCCATCTTTTTCTGAGTTTTTAACACCAGAAAGAACAAGATATTATGCAAATTATCTAATGAAACCTTCTCAACAACAACAGTTTGAAGAAACATTGGAGATGGATAACTCTTTTTATGTTCCTGGAGTAGCTCGTTTCCGTTGTAATATTTATAACGCACAAGGTACAGTTGGTTTAGTTTTTAGGGTTATTCCGACAAAAATAAGACCTGTTGAAGTTTTAGGGGTTCCTATGATTTTGAAAAAACTTGTTTTTGAACGTTTAGGATTAGTTTTAGTTACAGGACAAACAGGTAGTGGAAAAACAACTACACTAGCTGCTATAGTTGAATTCTGTAATGTAAATAGAGGTATTCATATATTAACTCTAGAAAATCCTGTTGAGTATGTTTATCAAAATAAAGGTGCGGTTTTTACACAAAGAGCGATAGAAATAGATTCCTTAAGTTTCCCAATGGCGATGAGAGGAGCTTTAAGACAAAAACCAGATATTATTCTAATCGGTGAGATGAGAGATCCTGACACAATTATTGCAGGACTAAAAGCAGCAGAAACAGGTCACTTAGTTATGAGTACACTTCATACTAATGATGCCG
>ERZ1292630.3798-Hain-H41-02um-R3-3798-length-13051-cov-7_pt1 | contig 13051 bp, 7 predicted proteins | sample MGYA00564408_ERZ1292630 | MGnify/ENA primary metagenome ERZ1292630 (study PRJEB36523, sample SAMEA6512641) | groundwater metagenome | collected 2019-01-08 | study: AquaDiva: Metagenomics assemblies of 32 groundwater samples | reverse complement strand
GGGTTCCGGCGGTCCATTCGGCGGTGGCGGTGGGGGTTCCGGCGGCCCGTTCGGCGGTGGCGGTGGGGGCTCTGGCGGTCCGTTTGGCGGTGGCGGTCCTGGTGGAGCAGGTGGAGGTGGTGGGTTGGGTGACATGTTCAACAAACTGCTAGAGCACTGCAGCCAAAAGCACGCCAACGACATTGCCCGTCGCATGGGCATTACTCTGAAGAGCCCCGTGCAGTTTCAGTACGGCGCCAATGGGCAAGTCACCGTCCTCGTCGACGCCCCGACTGCCTCCGCCGGTCAAATTAAGGCGCTTGGCGAGGCCGTGCAGCAGGAATGCCCCGTGGCGCGGTTCCGTCGATCCGCGGCGGGGCAACGGGTCATGGGCTCACCGACACCGCCACCCGGGCTGGGGAGTCGCGATGCCGACACCTCTGCCCCAAGTAGCATGAATTGGGTGCAGCTGCCGCCGCCGTCTGCAAGGAGGTAATGCTCGGCGGTGCCATCCATCTTTCTGCGAGAGAGATGGAAGGGTCGGGGGTTGCTTTGATCATCAACTTTACTTGACGTACTTCATGCACCGCGGCGGCTGGAGTATGCTGCCCCTCCCCTGACACACAAGAGTATTGTGCATATTGCGCCAGCCGCCGGGTGGTAGACCCCCCGCTGCTCCCCGAGCACGCAATTGAAGACCAGTTTTGCAGTATTCTTGACCGGCTGGTCGCTGCAATGGGGGCTGCCGGAGGGTGGGCCTTTGAAGGCGACGTCTTTGTTGCCGCTCACTCTCAAATCGCCTGCATCGAGCCTCGCACCCTTCCCTCTCCTCTTTCCCTCTCCCCATGCGCTCGCACCACCGTCGCCTCGCCCTATCTTCGTGCTCTTTGACCGCCGAGCGCCGTGGCAGTTGCGCATGCCCCGTCGCCGCGCTCCTCACTCGACGTTGCGCGTCGCAAACGCACCGACCTTCCTCCTCCTCGTACGCCGCCGGCGCGTCGAGGCAAGACAAGGCCTCGGAGCAACCGAAACCTGGGGGGCCCTTTTCGATGATACCGCCGTGGGTCAACATCTCCTGGCTACCCTTCAGCAAAGGTATCGCCAAGGACGCCGCTCGGCAAGAGGAGCGCAACAATATGGCAGGAGGAGGGTCCGAACATGCGCACCGAGGTGACGCTCAAGATGGCGCCAGCTTCACTGGTGCCGGCTTATTCACCACGCCAGGCCACGGTGGAGCGCTGCCTCGGTCGTACAGCCACATGTTCGCCAACGGCTTTGGCGTGGTCTTCGAACGGATGCTGCAGTTCAGCATCGAATACTTGGCGAAGGAGGAGCGCGACGCCGCGATACGAGGGGCTGCCGCCGTTGCCGCTGGCACCAAGGAAGCAAGCAATCCATCGGCGAACGGTTGGTTTACACGGAGGCGTGACACGGTGCAAGCTCACGCTGCTTTCTCTGGCAAAGCGCGACAGGCAGCTCGCCAGTTTCTTTCGCCTAAGATCGTGAATCGCTTATTTCCGGAGAGTCCTTCTCCGCGTGGCGGCGGCGTTGGCAACGGTTCGACGACCACCACCACCGCCGCTGCTCCCCCTTTGCTCGTTGAGTTCCGGAGCCTCAAATTCGACTTCTACGCTGACAACGAAGTAGTGATTTGGGTCGACGCGCCCGTGGCCACGGAAAGCCAAATTCAAGCCTTTGGGGCCTCTATCGAGGCAAAGTGCCCGCTGGCTCGCTTCCGCAGGAGACAAATCGCCGCGATGCGTCGCGCCGATGAATCCGCGAAGGCGACGAATGGAGCGACGGCGGACTACCACGACGCGCTGACGTGGCGCAAGGTGCCCGATCGATATGAAGCCCGGTAGTACCCCGCCGCCAGACGGGAGGCCCGCAATGGACCGCCCGCGAAGCCGAACCGAGAGCCGTTAGTGAAATCGTCGCGACGCTACCACGTATCCGAAAGCATGCCGCTGACGGACTCTCACACTTGATCGCTACGGCTCCAGCGGCGGCTAAGTTTTATGTTTGTGAGCTGTTTATTGCAGATGAACAGTGCTTCGGACCTGGCGAACAAAACAACGAAGATCTCGGAGCCGCAGCCCGTCTTGTCCCCCCGCGGTGCTCTGCGGCGGTAACTTCACGAACAATGAGAGCAATCGACGTCGCGGTTGCTGTAGCCGAACTCCTCGATTATGCCGACCCAAAAATCATTTCCCATGCTGGATCCGGCGCCTTGCCGTTCTTGCTCGGCAAGCTGTACGACGCCGTGCTGGAATGTGACGACCAGGACGACAGCCGTCATGTTCGCATCGTCTCATCCTTGCGTGCGGTGGTAACACGCGGAGGGTCATCAGGCATGCTGCTGCTGTCTCACGTTCTATCGCGACGCTTCATGGCCGCACCTGGAGAACCAATGAAGGCGATGTCATTGCTCAACTCACTTCAATCCGACCGGGGCCGTGCTGCTACCACAACTGCGGCCGCTTCCCCAAACGATGCTCTGTCCGTCGTCCTTGTCAGCACCATGGGATGTGCTACACTGTTTCATTTTTTTGCGGCGGCGAAGGAGGAAGACCGAGCAAATTGTGCCCTCGCGTTGCGCCATGTGTTAGAAACGGTTGCTGCTTCGAGCAACCGGTTTCCTCTGGATATGATGCGTCACTTGGCATTGTTCGCCGTGCGCCAACTGACCAACGGCGGATTGATTGATGTGGCCGAAGTGCTGCATCGTTTGCACAACGACGGCCAGTTGCACGATGCGATTAAATCCCATCGTGTTCTCACTGACATATCTGGCTCGTTGCAAAAGTCGTCACCACTGGGGCCGTCGTCATTTCCCTATGATCTCTCGATTTCAACGGCGTTGTTGCCTCTTCCCTTTGGACTGATGTCAATGGATACTGTATTTTGGACTCAAAACATGCAATGTTTTGGTCAGCAAATATCTTGCGTTTTGGTCTTCCCTTCTATTTCGGATTCGAGTTAATCGAGCAAACGTCGCCCTTGCCGCCTCTCCCACAACGTCGCCCTTTCCCGCTATCCTCCTTTGCTTTTAACTGTGTAATCTTAGCGTTTGCCAACTCTTTGTCTTTGTCCCCCAACTACCGTCGAGTGCATATGACGTCGAGCGTGGCGGCGGCCGTCATCCCGCGTTACACGTTGCCACGGACGAAGCCTCCGTTGGCCTCTAGAAGCCCTTCGCCACGTTCGTCCACGGGCTCGTCCGTCGCGACACTGGCGGCGACTGCCGGGGAAGGGCGGACGTCCTCCTCCGTGGGTCAGCAGAGTCGCGATGCGTCCCTTTCGGCATCCACTCACCACGTCACGTTCAGCTTGACCAATTTGGCACCGACGGCGCAGAAACCAAAGGCCGATCACGTTGTGGTGCCGCGCGACGCGCCGAGCCATTACTTCAGCCGCAGCCCTGGAGGAGGTGCTGCGCCGCATGCCATGGCACCGCCGGTGACGCGGGGCGAGGGAGGGACATCGTCCCTCGAACATCATTCCGATGAGTCGGATAGTCGACTCTCGCGTCCGTCGCCGCGCACCTCACCGCGCCCCGTCGTGCCCAGACCTTGCACCATCGACGCCACGGTCGAACAGCGGCCACAAGGCGTCGCGAAGCGCCTGCAAATCGTCGACGAGGCGCTGAAAGCGTCCAAGGCTTGGGCTTCCCAACCACCTCGGCCTCCTCGCGCTGCTGGATCCTCTAAACTTACCGCGGCGTACGGTGAGTTGGCCAAAGGACGCTGGTTGCCACCAACGACTGGTTTACCGACCGCCGCAAGCCGAACCGAGTCTACCGATCCGCTACCCGAAGTGAGCCCCCCGCCGCAGCCCAGGGACGTGGCACCCCCGGTGCCAACAGTCCGCTCGAATCGTACGTTGGGACAGACAAGTGGCGTCGTGCCCGGCGACGATGTCGCTCGGCCCGAGGGCACACGGGAAGACACCGCCGCGCAGACTTCACGCCCCGCATATGTCCGCGCGATGGTCAATGGCCACGAGGCGGCGGCATTGCAATCGCGCGCTAGAATCGTGACACTGCAGCAGTACTCACTCACGCTACGCAAAGACGTGACCACTCTTGAAGGTCTCGTCGCGGACCTTCGCGGAGAGCTTGCGGCCGCGGAACAAAGCCGCGATCACCTTCAAGGCAACTATGAAGAAATGCGGGCTCTTTGGGAGGAGGAAAAGGAACGCGCAGATTTAGAGTTCGACCTCCGCGAGACGGCCGAACGCGCGGCCTCGAATGCCGCCGCGGAGCTTCGTGACGTCAATGAAAGTGCTCACGAGCTCCGGCAACTATTCGATGAGGAGCGCGTCCGATGCGTTGACTTGCAACGGCAGCTCAACGACGTGCGACGCGACCGCGACCGAGACGGGCAAGTCTTGCGCGAACGCGCTGCGGACTGCTCACGGCTGGTCCAACGTACCCGCGAGTTGGAGCGTACAATCGATGAGCTAAAACAAAAGGATACCGATCGCGAGTGCATTGTGGAGGAGCTCGTCATGGCCCTCCGCCAGAAAGAGAAGGAGGAGAATGAGGTGGCGGGGGAAGAGGCAGCATCGTGCGCCGTTGAATCCAACGGCCATCTACACGACGACTTATCGTCGCTCCTGCGAAAGGCGGCCTCTTTGGAGGACGAATCCGACGCGTCCGCGTTGCACTCGTCGGCCAGCAGTGGTACCGGCCGATTAGAGGCTGATCGGGGAGACTCGGTTACCAGGCCGCCGCGGGGGCCAGTCGACGTAGAAACGAATAATTCGACGACCGAGCGTCGACCCCTGGCCAGCGACGTGTGGACCGCCATCGACGAGGCGCTTTCCCGCCTGCGAGTATCTGAGGAGCTGGCCTTCTCTTCGTCACCGCCGCGCGACCAGAGCGATCCAAAGCGGCCCCGCGGCGTCGCCATCGAGGCCGCCTCCGAGGAGGAGGTGTCACTGGCGGTGTCATGCCTCACCGAGGATGACGTCACGTGCGCCGGTGCCGTCCGCCGCCAGCCGAAGATTGACGATCACCCCGTCGCGCGATTCTCCCGTTTGCGGAGCGGCGAAAGCACGAGTGGGCATACAAACCGGCGCCATGGAGAGCCGCTTGAGCAGCTGGTACTCATTTCCGCGGCGGCAAGCGACGTCGATGGCGACGAACAACAACACGCCTCCCCAATGCGCAGGACATTACCCGCGTCGCGGGAGCGGTCGGAGGGGTACACGCCTGCGGGAGCGCCTTTGGACGAAGACGACGACGATGAGACGGTAGAGGCTTTCGGCCAAAGGCAACGAAGCGTTTCGTCCAAAAGCGACCGCGATGACGACATCGCCGCCATCGTGATTACCCGCGATGGCGCGTCGTCGAGCTCCAGAAAAAGTCCTTCCGTGGCAACCGACGGCAGCCAGGTGGAACCCTGTGATGACGAGGATCGTTTCGCAACGACGACGACGACGACCATCCCATCCTTACCGCTTGCAGCGAATACGACTCAAGCGGAGGACCTCTCCTCCCACATCCGGTCCGCCATGGATCGGGCCGATCGAGCCGCCACGCGGAGGATGTTCGACGACTTGGTCGCTCGCAAAGCCTATACGAACTCAAAGCTCGACTACCTGAGAAGCATCATCCTGCCATCCACGCAGGGTTTCACGAGGGAGCCCTCAGCCATTGCAGCTCGAACAGCAAATGACAAGGCTCGTCGAATCCCGCACGACAACCGACCTCAATCGGAGGGACCGGTGTGGCATGCTCAGCTCTCCTCATCCGAGGCCCTGAGACGCACTCCGTTACTCGTCGCGGTGTAAACCCCCACTCCCGTGCCGCGAGGGAGGATAGATTTCATAAAAAAACTGCCTGCCGCACAAACGGAATTTACCGCACCGGTATCCCCCCTTTTTAGATCGCTGATTGAATGTCTCCTTTGTCCTTCGCTTTTCGAATTTTCCCGTGGTGCGCTGGCGTCTTTCGGCCGTCCTTGGGTCCCTTTTGCCAGCAATGCATTCATTTGCATGTGATGTTCATTGCCGTCGATCGGAAGGGTTTGATTTCAATTTCGACGGACACATTTCGGCCCCTCCACCATCCGTTGCCACAATGGACGACAGCGCCGCCAAATCGGTTGCTCCGCGGCCTCCCTCCGATGCGACACCACCCCGCACCGTACGCAGACTTGCGAAAACGACCTTTGCGACACCGGAGTTAGCCAAGAAATATGCCTCGTGGCTAGAAGAGGCGCAGTCGGCGTTGCTCGAGAACCGGCTGCCGGACTGTGAGCGGTGTGCAATTTGTTCGATTCGGATTCGTCCTTGCGTCCACGCGTTCTCGATGCTGGAACAGGTGGCCGAGAGGCGTTTGGATTTCCGAAAGGCAAAGGAATTTCGTCTCATGAGATGTTTTCTCGCCAAAGATGCCAATTTGTGGCGGGAAGTATACGGTGAATGCATGGACGACGGCGATTTCCTGAAAGCGACGATGTGCCTGCACCGACTAGCCGCCCTGGAAACTGATTCCACGCTCCGTCGCCAGCTGCTGCTGCACCGTGCGGAACTCCTCGTGGCGCTCAACGTGCCGATGCAGGCGCGAACCATTTATCGCGACTTGTGGGATCGATCCGGGCACACCGACTTCGAGGTCTTTGCGTTGCTATCCTCTTTGTACTTTCAGCTGGGGCGCTTCACAGCGTTAGAGACGCTCGTCGACGACGCTCAACAAAAGCTGTTGCAAACCGCAGCCGGCGACTCACTTGCGGCGTCCGGCAGTGTCCCCATGCCGCCCACCGGCCGGAAGCGGCGCCGTGCAGCCGGAGATGGCAGCGAACCTCCCCAAGATCAGGCAGGAGGCATGCCGGCAGCAGGAGCGGTCAGCGACAGGATAAAAGGCGAAATTGCTTCCGGCGCCATGTCTCCATCGCCGGTGTTTGCCGATATCGCGGATTCCTTTGCGAGTCGCGGCCTCGACCTGAACAATGACGCCGACACGCGCAGACAACTGCTGACGCTTGCAAACGTCCGGATGGAAGTGCTGCTGGAGAGGGGAAACTACGCGGCGGCGGTGGCGCTCCCGTGGACGATCGCGAAGCTGCTTCGCGTGTCGACGAGCGACCTCCCACCCGACGTGATCGCACGTCTTGCCATCGCGACGGCGCTCATGGGAAACGCGGACCAAGCGGCCGCCATTGCCGAGGAGCTGATGCGGAGCTGCCTGCCACACGACTTTGGCGACATCCTCTACGACGTCACGGATGCCCTGTTGAAGATCGGGTCGTTTGAGCTCGCGCTCCGTGTCGTGAGCTTTATGAAGCAAGATGCGACTTTCCGCGCGTCCGCGGCGCTGGCGTTCGCCGAGGCTCGGTGCCACGCCGGATTGGGTAACATCACGCTGGCGGTGATCTCATACCGAGCGGTCCTGGCGTTTGAACCCCGCCACGCCAAGTCACGTATCGGTTTAGCCACACTGCTGGCCGACGTAGGGGATGATCAGCAGGTCGTGCGATTGCTCGAAGTCGATGAAGCGCTTGACGATCCATTTGAGTGCCCCATCTTGCGCGCCGAGCTTGCTCGGTGGCACGTGCGGCAGTCGAGATTCGTGGAAGCGGTTTGCTCGGCGCTCCCGGTCTTCGACACACTCATCAACGCGCCGTCATCGGAAGACATGTTGGGCGATAGGCAGTCGGTGGCCAGCGGCTTCCGAGGTGGCGCGGCTTGGAGTAGAAAAAACCTCGGTTTCGCCCCTTCCGTCGTGCGCGCGTCCAGCGTTCTCGTTCCGGCGGACGTCATTGAGGGTCCCCTGGCGCACGCCGCCAGTCAAGTGGACGCCTTGCGAACTGGCGTGCCGCTTTCTCTTGCCGTTGCGGCGAATCTTGCGACAGCTTCGCGCGCCACTTCGTCGGCGGCGCAGGCCGTCGCCACGTCGTTTCGCGCGGCATCCCACGCCCAGTCGAAGGTAGCGCTTTCGCGCCGCGGGGCGCTGTCCGCCGCCGCTGGTTTGCAATCCACCACGAGCGGCAAAACCATCGCGGCGTCGGCGATCGGGGCGGACAACACCCGTGGGCGGGAAGGCGTGCTGTTTGCGTTCAAGCGCCGGCGCAGCAAGGTCGACGAGATCGCCGACAAGAGTAAGTCGGACCCGCTGTTGCGCAAGGCGCTGCAAGCGAGGAAAGGCGCCGCGGACGAAAGGGACGAAGACGAGGCAAACTCGGTTGGTAATATGGACGACCTGCGAGAGGCCGAGGCGATGTTGATGCATAAGTCCTCGAGCTCCGGCGACGTCGGGCTGTTCCCCGGCGATGGCGACGCCGCCGCCGCCGTCCGCGACGCGGATGGGTTCCTCATCCCGCAGCCGTCGGATGCGCCCTCTGCGTCGCAGCCGTTCGATCTGCCCTCACTGGAAACGGTTGCCAACGGATTCGGGGATCCACTCATGGCCGCGGCGTTTTTGCGCGCCACCGCTGGACAAGGTGAAGGAGAAACAGCCGCGGCGTTGGTCGGGATCGGCGACGCGACACGACCGCAACCACAAGACGAGGAAGGTTTCGGCGTTGGCGTTGCAGTGGAACGGAGAGCGTCGCTCACGCGGCAAGATCTATACATCGTCTTAGGTTTACCTGGGATTGTCGATTTGGCGATGCTTATCGTCCGCTGCTACGAACGCCTGGGTCAGCTCGCCGATGCGGCCGAGTTCGCTCGTCTCGTCTGCTCTCGCGCAGGATTCAAGCTCCGCCGACAGTCTCACGGCCCTACGCGCGAGGCACTGCTTCTCGCCCCTCTGAGACACGCGATCGTCCGAAATGCGTTGGGTGATGAGCTGGCCGCCGGCGGCGGAGGCACGACGATGTCGACTACGACGGCCGATGGCATCCGCGGGCTTTTTCAATATTGCATGCAATGCGTCGAAGATAGCGCAACCGCTGCGGAGCGCCGCGAGGCGTGGCTCGTGTTCAATCGCCTCGCGTATGGTCTCAGGTTCTCTGGCATCCCGCTCGTCCGACGTCTCATCCTCGAGGAGCAACGTAACGACCCGGAGCTCCTGATCATCGTCGCCAACAAACACTTCATCAGCCATAACTACGTCGTGACGGCTCGTCTGCTCGAACGGGTGCGACAGTTGCGGTTACCGCAGCAAGATCCTTACCTCACTCTGGTTCTCGGACTGTGCTACTTGTTCGGCAGTCGTGTCACCCGGGGGCGGCCGCCGTGCCGGACCCGGGTGATGATCGGCTTTTCGTTTATCCGTCTGTACGGACAAATCGTGCTGGAGTCGTCGCCGCCCACCGCGGCCGGCGCAGCCGCGAACGATGATAATGGCAGAATCGTCGTCGCTCCCTGTGGCGGCGGGCCGGTCGACCCGAGGCGCCACATGGAAGTGGCCTACAACACGGCGTGCTGCATGCATCAGCTGGATCTTCTGTATTGCGCACAGCCGCTCTACGAGGAAGTGCTGGAAACGTACTTCGGCGGCGCCGATCGTCAGCCGCGTGCGGTCGACTTTTTGCTATCGAAGTTGCCAATGCAGATTGACGGGTCGGGTGCCGGAGACCAACGTGACGAGGAGGGTGAAAAGGGAGGTGTGGCGGCAACTGCAGCAGAGCGAGACGCGATGTCGCCGGGCGGCGACGTACCCCAGCAGATGGAAGAGTGGCTCTCGCACGCGTCGGATATTTGTACCGCGACGGCACCTGCGGCTGGAGAGGAGTCGTCTGACGCTTCTTTGTGGTTTCGAGCCTCGGAGGACAACGCATGTGGCTGGCCGGCTTGGTGTGTAGCACAGCCAGGCAATAGCAGCCGAACGGGCAACGTGTCAGCTGCAGGCCTGCCACCCGGATGCCGTGCCGCCCCCGGATTAGCGATCACGAGGGTCCACGGAACTCATCCCGCTGCGGACTCGGCGTGGGCACGGGGACTTCGCGCAGCCGCCGCCTTCAATCTGAGCCTCATCTACCGGCACGCTGGCAACCATCCGCTCGCGGAGGCGACTCTCCAGCGATACGCGACGGTTTCCCTTTGATGCGAAAAATGCGACTTGAAGTCGCCTACGCCCACAAAAACGTGCCCACGAAAACCGGCCTTCGTCTTTCCCTCGCGCCTTTCTTAAAACTGACAGTCCTCTTTCGCACACATCGTCTTCTCTCTTTCCTTCCTTCCTTCCCCCCACTTTCGTTCAGTGCCACCACCATGACGTCGTTTCCCGTGCTCAGCGACGTTGACCGGCACCGGATCATGAAGCATTTCGCCATCGAAGTCAATGGTCTGTCGTCCGACGACGCGACCGCCGGTGACGCGGTCCTTTCTCTCGCGGTGTGCCAGCGGCTGCTGTCATCGCCACGAGCGGCGGCGTCCTCTGCCGAGACGTCTCTCACGCTGCAACGACAACGTTACGTCACGAATCTTGTCATCGCCGAGTACATGCGGCGGGACCTGCGCGTCGACGGGGGAACGTTGAACGATCACTCCCTTGGCGATATCTTTGAAGCGGCGCTGTTCGCTCGTTTCCGGGCCGACGGCGGATCTTCCTTCGACGCCGTCCGCAAGCTTGTGTCGACGTTCATGTCGTGGGTCGACGACAATACGTCCGCCGTCCCCGCGGCCATGTGCGATCCTGCCGCACACCACCGCGAGGAGTGCCGCTGGCTGATCGACGGTCGCACCGAACCGTTTGTCCCGACGACATTCGACGATATCGCCAAAATTCCCGACGCGCGGCTGCGCGACTGCACCGTCGCCGAACTGCAGCGTTACCACGCGGAACACCGCCCAAAGGACGTCGAAGCCGCCATTGCGACGGGTCCGCCGGTCCCCTCCGTGCACCGTGAAAGTGGTGCGCCTGGCGCGTCACAGCCGGGTGACCATAAGCGAACGGCGGCCACGGTGCAGTGGGTCACGCGCGCGGGTAACGTCAAGTCATGTTCTCTTTTTCCCTGCTGCGGTCAGGTGGCCGTGGAACGCAACGGGGCCTACTTCTCCACAAACCGATGTTCAGAATCGCTCATGTCACACAGTGGGCACTTTACCTTGCAGCGCATGACGCGAGGACAAGCACGAAACGCGGCGCACGTGGCGAGATGGAACTGTTGCTCGCAGGTCCTCGTGTCCGCCTCCTCGGCTCCGGTGATGTACCAAGTGTTGGACGAGCCGTGTGGATGTTGTGGCACACCAAACCAAGCGGCTGCCGTTGACGGTCACCTTGGCGCCATCAGCAGCGGTGGGCCAGGTGGCGTGAGGGCCTCCTCCGCCACCGAGGTAGGAGTCAAACGAAACCGAGACGACGCGCCGACGTGCGAGGCACGACTGCCTTGCGACTACCTGAGGCTGAGCGCATTCTTGCCCTTTGCGACGAACGCCGTCGCCACTCCTTTTACGCACGATCGCATTGATGCCGCACACTCCGCGTTCAGGTTGGTGGGGCGGTGAAAGAAAGGAGGGGGGAGAGAGAGAGAGAGAGAGAGAGAGAGAGAGGTGCTTCCCTTGCAACCAAACCTAACCGTCGCACACCTGCTTTTTGCCTCCCCACATGAACGCCGCACCACGATTCCATCTCGTCTCTCTTCATCGCGCGCCTCGGTGACCACTGTCCTTTACATGGTTGGTTGCTTGTCGTTCCCGTGCGGCTCGAACCTATAGTTCTCTTGGATCGAACCTATAGTTCTCTTGTTTTTGTCGCCCGTCAACGAAATGCAGTTCGGTGATGAGTGGCTCGCGACGGACAAGGCATCCTTCCAACAGGACGCCAACGACACCGCGACAACCGACTTCAGCGATCCCCGCGACTTCGTTCCCCCGGAAAAGTGCAAGTGGGTGACGCCCGTGATTGCCGGCGTTGTCACCTTGCTGTCACTCATCGTCATCGTGGCGCAAGCGGGAGGCACCGTCTCGCAGTCCTCACCGCGCGTCGTCTTGTTTGTCATCGAGGGATTCAAAGCCACCGTGTTCGAGGAAACCATCACGCATGGCATCCGTGGGCCGAACATGCAGGCACTGTGCCAACAGGGGAGCTACGCGGCGTGCCTCGGTACGAGCGACACGCGGTGCTGCCGCGCGCAGACGGGGCCGAAGAACGGCCCTCAGTTCAGCTGGTCCGCCGCTCCCGGCATTGCCTCGATCTTGACCGGGGTGGATAGCCCGAAGCACCAGGTGACGAACACGTCGTTCGCCGCCATGTCGAACTTCGCGGACAGCTCGCAGCGCTACCCTTCGATTGCGTCCATCGCCACGAAGGCAGGCATCAAAGTGGCGGCCTTTGGCGGCAGCAGCCTGCTGACCTCGATCGACGACACGGGTAAGTGCGGCGGCTATGGCGTGCTGGACTTCGAATGCGGCGTCCTCTCTGCGCAACGGTGCACGGCGCAGCAAACGTGTAATTTGAACCGGCGATTTTCCTATCCGACGACCAACGGGGCCATCAATCAAGAGGACATGGTCGACGATATCGCGCGCGTGGTCGACGACGACGTCGGCTTGCTCATCGTTCACCTCAACAGGTTAAATTTCGCGGCGACGCAGAAACCAGGCGGACGATTTGAATCCGCGTCGATGCCTTACTCCGCGCAAATCTACCTGACGGACTCGATCGTCGGCCGCGTGGTGAGTATGATTTCCCGCACCATTTCTCGACGACGCGAAAATTGGCTCATAATGGGCGTGTCCGACCATGGCGGTCTTGTCAGTAGCTACGGTACGAATCCAGATGATGATGAGGTCGTCGCCTTCTTCTTGTCGACGCTGACGATGCAGGGCACCACGTTGCTGGACTTTCCTAGTCAGCCCACCACGCAGATGGACGTGGCCCCCACCCTGCTGCACTGGCTGGGCGTGTTCGACGCCACAGCCACCGTCCCCACGATACAGTTTGACGGCAGGCGGCAGGCCATTTGCACCGACGGAAAGTCTGTCAGAAATTGTACGAGGACCAGCGTGCTCATTTAGACGATGGGGGAGTGCGTCCGCTTTGCGAGATGCGACGCGACGCAGAGAGAGAGAGCGTGTGTGTGCTTGCAATGTGATGATAGCACGCCGGCCCGCCTTCATCCATTCCCTCAATCTGCCACGGGGGCGTTGCGTCTAAGCCGATTTGAAACACCTCTGTTTC
>ERZ1292630.3797-Hain-H41-02um-R3-3797-length-13052-cov-9_pt1 | contig 13052 bp, 10 predicted proteins | sample MGYA00564408_ERZ1292630 | MGnify/ENA primary metagenome ERZ1292630 (study PRJEB36523, sample SAMEA6512641) | groundwater metagenome | collected 2019-01-08 | study: AquaDiva: Metagenomics assemblies of 32 groundwater samples | reverse complement strand
CAGGACGCTGAGGAAATAGAAAGAAAGCAGACTCGTTGACATCGCGATGATCTGAGACGATACTACGCGCGAGGGCTTAGGAATATGCGTGAGTATTCGATTAAAGGAGTGAGCATGAAGCGGGATGTACTGGTCACGTCGCTGGTGAGACAGAAGACGGTCCTGAAGTCGGTTCAGAAGCCGGCAGTGGACCGCAGTAAAGATGCGCTATCGCGGGTAGAACATCTTGAAAGCCAAATGGCTAAGTTGTCCGAATTGGTCCGCGAGCATGCGGAGGATGTCGATCGGTTGGTGCGTATCGTAGCGGAGGATCGTGACGTCATTCGGCGTCAGTTGTTGCGCAAGCACCACGAGCAAGTCCGGGTCCGCAAGCATCTCCGTGACTCCAATTCCAAGGTAGGACTCGACTTCTGAGCCTGGCGATCTCGTGCCGTCGATCCCTCCCCGCGAGTCCACCCTCGCAGGATCGTGAACAATCCCGCCCATACTATTCTTGCCGCACGGTTTTCGTAACGATCCCCTGGTCCAGTACACTCGGCGCCCGAGCCGTTCGGTCCGGCAATATTCAAATGGATCGAGATGGTTGAACAATCAACGAGCATCGACATCACGTCTTTGGTGAAGCGACATGGTGCGACGTTGGCCGTCGACCATGTGTCGTTGACCGTGCAGCATGGGGAATTCTTTTCGCTCCTCGGTCCCAGCGGGGCAGGGAAGACGTCCGTCTTGCGGATGATCGCAGGATTTGAAACCCCGGATGAGGGGACTATTCGAATCGATGGCCGCTCAATGGAGGCCGTTCCTCCGAACCGTCGCCCCGTGAACCTCGTCTTTCAATCCTATGCCCTCTTTCCCCATTTGACGGTCGCGGAGAACGTCGCGTTCGGTCCCAAGATGCAAGGGGTCCCGCGTGGCGAGATCATGTCCCGCGTCCGTGTCGCGCTGGATATGGTGAAGCTCTCGTCGAAAGAGGAACGATTGCCGGCCCAGTTGTCCGGCGGGGAGCAACAGCGCGTGGCGCTGGCCCGTGCATTGGTGAATCGGCCGGCTGTTCTTTTGCTGGATGAACCGCTCTCGGCGTTGGATCAACAACTCCGGCAGGAGATGCAGGTCGAGCTGAAATCCATTCAGGAACGCGCCGGCTGTACGTTTGTATGCGTCACCCACCATCAGGAAGAAGCCCTGACCATGTCGGACCGTGTGGCGGTCATGCATCAGGGACGTGTGTTGCAGATCGGAAGTCCTCAAGATTTGTATGAGTCGCCGACTTCGGCGTTTGTGGCCCGGTTTATCGGGGTCTCGAATGAACTGCGCGGCATCGTTCGACGTATCGACGGAGACCGAGCGGTGGTGCAGTCTCCGGATCTCCCGGGAGAGGTTCAGATTGTTCTGCCAGATCATCCTACGCTCAAAGAGGGGAGTGCGGTGACGGTTCTGCTGAGGCCGGAGCGGCTTCGCCTCTCGGTGGTGGCACAAGGGCTGAGCGGCGAACAGAGCCTGGCTGCCTCAGTCGACAAGGTGCTCTATAGTGGTAGCGATCGACGCTATATGGTGCGGCTCGGCGAGCGTGTGGTCTGGAACGTGCGCGTGCCGAACGATGAGTCCGGTCGAAACGGGTTCGTGCGCGGCGATGCCGTCTATGTTTGCTGGCAGATTTCCGATGCCGTGGTGTTGACCGAATGAAGATTGCTTCTCCTGCCGGATGGGCGGTGTCCTCGGGGCGAGCGGTGTCCTGGTGGCTTCTCGGGCCAGGCCTGTTCTGGATGGGGCTCTTGTTTTTTGTGCCTCTGTGCCTCGTCGTCGTGATCAGCTTCGCCGGCCGTGGGACCTATGGTGGGATTGTCTGGTCATTCAGCCTGACGAACTATCTTGATCTGCTCCACCCTCTCTACGCCCGTATCCTCGGCCAATCGATCCTCCTGGCGGCGGGGACGACCCTGCTCTGCCTGATCATGGGATTCCCCTTGGCCTACTATATCGCGCGGGCGGCGCCGGGACGGCAAGGGATCTGGTTGCTGCTGGTGATGATTCCGTTCTGGACCAACTTCCTCGTTCGTACGTATGCCTGGATGTTTATCCTGCGTACAGAAGGCCTGCTCAATACCGTTTTGCTGAAGCTGGGATTGATTGCCACTCCGATCGAACTGCTCTATTCCGATACCGCCGTGGTGATCGGACTGGTCTACGGCTATCTGCCCTTTATGGTGCTGCCGCTTTTTGTGGCGCTTGAGCGGGTGGATCGGACGTTGGTCGAGGCGGCATGGGATCTCTACGCGACGAGATGGGCGGTGTTTTGGCGGATCATTCTGCCGCTCGCCAGGCCAGGGGTCATGGCCGGTTGTCTTCTCGTGTTTATTCCTTCGCTGGGGGCGTTTCTCACGCCGGATCTCCTCGGAGGTGCCAGAAGCATGATGCTCGGGAACCTTATTCAGCATGAGTTTCTGGTCGCGCGCGATTGGCCGCTGGGCGCCGTCATTTCCTGTGTGTTGATGCTGTTCGTGGTGGGCATGATGGGCTGGTCGCTTCGCATAGCGAAGCCACTCTCCCAGCGGGAGCATGAGTCATGAAACAGGCGGGCGGCTGGTTGTGGCGCCTGAGCCTGGCGAATATGCTGTTTCTCTATGGACCGATCGCGGTGCTGATCCTCTTTTCATTCAATGCGTCGCGTCTTTCGGCAACCTGGCAAGGGTGGTCGTTGCACTGGTATCGCGCATTGTGGGCGAACCAGGCGCTGCTCTATGCTGCGGCGAACAGTCTGTGGGTGGCGACGGTCTCGACGCTGCTCGCGCTGCTGCTTGGTGTCGGCCTCGCAGTCGGGCTGGAAGGTCTGCCAGGGCGACGGCAGCGCCAGATCGAACAAGCGTTGCTGCTGCCGCTGGTGATTCCGGAAGTCATGATGGGGGTTTCGTTGCTGTTGTTCTTCGTGCTGGTGCAGATGCCGCTCAGCCTTACGACGGTGATTTTTGGCCATTCGTTGTTCAACGTGCCGGTCGTGATGATCATCGTGCGGGCGCGCCTCAGAAAACTGGATCCACGGCTGTTGGAGGTTGCTGCGGATCTGGGGGCCTCCTACTGGGATGCGTTGTGGCATGTGACGATCCCGTTACTCAAGCCGGCCATTCTCGGGGCAGCGCTCATGGCCTTTACCATCTCGCTCGACGACTTCATCGTCACATACTTCACTGCCGGTCCTGGGGCGACGACGTTACCGCTGAAGGTCTATTCGATGATCAAATCCGGCATGTCTCCCGAGATCAACGCTCTGTCGGCGCTGTTTGTGATCGTGTCCATGGGTCTGATCGGACTCTCTCTCCTCTTACAACGTCGGTAGGACACTCGTGCGTACCAAAGGGATACGACTTTCACTGTGCCTGTTGATGTTTCTGCTCTGCGGGAACGTGGCCTGTCAACGGACCTCCGGGGATGTGGGGCAGAAGACACTCCACTACTTTACCTGGTCCGATTATGTCGGCCCCGAGCTGCTGGCTGAGTTCGAACGACGCCATGGGGTGCGAGTCGTCGTGGACACGTTCAGCAGCAACGAAGAGTTGCTGGCCAAGCTCCAGGGCGGGGCCACTGGCTACGATGTCACGGTGCCGTCGGACTTCATGGCGGCGATCATGATTCAGCAGGGACTGGTTGCGGAACTCGATCCCGCGATGCTGCCCAACGCCGCCACGCTGGAAGACCATCTCCAACACCTTCCGTTCGATCCGACGCACCGGTACGCGATTCCCTATCTCTGGGGCACGGTCGGGATCGGGTATGATTCAGCCGTCGTCTCGACGCCGCCGGACAGTTGGGCCGTGTTGTGGGATCCCCGCTATGCAGGAAAGATCAGCATGTTGAACGATCAACGAGAAGTGTTTGGGGCGGTCCTCCGGTCTATGGGTGCCTCCATGAACACGAAGGATCCAGTGCTGATTGAGGCGGCGAAAGCTCGATTGCTGGCGCAGAAACCGCTGGTGAAGGCCTATGCCAGCGAGCATTACGACCAGCTCCTGGCGTCAGGCGATGTGGTGTTGGCGCATGGGTGGGGAGGGCCGGTTGCGCGGGCGATGCTGGATCGGCCGTCGATCCGCTATGTGGTGCCGAAAGAAGGCGGCACTGTGTGGGCGGACTGTCTGGTCGTGCTCAAGTCATCTCCCAGGAAAGAGCTGGCGACACAGTTTATTAATTACTTGTTGGAACCACATGTGGCAGCGCGCACAGCAGAACGGCTGCTCTTTGCCTCGGCCAACAAAGCGGCCAGGCCCTTCGTGCCCGTGCGTATTTTGGACAATCCAGCCATCTATCCACCCCTAGACCTACTCCCGCGACTGGAATGGATGACCGACGTAGGTGCAGCGCTACGGATGTATGACCGCGCTTGGACAGAGCTGAAAATGCACTAGCCAACCTGAGCCTGCCAAGAGAGCCTTCTCACCAGAGCTTCTACGCATTGAGGCCTCCTAAGTGCTTATTTATGAAGAGGTTCTTTGCTTCGTCATACGCACACTGTATAATGCAGATTCGGTTGAGGGGGACGTGCGGTGGCTTCTACGGGAGACTGTCTGTGTTTCTGGACCGACGATTGAGTCTCATCTGCTACATCGTAATTTTCAGCGTTCTGAGCGTTTCTGCATATCCCGCCGACGCAGCCTCGCCATCTTCGATGCCTGAACAGGCCACTGTGGCACCAAAGGCGCTTCGTCTTAGTGTGAACGACGCGCTGGGATTGTTCATCAGTCAAAACCTTGATGTGCTCATCGCCAAGTATGGGATTGAGTATAGTAAGGGACAGCAGATCACTGCGGCGCTCTTTCCCAATCCCGTGGCTTCGATCGGGACGCTCAGTTCCTATACGCAAGGCAGGACCCTGTCCAGCAGCGGACAGCTATTTTCACAAGTCTCTCAGTTATTCGAGTTAGCAGGGAAACGGGGCTACCGAATCGAAAGTGCGGGGTTCGGCACGCAATCGGCAGAAGCGGCCTTCGAAGATGCCGTGCGACAACTCGGGTTTACGGTGAAGGATACCTATTACCGGATTCAGTTGGCTCAGCGCAGGCTGGTGTTGGCCGAAGAAAACCGCGATCGTTTTTCCCGTATCCTCGACATCAATACTATTCGATTCAAAAAAGGGTACATCGCGGAAGTCGATCTCATTCGGATTCGGTTGCAGATGGTGGACTTTCAATCGCAGGTGATTCAATCGCTGCAGGAGGCAGAATCGGCGAGAGGCGATCTTCGTCAGTTGCTGCGGTTATCCCCCAAGACGGCGCTCGAATTGATCACGGAGCTGGATTTCCGCCGGATCGATCCCGATATCGAGAAATTGCGCGTGGCTGCCCTCGATGTGCGGCCGGACATTCGTGCTAAACGCTATACATTTTCCCAGCGGGAATCCGATCTCAAGCTGGCGAAGGCCTACAGGATTCCCGATGTGACGATCGGGGCCGGGTACGCAGTTCAGGGAAGGCAGGGGCCCGATAATCCTGGTCAAGTTGCGCTCAACGCCGGCATCCCCTTGCCCTTGTTCAATCGGAACCAGGGTGGGATTCGCCAGGCGGAGGTTTCCCTCAAGTCGGCCGAAGCCGACTTGAATAAGACCGTCAATCTAGTTGAAAATGAAGTGGAAGTCGCCTATCGCAATCTGCTGCAGAGCCGGCGATTGGTCGAAGCCTATGTCGGTGGGGTGTTGGAAGATGCCCGTTCAACCTTTACAATTGTCGAACGGGCCTATGAGCGGGGCGGTGCGACGATTCTCGATTTGCTCGATGCTGCGCGTACTTCGCGGATGATCCAGCAAAACTATATCGAAGCCTTGTTTAACTATCAGCATCAGCTTTTCCAGTTAGAAAGCGCCGTGGGGCAGGAGATTATGTCGTGACGAGCCAGGTCAAGGCTGAGGGTATGAATGAATCTCGCAGACGACTTCTCACGCTATCGGTGTCAACCGTAGCGTTAGCCTGTCTGGTTCTTTCTGCCTGCGGGAGAGGAGAGCAACCTGCCATCTCCAATGCTGCCACGACTCCACCCCAGATAGCCGAACCGGCCGCGGAATCGCATCCGCGGGTGGAAACGGCTCTTGTCGAAGTTGGGTCAGGAGCCCATGACCTCACCTTGTCCGGGAAGGTCGCCTATGGGGAGGATCGCTACTCCAGAATTTCTTCTCCACTCCAAGGGCGAGTCCTTGAGGTGCGGGCGCATTTGGGCGAGCGTGTGCAGGCAGGGAGTGTGCTGTTGGTGTTGGATAGCCAGGAAATTGCCCAAGCCTATTCGGAATACGTCAAGGAAGACTCTGATCTTCAATATGCGACACGTGCCCGTGATTTGGCCAAGGACCTGTATGAGAATAAAGCGCTGCCGTTGAAGGACCTCAAGCAAGCGGAGAACGAATTGACCAAGGCGCGCGCGGAATTCCGCCGCGCGAAAGAACGGTTGTTGTCGTTGCGGGTTCCCGCGCAGGAATTGGAGAAACCCCTCGAACGACAAAAAATCACGTCGCGATTTGAGATGAAGAGTCCCTTGACGGGGATTGTCGTAGAACGGAACGTGACCCCCGGACAGTCGATCGGGGGAGATTCCGGCCAGGTCGTGTTCACGGTGGCCGACCTCGATATGTTGCAGGTGGTGGCGGATGTGTATGAACGGGATCTCGCCTTGGTAAGAGAGGGGCAGTTTGCGACGGTCAGCGTGGAAGCGTACCCTGATGTGAATTTCCCCGCGACCGTTGCCACCATCGGCGACGTGGTCGACGCGACGTCGAGAACCATTAAGCTGCGCGCCTGGGTCAATAATAAGGATCATCGACTGAAGCCGGAAATGTTCGCGCGTCTCCATATCCAGGTTGGAGAGTCCACGCCGCTTCTGACGATTCCTCGCGAAGCAGTATTGGAAGTGGATGGAAAACAGTTTGTGTACGTCGTCGAAGGCATCAATCACTATGTCAAACGGGAAGTCAAAGTGAGCACGATTTCACCTGATCATGTGCGGGTGTTGGAAGGCCTGACATCGGGACAACGCATCGTGATCAAAGGTGCGGTCTTGATCAAAGGACAGGAAGTCAAGGGATAGTGCCTCACGTGGTGGTTTTCCTCCTTCGAATTGGAATCTAATCGCACCCCATGATAGCCAGAATTGTCGAACTCTCTCTGGTCCAGCGGGTCATGGTCTGTGTCCTGGGTTTTCTTCTCCTGTTCGGCGGGCTCTACGCCTTTCATCTTCTCGATATCGTCGCTTATCCCGATCCCTCGCCCCCCATGGTCGAGCTGATCACCCAGCAACCCGGGTGGTCGGCCGAAGAGGTCGAGCGTCAAATCACGATTCCCATTGAAGTCGCGCTCAACGGCATGCCGGGCCTCACGGACATTCGCTCGCTCTCGATCTTTGGATTGAGCGACATCAAGATCTATTTTGATTTCGATACGGAGGTCTTTCGCGACCGTCAGGAAGTCTTGAATCGGCTGAGCTCGGTGCAATTGCCTCCGGGGGCGGCGCCGTCGCTGTCTCCCTGGTGGGCGATTGCCGAAATCTATCGGTATGAACTGACGGGGGCCGGCGAGACCACGCTCACCGATCTGAAAACGATCCAGGATTGGCAGGTCCGCCGGGAGTTCCGGCGCATTCCCGGCGTCATCGACGTCACCGCATTCGGGGGGACGACCAAGGAGTATCACGTCGATATCGATCCGGGACGGTTGATCAGCTACGGCGTCAGCCTCTCGCAGGTCATGTCCGCCCTCACCAATAGTAATGCCAATGTCGGAGGCAACTATCTGACCATCGGCGCGCAGAACTACAACATCCGCGGACTGGGACTCATCAACGGGATTGCGGATATCGAAAACGTCATGGTGGCAGAAAAAGACGGGACACCGATTTTCGTCAAAACTCTGGGGAAGGTCGCGGTGGGTCCGCGAGTGCGTTTGGGGAAGGTCGGCATTGATGAGCGCGACGATGTCGTCGAAGGCGTCGTGCTGCTCCAGCGAGGGTACAAGGCGCTCAATGTTCTGGAGAAGGTTCGAGGAAAGGTTGAGGACCTCAACACCTGGAAGCTGCCGGCCGGTGTGAAGGTCAAAACCTTCTACGATCGTACGGCGTTGATTCATACGACGGTGGAGACGGTCACGGACATTCTTATCAGCGGCATGGTCTTGGTCTTTATCATCTTGTTCGTGTTCCTGGGGCATCTGCGCGCGGCCTTGATTGTGGCCTTGACTATCCCGCTCTCGTTGCTTTTTACCTTCACGATGATGGTCCTGATTGGGCAGTCGGCGAATTTGATCTCGCTCGGGTCCATCGATTTCGGCATTATCGTGGATGCCACGTTGATCATGGTGGAAAGCATCTTTTTCCATCTGGCGCATGGGAAGACCCATGGCTTGACGGTCCACCAGCAAATCGTGCGGGCCGCCCGCCAGGTGGGACAGCCTATCTTCTACTCCACGGCGATTATCGTGGTGGCCTTCATTCCGCTTTTTACGATGACGGGTGTGCCGGGGAAGATCTTCGCCCCCATGTCCGTCACCTACGGGTTTGCCTTGGTGGGTGCGCTCTTGATGGCCTTTACGTTGGCTCCCGTGTTGTGTTCCTTCTTGCTCAAGGGCACGATCAGTGAGGACGACACGTTGATTGTGCGGGGAGTCCGGCGTTTCTACAACGGCATCTTGGAGTGGGCGTTAGATCATCGGGCTGTTGTCGTCGGCGCCTGCGTCGGGATTCTGGCACTGACGTTCGTGGCGCTGAAGTCGATCGGAGGGGAGTTCATGCCGGCGTTGGAAGAGGGGAATCTCTGGGTGCGTGCCACGATGCCCGTGGATATTTCCTTCGACCAGGCAGCGAAGTTGACGAGCGAGATTCGCCGGTTATTCCGCGAATCGCCCGAAGTCACGACTATTGTGTCACAACTGGGCCGTCCGGACGACGGCACCGATCCGACGAGTTTTTTCAATGCCGAGTTTCTGGCCAATCTCAAGCCGGAAAAGGAATGGCGTCCCGGCTTGAGTAAAGATGGCCTGATCGAAGAGATCGAGGGGCGGCTGAAAGACATTCCCGGAATCATCTTCAATTTTTCGCAGGTGATTCAGGACAATGTGGAAGAAGCCATGTCGGGAGTGAAGGGAGAGAATTCCATCAAACTGTTCGGGGCCGATCTGAAGACCATGGAGGCGAAGGCCACCGAGATCGAGCATGTTATGCGGGAGATCAGGGGCGTGAAAGATCTTGGGATCTTCCGTCTCGTGGGGCAGCCGAATTTGTTGATCCAGGTCGATCGCGAGGCGAGCGCGCGCTATGGGCTGCAAGTGGCGGATGTGAATGCCGTGGTGCAGGCCGCGGTCGGGGGGCAGGCCGTGACCCAGGTGTATGAGGGGGAACGGTTGTTCGATCTCGTCGTCCGGTTTCTCCCTGAGTTCCGCCAGGATGTCGACGCAATCGGGAATATCCTGGTCAGCACGCCGGATGGGGCACGCATTCCATTAAAGCAGCTGGCCTCCATCATGACACAGACCGGTGCCTTCATTATCTATCGCGAAAACAACGAGCGCTATATTCCGATCAAGTTCAGTGTCCGGGATCGTGACCTTCAAAGTACCGTAGAAGAGGCCCAAGCTCGCCTGGTCAAGGAGGTGAGTCTTCCCGAGCGGTATCGCATGGAATGGGCCGGCCAATACGATCAGCTTAAGGAAGAGCAAAAACGATTGGCGATGGTGGTGCCGATCAGTTTGGTCATCATTTTGTTTCTCTTGTACACCACCTTCGATTCCATCAAGAATGCCCTTCTGGTCTTGAGCACGGTCCCCTTTGCCTTGGTAGGAGGGGTGCTTTCTCTGGTGGCCACCCACACGAATTTCAGTATCTCCGCCGCGGTCGGCGTCATTTCGACGCTTGGAGTGGCTATTCTTGGTGGAGTCTTGTTGATTTCACGAATTGAAGATTTCAGACGCACAGGGTTGACCCTTCGGGAGGCGGTTCGGAAGGGGGCCGATGTGCAGATGCGACCGATCCTCATGGCGACGTTGGGTGCAGCCATCGGCTTACTGCCGGCTGCGCTCGCGACAGGCATTGGATCGCAGGCACAGAAACCGCTGGCACGAGTCGTCGTGGGCGGCATGCTGACGGCAGCCGTGTTGATTCTGGTGGTCTTGCCGGTACTCTACGAAATCGTCCATCGGCGCGATGAGCATATTGGTGAAGGGGAAGAAAGGGGATGACCGTGCAGAAACGACATGCGTATTCCTGGGGAATCTTCTTGTTGGCTGTGCTACTGGGGACGGCTCAGACCCTGTGGGCTGAGCCCCTAGGGAAGGGATGGATCATCCCGTTCCAGATACCCTACGAGGCGCCTCCAAAGGGACAGGACCTTCCGGCTGAATCCGTTCCGCAGAACACGAAACCGTTGACGGCCGAAGAGGTTCAGCGGGCGGAAGCCCTCCTCCCATTGCTCGAAGGTAAACAAGAGTTCTGGGCGATGGGGGAATTCGTGCATCTCGGCGAGCCGTCCGTGCCGGTCCTGGTCAAAGGCTTGACCATGCCGGGGCCGCGGATTCGCTACAACGTCATTGAAACGATTTCGATGTTGAAGGCGGTCTCGGCTGTTCCCGCCCTCGTCGCAGCAGCCAAGGAACCGAACGAGATCCCGCGGGTACGCGAACATGCGTTGCGGGTGGCCGTTCGATTGGATGCGGTCAAAGCTGTGGACGCGATTGAGGTGATGGCCAAGGATCAGAATTCGTCGATTCGGAAGGCCGCTGCATTCGAGGCGAGATATGTCAGAGAGAAGACGGTGGTACCGGTCTTGATCGGGATGGTTGCCGATGAGGAACGTTTTGTCGCACTCTCAGCGGTGCAGTCGCTGTGGATCTTGACTCGACATGAAACGGAATTTCACGATTGGGAGACATCGTCCAAGCAAGACCGTCAGGAGTGGACGATCGAGTGGTCGGAATGGTGGAACGGCCAGAAGGATAGCTTCGAAATGCCAGATCCAAAGAGGCCGGCTCGCGCGCGCTAGCGTAACGCGAAGCGCCCGACGTGACAGACTGGACTTCTTCCTCGTTTCGCCCGTCTCGCTTCTCTCGCACGTCTTGCCTGCCTCGCGTAGCCATGCTCCGCCTTGCGGCGCTGAAAAACCCTGTGTTATATTTTGTGAGCCCGCCCTCTCGTCTCATTACTTGATAGAAGGATTGTAGGTACGTTCCATGGCTATTCTTCCGATTGCAAAGCTGGGTAACCCTATTCTCCGCCAGATGGCGGCGAAGGTGGACCCTCGCGACATTCGCACGAAAGAACTGCAGCGATTCATCGACGATCTGTTTGAGACGATGCTGGATGAACCAGGCATTGGTTTAGCGGCGCCTCAAGTGTCTCGCTCGATCCAATTGGTGGTGTTGGGTTGTGAGGGCGAGGGCGATGACGGATTTCCCAATACCGTCCTCATTAATCCCAAGATTGTGTTCTATGGTCCGCAGCAGGCCGAAAACTGGGAAGGCTGTCTGAGTGTCGACGGGTTGCGAGGTAAAGTGACGCGTCCGGCTGCCGTGCGAGTTCAGGCGCTGGATCGCGATGGCAAGTCCGTCGATCTCGAAGCGACAGGCCTCTATGCGGTCTGTATCCAGCACGAGCTGGATCATCTGATCGGCAAACTGTTCGTGGATCGGATGACCGATATGTCGACGCTTACGCAACTCGCCGAGTTCAGCCGCTATTGGCAAAAGGAATCGGCACCGGCCATTTAACTCTCCGTGAATATGCAGCCCTTGTGAAAACCCTCCTTCGCGTGCTCCAGTACCTCAGTCCACACCGGTCCATGGTGGTGGGCACCTTTCTGTTTGCCGGGTTGACGACTGCGTTCGAATTGATCCCTCCCTGGCTGATCAAAGTGATCATCGACGACGTGATCCAGGCGGGTCAGACCCAACTCCTGTCGTGGGTATTTCTCGGGCTCTGTGCCGCCTATGTGCTTCGGAACCTCTGCGGGTCGATGCGGATTCGGCTGAACAATGGGCTGGAACAGCAAGTCGTCCATGACTTGCACGTCCAGGTATTTTCCGCGCTCCAGCGATTATCGATCAGCTTCTATGAGAATCGTCCGACGGGCGAGATCATGTCACGGGTGCTGAGCGATACCGAGCACATGCAGCGCATCTTCGTCGACGGGCTCGAAGAGATTATTACGGCCGGGCTGACGCTGGTCGGGATCATGATCGTGCTGTTCATGCTCAATTGGAAACTGGCGCTGTTGGCGCTCGTGCCGATTCCTCTCTTGGTGGTGGGAGCGGTGCTATTCACCAAAACCATCCATGGGCATTATCGCGCGATTCGAAAGGGGTCGGCTGAACTGAATGCCCTCTTGCAAGATGTGCTGGCCGGCATCCGGGAGACGATGGGGTTCAATCGTCAGCCCTACGAGCAGGAGCGATTCGGACGGAAGAGCGATCGTTGTCGGCAAGATACCTTGAAGGCCATGTACCTCTGGTCCTTCTACTCCCCAGGCATGATGCTGATCGGAAGTCTTGGCGGGGCCATGGTGCTTTGGTTCGGCACTGCCGAAGTCCTGCAGCACCGTCTCTCCGTGGGCGAGCTCGTGATGTTCACCTCGTATCTCGCGCTATTCTATGTGCCGATCAATCAGATTCATTCCGTCAATCACATGCTGCAGCATGCGTTGGCTGCAAGTGAACGGGTGTTCGAAGTGCTCGATCTCGTTCCGGAGGTCAGGGACCGCCCGGACGCTCATGTGCCGGCCACTCGATTACGAGGAGAAGTCGACTTTCATCGCGTCGGATTTCATTACCGAGCGGATGCGCCGATCTTGACCGACGTGACGATAGCGGTCCGTGCGGGAGAGCGTGTCGCGCTGGTCGGCCCGAGCGGGGCAGGAAAGAGCACCACGCTTAAATTACTGATGCGGTTTTACGATGTGACGCAGGGAGCCATCACCATCGATGGGTACGATATCCGCGATCTGCCGTTGGCCTTTCTTCGAAGCCAAATCGGGCTGGTTCAGCAAGAGCCATTCTTGTTCAATGGCACGGTGCGAGAGAATATTCTGTACGGGGATCTCTTGGCCG
>ERZ1292630.3796-Hain-H41-02um-R3-3796-length-13053-cov-8_pt1 | contig 13053 bp, 9 predicted proteins | sample MGYA00564408_ERZ1292630 | MGnify/ENA primary metagenome ERZ1292630 (study PRJEB36523, sample SAMEA6512641) | groundwater metagenome | collected 2019-01-08 | study: AquaDiva: Metagenomics assemblies of 32 groundwater samples | reverse complement strand
CCAATTATCCTATCGTGATGCCGGTGTAGACATTGATGCAGGGGATCGTCTGGTTGAAAACATAAAACCTTTTGCCAGGCGTACATTGCGCCCTGAAGTACTGACCGGAATTGGTGGTTTTGGTGCACTATTTGAAATTTCCAGAAAATATAAAAACCCCGTTCTGGTTTCCGGGACGGATGGTGTCGGCACCAAGCTTAAGCTGGCTTTCCAGTTAAACAGGCATGACAGCATTGGCATCGATCTGGTCGCAATGAGCGTCAATGACATTCTGGTACAAGGTGCGGAACCTCTATTTTTTCTGGATTATTTTGCCTGCGGTAAGCTAAATGTAGAAACGGCGACCACAGTAATCAAAGGTATCGCCAGGGGATGCGAGCTTGCAGGTTGTTCGTTGATTGGCGGGGAAACGGCAGAAATGCCGGGTATGTACCCCCATGATGAATATGACCTGGCTGGATTTGCAGTGGGCGCTGTCGAGAAAGACCAGATTATCAATGGCACTACGATACAAGATAACGATATTATCTTGGGCCTTGCCTCCAGCGGCGCGCATTCCAACGGCTATTCGCTGATCCGCAAGATTATTGAACATAAGCATGTCGATTTATCAGCCGATTTTAACGGCGAAAAACTCAGTGATGCCATCATGGCACCGACACGCATTTATGTAAAATCGTTACTTGAGCTGATCAAACAATTGCCTGTTAAAGGGCTGGCACATATCACAGGCGGTGGATTGGTCGAAAATGTACCACGTATTTTGCCGGATCAGGTCATGGCTGTTTTACAGAAAGATGCCTGGACAATGCCCCCGCTATTTCACTGGCTGCAACACCAGGGTAATGTCGCCGATCATGAGATGGCACGTGTATTTAATTGCGGTATTGGCATGGTAATTGTGGTCGCTCCCGATCAGGTTGAAACGGCCATAAACAGTTTACGCGCCTCTGGAGAGACTGTCTGGCAGATTGGAGAAATCAAACCACGCATGACAAATCAGGCAGCAACTGTTTTAGTGTAAATGCATACCCCTACAACCGCATCATGAAATCACTGGTCATTCTTATTTCCGGCCGCGGCAGTAATATGCAGGCGCTGCTGGAAGCTGGGCTTCCAGTAGAACACATTGCTGTAATCAGCAATAATCCGGATGCATCCGGATTAGAAATTGCCAGACGATACGGTGCAGAAACCAGTATCGTCGATCATCGTGCATTCCCAGACCGCCAGGCATTTGATAGGGCACTGGCAGAAAAAATTGATACCCATCAGCCAAAACTGATTGCACTGGCAGGTTTCATGCGTATACTAAGCGATCGCTTTGTGCAACACTATCAAGGCCGGTTAATGAATATTCACCCGTCGCTGTTGCCTGCGTTTCCCGGTCTGGATACGCATGCACGCGCGCTGCAGGAAGGAATCAAGATTCATGGCTGTACGGTCCATTTTGTCACGCTGCAACTGGATCATGGCCCCATTGTTATACAGGCTGCCATCCCCGTATTACCTGAGGATACCGAAAAAACACTGGCTGCCCGGGTTTTACAGCAGGAACACCGTATCTACCCTCAGGCTGTCCGTTGGTTTATGGAAGATCGAATCAGGCTGGATGCGAATCAGGTTGAAATAGTAGATTCCTGTGTCAATGAAATAGCGCTTTATTCGCCAGGATTACCCGAATGAAATTCTTACCCCCTGCTTTTCTATTGTGGATACTCTGTTTTCCGGTATTCGCCACAGATATACCATCCCGCGTTGATATCAGCTACTCTGTCACAACGGATATTGGCCAGGGAGAAATCAATGAAGTGATAGAAATTAAACATCATGCCAATGGCACGCATACTTATAGCATTAACAGCGAAGCGCAAGCTACCGGCATCTACAAACTGATAGAACCAGGCAGCATTGTTCGTCATAGTGAAGGCACCGTTACAAAACATGGTTTAAAACCTACTCGTGCCCATGAAAAACGGGGGAAAAAAGAGCCCAGCATCGCTACATTTGATTGGGATAATCATACTGTAACACTCCAGCACAAAGGGAAACAGGAACAGGAAAAATTACCGGAAGGTACTCTGGATCGTTTAAGTTTATCCTACAACTTCATGTTTTCCCCTCTGCCCAAGTACCATGCCGAGATATATGTCACGGATGGCCGCAGCCTGAAACTGGCACGTTATACAGTAACCAGGGAAACACTCAGCACACCGATAGGAGAATTTGAGACAATCGTCTTAACACGACACTACGAAAAAAATACCAAGATCAGAAGAAAGCTATGGCTCGCACCAAACCACCACATGTTGCCTGTTCGCATTGTTTCCGTAGAAGAAAATGGTCGTGAACTTGATAAAATGGTCACCGGTATTAACATCAATTACAAAGCCAGTCATTAGTCCGATTGACTGACTGATAAAACATACACCAGGAAATCAATGCACTTAACGCCCTTTCAGCTGGACTCCGCTATTGTTGCACTCCGTACTGTACTCCCTCTGGAATACCCTGCTGATGCAATCCTGCGACGTTTTTTCCAGGAAAATCCCATGCTCGGCGCACAAGATCGTGCATTCACCGCAGAAACGGTCTTTGGCATATTACGTCATCGCTTTTTCCTTGAGAGCCTTACGACGCTTATAACCCCTCGTTCACTGGTTCTATCTTACCTGGCCAAATTCCAGGGCATGAACCTGCGCGAATTGACCCCGTTGATCAGTGAATCTGAAGCAAAATGGCTGACAGAAATCAAGGCCATCAAGCCAGAATCACAATCACTGGCTATCCAGGCAGAATTTCCTGAATGGCTGGTTGAGAAATTAAAGCTATTTATGTCTGATGAAGACATTCTGAATTTGGGATACTCATTACAGAAACCCGCACCGCTTGATTTACGGGTCAACACATTCCTTGCAAAGCGTGAACAAATCCTTGAAACACTCAACCAGGAAGGCATTGAAGCGCAGAACACGCCATTCTCACCGTGTGGAATCCGTTTAACGGGCAAACCGGCAATCAATCGCCATGCGCTCTTCCTGTCCGGGAAAATTGAAGTACAGGATGAAGGCAGCCAGTTACTGGGCTACTTGCTTGCACCCAAACGCGGCGAAATGGTCGTCGACTTCTGCGCGGGGGCCGGCGGAAAATCCTTGCTGCTAGGCGCATTAATGAATTCCAAAGGACGCCTCTACGCTTTTGATGTCTCTGAGAAAAGATTGAGCAACATGACACCGCGCTTCAAGCGTTCCGGCTTATCCAATCTGCATGCCCAGCGCATCACGCACGAAAACGACATCAAGGTAAAAAGACTCACCGGGAAAATAGATCGGGTGCTGGTTGATGCACCATGTAGCGGCCTTGGCACTTTGCGCCGTAACCCGGATTTAAAATGGCGTCAATCCGCTCAAAGCATTGATGAACTCAAGGTAAAGCAGACGACCATTCTATCTGCCGCAGCCAGCCTGCTCAAACCCGGCGGCCGACTGGTGTATGCCACTTGCAGTTTCTTGCCAGAGGAGAATCAGATGATCATTCAAGGTTTCCTAGCCACACACCCTCAGTTCACGCTGCTGAATTGTTCTGAATTGCTCGCACAACAGAAAATATCGATTGATACCGGAGAATTTCTGCACCTGTCGCCACAGAAACATCAGACTGACGGCTTCTTTGCAGCCGCCCTAATCCGGAATGAATAAGTTGAGTACACCTATAAACTAAGCAGTGCCGCTTTTAGTTCTTTTGTTCCTATCCGAAGATTGCAGCAACACCGGCAGGACAATAAACACGCAAATCAGGGTCATCACTACACCAATAGTCAGAAGCAATCCCATACTGGCCGTACCTTGATGCGGAGAAAATATCAAGTTACCAAACCCGACCAGCGTTGTTAATACGCTGTAGAAAATGGCACGGGCTGTGCTGGTATGCAGTAAATTCTCATAAACCACACCCGTATTCCGATTTCTATGCACCAGATGCATGCTGCTGTCGATACCGATACCCAGCAACAGTGGCAATGCAATGATATTGGCAAAATTGAAGGGCATATTTAACAGAACCGTACTGGCACCGGTAAATAAGGCTGCCAGCAGAAGTGGCGTCAGTGTCAGCAGAGTCGACATGACATCTCTGAATAATATTAACAGCGCCAGTACAACCCCCAGCAATGCCAATGAAAATGCATAGATAAACGCATCCACAACCGCCTCACCCGCTTCCAGACTGATGACCGGTGCACCCGTCGCAGATGGGACAATTTGCTGCACAGAGCGCACGAATCTCCTCAGTGCATCATTATCATTAATATTCTCTGCCGGATAAACTGCCAGTCGATAGACGCCATCATGGCTATACCACTGTGAACTTAATGCAACCGGTAATGTTTCCTGCGTAATGGTCTGCGCTTCCAGTGCTTGCTGCAAACGCTTGATAGAGCCTGGCAACAGGCTGAGCAAATCATGATTGACTGCGTGCAGCAATTGTTCATTCTGACTTCCATCATCTGCTTTACTTTTATCCAGGCGTGTCAGCAAGTCAGTCAATGAGGTACTGAGTGCGCGTGCGGATATCTCCGCCGGATGACTGGGCCGTTCCTTAACAAACTGAATTAATGCAGCATTCAGCTTCGCCAGTGCTTCTTTCTGCTTCTCAACAGTATGTGGTGCTTGACTCCCGGAAGTTATTTCCGCAAAAGAAAGTGGCCCCAGAATTGTTGCCATTTCTTCGATCAGTATTTTCTTTGCTGCCTGATCATTCGGTACCAGATCAAGAATACTCACGACTTTAGTGACTTCCGGTAAATCGGCAAGGCGTCTGGCAATGTGTTCAGTTTCCTGGCGATTCCTGGCTATCAACGTAATATGCCAGGGAGATTCTTCCGTATTTTTAAGTAATTCCTGAAAAGTTTGTACTGATTCCGCGTGCGGGTTATTCAGATTTAACAGGTTATAGTCAAACTTGATCTTAGGTAAAGCCATCACTGATGCCACCACGGCAACAATGGTTACGACAATAATCAATCGGCGGGAATGCCTTGGCAAGTTCAATAGCCTGTTAACCGATTTAATCGACAGTGATGATTTTTTTACCGGAATCGGTAAAAATCTTTGCAGTGCGGGTATCAGCGTCAGCGTAACCAATAAACTGATAATCATCCCCGTACCAGAAATCAGGCCCAGTTCTGCAACACCTCGGTAGCTTGTTGGCATAAAGGCATAAAACCCGATTGCTGTAGTAATCGCACAAATCAGAAGTGACTGCCCCATATCACCGCCAACTTTATGCAAACTGTCTGATGCAGTGGGGTTGGACAGTTTGATTTCCTGGAGTCGCAGCAGAAAATGAATTGCGTAATCAACACCAAGACCAATGTATAAAACAGCGAATGCAATGGAGATCAGATTCAAATGGCCAACTGCTGCTGTTGCGAAGGCAGCAGTCAGTAATAATCCAATAATGAGGCTCAGCACTACCGCCAATACAGCACCCGCAGAACGCAGCGCGTTCAATAATACAATCGTCACCATTGCCAGTGCCAGCAAGCCGGCATCCTGAGCACCATGCATTGCGCTATTGAGTTCATCAAAAGCCAATGCAGCTTCACCCGTAATACGGATTTTCTCTGCGGCATCCGCGGTAAATCCGACTTCATGCGCTGCGGTACGAATCGCAGCAATCGACTGTTCCGCTGCAAACAACTGAGTGTAATCAAGCTTGGGGCGGGAGAAAACCAATTCCTGATAAGTTTCCTTTTGTATTTCACCGCCCAACAGAGCCTGCCACGATAATATGCGGGGTGTACCGGTCAATTGCGCATTTAATGTGGCACTCACGCCAGCCAATACCGGTTCCAGTGCCAATTCACGACCGGTGCGCAGTTCATTCACTGCTTCCGTCAGAACTGATACAAAGGTATTCAGCGTGGGTTCGCCAGCAATTTTTGCTATCAATGGCTGTGCCGCTGCCAGATAATCCGAAACACGCTCCAGCTCCGGTATGCTTTTGTAGAGCAGGCCATTCTGCTCAAAAAAAGTATCGCCACCCAGGTAATAGGCTTCGTGGAAATTCCCGGTATCTTGCTGTAAATGGAGAGCCAGACGTTTCGCCGCACTGTGTACCTGTTCCGGTGTCGGCGCATCCAGTACCAGCACCATGGTTTCCTCAAACTGTGGAAATGATTCCTTATAGCGCTCATGATTCGCACGAAAAGGAACATCCGTTGAGAGCATATCCGTGGTGTCTGTATTGACCCCAAGATTATTGGCAATATAGACAAGACTCATTGCGGTCATCAATATTGCCAGCAGGATGACCCAGATTGCGTTCTGATGGGCAAAAAGAACCCAGCGCGCAAAAAATCGATAGCTATAACTGTGTGAAATTTTCACGCTTGAGAAATCCCTCCGAAGGGAAATAAGATTAATAGCTTATTATTAATTCTGCCGGGTCAGCGTAATTTTTTCCTTCAACATCTCGACCAATGCCGAGAAGCCATCCCGTTGCAGAATAGCTCGATACTCTCTGCGTTTTATCGCCAGATCGCTCACACCATCAAATAAAATATTAACAATACGCCACTGCAATCCATCCACCTGCTGCAGGACATAATCAAAATTCACAATACCGCCATCCGATTTCACCAGTTGACTGCGCACCAGTATCTGGTCATGTGGCAAAGCACGCTGTTCAATGATTTCAAACTGCTCTCCCTCATGATGGGTAAACTGGCCTGCATAAGTCGCCACACTCAACTGCCGGAACGTATTCATAATCAGGTTCTGCTGTTCCTGTGTCAGTTGCGCCCAATAGGTCGCACCTAATATTGTCTTGATAATCAAATCAAAATCATGCGATTGAGTGATAATGGGCGACAAAAAATCCAAACGTTCCTGATAGCTCAATCGACTGCCTTGGCGCATTGCCTGGATTAAAGATGTCTGCAAATGATGCACAACCTGTTCCGGGCTTTTAGATGTGGTATCGGATGCGGCAGATACCATGGCCACCGGCCACAGCAATACCCCGATCAAAATCCATTGTATTAGTTTAACTGTTTGTTTTGCTTTCATATCGACGATCCTTCCAGCAAGCACGCTCACCCCGCCAGTATCGTAACGCTGAAGTCCAGGTCATCGCAAGATACAGGGTTCCGATTACAGGCAGGGCAAATCCCCAGAGTGGGGAGCGGCGGTAGTAAATTAAGGTTGGCAAATAGGTAAAAAACATGGCTATCCATACCATGGCACTCACTATATAGTTTTCTTGCATCGGTTGCAGCAGACATGCAAATGGTGCAATCCAGAACATGGAGACCATGATTACTGTACACAGAGCAAGCAAAATTGGAGAATAGTTCAGTTGCGTATATGCCGTACGCGCTACCATTTCCCAGATCGGTTTTAGTGCCTGATAGCCGCGGTGAGTCCTGGCGGCATGGCTGAGTCCAATCCAGGTAGATAGCCCGGTTTGCTTGATACGTACCGCTAAAGTACAGTCATCGATCAGCGCATCATGCAGACTGGCAAACGCACCGATTGAACGCAATGCCTGCGTCTCAACCAGGACACAGCCACCCGCAGCGGCTGCAATCCGTGAAGATGGCTTATTCGCCAGTCCAAAAGGATATAGCAATTTAAAGAAAAAGATAAAGGCCGGCATTAATAACCGCTCGATGAAATTTTCCATCGGCGGCTCGGCCATCAACGATATGAGCGCCAGATTTTCCTGATACAACTTGTGCTTCAGTTCTGCAATAATGCCTGGCGCCAGTTCAATATCCGCATCCAGCAGCAATGTATAAGGTGTCTGAACTTCTCGCAAACCCTGTTCCAAGGCCCATAGCTTCCCGCTCCAGCCCACAGGGGGCGTAATACCAGAAATGACCCGTGCCCCATACCGCCTGGCCTGCTCAGCCGTATTATCAGTCGATTGATCATCAATTACGATGACCTGTACAACGCCCTGTGCAGTCACGCCAGCAAGGGTGTGCTGGATATAAAAACCTTCATTGCGTGCTGGAATTAAGACCGTAATATCACCGAGGGTCTTATCTGGATTAGCAGGAGATTTTCCAATTTCTACCTGTTCACGGGTATTCCACGGTTGCCACGGAAACAGTATCAGTGACCACCAGCATAATGCACCAAAAATAGATACATACAGCAATAACTCCACCATCACTCCAGCTCATAGCAACTCTGTATCACTACTATCATTTTATACAGGTTATTATTTAATCAGTGTCACCGGGATATCCGACAGCTTCTTGGGGCTTTTGTTTTCTCCCATCGTCCATTTTGGCGCGGGTTCTGCCACCATTTCACCGGTTGTTCTGGGTCCTCTCAGCGATGCAATCAGCGCTTTCCATGGGTGTTGCAACGTATCTTCAACCGCTGTTGCTTCATATCCACAGTGCGCCATACATTGGGCACATTTTGGATTGGTTGCGTTGCCGTACTTTTCCCAAGGCGTCGTATCCAGCAATTCCTGGAAAGTCTTGACATATCCTTCATCCGACAACAGGTAGCATGGCTTCTGCCAGCCAAATACATTCCGTGTTGGATTACCCCATGGCGTACATTTGTAATCCTGATTTCCCGCCAGATAATCCAGATAAAGCGCCGAGTGATTTAATCTCCACTTGCGCTTTAACTTCTTGCCCAGTTCAAAAATACCTCTGAACAGTATCTTGGTATCCTGGCTTTTAATGAACACATCCTGCTGAGGCGCATGCTCGTAGCTGAATCCCGGTGCAATCGTAGCTGCTTCCACACCCAGCTCCATGGCATAATCCAGAAATTCGGCAACATCCTGCGGTGTTTCACCTTGAAACAAAGTACAGTTTACCGTAACCCTGAAACCCTTTTCCAGAGCCAGTTTTATCGCTTCCACAGCACGATCAAAAACACCTTCCTGACACACTGACGCATCATGCCGTTCCTTCATGCCATCCAGATGGATCGAGAATGTCAGATAAGGTGACGGGGTATAGTCATCAATTTTCTTCTTCAGCAGGAGCGCATTGGTGCATAAGTAAACATATTTCTTGCGCTTGATGATCCCGGCCACTATTTGCGGCATTTCTTTATGAATCAGCGGTTCTCCGCCCGGGATGGATACCATCGGCGCACCACATTCATCAACGGCCTGCATGCACTCTTCATAGGAAAGGCGTTGGTCGAGAATATCTTCCGGATGCGCAATTTTACCGCATCCTGCGCATGCCAGATTACAGCGAAACAAAGGCTCCAGCATCAGCACCAAGGGATATTTCTTGGCTCCTTTCAATTTCTGTTTAATTAGATAACTACCTACTGCAATCTGCTGACGTAAAGGGACTCCCATCAGTAAAACCTCCAAAAGTACTTCAAAAACAAGTTGATGATCTGTTGAATAACTTCAAATTAGATAAAACGATATTTTAGGTCAGCCCAACCAATGAGAAACAATCAGCTGTTGCGCTTTATATGCTGGGCAGCATGCCATAACCTGACGACAGCGGGTTCACAGACAACTAATCAGCTGATTATCAGCCACTAGCAGAGCCATTCTCGTCACTGGTAACCATCCCGCCAGCCTGTTAGCATACCCATTTTCTATAAACGCTGAACTATAGAACATGACTCTCTCTATAGCAAATTTTTTTAAGATTATCAGCGTGGCCAGGAATAAAGAAGCGCCTGTCAAGAAGCCACCAATTTACTTATCTTTTTCCGGGATTCTTTACAAATGATCGGTATCAGAAATAATCAGGGGCGTATGCCCCTGATTACCGAACTGCGGATTATCTTTTGCTTGACTAGAAAGGAACGTTCAGTGCCCGTAAAGTTTCTTTTGTTAACTTGCCTACAGCAAGATTATTTTTTTTCTGAAAACTCTGAATTGCATTGACTGTTTTCTGTCCACTGGCACCATCCACAGGGCCTGGATTATATCCGGCATTTACAAGTGCCTGTTGAACGCCACGAATAATCTCAGGTGTTGCAGTCACAACATCAGCACCATCATTCACCGTTTGTTTCTGGGTGCCATTATTAATAGCAACCACCAGATCTGGTTCAGTTGCATCATCCAGTTTACTAACCGCTTCAGCATTAGCTTTCGATACTTCTGAGCTTTCTATGCTTTTTACTTCATTAATCGTTGTAGCTGGGGCAGCAACAGTTTCCGTACCTTTTGCAGCAGGCGTTGCTGCTGGATCTTTAAACTTCTGCTCAACTATCGGCTTGCATCCAGATAGCAATCCTGCCGATAATAAGAGCACAGAAAGAATCTTTAACGCACTGATTTTACTTAGTTCCATTAACGCCTCCCTAAAACAAATATGTATAAATTAATAATCGCAATAATATAAAAATAAAAACCTTGGCAAAATTATTTGCCGTCTAATGATAAATTGAAATACTCATAATGTCTTATTTAATTAACGCCCTCCCGTCATCAAATTTCAGATTATCACCAATCTATGCTAACTTGCGAGGTTGATAATTATATCTACCCTATCTTTCAGCCCATAAACCAAGCCATGCAAGCCAATGAAGGACCGCGCCCCTTATAAAAAAGATTTACGTTTAATCGGTGGTGGCCACAGCCATATCGCAGCCATCAAAAAGCTGGGCATGCAATCCACTATTCCTGATATCCGGATCACGCTCGTCAGCCATGATACGTACACCCTTTACTCCGGCATGCTGCCCGGATTAATCGCCGGCCATTATTCCTTTGAAGAGTGCTGTATAGATCTGCGCAAACTGTGTCAGTGGGCAGGTATCCAGTTTATCCGCAGTGAAGTGCAGCACCTGAATCCTGTCACAAAGGAGATAGTCTGCCAGCAATACCCCCCCCTGCGTTACGATCTGCTTTCGATTAATATCGGTTCCGAACCGGTGCTTAAATCTATCCAAGGTGCTGCATCACATGGTTATCCCGTCAAGCCGGCAAAAGAATTTCTGCATAACTGGACCCAGTGGCTCGATTCAGTCCATGCATCGAACCGCACCCAACGAATCATCATCATTGGCGGTGGCGCTGCCGGTATCGAAATTTTACTGGCCATGCATTACCGGCTTCGCACCACGACTTCGATCAATGCGCGTTTTACCTTGATTTGTGCCGATCAAACTATCCTCAGCACATACAATCACCACGTACAGGATTTTTTCCAGCACCATTTGCAATCACTTGACATCACGCTCCTTAGTGGAAAGCATGCCATTTCCATTGATGCACATCACCTGTTACTCGACGACAACACGACGCTTGATTATGATTTTATCGCCTGGGCAATCCATGCCGGTGCACAATCCTGGCCGGCAAAAAGCGGGATAGCCTGCGATCCCAATGGTTTCATCCAGATTGATCAATATCTTTGCAGTACATCACATCCAGATATACTGGCTGCCGGTGATTGCGCGGCATTCATGCCCATTCCATTATCTAAAGCGGGTGTTTATGCCGTCCGCCAGGGGCCGGTTTTAGCAAAAAACATTATTGCCAAGCTTACACACCGCCCCCTTAAACCTTTTAAGCCACAGCACCATTTTCTGAGTTTACTGACTACCGGCGCGCGACACGCCGTGGCATCACGCGGCACATTATTTGCCAGCGGCAAATGGGTCTGGCATTGGAAAAACCATATTGACCGGTCATTTGTAGATCGCTTTAACCCGGCCCCCATGCAGATTGCCGGTAGCGCAGCGCATGATGCCGATGCACAGATGCGCTGCGGCGGCTGCGGCGCCAAGGTGGGCAGCAGTATCTTGCAGAATGTGCTCTCGCGGCTGGACATTCGCCCGAACCCAGATGTTGTGAGTGGATTGGGCGACGATGCCGCCATCATCAACTGCCCACCCAGCCAGCAATGGCTACAGTCAGTTGATTTTTTCAGAAGCTTTATTGATGACCCTTATTTATTTGGACGCATTGCCGCAGTTCACAGTTTAAGTGATATCTATGCGATGGGCGGAACACCTCACTCCGCTTTAGTCACCGCAGTGATTCCATACAGCAGCCAACCCATTATGGAAGAAGTATTGCTGCATTTAATGCAGGGGGTATTGAAAACACTGAATGAAGACAGTACATCCCTGATCGGCGGACACAGTGGCGAAGGATCTGAAGTGGCTGTCGGCCTGACTGTTAATGGAATACTTCCGCCAGGCAGCGCATTAAAGAAATCCGGACTCATGCCGGGCGATTACCTGATACTTACCAAGCCAATCGGCAGCGGCGTTTTACTTGCAGCCAACATGGCTGCTCGCTGCCAGGGTTCCTGGCTTGATCAGGCAATTGCCTATATGCTGCAAAGCAATCGTACCGCTGCCACAATACTGCGCGCTCACGCAGCCCGCAGTTGCACTGACATCACCGGCTTTGGCTTACTCGGGCATTTACAGGAAATGTTGACCGCCTCTCAAACCAGCGCGACTATCATTCTCGATGCAATTCCAATCATGGATGGCGCACAGTCCTGTAGCCTGCAAGGAATACAAAGCACACTGTTCCCGTCTAATCAGCAATCCAGCAATTGCCATCACTACACCGGACAACATCCCAGCTACGCTTTATTGTTTGATCCGCAGACTTCCGGTGGATTACTGGCTGGTATACCAGCCAATCGCACCGAGGAATGTCTTCACGCATTGATCAATGCTGGCTATACTGCAGCCCGGATTGGAACCGTTCATGCGCACGATACACACGCGCCCCTTACACTCACTGACAATTAACCACCTGCCCGTCTATTGAATAATAAAAATACTCACTATCTTCTTCACGGTGTTAATTTTAATAGCACCAGTCTCACAGGCCCAGACCTTTGCTTTCACTGCCATACCCGATGCCGACGAGACTCGGTTTGCTCAACGCTTCAATAAAATTGCCGATTATTTGGGCAGCAAGCTTGTCATCCCAGTGAAGTACCTGCCCGTGAAGTCCTATCCGGCAGCCGTTACCGCGCTCCGTCACAATCAGGTACAGCTTGCCTGGTTTGGTGGATTAACCGGCGTTCAGGCCAGACGACTCATGCCAGGGTATAATTGATGCCGTCTGATC
>ERZ1292630.1538-Hain-H41-02um-R3-1538-length-22635-cov-7_pt1 | contig 13056 bp, 10 predicted proteins | sample MGYA00564408_ERZ1292630 | MGnify/ENA primary metagenome ERZ1292630 (study PRJEB36523, sample SAMEA6512641) | groundwater metagenome | collected 2019-01-08 | study: AquaDiva: Metagenomics assemblies of 32 groundwater samples | reverse complement strand
GGGCAGCGCCGCCAATCCCATGGTGGCCGCCACGGCGTCAAAAGCCACGCAGATCGGCCGGCTGCTGAGCTCCTCGGCGTGCCCAGCCCAGGGCGACGCGTCCGCGACGGCGCCCCTCGCGGTGGACGATCTTTCCTTTGTTTGGGCTCGCGACTTCAGTTTCACTCCCTCGGCCGCGGCAGCACTCACTTCCACGAGCGCGCTCATGATTCTGCTCTTCGTTGCGACCGTCGCTGTCGCGCCGCGGCCGCCCACGCGCGTGGTCGCGGCTGCCTCGCTCGGCGCGTTGACTTTCTACGGGCCGAATCTATCGGCGCTTTCGGTCGCCGTCCTCTCGGCACCTCGGGCGGGAAGCGCGGCGGATGTGCCGTCGGCTGTGATGGGTCTCCTGACCGCCGCTGTCCTCGTCGCGGCGGCTGGAGCGGCGGTCTCCCGACGATGCCGCAGCGCGGTGGTGGGCAGTAAAGCGGCTAGTGGTAACGTTGCTGGCTCCAGTGATTCGGCGACCAGTATAAGTAGCAGCACGGATGATGCGGCGCGCTGGACGGCGGCGACCCAGCCCTTCGTGGAGGGCACTCGCGAAGGGTTCGCTGACCGATTGTGCTGCGTCGTGGACGTCGCCGTGGGCGTCGCCGCGGCCGCGGTAAGCAGCGCCACCTATGCGTCCACCGCGACGTGCGCCGCATCGGCGGCCGCCGTTGTGGCGCTCTACGCCGCGCAGCTGTGCTACCTACTCCACCGGCGCCCGTTCGTCCGCGCCCTTGACACGCTGCTGTGCGCCGTCAATGTTGCCGGCATGGTGGCGGTGAGTGTGACCACCGCGTGCAGCAGAATGCTCCCACCAACGTCTCCCAGCCGCTCCGTCGCCGGAGCCGCCTCCGCGTGGATTGGGATCGCTCTGACCGCGCTGTTTTACGGCGAACTGCTTTGGGAACTTATTTCAATCGTGCGACATTGGCTGCGGCCGCCCCTACCCGCTGACGGTTCCACCGCCAATTTGTCGGGAGCCACCGACCCGCTTTTGGGCGCCATTCCCGAACGGCGGGATACCGAGGAGAGTATGCGAGGAGATGAGTCCAGCGTATTTAGCGCCACGAATCCGCTCAACTCAATGCCCCCCATCCGCTGACGCCGCCCGCTTTTGGGAACACCACCACCACCGCGACGCTAACGGCGCTACCAAGTAGTTACCCTCAGAAGGAGGAGGGGGCGCTCCCTTTAAGAGGAGGGGGGAGCGACACCCACACGCCCCATCGATTCGTCGTTGTCCTTCGTACCCCCCACCATACAGTAGGTGTGAGCGCGATGAACCGGTGCTGCGCCGTGTTGCGGTTGCACCACGCCACAACGATGAGGCTGACGTCCGGCGCGGAGCAGCGCCCGCGACAGTACTATCGATCGCCGCCCAACTGGTCGCGCGTCTTGACGCGAAAGATGACGTTGGAGCGGCAGCGGCAGCAAGACAGCGCCAGAAATACGCCCCCGGTCGAACCTAGCCCGCTGGAGGCCACGCGTCTCTACCGGCAGCTGCTGAAAACGGGCCGGCGGCAGCTTGCGCTGACGGACAAGGAGTACTTCCGGAGGAAGCTGCGCTACGAGTTTGAAGTGGTAGGGCGCAAAACTAGCTCCCGCGTGCGCGGACTAATGTTCGAAAAGGGCCGCTGGATGCTGCGCAACCAACTGGGAGGATTGCTGTGATGGCAGCAGTTGGGACCACGAGGTGTTTGCTAAATTCAAAATGATGCTGCCCACATGGCTCCCTGTTGACTTGGGCTTCATTCGTCCTTTGCAGCCTGAGTGAAGCGTGTTTCAGATCTCTTTTTCAGTGAAATGACGGCGAAGATCAACGAGACGAACCTCGATGCCATTCACAGCATTGTTCAGCGCAAACTGATGGCCGTGGAGGGATCAGTGGCGCCAACCGCAGGCGTGAAGGCCGAGCCGCTTTCGGGAAGCCACCCCGACGCGGATCACACCGTGCTAATTGATGTTCGATCCGATGAGGAGTGGCGCGCCGGGATTATTCCCACGGCCGTTCACATCCCGATGCACAAGCTCCAAGACGCGCTCACACTCATGACGTCCGATGAGGGTGCGCGGACGTACGGATTAACGAAACCCGTGCGCAAAGACGAACATCATCTGCTTTTTTACTGTGGCGCGGGGGTGCGATCGCTCGCGGCGCTGCACATGGCAGAAGGGGCTGGCTTTCGTTTTGTGTCTCATTACTTGGGAGGGTGGGATGAGTACTGCCAGCGACCGGTGATTCTTCCCTCATGAACTCGAAATTCTTGCATCGCTTTTCGACGGTTGGTGTGAGGATGATTGCCCGAGTGGACTGTTGACTTCTTTCTCCATCGGCATCCCCATTTCGTTTCCGTTCTTCTCTCTCTCTCTTCTCGCATACTCCGCCGCCTCATCGATGGTCAACAAGAGCTATCTTCGCTACGTTCCCGGACCCGACGGCCCCATCGTCTGCAGCTCGCAGGGTCAGGCCATCGTGAACCTACTCTTTGTCGCGTCGCGGGGGACGACGATGATCTCATCGCCCCGTCCAGCGGAACCCGACAGCAAGCGCACCGTCTGCCCGGTCGTGGTCGTGCCAATGTTAGAACACATTGGCGTTTGGAATGCAAAGACGGGCGAGCTTGTCGCACGCTTAGCGACCGCCGATGCCCGAAGGGGATCCACCAACGAGGTGACGTCGCTTCAGGCCTTTCGCAGCACCTCGTCTCAGAGCCAGGCCGGTCCGCACGTCGTGCACCCGTCTGCCTGCTGGACGCGACCCGTGGCGTACGACCCCACGAGCGACGGAGAGCGGATCACCGACGGTGCCACGGTCCTGGTGGCCGCGGGCTTCGCTAGCGGCCACGTGGCCTTGTGGCGGTGCCGCGGCCTCCGTGACTGGGAGCCGGTACTGTACGCCCTTGGCCACCGACCCGACACCATGGTGCTCACAATGTGCTTCAACGATGATGGGACGCGGCTCTACACGGCGGGACAGGACACGGACATCGCAGTCTGGGACGTGAGCGCGTGCGAGCCCCTCTACCGCCTCCGAGGCCATCGCGGCGCCGTCGTCGGCCTTGCTATCACGGGGCGCCCGGTCGCCGCCGATGGCAACGGGCCGTCGTCATCGGCGGCGTCACTCAGCACTCCGAACTGTCTGCTGTCTTGCGGCAACGACGGCCTCGTGAAGGCGTGGGACTTGACCATCCAGCAGTGCGTGCAAACCATCGTCGCCTCCGACACGCAAGTGACGGCGATGGCCGTGGACCCAGGGTCTCGCCGGCTGCTCGTCGGCCTCCGCGAGCCACACATCAAAGTGTTTTCGCTCGACGTGGCCGCGAATTCGACGGCGGCGGCCGACGAGCACCGAGCGGCCGCGCCACCGAGCGGTTCTGCGTCGTCGGACCACCCGACCGTGTTGCACGAGCATGGCGTGCTCATGCGAAAAACGTCAAAGCCGGTGACCCACTTCGCGTTCAGTGACGACGGCCACTACGTCGCGGCCGTATCGAGCCGCGCGGTGGAGCTATTCCAGGTCATGTCCGAGGATCAAGTGGCCCGCAAGCTGGGCCGCAAACGCGCCCGGGCGAAGGCTCAATCCAACGAGAGCCCACAGGGTGACGCGACGGAGCCCCAAGGGGCCGCAGGCGGAGGAGGGCAGCGATCGGCCCAAGTGGAGTTTTCCTTCGTGCGGCAATTCCTCCTGGACGATCAGATTCGCGGCTTCGGCTTTGCGGTCACCGGATCTTGGCCGTTGCCCAAGCCGGCGCAGGAGGCCGTCGTTGCCGCTAGCAGCGGGGCGTCATCTGGCAGCGCGGCGGTAACCGTTGGGACGTTCCCCACCGTGGTGTTCACCACGGCCGCGAATTCCATCCAAATTCACGCCTTCGTGCCCGCCGTGGAAGTGGCGGTCGTCGACGGCGCCCCGTTGCCCCTGGACATGCGAAAGCGGACCGCCATCGACATCAACGGCCATCGCGACGCCATCAGGAGCGTCGCGTTTTCGTCCACCGACCTCACGTTGTTCTCGTTGAGCCATGATGGCCTCCGGGCGTGGGGTATTCCGCGCACGCTAGACGAGCACTACGCGTCCGAGGAGGCCAATGCAGCGGCAGGGGCGACGGGCGACGTCCAACCCGCCATCGACAGGCGCCTCCGGTTGACCGCGAGCATCGACTTCGCCACTTCGATCGCGAACACGGAGGACAACGCGGCGGAGACGGCCGCCGTGCCTCCGGGTAACCAGGGCACGTGCCTCGCCGTGCTGCCCGGCGATCAACACATTGTCGTGGGATTCGCCGATGGGTCGCTGCGCGTCACCCACATTGGGTCGCTGACGGTGGGGCCCGCCATCCAAGCCCATCGGGGAGGCGCGCCCGTGACGCAGCTCCTCACCCGTCCCGACGGCTCCGGCGGCCTTTGGTCCATTGGACAGGACCGACGGATGCTGAAGTGGGACCTCTCCCTCGGAGCGGACGGCGTGGAGCAGCAAGACGCGTCCCCGTTGGATCTGATGCTCACCGAAGAGGTCGAACTCAGCGAGGTGCCCTTGTGCGTAGCGGCGAGCAACGACCAGAGGCTCATCGGCGTCGGGCTGCAAAATCACAACGTTCAGCTGTTCTATGGCGACACCCTCAAACCGTTCGTCGTTTTGTACGGGCACAAACTGTCGCCAACCGCGATCGCATTCTCGAGCGACGGCACACTGTGCGCCACCGGCGGTATGGACAAGAGCCTCCGCCTCTGGGGCACCGATTTCGGCGACTGCCACCGGAGCATTCACGCCCACGACGACTACGTGACCGCGGTGCGCTTCGTCTCGGCGACTCACTACGTGGCGACCGTCTCCACGGACGGCACCATCAAAGTGTGGGACGGCGATGTGTGGACGCTCATTCAGCGGATCAAGATCTTCCAGCGCGGCCTCTGGACCGTCGCGGTCAACTCCGACGGAACGTGCCTTGCGGCCGCTGGCAGCGACCGTTGCGTGCGCACGATGCTCCGCACCGAGGAGCTCATCTTCCCGGAGGAGGAGCACGAACGTATGGCGAACGAGGCGCAGGACGACGCCGCGGCGAAGAAGCAGGCCATGTCCCGGTGGGAGGACGTGACCACCGATTCGAGCGTGGCGACCATTTCGGCGAGCAAGTCGGCCACGGCAGCGCACGCCGCTGAGGCCCTCATGGCGGCCCTTGATTTGGTCTCGGTCGAGGTCCAGCGCCTCGCCGCCATCGAGCGCGCATTGCCAGACGCTCGGGCGAAGCAGCAGGCGAAATCCCCCCGCGTGCGCGGCCGGCGGGATGAAGCCGAAACTAAAGAGGAGCGCGAGGCGCTCGTCGCCGCGGCCGCAGCGAACGCCGGCGTCGGCGCCCTACCCCACCCGAGCCTCCGCAACCGGTCCCCGTGGCAGCACCTGTGGCAGGTGCTCGAGAGCATCCGGCCCAGCGAGCTGCGGCACGCGCTTTCGTCGCTGACGAGCATTCACGTCGAGGCGCTCCTCAACGGGCTGGGCGAAATGATCACGCACAACGCGGTGCTGAACTACGAAGTCGCCTCCCGGATTCTCGTGGCGCTCGTGAAGCCGGCTCCGGGTGTCAATTCCCACGTCATTCTGCCCATTGCCGGTGACAGTGGTCCACGGCGCACGCTTCAGGACCTGCGGCTCCGCATCGGGTCGAAGCTGCAAGATCAAAGTGACCGGTATGGCGTGAACCTTGCGGGCCTGCAGCACGTCAAGAACTTGATCGCGGCCAAACGCGTCATCCGGTTTGCGGACCACACGGATGTGCAAGGCGCGAAACGCAAGTTTCACCGCTCCACCGTGACTCACTCGAAGTAACCCTCCCGTGCCAGCCCACCGCGGGGTGGGAGCCCTTCCCTACCTCCCCACGACGAGTAACACAACCTAAACTCCTCACCACGGCTCTCGTAATGCAGACCCCCAATCCCGAGTGCAAAGGATACACCCAATCCGCCCTTCCCCTTCAAGATGCTGGGACGTTGGAATCGTTCGAGCCCCCTACTGAAGTGTGATCCCAGACGTGCGAACGTTTGGACCCCCGTCGATGAACATCGAGCAGGAGCTACGACCACGCGCCGATGCCAAACCGTTTTCGGACTTCGAAGCGCGAAAACAATGCTCCGTTTGCTGTGCGGCGCGGATGTCGGCCCTCGTGTTCGCTGGGTTCCTCTGCATCAGCGCCCCGGGCTCCTTCATCACCATCGAGAACACGACGCTCAGGAAAATGGGCTGGCGGGGCATCGCCGACCGCTTCTTTCTGATCCCGTTACCGATGGCCGCCTTCTCCTTCACGCACCACTACATTATGTCTCACGCGCTGTGGTCGAAGAATGAGAAGACCATCTGGGATGTGAACTGGCAGTCGACGGGCCTGAACACGCTGCTGTGGCTGTCGCTGTGCGCTGGCGGCACGCGATTGTCGCGCTATGTGCTGCCGAAACTTAGCCGCGAGTACCGACTCAAACTCTGGGATTGGCAGCGCAACAGCCGCGGCGTGCAGCATCCGTACCTCTGCAGCTTCTTCGGGACGCTCAGCGACCACTTCAGCTGGGTCTACCTGTTGTGGTACATGAACGTGTACCACCTGCTGTGGATGGGCATCACGATGCTGCTCGATCGTCAGATGCACTCACACTATGCGATGTTCTACAAGAGCCTGCCCTACTCTCGTTGGTGCTCGCCGCGGTGGCGGGAGTGGCGAGAGAGCGAAGTGCTCAAGGAAGTGCTGCCGAAGCAGCAGCCGAATCCCCATCTACGCCGCTGGGGTTCCGTGCTGCAGCTCGACGAATGGCGCGAGTGGAAGTGAGCGGATCAACCCCTCTGGATTCCGTGCCGCTATTTGTGCAGCCGACGCCGGTTCTGTCCATGGTTAAAAACGATTCACCCTCCTCGGCACGTCCCCCATGTCCCTCGTGCTATGTGCCCTGAGGTCGCCTCTGCTCTCTCTCTCTCTCTCTCTGTCTCGTTCAGGAGTGTTTCGACGCGCTCTAATGCATCGCGGTGCCTATTGGTGGCTTCAGCGAAGGAGTGGTCAGTGGCCAGCCGTTGCCCTTGTGGCGCCTTTGCCAGGTGGCGCCCGTCGCTGGACGTCAGTTGATGCGGCGAGCATTCGACAGTTGCTCCGAACCGATCGGCGTCAGCGGCTCGAAAAATTGGGAGCGACCGTGGCTGCCATTTTGCCGCCTGGAGGGGCCGCGACTGCTCGACCATCAGTCTCTGAAATTTCGAGTGTGGATTGCGCCCTGCCCCTGTCGCTACCCCTCGAATGGCTTGCGCCGCATCCTGCCATTCGTGCGCCATCCCGTGTGGCGTTGCCGTTCGCCGCGTTGCTGCAGTATTATTACACCGCCGCTGCGTCGAACACGGTGGAAGAGCAACAGGAGGAAATGGAGGCGGACGGCACCCCGGAGGCGGGGAGTCGTTCCGCCGCGGTCGCAAAGAACGTCGACCCCCTTCGATGCCCCGTCGTCCGGAGAAGGGCGGCGGCGGCCGTCGCCAACTGGGCACTGCTGAACGGCTTCGTGAGCGTCGACGGGTCGGAGTCTTCGTGCGCGGACCCCGGGTCCCCTCCTATGTTGCCCATGGCCGCGTGGCACGCGATGTTCTGCTACTTTTTGCTCGTCACCCGTCGCGTCGGTTGGCTGGACCCGCTTCACATTCCCACTGCCGACTCGTTGCCCGCATGGGGGTCCACGACGTCAAGCCAAGATGGCCAGGAGCCCGTCACGCACGTGTCCCATGGCCACATCTTCAGCAGCGTGGGTTCGCCGCCGGAACGTCAACACCTATGGTTCGGCGAAGAGAGCGCCGCCGCCGACTCGGTCGAATCAATGGAACGTCGTTCCGTTGGGCAAGGCCAGATGATCGTGGATTTCTTCCACTTTTACAGCCGACACTTCGACCCTGCCGTGGAGGTAGTCAGCCTTTCGCGGCCCAGGCGAACCGCTTGGACCGACACGCCACAGTGGCGACGTGAAACCTCTGCATTTCTGGGCATCGAGGATCCGTATCTGCGCGATGCGAATGGCGAGGCGACACCACTTCCAGCTGGGGGCGGCATCGATCGCCTAGGCTGGTCGCAGCTGAAGCGTGCTATGCTGCTGACTTTGCAAAGCGTTGCGGGTGGGGACGGCTGTGCCTCGCCGTCCGGACCGTCGTAATCTGTCCGCCACGGCACTCTTGGCCGCAGCATCCCACCTGGGCCAGACCAATCACAACTTCCTTCACCCCCACTTGAACTTACCGGACAGTACAGTGTACACCCCCATTCTGGCGAGATGGCCGAGTCGCCGATGAAGGAGGGGTGGTGGCATACCGCCCATCGGAGACTTCGTCAGACGTTCCTCGCGACCGATCGAGGCGTCCAAACCACCAGCGGGCAGCTCGCCGGGGCGGTGAGCACCGCGGTGGTGTACCCTCTCGACACCATCCGGTTCCGGTACATGTCGCAGGACGGCACGCTGCTCCGCCGCCACAACGGCGGCGTGCGCTACACCGGCGTGGTATCCGCGATGCGCCTCATCGTGCGGGACGAAGGCGTGCAGGCGCTCTTTCGAGGTGTCGGCGTGGCCGTTGGCGGGTCGGCCTATACCTGGGGGGCGTACTTTTATCTGTATCGCACGTACCAGCTGGCTATCGCTCCCTTCGCGCAGCTCGAAGGACAAGGCGCGTCGATGGTATCGCAATTCGTCGCTCGCTTTGGCACCGACACGCTTTGCTCAACGTCGGCCAGCGTCTCCGCGGCGGTCTTGACCACCCCGATATGGTTGATCAAGACGCGCATGCAGGTGGAGGACGTCCGCCTCCGCGACGTGGCAAAATGCGACGGTACACCACCTCCAAGGTGTTACCGAAATTTTCGCACTGGCGTGTTGCACGCGGTGCGCTCGGACGGCCCCTTGTCGCTGTGGCGTGGCCTCAACACACAGTTGCTGATGGCCATCCCCAACGGCGTCAACATTCCGCTGTACGAGGCGATGAAGCGATGGTACCTCGCCACGAGGAGGTCGCCATCCGCGGCCGAGGGGGGAAGCGCGCCGTCAGAAGAGCGTCGGGTGGCGGCGCTGCCGTTCGCTGCGATCGTCATCTTTTCGTCGCTGTCGCGCGGCTGCATCGCGGTGCTCACCAACCCGCTGTTTGTGATCCGCACGCGGCTGCAGGACATGCGGAGCCGCAGTGACCACACCGGTGGCGTGGCGCCGACGTATGTCAACACCTTCGACGTCCTCCGCCACATTCGCCGCACGGAGGGGTGCAGCGCCCTATTTCGGGGACTGTCCGCCTCGCTCATGCTCACGATCCCGCGCACTTGCCTTTACATGATCTTGCTGGAGTACTTCACAGAGGCGCTGAGCGCGCAGCGCTGAAATTACAGAGGGAGGAGGAGCACACGTTGTGTGAATAGGGGGAAGCGCGGGCCGGGAGAAATCGTTGCCAGTGTTGGAGACAATGGACGGCTACAAAAAGCGTTAATTTTTATCCGCTCTGCTTCCTTTCTCTATTCATCTCACTCTGTTACGCCGCGCGACCGTCGCGGTACTGGGGAATGTCGCGCCTGACCACTCTCGCCCACTTGTCGCCCGACGATATGGCTGTCGTCGGGGAGTTGGCGGCCGTTCTCAATAACACCATGGAGGGCAATGCTGCGATACGACAGCCAGCGTCGGACGCGCTGAAGGCGCTCGGCGACGGTGTCGATCGCCAGGTTGGGTATCTGCCGCTGCTCCTCAAGGTCATTCACGTGGGGCTCATGCAAGCGTCCACCGTGAGAAGCTCGCCGATGGCGCCTCAAGCCCCGGCCGCCTCCGCCATCGACGGCGCGACCATCTCAGCCGCGGCTGTGCAACTCAAAAATACCGTATCACACAGTTGGGACCCACGGCAAGCCGAGCACCACATCAACGAGACGGACAAAGCCGTGGTGCGCGAGCAGATTTTCCACATCATGGTTCTTACCAACGTTGAATCCAGCAGCGTCCGCGGCGCCCTTAGCCACGCGATCAGCAGCATCTGCGCCGTTGACTTCCCGACCACATGGCCAGGCATCGTCAACCTCATCGTGAACCAGATGACGGTCTTCGTCGACGACATGCAACGCTGCCTCGGCCCCGCCGTGGGCAGTCTCGCGGGCGCTTCGCCAGGGTTGACCTTGTCGTCGACGGCCGCGGGTCCGGGAGGGATGCTGCACTCCGTGATGCATTTGCGACCGGACCACCCAGGACTACTCCAGACGACGCTCGCCCACATCCACGCCCTCCGGGCCACCATGGCCACGGCTCACAGCGTGTTCTGCCGTTACCGCAAGTACGACGAGCTCTCGCGGGTGCTGCAAGCCGAGTTGCTGCAGCTGAACACGATGCTCACGCGGCCGCACCTCGTCGTCATGGAGGCGGCTCTGCAATCAGCAAAGAACCTGCTGGCGACGGCGGCGGTGACGCCCGCAAGCAACACGGCGTCGCACCGAGCCCTTCAGCCTCAGCTCGCGGCCGTGCTCGACACGTTGCGGGACTCGTTGGAAGTGTTCTGGGACGTCACGTACATTGACATGACCGACGACCAGGAAAAGCTACTGCGGCGGTACGTTTCAGTCATGCTCGAGTGCTTTGAGCTGCGCATGCCACCTGCCGTCGCCGATTGCTATGACGCGTCGACGGTCTACGCGCTCGACGCGACGCAATCATCCTGCCTGCAAGTCGCGACGTTCTACATGCAAAAGTACGATGATGAGTTCGGTCCGTTTGTCCGAGAATTCGGCACCATCGTGTGGCGCACGTTGAAGGCGGCCACGACGACGACGCCCGCCGCCGGCGGCGCCTCCATGTCCGAGGAACTGATCGTGAGCTCCCTCAGTTTCCTCGAAACGTGGGTGCGCGGTGCCGGGACGGCGCTCGATGCTGCGATGACAAGCGAGCTGTGCGAGTCGGTCATTGTACCGTGTCTGCTCATGCGGGACGTCGACGAGGAGCATTTTGTCGACGAACCGCTGGACTACATTCAGCGCGAGTTAGAAGGCAGTGCCGAAATCCACAGTCGCCGGCGCGGCAGCATCGATCTAGCGCGCGCGCTTCTCGCCAAGCCGGAGGCATCAGCAGCGGTCGCCGCAATCCTGAAGAGTCGTATGGAACAGCTCTTCACCGGAACGTGTCGGGAGCGGGACGCGGCCATCCAAATCGCGACCGCGCTGCTCATCAAGGGCACCGTGTCGGCGAGCCGCGGCACCACCGAACTGGCGAGTGCCGGGGTGGACCTCGGCCAGTTCTTCACGGCAGCCATAATGCCCTTGCTGCTCAGCTCCTCCAGCGCGCAGCCATCGGCAGCCGACGTCACGATTCATGTCCTGCAGGCGGACGCCCTGCGCTTCACCACCATCTTTAGACACCACATCCCCTTTGAGCAGCTACCGCAAATATGGAAGTGCCTCTGGGAGTTCATCAAGCTGTCGACGTGCATCGTGGTGCGCTGCTTCGCTGCGTACTGCGTGGACAGGCTCATGCTGATGCCGCCGCCCGCCGATGCCATCCGGGCCGCGCCGCGCACGGCGGTTTGCCTTGCCGGCGTCCCCACGAGGTTCCCCTTACCGCCGGAGCAGCTCGGTCTGTTCCTGGCGGCCCTGTGCGACCGCCTGAACCTCGACGCGCAGCTCATCGAGCACACACCGCTGTGCCTCACACGACTCATCCGCCACTGCCCGAAGGAGTCGGTCCACCCGTTCGTCGGCGACGTCATTTCGAGTTTGGTCGCGCCGATCAACGCGGCGGCGAAGAACCCGTCGAATCCCTTGTACAGTCACTACCTCTTCGAGGCCCTGAGCTCCGCCATTGCACTCGCCCCGGAACTCACCGATGCCATCGAGGCGGTGCTGTGGCCGTCGCTCGTGACGATTCTGTCCAACGACATCCTGGAGTTTCTGCCCTACACGTTGCAGATTATAGCGCAGCTGCTCGACTCGAGGCCGCTGGGCACGCCCGTGCCGGACCACTACATGGGCATCTACGCGCCGCTGATGACCCCCGTGCTCTACGAGGAGCAAGGGAACATCCCCGCCATCGTCCGCGTGCTGTGCGCCTTCGTGCGCCGTGGCGCCACGCAGATTCACCAAGCTTCCCTCACGGAGAAGACGTTTGGCGTCTTCCAGATGCTCAATTCGCGCAAGCAACACGATCATGAGGCGTTCAATCTGTTGACCACCATCGTGCAGTCGTATCCCCCGGCGCTGTTGGACCCGTTCATGGGCACCGTCTTCGGCCTTGTGTTCGGCCGGTTACAGGCGATGAAGACGGCCAAGTATGTCCGGTGCCTCGCCATCTTCCTGTCCGCCTTGGCCATCAAACGGGGAGCGGCGTATCTTGAGTCTGTGGTCGCGCCGATCCAGCCCGGCATTTTCGCGATGCTGCTCAAGGTGTGGCTTCCAGTCTGCCCCAAGGTTCACGGTGCCTTCGAACGAAAGGTGATTGTGATTGCCATGGCGGAGTTGGCCGCCAACACGGCATCGCCATCGCTGGCGGGTGGGGCAGCGGCAGGCGATGCGGCGGCGAGCGCGCTGTGGGCGCAAGTGGTGTTCACGGGTCTAAAAGTAATCCATCTCGCGGTGGAAAACGACGACGAGGCGGGCCACTTCGCCCCTAAGGCAGCCGTCGCGACGGCAGAGGACATTTCCCGTTTGGACAATCTGCTCGAGGCCGGGGCAACTAATAAATTCTGCCCATTATTGGGCGCGCAGAGGCCGCCGGATAATCCGCTGCCCTCCTCCCACCCATGCGCGGTTCAGGAGGCCTCAATGGGCGCCGTGCCGGCGGCACAGCAGGAGGCCAACGCCCTGCGCGTGGCGCAGCTTTACTTTGTGGAAAAGGTACGAGAAACCGCACGCGCCCTGCCGGTGCTTACCGCTCAACTGCAGCGTGACCTGCCCCAGGACGCGTTGCAAGCCCTCAACTGAACGGCAGCAGGTGCCCGACAGCGGATGGTCCGGCAGCAAGGTGTCGCCGTGCGGCCCTATTGAACGAGTAACCCCACGCGATTGTCTCACG
>ERZ1292630.3794-Hain-H41-02um-R3-3794-length-13061-cov-5_pt1 | contig 13061 bp, 10 predicted proteins | sample MGYA00564408_ERZ1292630 | MGnify/ENA primary metagenome ERZ1292630 (study PRJEB36523, sample SAMEA6512641) | groundwater metagenome | collected 2019-01-08 | study: AquaDiva: Metagenomics assemblies of 32 groundwater samples | reverse complement strand
AAAGATACTCCCAAAAAAGTAACTACAAGAGAAACAGCTATTCCTGCTGTATTTGCAGATGATACTTTTGGAGAAGAAACTGCAAAAAATAATCCAACTGTATTAAAAGCAATTGAATAAATAATAAGGTGAATATTAACAACAATTAGATGAATTATTGGAATTCCTGCAAAAAATGAAGCAAATAACACAATAGGCAATGTCATAAATATTAGTAAATCAATTAATAATCTTGGTCCAAATAATTTTCCTAATGCAATAACTTTTCTATCGACCGTGGACATTCTTAAAAAATTTAAAGTATCTTTATCTTTTTCTTGTGCAAAAGAATTAGAAATTAAATAAGTAGCTATATAAAAGCTCATAATAAATTCTATACCTATTGTTGATGTATAAACTACTTGAAAAAATTTTTCTGAAACCGAACCTATGACTAAGTATTGTAAAAAATATAGGCAAAATAAAGCTATAAAATATGCAAAAATAAGTCCAGCAGCTCTTGGATATCTGAAACTAGTTTTTAAATATCTAAATATTTCAGGATTATCTAAAATATATTTTTTTATCAAAATAAACCCCTAACTAACTTGATTATTTGAATACTTCATGAATAAATCTTCAATATTTTTCTTTTTTTCATAAAATAAAATCACTTTTATATTTTTATTAATCAAAAAAGCATTTATATCACTCAATTCTTCTAAATTTCCTGAAAAACTAAAAGTGATGGTATCATCTTTTACATAAAGATCTGAGACCATATTTAACTCTTTTATATAATTTTGTGCTAAATCTATATTTTTTAAAACCTGAACTTTTATTTCTCTTTTATTATCTTCAAATTCTATATCTTTTATATTACCATTTTTTACCATCACTCCTTTTTCCATAATCCCAAATGAATCACAGAAATCAGATAATTCACTCAATATATGAGATGAAACTATTAATGTTTTACCAGATTTTTGAAGATTTTTTATAACATCTTTTAACTCTATTCTAGCTTTAGGATCAAGACCTGATGCAGGTTCATCTAATAATAAAAGTGAAGGGTTATGTACTAATGTTTTTGCTATTCCTACTCTTTGTTTCATACCACGTGATAAATCAGAAATAAATGAATCTGTTTTAACTTCTAAATTTACTAAATTTATAACCTCTTTTATTCTAATATCATGTTCATCTTTGGGAATATTATAAGCCATACAAAAATACTTTAAATATTCACTTACTTTTAAATCATCATACATATTAAATAAATCTGGTAAAAATCCTATTTTAGCCCTAGCTTCTCTTCTTCTTTCAATATTTTCTATATTATCAACAAAAATTTGTCCCTTTGTTGGTTCAAGTAATGTTGCAATCATTTTTATTAAACTTGTTTTACCTGCTCCATTAGGACCAATCAAAGCAAAAACAGAATTTTTAGAAACTTCAAAGTTTAAATTTTTTACTGCAATTGTATCTTCATATTCTTTATAAAGGTCAATTGTTTTTATCATTTTAATATTTATAATTACAATAATTTCTACATATATTATACATTAGTTACTTATTGAGTAAAAAATAAATCTAAGGTTACTTATCGAGAGTTTGTATTAATAGCAAATTAATGCTTAAAGAAAGTTTGATTGAATTTATTCCAATAAAAAAAGTCAGGATCACTTTGTTTTTATTCCGTGACACCCGACTCGTCCCTTATTTATATAGACGCAAAGTTTAGAAGAAAGTTCCATGAAGTTTTATTAACTAAGCTTATTTATTTTTATCCTAGATGTTTTTTACTGTATTTACAAGGGTTACAGAGATTTAAATTATTTTAGTATTTTAAACTTAATAATTAAATAATATATTACTTAATTAAAAAATGTATCTTTGAAATAGTTTTTTTATAAAATATTAAAAAAATCATATAATAATTTATTGTAAAAAACTAATTTTATTAATTGGTAAAAATAGTTTTAAGGTTTTCTGTCATATCTTCTTCTAATGTTTTAACTCCTTTAATTATAAAAGGATTTCCATTTTTCCATTCAGAGTAAGTATCATATTCTAAAGCTGAATTATTTGTATTCAAACTTCTTACTCTTAGTTTAACTTCTGTATATCCTTCAAATAAAATAGCCGATAAATTTATAAAAAAAAGTGGACCTAATTCTTCTACTCGAATAAAAATAATTTTGTCATATTTAATTTCAGATTCTTTATTTATATTTAAAGCTTCAATATCTGATAATTCAATAGCTGATTTTTTATCAACATTTTTTAGTATTTTAAAACTAGAAAAAACTTTTGTTTTTGAAAAAAAATTAGAAATAGCTTTTTCTGCAATTTCTTCTCTAAGTTTTACTTCTTTTTGATCTTTTCTCCATGCTGTACCCCAAAGTATTAAAGCAGAGCTTTTTTTATTTTGTTCATAAGAAATTTCTCCTATTTTATGTGTTATAACAGTTGTAGTTGCACAGCTAGTAATAAAAAAACTAGATATTAAAAATAATAAAAAGATTTTTTTTGTTAATTTATTCATGAAATTATTCCTTGTTCTAGTAATTTTAAATTTATATTTATAATGAAAAAAGATGTTTTATTCAAACATCTTTATAAAAATTTTTATTCACCTTATGTATTTCTGTAAAAAAAGAAGAATATTATATAAACTTTGTTAAGTCAAAATACTAAGCTTGTTTTAGAAACATATCATCTAAAACTTTATTAAACCTTCCAATTTTTACTTCAGAAGGTAACTGAGTTTTTTGATAATTCTTCAAAGAATGTAATTCTAACTTCATATCAGACAAAATAGACTCAAAATTATTTATTCTATGCTCTATTTCCATTATTCTTAAATCTCTAGTTTGTTCAAAAAGGTTTTCTGCAATATTAGAATACATAAATTTTTTCTTCCCTTACCAAAATGCTTCCTATCTATATAGACGTAAAAAAAAACAAAAAGTTCCATGTATTTTACAAATGTTTACAAAAGCTACTTATCTTCGTGAACAAAAAAGCTTTTTATGGCTCCAATAATTCCTTCATTATGTTCTTTTACTTTGTGTTTATCATTGTCCTTATTAAGTTCGGCAAGTTCTTGTAATAATTTTCTTTCTTGTTCGCTTAATTTTTGAGGAACTGAAATATTTACTATTATATGTAAATCACCTCTTTTTCTTCCATCAGTACCAAGTAAAGGAACTCCTTCACCTTTTACAGTAAAAACTTTTCCTGTTGGTGTACCTGTTGGTATTTCTATTTTTGTTTCGCCATCTAAAGTTGGAACTTTTGCTTCTCCACCAAGTGCTACAAGATAATAAGGTAATTGAGCTTCTACATAAATATCATTATCTCTTCTTTCAAAAACATTATTTGCATCATCTTTAACATGAATAAAAATATATAAATCTCCTGCACCACCACCACGTGATCCCATATCACCTTCATTTGGCATTCTTATTTTTGCTCCAGAATATATACCAGAAGGTATTTTAACTTTAACTTTTTTATCTTTAGTTAATCTACCTCTTCCATTACAAGGTGTACATGGTTTTTCAGGAAACTTTCCTTCTCCATTACATTTAGGACAGGTTGTTATACTAGAAAAAGATCCAAAAAATGATCTTTGAGTTTGTTGAACTTGTCCAACCCCACCACAAGTAGCACAATTTATTATTTTGGTTCCTTTTTCTGCTCCATTTCCTTTACAACTATCACAATTTTCAAGATGTGTTATTGAAATATCTTTTTCTACTCCAAAAATAGCTTCTTTAAAATCTAACTCAATATCTTTTCTTAAATCAGAGCCTTTTTGAGGTCCATTTTGTCTGCTAGATTTTCTTGATCCTCCACCCATAAAAGCTTCGAAAATATCACTTATATCACCAAAACCACCGCTGAATCCATCAAATCCTCCTCCGAATCCACCAGAAGCTTGTGGATCAACACCAGCATGACCATATTTATCATATCTAGCTCTTTTATTTTGATCACTTAAAACTTCATTTGCTTCGGATATATCTTTAAACATTCTTTCAGCTTCAGGGGTTTTATTTACATCTGGATGATATTGCTTTGCTAATTTTTTATATGCTTTTTTTACTTCATCTTCAGATGAACTTTTATTTAAACCAAGTAATTCGTAATAATCTTTTTTGCTCATAAATCCCTACCAAAAATTAAAATACAAACCCAAAATACCACTTTTGTTTGTATATTGTAAAAAATAAATCCTAAATGAAAGTAAAAAATAAGAAGTGAAAAGTAACAAGAGAGAAGGATTATAAATATTAATTCATTCATTCTTACTCATTACTTTTCACTGTAGAGCTGAAGAACAAAAAGTAACAAGTAAAGATTATTATAAATCCTTAACTCATTACTTCTTACTCATCACTTCTTACTCATTACTTAGTTTTATTTAACTTCTTCATACTCAGCATCAACTATATCATCATCACTTTTTGTAGAGTGAGCATGTTCTTGTTCTGCACCAGTATTTACATTTTCTTTACTGTAAATAGAAGAACTTAAATCATACATAACTTGTGTTAACGCAGATGTTCTTTCTCTCATTTGATCTAAATTTTCTTCAGAAACAGCTTCTCTTAATGAAGCTATAGCAGAATTCATTTTGTCTCTAACATCTCCAGTAACCTTATCACCAAGATCTTTCATAGTTTTTTCTGCATTATAGATAGCAGAATCCGCTTCGTTTTTAGCTTCAATTTGTTCTTTTCTTACTTTATCTTCAGAAGAATGTCTTTCTGCATCTTGCTTCATTTTTTCTATTTCATCTTTATTTAAGCCACCAGCATTAGTAATAGAAACTTTTTGAATATTTCCTGTTCCTTTATCTTTCGCAGAAACATGAACAATACCGTTTGCATCTATATCAAATGTTACTTCTACTTGAGGTACACCTCTTGGAGCTGGAGGAATTCCTGAAAGTGTAAATCTTCCTAATGTTTTGTTGTCATTAGCCATTTCTCTTTCACCTTGAAGAACATGTATTTCTACACTTGTTTGTCCATCAGCAGCGGTAGAGAAAACTTGACTTTTACTTGTAGGAATTGTTGTATTTTTTTCAATTATTCTTGAGAAAACACCACCAAGTGTTTCAATACCAAGACTAAGAGGAGTTACATCAAGTAATAGAACATCTTTTACTTCACCACCCAATACACCAGCTTGTATTGCTGCACCAACTGCTACAGCTTCATCTGGATTAACACTTCTGTCTGGTTCTTTGTTCAAATATTTTTTAATAGCAGCTTGAACAGCAGGTATTCTTGTTGATCCACCAACTAAAATGATTTTGTCAATTTTTTCAGGAGGTAAACCAGAATCTTTTATAGCTTTTCTTGTAGGTTCCATTGTCATTTCTACTAAGTCAGCTGTCATTTCATCAAATTTAGCTCTTGTAAGAGTTAAATCTAAATGCTTAGGGCCTGAAGCATCAGCTGTAATGAATGGAAGATTTATAGTTGTTTGAACAGTACTAGAAAGTTCTATTTTAGCTTTTTCAGCAGCTTCTTTTAATCTTTGAAGAGCCATTTTATCGCTAGATAAATCTATACCACTACTTTTTTTGAATTCAGAAACTAAATGATCCATAACTCTATCATCAAAATCATCTCCACCTAAATGGTTGTTACCATTTGTAGCTTTTACTTCAAAAACACCATCACCTAATTCAAGTACAGAAATATCAAATGTTCCACCACCAAGATCAAATACTAATATTGTGTGTTCATTTGTTTTATCAAGACCATACGCTAAAGCACTTGCTGTAGGCTCGTTTATTATTCTAAGAACTTCTAATCCTGCAATTTGACCAGCATCTTTTGTAGCTTGTCTTTGAGCGTCATTAAAGTAAGCAGGAACTGTAATAACAGCTTTTGTTACTTTTTCTCCTAAATAAGCTTCTGCGTCTTCTTTTAATTTTGTTAAAATCATTGCAGATATTTCTTGTGGCGAATATTTTTTACCAGCAATCTCTACTGCAACAGTACCATCTTTTCCTTGAACTGTTTTGTAAGGTAATCTTTTTCTTTCTTCATGTGTATCATCCCATCTTCTTCCCATAAATCTTTTTATAGAAAAAATAGTATTTTCAGGGTTTGTAACAGCTTGTCTTTTTGCTACTTGACCAACAAGTCTTTCGCCAGTTTTTGTAAAACCAATTACTGAAGGTATAAGTCTATTTCCTTCAGAACTTGTTATAACAGTAGGTTTTCCACCTTCAAGAACAGAAACTACAGAGTTTGTAGTTCCTAAATCTATACCAATTATTTTACTCATAAAATTTTCCTTTCTAAATAATAATTTTTAAGATTCAGTTGATATTACAACCATAGAAGGTCTTATAACCCTTCCGCTTAATGTATAACCTTTTTGAAGCTCTTGAATTACAGTTTGATCTGGTTTTTCATTATTAGGCATTGTTTGAACAGCTTCATGAAAATTAGGATCGAATGGTTTGTCCATTGCTTCTATAGACTCGACACCATTTCTATTAATAACAGCTAAAAATTGTTTTTGAATAATTTCAAGTCCTGAGATAACACTATTCAAATCAGGTGTTGTTTTTGATGATGCTAAAGCTCTTTCAAAATTGTCCAGAATAGGAAGTAAATCTAACATAATTTTTTCTGAACCATATTTTAAAAGATCTTCTCTTTCTTGTGTTTGTCTTCTTCTGAAATTTTCAAAATCTGATGCAAGTCTTTTGAATTGAGTTTCTTTTACTTCAAAAGTAGCTTTTAAAGTTTCTAATTCGGCTTCAATTTTGCTTACATCCACATTATTTTTGGATTTAGAGTCCTTAATTTCTTTGGAAGCAACAAAAGCATCATCCCATAAATTCTCTGGAGAATTATCTGAAATTGTTTCTTCATTATTTATTTCCTCATTTATTTCTTCTTTTATTTCGTTTTTTGTTTCTTCATCACTCATTTTCATAATACTCCTTCAATAAAAATTTATTTATTATTAAACCCAAAAATATCATACAAAAGAGTACTAATATTTTTGCTCATCTCTTCTATTGCTGCAATTGACTTTCCATAGTGCATTCTTGTTGGACCTAAAATACCTATAGCTCCGTTTATTGAATCACCTATTTTATAAGAATTTATTATTATGCTACAATCCTTTAATTTCTCTATTTTTATTTCTTTTCCAATAAGAATTTTAGTTCCTATTGAATCTATTTCACAATTAATAAGCCCCATAATTTCAGAAAGTTCGTTTGTATTTTCTTCTTCTTCAAAAAAATCTATTATTGAATGTGCTTTATTTTTTTCAATAAATTCAGGTTCTCTTAATAAATTAGATGTACCTACAAATTTAAACTTATTTTTTTTATTATCAAAAAATTTACCTATATTTTGATAGATAATATTAATAATATCATCAAATTCAGTATTATTTTTAAGTATTTGCTTTAACTTATCTTTTAATCTACTTATAGGTATTCCAACTAACTGTTCATTGAAATAATTAGTTATATGTGAAAAAAAAGTTTCATCTACTGGGCTATCAGATTTTATTTTATAATCAGTTACTTTTCCAGTGTTAGAAACAAGTACTATTACAAACATTGTATCACTAAGAGGTAATATTTGAAAATGTTTTACAAATTCATTATTAGCTTCAGGAAATTGTATAATACTTACAGAATTAGATATTGCAGATAAAACTCTTGCACTTTGTTCCATAAGGAACTCAATATTTGAGGTATCTACATTATTTATAGCTTTTATTTTTTGAACTTCATCTTCAGATAATAAATGTTTTTCCATCAAAAAATCAACAAAGCTTCTATAACCTAATTCTGATGGTATTCTTCCTGCTGATGAATGAGGTTGAACTAAAAGACCTTTTTCTTCAAGTTCTGCCATATCATTTCTGATAGTAGCAGGACTTAAACCAAGCTCATATTTTTTAGATATAGTTCTTGAACCTACGGGATCAGCATTAGCAATATAATCTAGGACTATTGCTAGTAATATATTTTGTTGTCTTCCTGTTAAATCTAAATTCATATTTTAATATTGAATTTTCACTTAAATTCTAACCCACTGTTAGCACTCTTTAAAAGCGAGTGCTAATTAATTATGAATTTTAGATGTTGAATTGAATAATGTCAATAAAAAGTTTAATTCTATCGTTAAATATTTATTAAGAAACAAAGAATTTTTTATTATCGAAATAGATAAAAAGTTCAAAATAAAGTTTATCCTCTTGTATTAAAAAGCAGATATACAAATTGGTTTGAGCATTTTCTTCATATAAAGCTTTTGCTAAAAAACGATCTATTTTAATAAAACTATCATGTTTTTTCTCTAAATTTATAATATTCAATATTTTTTCACAAGTTACTAAAATTTTAATTGGAAAAATTTCTTTTTCAATTGAATATTCTTCAGAAATAAGGTCTATTTTACCAATATTTATTTCTTTATAATTTATAAGTTTATTACTAATTCTTTTATAAAAATCATTTGTATTTTCAAAAGGATTTCTAAATGTATCTGAAATATCTATATTATTACAATTATTTTTTGAAATACTTGTAGCTATTTTATAGGGTAAATCATAAGTTATTTTATTGATTTTTAATCTATCTTTTGAAAGATCAAATTTATCTTTTTTCTCAATTTTATTATCTATTTCTAAAATATACTTTTTATAGCCATCATTTATAATTAACTCGTAAGTTAATTTTTCATCAAAAAAATATTTTATATAGAGATTCCTTACTGTTTTCTTTGAAATATTTTTAGCTTCTTCTGGAGATATTTTTAAATTTGCAAAAAAAGAATCTAATATTTTTGAAAAAACTTTAACTTTAATACATGTTACTTTTACTTTTATTTTAAAACTTAAATTATCAATATCATAATTGTTAGGAATAATTTCGACATGACCTATTTTTATATAATCATAAGCTATTATTTTTTCCAAAAATTTATTATATTCATCATTTCTTTTTTTATCATATTCTTCTTTTGTATCAAAAGGAGATTTTTTAGGAATATTAAAATTTAAATCAATATTTTCACAAGAGTATTTTGGTATTTTATTTATTATATTAATTTTACCATCATTACCAGTGCATATTATTTTGTCAAAAGTTGATAAAATATTTGAAAAAGAATTTTTTAAGTATAAAGAGTTTATTTCTTGATAGTTTGAATCAAAAACTTTTATTGCTTTATCATCACTTATACTAATTAGATTTCCATTATCAAAAAAAATATTTCCTACTTGATATTTACTAACATCTATATTTTTTATTAGAGATAAATTATTATCATTATCATATATTTTAATTTTTCCATCTTTTGAAGAAGAAATAAAGTGATTATCTTTTATTATTATGTTTGTTATACCTGCTTCGTGTTCATGTAAACCAAATAAAAGCCTTCCTGATGATAATTCCCAAATTTTTATACTACCATCGCTAAAACCAGAATAAACCTTGTCATCTTTTATAATTAAAGACCAAGCTGTTTTTTCTCCTGTAAGTATTTGAGATAATATTTTTTTATTTTCTCTATCCCAAATTTTTATGGTTCTATCTAATGAAGAGGTAACAAAATAATTATCTTTTACAAAAATACTATATATTTGATTATTATGAGCTAGGATTGAATATTTTAATTTATTTTTTTCAAGATCATAACATCTAATAGTTTTATCTGCTGAAACAGAAAAAAGCTCATTTTTATCAACAAATAGAGAATAAACGCAACCTTTATGATATTCTAATGTTTTTTCTAAAGTATAGGTATCAATATTTATTAATTGAATTTTACCATCAGAATACCCTAATATAAGCAGATTATTATATACAAAAGAGCACATTATCTCATCATTATAAAATGAAATGGTTTCATCATATTCTAGGTTGTAATTTGAAGGTGTAAAAACAAGTTCGATTTTATTCATAATAATTTTTTTTTAAATAACACAAAAAACCAAAAACCCCTCTTTTTATAGAGGGGTTTTATGGTCAATAAAACTTTAAGAAGATCTTAATTATTTAGAGCTAACTGTAAATTTCTTTAAGAAATCTGCCCAACCTGTTTGGTCAGCAAACTTATTGAAAGATTTATCAAAATAGTTTGTTCTAAGTCTGTCGCCAGGACCTGGTAAGTAGATTACTAAACCTGTTGAAGCTTCTAAACCACCATTTGTAGCTTTTTTGTCTGTATGAGCTTCTTCAATAACAGCTGATTTGAGAGCTTTAGAAACTCTATCAACTTTACTTTTTAAAGCATCTGTCTTAGCATCTTTATTAAGAAGGCTTACAAAATCTCCAATATCTCTTGGTTCTGGATCGCCATCATAAGTAGCTGCATTTGCTTGTGCATTTTTAGCTACAGAAGGATTAGCAGCAAGTTCTGTTCCAAGTTCATTTATAGCAGGAGCTAATGCACTTCCAACTAAAGCTGTATCAACTGCAGAAAGTGTATATTCTTCTTTTCTACCACTGTATTGGTTTCCACCAGGATTATAAGATTTATCCCATCCTTTTACCATAGCTTTAGCAAAATCAGCACCAGACATTCCAGGATTTTTACTTAAATCTTGAGCAATTCCGATGTAGTCATTTCCATCACCAGCTTCGGTTTTTTCTGAAGCAACTAAGTAATTAACTTGATCTTTTATGTGGTAAGCAATTTCTACGTGAGCCATTAAACAAGCATCAAAATCAAGAACAGCAATTTTCTTTCCTGTATTTTTTATTGCTAATGCAAATGCTGCATCAAGATCTTTTGTATCCATATGTTTACCATTGTCATCCCATGCAAAACCTTTTTGAATTACTGTTGCTGGACTAAGATCTGCAGAAGATGCTTTAAGTCCTTTAGGTTGACCTCTGAACATACCACTTCCATGATTCCAGATTACAACAGCTGTATTATCTGCTGGATATGTTTTGGTTCCCCAATCCATAAACTTAGCAAAAAGATCTTTATCTCCAGAATCAACTTCTGTTGCTGTGAAAAGACCATGATTTGTTACTTTTTTATATGTTATAGGATTAGAACTGTTGTTTGGAGCAGCAGGTTTTTTGTCGCTATGTGTAACTTCATAAATAGCTGAATCGCCATTTTTAGCTCCATCAAAAAGAACAACTATATTAACATCTTTATCGTTTGAAAAACCATAAGCCATTTCAGCCATGTCTTTTAAACCAAATGGATAAAGATTGTTATCTGCTGCTAAATGAACTAACATTGTCAATTTTTTTTGTCCCGCTTTTCTAACAGAAGAAATTCCAGAATCATCAGAAGAAACTTGACTTAAGTCTGCTTGATTTCCAGGATTACAAGCGAAAATTGAACCCATAAGTGTTGTAGCAAGTGTTAACGACGCTACTTTTTTGAATAATTTGCTCATTGCGTTACGACCTTTCAATAAAATTATTGTTTAAAGTTTTATATTATGAATATCTTAACATACATTAAAGGAATAGTAAATATAAAAGATTGTATCTAAATCTAAATTTTAACAATCTTTAACATTAAAATAAGCTTTTCTTAAATTATTAAAAAAATCTGGGTATGATTTTGATATACAAGAGTAGTCTGAAATGCTTACTTCATCTATCATTGATAACATTGATGCACCTAATACCATTCTGTGATCTTCATAACTTGAAAAAGGTATATTTAGGTTAAGATTTTTATCAGTTGGATAAATTTCTAAAAAATTATCTCCTTCAAAAATTTTAGTATTAGTTTTTGATATTTCATTTGCCAAAGCTCTAATTCGATCTGTTTCTTTTATTCTTAAACTTTCTAAACCTGTAAGTTTTGCTTTTATTTTTAATCCTGTACATAAAAAAGCAATTGTTTGTGCTAAATCTGGGCAATCTGAAAAATCAAATTCAAAAGAATCAACTACATTATTGGTTTTTGATAATATAACACCATCTTCAACATAATCAGTTTTTATTCCAAAACTTTCCATTATTTTTGCAATAATAGAATCGCCTTGTAAACTATCTTTTTTTAGATATAAAAGTTTTAGGTCTAGTTTTTCTGCAAAAGCAGCCATGCCATACCAATAAGATGCTGAACTCCAATCCGATTCAACAGTAAAATTATTAGGAATGTATTTTTGGTTTTCTACAATTATTTTTGAACCCTCAAAAGAAGATTTTATGCCAAAATAACTCATAAGAGTTAAAGTCATTTCTATATACGGTTTTGAAGAAATATTTTCTTTTATGTTTATAGTTAATCCATTCTCTAAAAGTGGCGCGATAAGAAGTAACGAAGTTATATATTGGCTACTTATATTTCCATTTATTGATATTTCTCCACCAGATAATTTTTTACCTTTTATTAGTAAAGGAGGATAATTTTCTTTTTCAAGATAAGTTATATCAGAACCCAAAAATTTTAAAACATCAACAAGTTCTTTTATTGGTCTTTCTTTCATTCGTTCTGCACCAGTAAGTATTGTTTCAGAATCTTTTATCGCAAAAAATGAAGTAAGAAACCTCATTACAGTTCCTGCATTATTTGTATTTAATTCTTTTTGATTTGATTCAAGTAATTTTTTCATTAACTGAGTGTCATCAGAGTTAGATAAATTATTTATATTTATTTTATCCCCTAACAAAGAGTTTATAATTAAAACTCTGTTACTTTCACTTTTTGAAGAAACTAAATCAACTGTTCCTGATAAAGATTTTGAATCTTTTGATATTTTAACTAAAGACATTTATTATTTTTAATGACGAAGCCTATATGATATAACTCTTACTTTATCTCCAACATTACAAATGGTTTTTGCATTTGGATCAAATTCTATTCTTATTGTTACTTTATTGTTTTCTACAAGTAAGTTTTCATCTCCAGAAACTAATTCATAATAGTGATTTGTTTCGGAATCAACTAAAGTCCAGCATTTGAAACCCATGTGTTCAAATGATTTTACTCTTCCAACAATTTCAAAACCTTCTTCTCCACACGAAAAACAAGACAATAAAATTGAACAAGTAACAAGTAATTTAAATATATTTTTCATCAAAAATCTTATAATTT
>ERZ1292630.3792-Hain-H41-02um-R3-3792-length-13066-cov-13_pt1 | contig 13066 bp, 11 predicted proteins | sample MGYA00564408_ERZ1292630 | MGnify/ENA primary metagenome ERZ1292630 (study PRJEB36523, sample SAMEA6512641) | groundwater metagenome | collected 2019-01-08 | study: AquaDiva: Metagenomics assemblies of 32 groundwater samples | reverse complement strand
TTTGTATTCATACTGTTATGCATGATAAACTTCATTTTAAGCGGACACTACTGATTTAACATCATAAATCAACAAGCGGTAAATCCGAAATTTTTTCTCAGAACAGTGGTTCTATTTCCCCGCAAACTCAAACCCCTCTGAAGAAGGATGCTGGACAAGCCAGCATGACAGATATTATAACCTGGGTTGTTAAATAGCCATTGAATCTATTTTGCTGTCGGGGCAGCAATATTGACAGAACAAAAGAATCAGCAATAGCAATTATCTCGGCCATATCCTGAATGCTTTTCTTCCATGAATCCGGTATGCCTGAAAGCCTTTTATATCAAGCGTGAAAACTTCATCAATATCAGCCTCTTCGGCCAGGACTACAAGCGTGGCATCGGCAAAGTCCATGGGGATATCGTTATATTTTTCCATTAATATAATGGCCCTTGACAGGCTTTCGTGAGATTGCGGCACTAAGGTAACTCCGCCTTGAAGGATAAAATCAACACATGCTTTTTCAGCCTTTATTGACGGGCCAAGCAGATAAAGGGTTTCGGTCAGAACAGGCTCTGTGGTATATATTTCTCCGCTGAAGGTTTTAAGAAATTCGGCACACTGCAAATGCTTTCCTTCGCTTTTATCAAGCAGTGCGACAAAGGCGCCTGTGTCCAGAAGGATTTTATGCATGTTTTTTCAGCTTTTTTAGGAGATGTTTTCTATGGGACTGTCCAAGGTCTGAGACGCCGCTTTCAACAGCGCCTATAAGATTGCTGACGCGCTCATACGGGCTTTGTTCTTCCCTTATCTGTGTTTCTTTAAGAAATCTCTCCAGCGCTATTCTGACAATATCCGAGCGTTTCAGATGAAGCCTCTTTGCATAATTGGATATCTCCCGCTCAAGATTGTCCGTAAGCCTGACTGTCAATTGAGATTGCATATGCCCTCCTCTATTTAAGAAATGCAATATATTGTAATGCAATGCATTAAGTTGCGTCAAGGGAAACCCGAAGCCTCCATGTTTAACCTGTTGAAAAATCCGCAAGCATAGCCGCACAGTAAATACGCCCCATTTATTTCTTTCTTCTTACTTTCCCTGCGTTTAATGTAAAATATGGTATTTTTATGAGTTACAGCGATACGATTAATTATCTCTACAGCCTGCAAAAATACGGCATCAAGCTCGGGCTTGATAATACGGTGAAACTCCTTTCCTGTTTCAACAATCCGCAAGCCTCTTTCAAATCAGTCCATATTGCAGGGACAAACGGCAAGGGCTCTACATCAGCAATGATAGCATCTATTCTGCAGTCTGCCGGATTTAAAGTTGGGTTATTTACATCCCCTCATCTTGTGAGCTTTACAGAGAGGATAAGGGTTAACAATGAAGAAATTACCGAATCAGAAGTTGTTAACCTTACAGAAGAAATCAGAGGTAGAATACAGAACACCCCCTCCCTAACCCTCCCCCCTCGAGGGGGAGGGATGGGAGGGGGGGATGACTCCAAACTAAATCCAACCTTTTTTGAGGTTGTGACTGCAATGGGATTTATTTATTTCGAGAGGAATAATATTGACTGGGCAGTGGTTGAGACAGGCATGGGCGGAAGGCTCGATGCAACAAATGTCCTGATGCCGGAGGTTTCAGTTATAACAAGCATAAGTTATGACCATAAATATTTTCTCGGCGAAACAATCTCTGCGATTGCAGAAGAAAAGGCAGGGATAATAAAAAACAGGATTCCTGTTGTCACTTCTGAACAGGAACCTGCTGTAATGGATGTAATCAAAAAAAAGGCTGATGAAAAAGGTTCCGGGCTTTTTATCTATGGGAAGGATTTTTCAGTTAAGGCAAAGAAAGAGAATATTAATGGAAGCATTTTTGATTATCGCGGAGACATGGAACTTGAAGGCCTTGAAATATTTCTTGCAGGCAGGCACCAGATATTAAATGCAGCATTGGCAGTGAAGACGTCAGAGGTTTTAATTAAGAAATCAGCTCCGCTTGCATCAAGACTGACGGCTGAGGTTATTAAATCAGGAATTGAAAACATGGAATGGCATGGCAGGCTTGAGTTTATCTCGGATAATCCGCCAATCCTGATTGACGGCGCTCATAACCCCTCTGCGTCATCTGTTCTGGCAGATTCGCTCAGGAATAATTTTCTGAATACATACCGGAGGATAATACTGATTATGGGCATAATGGCTGATAAGGATATAAAAGGCATAATGGCCCCTTTGCTGCCTTTGGCCTCTGAGATTATATTTACAGCTCCGGCTTATGAAAGGGCAGCATCACCGGAAAGACTTGCAGAATGTGCGTCATCTCTGGGATTTACGAACATACATATTGCGCGGACAATGAGAGAGGCCATCGAAATGGCAATTGAGCGTTCGGCTCCCGGCTCTTTCGCCTCAGGCGAACCCGCCCGAGGCGGGCAGCTCTCAGCTCTTACCGTCATCACCGGTTCATTCTATACAATAGGCGAGGCAAAGGAAGCGCTTGGGGCGAAAGGCATTCTTTCGAGGCTGAGGGAATGAAAAAAACAGTTCAAAGTTCAAAAATACTTTTACTGCACCCTATGCGCTATGCGCTGTGCGCCGTGTTTTTGTTGCTTTTCACCTGTGCTGTTTTTGCCGGAGAGCCCCCTACCATTATAACTTCCGATACTTTGGAACATGACAGGGAAACTTCAATATACACTGCAAAGGGTTCTGTGAAAGTCGTGCAGGGGGGCACAACAATAGAGGCCCTTGAGATGAAATATGACGAAAAGACCTCTAATGTTTTTCCTGAGGGAGATGTAAGATATGACGACCAGAAGATTTCTGTCAAGGCAGAAAGGGCAGAATACAACCTCGATACAAGGACGGGCACATTTTATAAGGCAGAGATATTTTCGAAGCGTGATAATTTTCATATCTCAGGCACAGAGGTCGAGAAAAGGGGAGAAAACGAATATTTTTTTAAAGAGGCGTCAATGACCTCGTGCGATGCCGCTTCTCCTGAGTGGTGCTTCAGGGGGAACGAAGTTGATATAATCATCGGGGACAGGATTAAGGCGAGAGACGCCACTTTCAATATACAGGGGTTCCCTGTTTTATATACGCCCTATTTCTGGGCGCCTGCGCTTACCGAGAGAAAAACAGGATTTCTTACGCCTGCAGTTGGCTATTCCAAGGCAAAGAATTTTTATTACCGGCAGCCATTTTTCTGGGCGATATCCGAAGATAAGGACGCAACGCTCATCCTTGACTGGTACACTAAAAGGGGTTTTGGGGAAGGGATTGAATACAGGTATGTGGATTTAGGGAATGTCGGAGGCACTCACTGGCTCTACCACATACATGATAAAACATTGGGCAGGAATTTTTATGAGCTTCGCTCCCAGCATGAAAGGAGGCAGAGGGACGGCCTTTCACTATATACGAATCTGAACCTGCTAAGCGGAAAGAATTTTTACAGGGAATACGGCAGGCACCGCTATGACAGGATTAAGAGATTTCTTGAGTCAACAGGAGAAGTGTCTCTGCCAACAGATAATTCCCGCATCTACCTTATGTCCCAGTATCTTGTTGACCTTAAAGACGGGAGCCGGACAGGTGACGTACTGCAGAGACTGCCTGAGTTTGGATATGTTATCAACCCTTACAGAATAGGGCCGGCAGTTTTTTCTCTTACCTCATCGGCAGCTAATTTCTGGAGAGAAAGAGGAGTATACGGCCAGCGCCTGGATATATATCCTAAGCTTTCACATTCATTCGGAGACGAGGTTGTTCTCTCTCAAAACCTTGGATTGAGAGAGACAGCATATTCTTTGCACAGGAATGAGGATGCCGGGTATAAAGATTCCGTTCAGAGAAAAACAATTGACTACAACATTACCGCAGCAAGCCGGATATTGAAGGAATACCCTTCCTTTACTCACGCCATTGAACCTGCCCTGGGATATACATTGGTCCCGGGGATCAACAAAGACAAGACTAACCTTCCATTGTTTGATTCAACAGAATTTTATTCAAGGCAGTCAACCGTTACCCTGTCTCTCGTAAACCGCATTTTTGACAAAAAGGGTGAATTTGTTACTGTAAGCCTGTCTGAATCGTATAATTTCTTAATAGAGGACAGACCGTTTTCTCCCTTAACGATTGGGGCGTCTATCGGAAGGCCGATACAATTAAGGGGTGATGTCTCATATAACAGGTACAGCCATCAAATTGAAACCATAAATTCAGAGGTGAACATAAATATGAGCAGGGTTACGATTTTGCTCGGCGAGAGGTTCAACAGGGTTGCGGATACCCTGGGGTATGATTTTGGAGTGAATTATGCTTACTCTAAAAACTTGTCCACAGAGGCCAGACTCTGGTATGATGCTAAAGGAGGCGGAGCAAGGGATGCCTCACTTAAGGTTAGATACCAGAAACAGTGCTGGGGGGTGACAATGGTCCTTAATAGAAAACCGCCTGATGAGATTAATCAAAAACCGGCTGATTACAGCGTATTGATAACCTTTGATCTGCTTGGGCTCGGTTCTAATTCTTTTTTGCAATAGCTATGGTAATGAAGAAAAAATTTTTAGGCGAGATGCTTATTGAGGCAGAGGTAATTACCCCTGAACAGAGGGATAAGGCCATGCAGGAACAGAAGAGGCTTGGCAAGAGGCTCGGGGAGACGCTTATGAGTCTTGGATTTATCACTGAAGAAGTGATGGCAAAGGCGCTTAGCGCGCAGATGGGGATGCCTTTTAAAGAATTGCGGTTTCTTACTATAGCTCCCGGAGTTACAGATCTGGTGCCGGAGTCTCTGGCACGGAAACATAAGGTTCTTCCAATCGAAATAAAAGACGGAAGGCTTATTCTTGCAATGGCTGACCCGCTTGATATATTTGCCGCAGATGAAATAAACCGGGTTACAAGGATGCCTGTGGATACCGTTGTTATAACAGAATCAGAACTCCTCAAGGCTCTTGATAAATATTACAGGGGGGAAGTTGAAGAAATTATAAAGGCAGCAGATGTGTATTTTCCTGAAAAGGAAAAGATTATTGCAGCAGCAGAGGCTATGGTGGAAGATACGCCGATTGTAAAGCTGGTCAACACTGTATTCACACAGGCTGTAAAAGACAGGGCCAGCGATGTACATATAGAGCCTTATGCCGAGTCTCTGAGGGTCAGGTTCAGGATTGACGGAAAACTTCACGATATTATGAGCCCTCCAAAGCATCTTCATCCAGGCATGATATCAAGGATAAAGATACTTTCCGGCATGGATATAGCTGAGAAGAGAGTGCCGCAGGACGGGAGGTTTCCCATAAATATTGAGGGCAGGCAGTTTGACGTAAGGGCGTCTACTCTCCCGACTCTCCATGGTGAAAAGATAGTCCTCAGGTTTCTTGAAAAGACTGCCGGGCTTCCTCAACTCAGACTGGGTGATCTTGGATTCACAGGGGTTCTGCTCAATGCGTACGAAAAACTTATAACCAAGCCTTACGGCTTTATACTTTCAACCGGTCCTACAGGCTCAGGCAAGACAACAACAATGTATTCATCCTTAAGAAACATAAGCGCTGTAGAAAAGAATATAATCACCGTAGAAGACCCCATAGAGTACAATCTCCCTGATATAAATCAGGTGCAGGTCAATCCAAAGGCAGGGCTGACATTTGCGTCAGGCCTGAGGTCCATCCTGAGGCAGGACCCCGACGTAATAATGATCGGTGAGATAAGAGACGTCGAGACAGCATCCATTGCAACACATGCAGCCCTGACAGGCCACCTTGTCTTGAGCACCCTGCATACAAATGAAGCAGTCGGGGCCATAGCCCGGTTAATAGATATGGGCGTTGAGCCTTTTCTTATCACATCTTCCCTGATAGGGGTTTTAGGACAGAGACTCATAGTAAAGATATGCCCTTACTGTAAGGAGAGTTATAGCGCTGAGGAGGATATCCTGAGGAGAATAGGGATTAAAGGAAAGGTACTCCTGCAGAGGGGAAAGGGGTGCGGCGAATGCCGTTTTACCGGATACCTTGGGAGGGAAGGATTATTCGAACTTCTTATTATCACAGAGGGGATAAAAAAACTTATAGTCGAGAAGGCAACTGCAAGTGAGATAAAGGCACAGGCTGTAAAGGAAGGCTTCAAGACCATGCGGGAGGAGGGACTCCTGAAAGTGGTAGAGGGCGTCACAACGCTTGAAGAGGTAGTCAGGGTAACACAGGAGACGGAATAACAGTGCCCACCTACAGCTATAAGGGAAGGACTCAGACAGGAGACGTCATAAACGGAGTTATTGACGCGCCCACCCCCGAGGCTGTTGCAGAGCAGCTTTTTTCAAAAGGATTTATCCCGATAAAAATAGAGGCGGGAGAGAAAGTCAAGTCTTCTACTGAGGGGATACAACTTTTTGACAGGATAACGCCGGAAGATCTGATAGTCTTCAGCCGTCAGCTTGCAACACTGGTTACTTCAGGCATCTCTTTCCTCAGAAGCCTTGATACGCTCTCTGAGCAGACAAAGAGCAGAAGACTCCGCAAGATTATAGAAGAGATAAGAAAAAGCGTAGAAGGCGGCAGTTCTTTTTCTGATGCCCTGTCAAAATTCCCAGCGGTATTTTCACCCCTTTATGTCAGCATGGTAAAGGTTGGGGAAGAGGGCGGAGTCCTCGATGATATTCTCGATAGATTGGCCTCTCTTTTAGAGCACGAAGCAGGAACAAAGGCGCGCATTAAGGCAGCAACGAGGTATCCGGTAATTGTGCTTGTCAGCATAGCAATTGCCTTTGTTATACTCACAACATTTGTTGTTCCAAAATTTGCAGCGCTGTATGCGTCTTCAAAAGTTGCGCTTCCGCTCCCGACACGTATACTTATATTTATAAATATGGCAATACGGACATACTGGCCGTTCATAGCAGTTGCAATAGCAGGCCTTATCTTTGCAGTAAAAGGGTATATAAAAACACCGTCAGGAAGATGGAACCTGGATAAGCTGAAACTCAGGACCCCGATAATAGGCCCTGTTGTCGAGAAGACGGTCATGTCGAGGTTCGCAAGAATCTTTTCAACGCTTTACCGCAGCGGTATCCCCATGCTTCATACGCTTGACGTGGTTTCAGGCACGCTGGGCAATGTTATCATCGCAAGGGCAGTTGAGGTGATAAAAGAGAGCGTGCGCGAAGGCAAAGGGCTTTCCCAGCCAATGGCGAGCACAATGGTTTTTCCTCCCATGGTCACCCAGATGGTTGCTGTTGGAGAGGAGACAGGCGCGCTTGATGATATGCTTACAAAGGTCTCTGACTACTATGACCGTGAGGTTGAATATGCAATTAAAAACCTATCAACGACCCTCGAGCCGGTCCTCCTGTTCTTTCTTGCCGGCATAATACTGTTTCTTGCGCTCGGGATGTTTCTTCCTATATGGGACATGATACACGTTATGAAAAGATAAGATTTGCCTTTCTGGAGAGGAGATTTTATCTCGGGCTCTTTGTGCTTCTGCCACTATTTTTTTCCGTGTTTGCACTGGCTGCGCCGCTTATCTTTTTAGCAAAATTCAGATCTGTGCTTCATCATCATCTTACCGATGCAGGCGGGCTTTTGGCCGTTTATGAGTTTGCTGAAAAATGGACCTATATATTTACCGGCGTGGCATTTATTGCAGGCCTGGTTGTTGCCTATGCGCTTATAAGACCGGCAAAAAAACTTCTCAGGGAAAACAGGGGCTACAAAGACATAGAAGAATTCAGCGCTCTCGGTAAAGAGTTCGCAGAGATAGCGACATCGTTCAGGAAATATACATCCCTGCTTGAAAGCACAACAGGCGGAATAATGGCAGTTAATAAGAATGGTGAAATAATAATGGCAAATCCTCATGCCTGTCACATACTCGGATGCCCTGAACCTGACGTCATGGGGAAAAATATTGGAACACTGTTGTATATACCGAAAGATTTTGAGAGGGTCATGAAAGGAGAAATAATTACCTCTGAATTAAATATGGTTATAAACGGAGAAAGGCGGACAATCGGGTATACGCTTTCGCCGGTAAAGGGTAAAGATGCAATAGACGGCGCAGTCTTTAATTTTATGGATACTACAAAGATAAAAGAGATGCATCAGGAGATACAAAAGACAGAAAGGCTGGCAGGTATCGGGGCCCTGGCAATGGAGGTGGCCCACGAGGTCAGAAATCCGCTGGCCTCAATAAAGGGTTTGGCGCAGATGATAAGAGAAGACGTAAAGGATGATGAACAGAAGCTGCTTTATATTGATACGATACTTAAGGAAACTGACCGCCTTAACAGGGTTGTGGATACCCTTTTTGAGAAAAAGACAGCTTCTTATGACGGCGATAATCTCAGGGAGATGATACACAGGGTGTTTCTTCTATGCGGCCATGCAGTGCAAGGCAAGGTTGTAAGGATAACAGAGAAATACGATGAGATAGTAGATAAGATACAGGTAAAAGATGAGCGTCTCTTTCACGCAATTTACAATATAGTCCTGAATGCTTATGAAGCAACCAGGGAAGACGGAGAAATAAGCATAAAGGCCTGGGAAAAAGACGCCGGGACGATAATAGAGATTTCCAGTGATTCAGAACTGAGCCCCGGATTAATGGCGGATAAAATCTTTGAAGCAGATGTGACTACCAAGGGCTCCGGGCACGGCATGGGGCTGAAGATTGCGAGGGATGCGATAAAAGATATGGGGGGGGATATACGGGTAGAGGTTGCCGGGGGCAAGACAAACTTTATTATACAACTGCCGCAGGCCTGAGGCATAAAGCAGATTGATTCTATTTTCTACCCTCCCCATCCTCTCTCCCTCAATTCTTTGGAATAAGCCCTACAGCCTCCTTCTGAACAACGCAAAGAACTGTTCCTTGAATTTTTCGCAGAACCCTCTTTTCAGCCAGGGGCCTAATTCTATCTTTACGGATTGATTCAGGTCTTCATGAAAGATATCCAGCATCTGCCGGCCGAATCCTTCATCGAGTATCCCGACATTGCCCTCATCATTTCTCCTCAGGGACTGGAAATCAAGGTTTGCAGAACCTATAATGCTCCAGCGCTCATCAAAGACAGATGTCTTTGCATGCAGTATCTCTCCCCTGTAGTTATATATCTCAACGCCGGCTTTCAGCAGTTTTGCAAAGGACGCCCTGCCTGCATAATGTGCGGCAGATATATCGCTTGCAGACGGCAGGAGGAGTTTAACATCCACTCCCTTTTTAACTGCCTCTGAGAGGATATGCGCCATCCTCCTGCTCGGAGTAAAATAAGCGGTTGTAAGAAATATGCTCTGGCGTGCATGATTGATGCTGTAATATAAAAGTCTTCTCAGCTTTCGCCTGCCCCTTGCCGAGCTTGCAAATATGGGCAGTACAGGAAGGCCGCTGCTTTCACGGGTGCTTATGCCTTCACAGACAATTGGCTCGCCACCCCATATTACCCAGCTTTTCCTGAATGTATTGAGCAATGTCAGGGCTATCGGGCCTTCGAGCATTATCCCTGTATCTCTCCAGCCCTCTTTGCGCTTTTTAAGCCTCTTGAAATAATATCCACTGTATTCATTTGCAATATTCAGTCCGCCAGTGAAGGCCTTTTCTCCGTCTATGATGATAAGTTTTTTGTGGTCGCGATGGGCATATCTTAGAGGCGCAGTCCATTTGAAAGGCCGTGACCCCCTCACATTTATCCCGGCCCTTTTCAATTCTTCCCAAAATTTCCGCGGCGTTCCAATGGAACCAAAATGGTCATAAAGGATATATATGTAAACCCCTTCGCGTGCTTTCTTTTTTAACAACCTTGCAAGTTCAGCGCCGGTTTCATCGTTGCGGAATATATAAAACTCAAGGCAGATAAGCCTCTTTGCTTTGGAAACTGAATCAAATATCATCTTGAATAATTCCTTGCTTTTCCACAAAAGCTGAACATTGTTGCCGTCTGTAAAGCTGCTGCCATACAGCTTTTCTATCTCAGGCCTTGTGAAGACAGGTTTTATGCCATTTCCGGTCTGCATTATAAAAGCATTACTTAAATGATATTTTCTGTCAACTAGCTGTTCCCTATCTGTGATAGAATATCGCTTAGATTAATAGAATATCGCTTAGATTAAAGGTAATATATGGCATTTATTGCAAGCGAACATAAAATACTGATTGTTGACGATGACACCAGCATCCGGTTCTTTCTCGGGGAGCTTCTGAAAAAGGAAAGCTTCCGGTTCGATATAGCAGAAACAGGCCCTGAGGCTATTGCCCTTTTAAAAAATAACGACTACAGCCTTGTGCTCCTTGATGAAAAGATGCCAGGCATGAGCGGCATTGAGGTCCTCGGACGTATAAAGGCAGAGGGCTATACCATGCCTGTGATAATGATAACCGCTTATGGTTCGAAAGAGCTCGCAATAAGGGCCATCAAAGAAGGGGCCTATGATTTTTTCACAAAGCCGGTTGATATAGAAATTGTCAGAACGGTCATAAGCAGGGCAATCGAAAAATACGAACTTCAGAAAGAGATAGAGGCCCTGAAGACAGAAAACCTCGGGAAAAACCTTAAGGATGAAATCATAGCTGAAAGCGACGAGATGAAGAGGGCAATCGAGCTTTCCAAAAAGGTTGCTGAAACAGATGTCACAGTCCTGGTGACAGGTGAAAGCGGTTCCGGCAAAGAGCTTATTGCAAAGGCCATACACAGGCTTAGCGATAGAAGAGAAAATCCCTTTATAAGCGTGAATTGCGCGGCAATCCCTGAAACGCTGCTCGAATCAGAGCTCTTCGGGTATGAAAGAGGCGCATTTACAGGCGCAACGAGGCAGCATATCGGCAAATTTGAAAGGGCGGCTAACGGCAGTATTTTCCTGGATGAGATTGGAGACCTTTCATTAGGGCTGCAGGCAAAACTTTTAAGGGTTTTGCAGGAGAAGGAGATAGAGCGCCTTGGAGGCACAAAGACTGTAAAGGTCGATCTGCGGTTGATTTCCGCAACCAACAAGGACCTTAATGCTGCTGTAGCCGAAGGAAGATTCAGGGAGGACCTTCTTTACAGGGTAAGGGTATTCGAGATTATTGTCCCTCCGCTCAGAAAAAGGAAAAACGATATCCCTCTCCTGGCGGATTATTTTTTAAAGAAATACAGCAGCGCCATCGGGAAAAAATTTAAAGGCATCTCCGCCTCTGCGATAAGGTTTTTCCTGAATTATAACTGGCCGGGGAACGTGAGAGAGATGGAGAATCTTATTCAGAGGGCCATAATCCTTGAGGACAGCAATGCAATTACAGGGAAAACAGTCACAGAGCTTACATACGGGGGCGGAGATAAGGTTAGGGATGGAGAAATAAATGTGAGAGACAGGATAGAAACCATAAAGTCAGAGGAAGAGAAGAGACTTATAATAGACGCCCTCACAGAGGCAAGATGGAAAAGAACAGATGCAGCGGCCCATCTCGGAATCAGCAGGAAGAGCCTTTTTAACAAGATGAAAAAATATGGCTTGCACGATTAGGCAGGAACCTTGAGGTTTTTTGATTCATACATCGGCATGTTCATTGCCCAATCAGTCCTGCATTCATTCATGACCCTTGTAATTATTGAGATTGCATTTTATTCATGGGAAATCAGGGACCATCTGGCAAAGTTCAGATACAGGCTTCTGGTATTAATCCTTCCAATCTTTGTCTTCCCGGTTTATCAGCTGATAAACCCTGACAGGGGGTCCATGTATTTCAGGGAGAACACCGCTATCTTTAATTTAAACGGGTGGCTGGCAATAAAGCTGTGGGATATAATACCTGTCTATTCGTTGTTCCTTGCGCTCCTTTCAGTGACAATGCTTATTTTTTTCCTGCAGGAGATATTTCCTATTGTAAGAGAAAAACTTCCCAAACCAGGTTACGTGTCATATGTAGTTCCGCACAGGGACATAATCGGGATGCTTGAAGGGCTTTGCAAAAAACTGGGCACCTCAAAACCAGCTGTCAGGATTGTGGATGAACCATATCCAATGCTGTTCACAACAGGAATAAAAAACCATGTAATAATCCTGTCAAAGGCGCTTCTGGACAAGCTTACCGATGACCAGATGGAAAGCGCACTGGCACATGAGCTAGTCCATATTATAAGAGGCAGCAGCATTAAGACCCAGATTATATATATATTGAGGATGCTGATGTTTTATAATCCTGTAAGCCTTATAGAGTTCCGAAGGCTTGTTCAGGATGATGAGTTTATTTGCGATGACATAACTGTTTCTCTCACAAAAAAACCGGAGGCCCTCATATCTGCAATTAAGGCCTTTTACTCTCATCCGAAAGAAGATGAGCGGTCAAGGGTATCAGTTATGAAGGATACTATAGAAAGCCATAGTCACAATTTGCTCCTGAAAGAAAGGATAGTTAAGATACAGGAAAAAGAAATTGAGGATACTCCCGGATTCGGCTGGGTGAAATTTATTTTAACAACGCTTATAATTCTTAAGATTAATTATATGGTGGTTTAGAATGCATATCAAGATAACACGACAACTTAAAATGGTATTTTCCTTTGCCCTCCTGATAATTTTATTGCTGGTTGTCCTGGAGCTGATAAACTGGGCGCCGTCCATAATTGAAACGGAAAGTTTAAGGAAATACAAGACCATTGAACTGGTTAAAAGAAAGCTCCATATTGAAAGGATTTACATCCCTGCTTACCTCCCCGAGGATTTAAACCTTAAGTGGCCGCCGGCAGAGATATACGCCCAGAAAAAACCGTTTGTAATGGTAATAATGCATTTCCAGCAGCGTGATTCAAAGGAACTTGGCCTTATTGTTCATCAGGTAGACGCAAGGTCCAATTACCGCCCTGAGTCTAAAATAAAACTCAGCCATATTAAAAAAGAAAGCAAGGTCCTGATTAAAGACAGGACTGGAATACTTATTACCGCTACATGCGAAGATGATAGCCCATGCAATCAGGTGTCATGGCGGGAAGGAAACTTTATACTCACAGTGATTGGAAAGGACTCTCCGCGGGACCTGATAAGAATAGCGCGCAGCATGGTTCCTGACTCTTAACCCGGAAAATGCATTT
>ERZ1292630.3791-Hain-H41-02um-R3-3791-length-13068-cov-4_pt1 | contig 13068 bp, 9 predicted proteins | sample MGYA00564408_ERZ1292630 | MGnify/ENA primary metagenome ERZ1292630 (study PRJEB36523, sample SAMEA6512641) | groundwater metagenome | collected 2019-01-08 | study: AquaDiva: Metagenomics assemblies of 32 groundwater samples | reverse complement strand
TCGAGCACCCGCGGTCGCGTGCCGCCGCCGTGGGCCAGCACGCGGCGCCCCGGCGAGGGCGTTTCCGGGCCGTCGAGCCCACGGATCAGGTCGCCCTGAAAGAACTGCATGTACTCGACGTCGTAGATCGTGCCTGGCGCCCCGATCGTCTGCGCGGTGCCGCCGGGGACCCTCAGGTTGAACGGTTGCTGGCGATCGGCGACGTCGCGCGTCGTGACGTCGCGGCTGACCACGAGGGCGAGCTTCTGGGCACCGAGAAAGGCGCGGAACTGGGCGATGTCGACCTGCTCGTCGGCGAACACCGACTGTTCCGGGCCGCCGAGCGGTGGCGCCGGAGGATTCGGAACCGGCCGCGAACGGACCTCGACCGGATCGAGCTCCCACAGCGCCACGTTGACGTAGTCGACCCGCACGTCGGGGTCCCAGAACCAGAGCGTCTTCACGATCCCGGAGGTCAGCGGCGTGCCGTACTTCGCATGGCCGGCACATTCACCGCTGGTCGGCACGAGGTCGCGCATGCGGAACTTGTAGCGCGCGTCCGGTAGCGCGCGCGTTCCTTCGTTCGCCGCCTGCCGGGTCTCCGGCACGCCGGCCGAGCGCTCGCCGGCGTGAACCGCGATCAGCGTGCCGTCGAAGAGCGGCAACGGATTCCGATACAGGCCGGAATGGCAGACGTGCGGCGTGTCGTCGAAACCGTCGGTCTCCTCGTGCGTCACCCAGTCAACGAGAAAATCGTCGGCGGGGAGCTCGGGTGGCGCCTGCAGCGAGAAGAGCCGGCCGGCGGCGTGGGTATAGAACTCCGGCGCGTCGACGGCGAAGTAGGTTCCCGCCGCGCTGGCGCTCTCGCGAATCTGCAGCATGTTGAAAACGCGCCCGCAGTTGCCGCCGCCGCAGATGAACTCATCGAGGTTCGGATCGTTGTTGAAGCTGCGGTTGAAGTAATCGTGAAACTCGTGGCGGCCGACATGATTGAGCGTCTCGAGCTCGCTGCCGTCCTGGCGCATCATCCAGGGAAAGAAATGATTGAAGCTGTGACCCTCCTCGTGCGGCAGGAGGAGGTCATCGCGACCGGCGCGTGGCTCGGGAAACTGCTCGACGCGGGTGGCGAGCGCCGTGGCATCGCCGCGCTCGCTCGACCAGTTGAACGTGCCGTAGGTCGGCGGATCTCCCGCCACCTCGTCGAAGTAGTCGCTGTCGGCCTGCTGATCGCGCTGCAGGTGATCCCAGCGCGAGAAGATCACGCGCCCGAAGCTGTCGACGATCGGCTTGAAGTCGCCCGAAGGCGCATGGTCGAGGAGCCTCAAGTCGCCGTTCGCCGGGTCGAGGCTCCAGATGCCGGAGACCGTCGGCGCCTCCTCATACTCGTCGAGTTGCGGATAGAGGTGAGGCGCGCCGTCGCGCGGCCGGTCGGAGGTGAAGAGGATGCGCCCGTCGGAGGCGTAGACCGGGCTCACGTTGTTGGCGTTCAGCGGCTGATTCGGAACCAGCGTGATCACCGGGGTATCGGCGGGACCGAGCCCGGTCACCTCGTACAGACGCCAGAACCAGGTGCCCCACTGGTACTGCTCGACCGGAGCGCCGATGACCATGCTGAAGACCGCCTGCGTTCCGTTCCAGTGCATCGACGGCTCGCGCACGGCGATCGAGCCTGCCCCCTGGAAGCCGCTCGCGACACCGAAGCCGGCGAGCTGCGTCAGGTTCCTGAGCTGTCCGTTCGGGTAGAGGATGTAGAGATCGCCGCCGCGACCGGCGCTTTGCAACTCCGTCCCCTGATTTCCGAAGACCGAGCCGATGGTCGTGAAGTCGTAAGGAATCGGCACCTGAGTGACGAAAAGAACCGGATAAGGGCGGTCGGCGAACGCCGCGGGCACCCTGAGAAGGCAGGCGACGAGGAACAGCCCAAGGCAGCTGAATCGATGGCGGTTGAAACGACCCATGGCGCCTCCCGACGAGACCCTGAGAGGCTAGCGAGTCGCGCCGAACCCGTGTATGGCCCGGTTCACAGGGCCGAGACCGGAGACCGCGGTCGGCTCCGGTATCCTTTCCCGTGATGGAGATCTCAAACGCCGTGGCGCTCCTCGAACGGATCGTCAGCTGCGACAGCTCGAGCTCACGCTCGAACCTCGCCGTCATCGACCGGCTCGAGGAGGTTCTCGACCGGCCGGGAATCGTCCAGAGGCGCTTCGCGAGTCTCGATGGCACGAAGGCGAATCTGTTCGCCAGGCTCGGTCAGTCCGACCCCGGGAAGGACCGCGACGGCCTCATCCTCTGCGGCCACACGGACTGCGTGCCGGCGGTCGAGCCGGACTGGACGGTCGAGCCGTTCGCGCTCACCGAGCGCGGCGACCGCTGGCTCGGCCGCGGAACGGCGGACATGAAGGGGTTCGTGGCGCTCGCCGCGACCCTGGCGAGCGCGGTCGATCTGGCGAAGCTCACGGCGCCTCTCTGCCTCCTCTTCACCTACGACGAGGAGGTCGGGATGCTCGGCGCGCGCGAGCTCGTACGCCAGTGGCCGAACGGCGAAGCGCTGCCCAAGGCCTGCCTGATCGGGGAGCCGACGTCTCTCATCGCGCTGCGACTCCACAAGGGGCATCTGAAGCTGCGCGTGACGCTCGCCGGGCGCGCCGCGCACAGCGGGACGCCACAGCTCGGCGAAAACGCCATCGAAGCGGCCGCGCCGGTGATCGCGGCGCTCGCCGATCTGCGCCGCGCGCTCGAGCGCGAGCGCCCGCCGCTTTCCGAGCTCTTCCCGGAGGCCCCGTTCGTGCCGCTCAACATCGCCACCATCGCCGGCGGCGTCGCCATCAACGTCGTACCGGACAGCTGCACGATCGAGCTCGGCTTCCGGCCCCTTCCCGGTTCGGATCTCGCGGCGCTGCGCCGTCGCGTCGAGGGAACGATCGCCGACGCGGCGCCACCCTCGGCGCGCGCGCGCATCGAGCTCGTCGGGCTTTCCGAGCCCCTGCTCACCGACGACAGCTCCCCGCTGCACCGCGCGCTCTGCGCGCTCGACGGCCAGGACTTTTCACGCGGCGCGCCGTTCGCGACCGACGGCGGGCCGCTCGCGGCGCTTGGCCTTGAAAGCGTCGTTTGGGGTCCGGGGTCGATCGAGGTCGCCCACCGCGCCGACGAATGGCTGCTGAAGTCCGACTTTCACCGCTGCGCCGAGCTCCTGCCCGCGATCGTCGAGCGCTTCTGCGGAGCGACCGCTTGAGCGAACGTTGGCTCGCTCCGGAGCTGGTCTGGCTAGACGGCGCCTTCGAGTCGCTGCGCGGCGTCCGCGTCGACGCCGCGGGTCGTATCGCCGAGATCGGCGTCGTCCCGAAAGGAGCGGAGCGCGAACCGATGCCGGGCCTGGCGCTCCTTCCGGGCTTCGTCGACGTTCACTCGCACGCCTTCCAGCGCGCCCTGCGCGGCCGCGGCGACGACTTTCCCGCCGGCGCCGGCAGCTTCTGGACCTGGCGCGAAGCGATGTACTCCCTGGTCGAGTCGATGGACGAGCGCCGCCTCCTGGCGATCTCGACGGCCACCTTTCGCGAGATGCGCGCCGCCGGCATCACGACGGCCGGCGAGTTTCACTATCTCCACCACCGCGACGCCGCGGCCCTCGATTTCGCCTTCGACGATGTCGTCGTCGAAGCGGCGCGAGCCGCCGGCATCCGGCTGGTCCTCCTGCAGTCGTACTACCGCGCCGGCGGCGTCCGCCGTCCGCTCGCCGGTGGTCAGCGCCGTTTCGACGGCGGCTCGCTCGACCAGTTCTGGGGTTCGCTCGGGCGTCTCGAGCGGCTGCTGGACCGCTCCCGCGAGACGCTCGGAGTGGCGCCGCACAGCTACCGCGCGGTCCGCCGCGAGGAGCTCGCCGAGCTGCACGCGGAGGCTAAGCGACGCGGCATGGTCGTGCATCTCCACCTCGAGGAGCAAAGAAGAGAGGTCGAGGAGCTCGAGGCCGCGCACGGGCTCGCGCCGAGCGAGATCCTGCTCGAGGATCTCGATCTCGGCACGGAAACCACGGCGATTCACTGCACCCACACGCCGGCGGATCGGCTGACCGAGATCTTCCGCCGCGGCGTCACCGTCGCCGTCTGCCCGCTCACCGAAGGGAATCTCGGCGACGGTATCCCGGCGCTCCGCGCCGCTTCCGGCACGCGGCATCTGGCGCTCGGCAGCGATTCGAACTTGCGCCTGTCGATGCTCGAGAATCTCCGTTGGCTCGAGTACGGCCAGCGCCTGGCCGGCGAGCGCCGCGGCCTCCTCGGCGAACGCCCGGCGGTCGCGGCGCTCCATGCGGCGACGCTGGGCGGAGCGCGGTCGCTGCGCCTGCCGGCCGGTCGCATCGCGCCCGGGCAGTGGGCGGACTTCTGCGCCGTCGATCTCACGCACCCCGCGCTCGCCGCGACGCCGCCTGAAGGACTCGCCGAGGCGCTCGTTTTCGGCTGCGGCGACGAGGTGATCCGCGCCACCGCGGTCAGCGGCGCTTTCACCGAACACCGGGCGCCCTGGAGGGATTGAAACGTGTGCGGCCGCTATTTCCTCACCACGCCGGGCGAGCTCCTGGCCGATCTGTTCGAGGCGCCCGCCACTTCCGAAGCGGTCGCGGCCGCGCTCGTGCCGCGCTATAACATCGCCCCCACCCAGGCCGTGCCGATCGTGCGCGCGAAACCAGATGGCACGCGCGAGCTCGCCAGCGCGCACTGGGGCCTCGTCCCGCACTGGGCGAAAGAGCGGGCGATCGGCAACAAGCTGATCAACGCGCGCGCCGAGACCGTCGCCGAGAAGCCCTCCTTCCGCGACGCCTTCAGGCGCCGGCGCTGCCTGATCCCCGCCGACGGCTACTACGAGTGGAAGAAGGATGGACCGACCAAGCAGCCGTTCGTCTTCCGGCGCAAGGACCGCGCGACGATTGCGTTCGCCGGCATCTGGTCGACCTGGAAGGACCCCGGGACCGGCGAGCCGCTGGAGAGCTGCGCCATCCTCACCACCACCCCCGACGCCTTGGCCGCGACGGTGCACGACCGCATGCCGGTCATCCTTCCAGCCGCGAGATTCTCGCCCTGGCTCGACAGCGCCACGCCATCGCCTTCCTTGCGCGAGCTCTTCTCGCCGGCGCCGGCCGACGAAATGGAGGCGTACGCTGTGAGCCGCCAGGTTAACAGACCTTCGAACGATTCGCCGGCGCTGCTCGAGCCGATCCCGACCTGACGGGTCAACTCTTCTTCAAGCTGTGCGAGATCGAGATCAGCTCGCCCAGATTGTCGAGCGTGACCATGCCGACCAGGCCCTGGTCGGAGGCGACGAGCACCGGCGCCGGCGGGCGGCTCTGCAGATAGCGGAAGACGAGCTCGAGCGGCAGCTCGGGCGGCACGACTCGTGGCTCGCGATCCATCACTTCGAGCACCGCCGTCTCGCGGCCACCGGATGCGAGTGCCGCGAGGAGGGAGCCGCGCGCCAGCACGCCGGCGATCCGCCCCCAGGCATCGACGACCGGAAAATCCTGCTGGTGGCTCGCCACCAGGAGATCCGCGGCGCGACCGATCTGATCCTGCGGCGCCAGCGTGTCGAATCGCGTGACCATGGCGTCCTTCGCCGTCAGCCCGGCGACCGCCGAGCGCCCGCGCTCGAACGCCGCCTCCTGCCCGGCGCCGAGGAACACGAAGAAGGCGATGAACAGCAGCACGGGCCGCATCGGCGGCGGGTAGATGGCGAGGATGGCGAAGACGACCGCCATCCCCTGACCCACCCAGGCGGCGATGCGGGTGCCCTTCTCCTGCCCGATCGAGAGGGAGAGCATGGCGCGCAACACCCGCCCTCCGTCCATCGGAAAGGCGGGGATCAGGTTGAAAAAGAACAGCGTCAGATTCGCCATCAGGAGCTGCCAGAGCACCGACGCGTCGCCGCCCAGGAGCTGCTCCGCGGACACCGGAATCTGCACCTGGCGCAAGAGGAGCACGCCGAAAAGCATCCCCGCGAGCACCAGATTGACCAGCGGACCGGCGAGGGCGATCAGCAGCTCGGCTTTGCCCGACGGCATCCTGTCGAGCCGGGCGACGCCGCCGATCGGATAGAGCACGATCTCCCGCGTCTGGACGCCGTATCGCTTCGCCATCGCCGCGTGGCCGAGCTCGTGGAGCACCACGCAGCCGAACAGCAGGAGGATGAACATCACGCCGCCGAGGAATCCTTCGCGGCTCCCCGACGACATGGTGCCGAACCAGAGGACGAGCAGCAGGAAGGTGAAATGGACCCGGATCGGAATGCCGAGGGCGGTGCCGATGCGCAGCGCGCCGCCGGCGATCAGCGGCTCGCGCGGCGCGATCTTCATGCCGTTCGTTGGGGAAGGTTCGTTCATCCGGTTTCCTTACCTCACCAACCGCAGACCTGGCCCCGATTCTGTTCGTCGAGCCAGCTCTTGAGCGGTGCGAAGTAGTCGAGCACGGCGGTCGCGTCCATTTCGCGCTGGCCGGTCAGCGCTTCGAGCGCGTCGGGCCAGGGACGCGACACTCCCATCTCCATCATCGCCGCCAGCTTCTTGCCCGCCGCCGCGCTGCCGTAGATCGAGCAGCGATGCAGGGGTCCGCCTTGGCCGGCCGCTTCGCAGAGCGCGCGATGGAACTGGAACTGCAGCAGGTGAGCGAGAAAGTAGCGCATGTACGGCACGTTCGCGGGCACGTGATACTTGGCGCCGGGATCGAAGTCGGCCTCGCTCCGCGCCACCGGCGGCGCGACACCCTGGTAGCGCTTCTTCAGCTCCCACCAGGCCTGGTTGTAGCTCTCGGGCGGCACCTGGCCGGAGAAGACCTGCCAGCGCCACTTGTCGATGACCAGCCCGAACGGCAGGAACGCCACCTTGTCCATCGCCATCTGCAACAGGAGCGCGATGTCCGCTTCGGCGGGTGGCTCCTTGTCGATGAGGCCGAGCGTCTTGAGGTACGCCGGCGTCACCGAGAGCGCGATCGTGTCGCCCAGCGCCTCGTGGAATCCGTCGTTGGCGCTGTCGAGAAAGAAAGGTGAGAGCTCGTTGTACGCGCGCTGGTAGTAGTTGTGACCGAGCTCGTGATGGATGACCGAGAACTCCTCCTCGTTGATCTCGATGCACATCTTGATCCGCAGATCCTCCTTCTGGTCGGGATCCCAGGCCGAGGCGTGACAGACGACCTCGCGGTCGCGCGGCTTCACGAACTGCGAGCGCTCCCAGAAGGAATCCGGCAGCGGCTCGAAACCGAGCGAGCTGAAAAACTTCTCGCCGATCCGCACCATGCCCACCGCGTCCAGCTTCTGCTTCTGCAGCTGCTCGGTGAGGTTGTAGCCGGTACCGACCACCGTTCCGGGTTTCACCACGTCGTAGATGTTTCCCCACTGCTGCGCCCACAGGTTGCCGAGGAGATGCGCCGGGATCGGCTGGCCCGGCTTGACGAGCTCCCTCCCGTACTGCTCGGCGAGCTCTGCCCGCACGTAGCAATGCAGCGCGTCGTAGAGCGGCTTGACCTGCAACCAGAGACGGTCGAGCTCGGCGACGAAGGCATCGGGCGGCATGTCGTACTTCGAGCGCCAGAGCGAGCCCAGGTCCGCGTACCCGAGCTCGCGGGCCCCCTCGTTGGCGAGGACGACGAAGCGGCGGTACTTCTCCCGCATCGGCGGTGAGATCGAGTGCCAGCCGATCCAGGCCGATTCCAGCTGTTTCGGATCGCGGCTGCTCGCCAGGATGCTGGACAGCTCGCCGATGTCGAGGCAGTTCGAGCCGGCGACGCCCGAATCGGCCGGGCAGTACTTGCCGCGACCGTACATCCCCTCGAGCTCGGCGACGATCTGCGTGAGCTCCTCGCGTTTGGCGGCGTCCGAGGGCGCCGGAAGAACAAGGCCGGTCTTGAGCAGGCTGACCTTGCGCGCCAGATCGGCCGGCAGGGCGAGCTTGGCGAAACGGTTCGACGCCGCTGCGAGCTCCATGTGCGCCGCGATCACGGCCTCGTTCGATTGCGCGGCGAGGATCTCCGTGTCGACCGTGATGAAGGTCGACGACACCCATTGCGCGCGGTCGCGGGAGATCCAGAGCTTGACCAGGCGCGCCTCCGCCTCGTCGAGAAAGCGCCGCGCCTCCTCGACCGTGGGCGCCGTTGCCGCGGGAGTCGCGGCGTCCAGCGGCGCCCAGGGGGCGAGGAGAAACAGTGTCGCCAGGACGACTGCGATGGGTCGGTTCTGCCGTCGATTTGTCATCCAGCTCTCCATTGGGATTACAGGGTTCTCGGGATTCGCGGCGGCGGGGCCGGCGCTCTATTCCGCGCCCAGGAAACGTTCGATGCGCGACAGCCCTTCCGCGAGTGCTTGGCGGGAACATGCGAATGAGATCCGGACATGATCGTCGCTGCCGAAGGCGTCGCCGGCGACCACCGCGACGTGCGCCTCGTCGAGCAGGCGCTCGGCGAAGGCGATCGAGCCGTTTCGGCCGGGCCGGAAGCAGGCCGAAACATCGGGAAAGGCGTAAAAGGCGCCGCGCGGCGGCAGACAGCGCACGCCCGGAAGCGCGTTGAGCTTCGGAATCAGGAGGTCGCGGCGCGCCTCGTACTCGGCGATCATCCGCTCGACGTCGGGTTCGGCGCCCTCCACCGCGGCCAGGGCGCCCTTCATCGCGAACGAAGTCGCGTTCGAGGTCGAGTGCCCCTGGATCATCGCCGCCGCGTCCACCAGCGCCTTGGGACCAAGAAGGTAGCCGAGCCGCCAGCCGGTCATGGCGTAGGTCTTCGAGAACGAACCGACCACCACGACGGTTTCTGGATAGCGCGCGGCCAGAGCGGCGGCCGAATACGGCGCCAAGCCGTCGTAGACGAAGCGCTCGTAGGTCTCGTCCGAGATCACCAGGACGCCGCGCGCCGCGCAGCCGGCGACGATCGCCGCGATCGCCTCCGGTTCGATCACCCCCCCGGTCGGATTGCAGGGAGAGTTCAGAATCACGGCGCGAGTCCGCTCGGAAAGCGCGGCTAGCATCCGATCCGGATCCACGGCGAAGCCGTCGGCTCCCCGCGTGGCGACCTCCACGACCGCGGCTCCGGCGAAGCGGATCTGCTCCGGAATCGAGACCCACGCCGGCGTGTGCACGACGACTTCCTGTCCGGATTCGAAGAGGGCGAGCGCCGTCTCGAAGAGCGCCCCCTTTCCCCCCACCGTGATCAGCGCCTGCTCCGCCGTCCAGGGCGCGCCGTAGCGTTCCGCGAAGCGCCGCGTCAGCGCCAGCCGGAGAGCCGGGATTCCCTGGTTCTGGGTGTACTTGGTGAAGCCGTCGGCGAGCGCCTGGCGCGCCGCCTCGACGGCGACGGACGGCGACGCGAAGTCCGGCTCGCCCGCTCCGAAGTCGATGACATCGACCCCCTCAGCCTTGAGATGCAGCGCTCGTCGCGTCACCCGGAGCGTGGCCGACTCGCAGATCCGACCGACGCGCGCCGACAGGTGCATGGCTTGCATGGTATCATCGCGATCGCGCCGGATGGACCGGTGGCGAGAGCCCCCAAGCTCATGAAAAGACAGCCTTTCGCCGTCGTCGCCTGGTTCCTGCTCAGCCTCTTTTCCGCGCTTCCCGGAGACGCCGAATCGGCGTGGTTCACCGACTCTCCGGCGGCCTTCGCGGAAGCCCGCAAGACCGACAAGATCGTGCTGGTCGACCTTTTCGCGGACTGGTGCGGCTGGTGCAAGGTGATGGACGCCGAAGTCTTCTCGACCCCCGCCTTCAAGCAGTACGCCGAGCGCTTCGTCCTCTTGCGGGTCGACGTCGAAGACGGTTCGCATGGCAGCGAAATACAGCGCCGCTTTCGCGCCAACTCTCTCCCGACGCTGCTCCTCCTCGATTCCCGGCAGGCCCTGATCGGGAGCATCCAGGGCTTCGTCGAAACCGATCGACTGCTGCAACGGCTGAGCCTGGAGGTGCGGCAGCACGACGGCTATGTCGCGCGGGTCGAGGCGGTCCTCGCCGGCTCCGATTCCGAGTCACAGCAGGCGATGGCCAAGGAGCTGCACGGAAAGGGCGACGGCGAGCGCGCCGCGAAGCTCTTCGAGAAGGTGATCGCGACCGGCGCGCTCACCGGCGACGAGCTCGCCTGGGCGAAGCTGCAGCTCGCCGACTCGTACCGCATGGCTGGCCGCTTCGAAGACGCGCGGTCAGCAGCGCGCGCGCTGAAGAAGGGCCTCGAGACGGGCTCTCCGCAGTCGGTTCAGATCTCCGAGCGCGTCGATCTGCTGCTGCTCTACATCGCGGGCGGCGCCCACGACTGCCAGAACGCCGCCTCGGCGCTCGCCGCCTTCGAGAAGGGCTATCCGAAGAGCCCGTATCTCAAGGACGCGCGCCAGGCGTATCGCAACGCCACCACCGACGCCGGCACACGGTGCTCCTGAGCCGCGGCGCGCGATCGCGGCGCCGCGCGCGATCGAGAATCGGCAGCGCGGCGGCGCTCGCCTTGATCGCGCTGGTGGCGGGTTCCCCTTCGGCCCACGCTCAGTTCGCCTCGGATTCGCTCGCCGAAGAGACGCACAAGGCCCTGCTGGAGCTGTTCGCCGACCGGAGCTCCTACGAGCCGGGGGCGGCCGTTCGCTTGGCCGCCTGGGTGACGGTCGCCGAGGGCTGGCACCTGCAGGCGCATGTGCCGACGTACGACTACCTGATCCCGACGGTGCTGCGCTTGGAGCTTCAGCCCGGGTTGGACGAGCCGAAGTTCGACTACCCGGCTCCGCATTCCTACAAGTTCGCCTTCGCCGAAGATCGACTGGATGTCTACGCTGGCACCGTTCGCATCCTCGTCGCGCTCGCGGTTCCAGCCGCCGCGACGGCGGGCGAAGTCGATGTCGTCGCGACCCTGCGCTATCAGGCCTGCGATGACAAGCAGTGCCTGCCGCCGGTCGAGGAACGGGCGACGATCGCGCTCACCGTCGGCAGCACAGGCGCCGTGACGCACCCGGAACGGTTCGTCCGAGCGCTACCCGAGCCAAGTCACGAAGCCGTCAGCGGCAGGGGCGCGACGCCGTCGCGCTGGGGGATGATGTTCCTCGCGCTCCTTGGCGGGCTCATTCTCAACGGGATGCCGTGCGTCCTGCCGATTCTGTCGCTCAAGCTGTTCGGGCTGGTGAAGTCGTCCGGCCGGTCGCGGACCGCGGTGCGCGCCGGAGCGCTGGCCACGACCGCCGGCATCCTGGTGTCGTTCTGGGCGCTTGCCGGGGCCGCCGTCGCGGCCAAGCAGGCGGGCGCCGCCATCGGCTGGGGCGTGCAGTTTCAGCAGCCCGCCTTCGTCGCCTTTCTCGCCGTCGTTGTGCTGTTGTTCTCGCTCAATCTCTGGGGACTGTTCGAAATCCCGCTTCCCGCCCGCCTCACGAAGTTCGGAGACAGCGGCGGCGGCAAGGATGGACTCGGTGGCCACTTCGCCTCGGGATTGTTCTCGACCCTCATGGCGACGCCCTGTTCGGCGCCGTTTCTCGGCACCGCCCTGTCGTTCGCGCTCGGCCAGAGCGGCGCGCTGATCTTCGCCGTCCTGACCGCGGTCGGTGTCGGACTCGCGCTTCCCTACCTGCTGCTGGTCGTAGTACCCGGCGCCACGCGCCTGCTCCCTCGCCCCGGCGCCTGGATGGACACGCTGCGCGGCGCGCTCGGCTTTCTGCTCGCCGGCGCCGTGGTCTGGTTGCTCTTCGTGCTCGGCGGCCAGCTCGACGCGGTCAGCCTGGCGCTCTTTGAGGTCGGTCTTCTGGTGCTGGCCCTGTTCATCTGGATCCGGCACCGTGCCGCGACGCGCGGCGGTCGCACCGGATTCGCCTGGCTGCTAGTCGCGATGGCGGCGGTGGGACTCGTCTTGTTCGTGGCGCGCGCGCCGCGCGCCGCGCGCGCCGACGCCGGCACCGCCGCCGCCGGCGCGATCTCGTGGATTCCGTTCGACCGCGCCGCGGCCGAGCAGCTGGCGAGCCAGGGCCGGCTCGTTTTCGTCGACATCACCGCCGACTGGTGCGTCACCTGCAAAGTCAACGAGCGGATCATCCTGAACGCGGCCGAAGTCGTCGCGTCTTTCCGTGAGCACGACGTCGTCGCAATGAAAGCCGACTGGACCAACCGCGACGACGAGATCGCCCGCTTCCTCGCCGAGCACGGCCGGTACGGCATCCCGTTCTACATGCTCTACCGGCCGGGGCAGCTTCCGCACGTCTTTGGCGAGTTGATCAGCAAGGCCGGGGTCATCGAAGTCCTGCGGAGCTCCTCCACGACCTCTCGCTGAGCCCTCCGCGCATCGCCCCGTTCGACCGCCTCTCCGCAGCGCTCCGCCCTGCCCTCAGGGCGATGATCAGGGGGAGTCGCCCTTCGATTCCTACTCGTGCGCGAGGAGGTAGAGCGCGAGCGGCAGCACGGCTCCCGACACAACCGCGACCGCGATCCAGCGCGAGCGATCGACCTTGAACGCCACGAACAGGCCAAGCGTCGAGGTCACCACCAGGCTGAGGGCGACCAACCAGGCGACGCCGCGGTAGGCCCACTTCGTCGGCCCCTCGAGATCCTCGCCCATGTGCAGATCCGAGATCGCGTGCAACGCTCGGGGCGGGGGAGGTTGGTTCTTCATCTGCTTGTGCGCGTTCACCAACTGCCAGGAGCCGGAGATCGCGAACAGGATGAGCATCGGCGCCGAAAAAGCGCCCAGAAAGCGGTGCAGGCGAAGCAGGCTCTTCATCCGACTCCTCCAGAGGAAAGCGGCAGTCAGGGCGTTCGTTTCTGTCTCGCGGCCTCGCGTCGACGGGCGAATTCCTCCAGCCGGTCGCCGAGCCGCGCTTCGAAGCCCAGGCTCGACGGTCGATAGAAGCGCGATCCCGCGATCGCGTCGGGGAGGCAGTCGAGCCCCGCCACGCCACCCTCGGCATCGGGCGCGTAAACATAGTCGCGGCCGTAGCCGATCTCTTTCATCAGAGCGGTCGCCGCGTTGCGGATCGCGAGTGGCACCGGGTCGGCCGGCCGCTCGGCGATCGTCCGCTTCGCCTCCGCGAGCGCGCGGTAGACCGCGACGCTCTTCGGGGCGAGCGCCAAGTAGATCGCGACCTGCGCGAGCGCGATCTCGCCCTCCG
>ERZ1292630.3789-Hain-H41-02um-R3-3789-length-13071-cov-7_pt1 | contig 13071 bp, 16 predicted proteins | sample MGYA00564408_ERZ1292630 | MGnify/ENA primary metagenome ERZ1292630 (study PRJEB36523, sample SAMEA6512641) | groundwater metagenome | collected 2019-01-08 | study: AquaDiva: Metagenomics assemblies of 32 groundwater samples | reverse complement strand
AGCTTGGCGGGCACTACCGCCTCGGTTGGGAAGAGCAGAAGAAGGCGGGCAAACCGCTCATCGAGGGCATCATTGACCTGCCCGACCGCATGCCGGAGACCGCGAAATGAAACAGGGCATCGGCGCCGAAGCGATCCGCGTCAAGGGCTGGCTCGCCGCGCACCGGTGGCTGCTGGCGCGCCGCGCAACCCAGTTCGCGGTGCTCGCGCTGTTCCTCGCCGGCCCGTGGTTCGGCTACTGGATCGTCAAAGGCAACCTCAACTACAGCCTGACGCTCGGCGTGCTGCCGCTCGCGGACCCATACGTACTGCTGCAGTCGCTCATCGCCGGGCATCGCCCCGAGCGCGACGCGCTGATCGGCGTGGCAATCGTATTCGTCGTGTATTTCCTGGTCGGCGGTCGCACCTACTGCGCGTGGGTGTGCCCAGTCAATGTCGTGACCGATGCGGCGTACCGTTTGCGCGCGAGGCTCGGTGTGCGCGGCGGAGCCCAGCTCGCGCGCGCATTGCGCTACTGGATTCTGGCCATGACGCTGGCGCTGGCTTTGACCACCGGCACAATCGCGTGGGAACTGGTGAATCCGGTCTCGATGCTGCATCGGGGTATCATCTTCGGCATGGGCGCCGGCTGGTTCATCATCGTCGCGGTGTTCCTGCTCGATCTGTTCGTCGCCGAGCGCGCCTGGTGCGGATACCTGTGCCCGGTTGGGGCGTTCTACAGCGTGATCGGCAAATTCAGCCCGTTGCGCGTGTCGGCGGTGCGGCGCGCCCAGTGCAACGACTGCGCCGACTGCTACGCCGTTTGTCCGGAGCCGCTGGTGATCAAGCCGGCGCTCAAGGGTGCGGATCGGGGTATCGCCCCGGTAATCCTGTCGCCCCATTGCACCAATTGCGGCCGCTGCATCGATGTCTGCTCCAAGGACGTCTTTGCCTTCGGTACCCGTTTCAACAAGCGCATCGAACTGCAGGGCAATAACCAGGGCCCTGCGATGCGCGCTAGCGCAAAACCCGTTCAACTGTCCTGACGCCAAGGAGCCGCTTATGAACAAGTCTGTCTCGGTTTTTCTCGCCACGCTCGGTTTTATTTTGTCGCAGCCAGCACTCGCGCAGCAGGGCTCGTCCGGCGTGCAGACGCTGCGCGGCGCTGACGCCGCCGTAACCGACGAAGCGCCCGCGGAGCGGCGCTACGCGGGCAAGGCACCCGGAAGTCAGAAGCCGATTGCGCGCACTTTCAGTACGCAACCGCCGCTGATTCCGCACTCGATCGAGGATTTGGGTGAGGTCACCCTGCAGGATAACCGGTGCGTCTCCTGCCACGGGCCGGACAACTACAAGGTTGCAGGCGCGCCGAAAGTGGCCAACAGTCATCTGAAAGAACGTGACGGCAATATGCTTCCGGAGGTGTCCCCGGCGCTCTATCAATGCACGGCGTGCCACGTGCCGCAGGTTGACGCCAAGCCGCTGGTGCAAAACACCTTCAGGGGCGTGGTCGAAACAAAGAAAAAGAAATAGCGCGGCTTAACGGTGTCAGCGCGCCAGCACGTTCCGTATGCGCGATTTCGCCAGCGCCGCACTTGAGCAGTCGCGACCCGTGCGGCCGCACGATTGCCGGCCAACCCGTCCTGCCGCGTCAGCGGGACGCGAAGTAGATAATCAGCACGGCGCGGCACGACAACGGGTGTAAACCGCGCGTTCGGTGGAAGGACGGAGTGGGTATTCCAATCCCCACCCGATTGCGACCGGACCCGACGCCTCGCGCAGTTCAGGGCATAATTCATTCATGGACCCGACCTCCGACATTTTCAGGTACATGCCTTTCTGGATCGCCGTTGCCGCGGCGACCGGCGTCGCATTGGTGGTGGTCGTCATGCGGCTGCGGCGTGAGCCGAATGCGCCGCGGCGGCAGGCGCGTGTCCCGGTCCTGGCAATAGCGCTGGCCGCATCGCTGATTGCGCTGGCGATCTATTTGAAGGCGGGTAGCGCGGATACCTCAGACGCCGAAGAACAGGCCCGGCTGCCCATTGGGGAAGCCGTCAACAGCAGAGCCGAAGCCGACGCTCCTGTGCGCCGCTTGAGCGCACACCTCGAACAGCAGCCGCGTGACGCGAGGGCATGGGTGATACTCGCGCGCCTGCAGGCCGATGCGGACCGCTTCACCGAGGCTGCGCACGCCTATGAAAAAGCGCTCGCGCTGCCGTCCAAGGTTGCCAGCGATCCGGCGGTGTGGTGCGAATACGCCGATGCGCTTGGCATGACGCAGGAAGGCAAGCTGGCCGGCAGGCCGCGCGCACTCATCGACCGCGCGCTCGCGCTCAATCCGAATCATCCCAAGGCGCTGGAGATGGCAGGCAGTGCAGAATACGGGCAGGGCGACTACGCCTCAGCCCTGCGCTTCTGGCGCCCGCTGCTCGCGGCGCTGGAAACCGGATCGCAGGCGCACGGGGAGCTGGCAGCCGCGATTGCTCGTGCTGAGCGCCTTGCCGCGATGGCAATCCCGGCGCAGCGGCAATAATCGGTAGAGGCAGCAAGCGTGGATTCGCGCTGCCGTTTTGACTGCTGCGGATGCCGGCGCAGTGCGTAAACCGCCGAGTTGCCTCTTTGCCTGGATGGCGTTAGATTGCCTACGATAATTCACAACTTGAGGATAATCATGTCCGAATTCGACGCCGCCACGCTCGACTGGCAAACGCAGTACAAGCTGCTGATCGGGAGCATCACGCCGCGGCCGATCGCGCTGGTGACGACGCTCGGCAGCCAGGGGCCGAATGCCGCGCCGTTCAGCTTTTTCAACGGGATCGGCTCCGACCCGGCAATGCTCATGTTCTCGGTCGGCGACAAGGACGGCGGCGCCAAGGACACCATTGCGAACATCCTCGAGATTCCGGAATTCGTGGTGCACATCGTGAGCGACGCGATCAAGGAAAAGATGAACGTATGCGCGATCGACTACCCGCGCGGCGTCAACGAGATCGCGGAGGCGGGCTTCACCGCGCTGCCGTCGAAGAAGGTGCGCCCGCCGCGCATTGCAGAAGCCCCGGTCGCGCTCGAGTGCCGCTTGCTGCAGAGGCTGGAACTCGGCCGCGTGCCTTATCACGTGGTGATCGGCGAGGTCGTCTACTTCCATTTCCACGAGGGCATCGTCGACGAGCGGTTTCACGTCGACGTCGGCAAGATCGACCCGATCGGCCGCCTTGCCGGCAGGGGCGGCTATACCCGCATCACCGACCGCTTCGAGATGCCGCGCCTCAAATACGGCGGCGGCGTGCTGGAGGGCTGAACCGTGGAGCGGCGGCTGGCGCGGCGCGTCAGCGGACGGCCCTTTGTTCAGACCGTCCACCATCAAGGTTCCTCGAACCGCGCTGCGGTATTAGAATAGTCGCATGGCCGCCGAAACGGAAACCGCAGCCCCCGGCCTTGCCGAGATCCGCGAACTGAAAATGACGGTGTTCGCGCTGCGCGAGGAGCTGGAGCGGGCGCGCCGCGATCGCGATGCTGCGCGCGTTGAAGGCATGGAACGCCCAGCGCATTGCCGAGGGCAAAATGCCGGTCGACATGGGTATCGGCCTGAATACCGACCAGGTGGTGTCCGGGAACATCGGCTCGAAAAAGCGCATGGACTACACCATCATCGGCGACGGGGTAAACCTCGCATCGCGCCTCGAGTCGGCGTGCAAGCAATACGGCACCCATATTCTCGTGAGCGAATTCACCTACGGCAAGCTGCGCGGCACCTACCGCACGCGCGAGGTGGATCTGGTGGTGGTCAAGGGCAAGACGCAGCCGGTCGCGATCTACGAAATCCTCGACTACCATACCGACGAAACCTATCCGCACCTGATCGACGCGCTGGGCTATTTCCGAGACGGACTCACCAAGTACCGCCAGGGCAAGTGGAACGATGCCGTAAAGCAGTTTTCGGAAGTGGTGGCCATGAACCCCCCCCCGGCGGACAAGGCGGCCAAGCTCTATGTCGAGCGCTGCCGTTACCTCACAGAGCATCCCCCGGGCGATGAATGGAACGGCGTCTGGGTGATGGAAAGCAAATGAGATCTCATTACAAAATGAGGGGAGGTATCCCCTCATTTTCAAACAGGCTCTAAGGCGGATCGATTGCCATATGTCTTTCTCTGGGGTAGATTCGGAACGTCAGCCACAAGGAGATTAGTCATGAATGCGGGGTTCAAAGCGGTATCGAAATGCTCGCTCGCTGCGGTGGCGGTGCTTGCCGTGGCCGCGTGCTCGCCCTCGGGCGTGAGCTACAACAAGGAAGTGCAGCCGATTCTTGCGAAGAACTGCTCTGAATGCCATGCGCCGGGCCAGAAGGGTTTCGCGGCCAGCGGCCTGGATACGACCAGCTATCAAAACCTGATGAAGGGCGGCAAGTTCGGGCCGTTGGTCAAGCCCGGCGATGCCCTGTCGAGCGCGCTCAACATGCTGGTGGAAGGACGCGTGCATTCCTCCATCCAGATGCCTCACGGCCGGGCGAAACTCCCCGACAAGGAGATCGAAATTCTCAAGGTCTGGGTGACCGAAGGCGCGAAGAATAACTGATCAGGGCGTCAACCCAACGCGCCGGCGGCGCGCAGCGCTCGACCATGGGCAGCAATGATAAAATAAAATCTGCCGCATCAAGCTCCGGACTCCGCGCAGCAACGCGCTGGAGCCGATGCGGTCGCCGCGGCGGCGTTCGCCTCAGCTAATCCGAGCCGTCTCCCCATGCACCTGCACCTCGATCCGGTCGGCGGCATCGCCGGCGACATGTTCATCGCCGCGCTGCTCGATGCGTTCCCTGAGCTCAGCGCGGGGCTGGACGCCGTGCTAGGCAAGGTCGGCCTCCCGTCCGGTGCGCGCTGCGCATTGCTTGCGCATCATGATGGCGTCCTGAGCGGGCGGCGCTTCGAGCTCAGACTGCCCGCCGACTCCGCTACGCCGGGCGCGGATCGCCACCACCCCGTCCATATCGGGCTGGCCGCGATCCGCACCGCAATTGCAGCCATGGGCCTGGATGCCGCGGTCGCCGCGCGCGCCGGTGCGATCTTCGAAATTCTGGCAGAAGCCGAAGCCAAGGTGCACGGTGTCAGCGTGGACGCAGTCGAGTTCCACGAGGTCGGCGCGCTGGACTCCATTGCCGATATTGTCGGCGCAGCCTGGATCATCGAGGCGCTGGGGCCCGCAACCTGGTCGGTCGGCGCGCTGCCGCTCGGTTCCGGGCGCGTGCAAACCGCACATGGTGCGTTGCCGGTGCCGGCGCCCGCTGTCGTCAAACTGCTGACGGGATTTGCTTTTTTTGACGATGGTTTGCCCGGAGAACGCGTCACCCCAACCGGGGCTGCGATCCTGCGCCACCTCGGTTGCGCTTCCGGCATAGTGCCGCGCCCGGGACGGCTCACTGCCTCGGGCCTGGGCTTTGGCTCGCGCAAGCTGCCCGGACTGGCTAATGTATTGCGCGTGCTGGCATTCGATCTGACGGATGCACCGGCCGCCGACCAAGTCGCGCTGCTGGCGTTCGAAGTCGACGACCAGACCGCCGAGGATCTGGCGCTGGGATTGGAGCGGCTGCGCGCTTGCAACGGTGTGCTCGACGTGGTGCAGAGCCCGGTATTCGGCAAGAAGGGCCGCATGGCGGCGCAGGTGCAGGTACTGGCGCAGCCTGAGCGGCTCGCTGCGATCGTCGCCACCTGCTTCGCCGAGACTGCGACCCTGGGCGTGCGCCATCAGCTGCTTGCGCGCAGCGTGCTGGAGCGCAGGCAGACCACCATCGCCGACGCAGCTGGCGCAGAGGTGCGCGTCAAACTCGCGCGGCGGCCGGATGGCACCCTGAGCGCCAAGGCCGAAAGCGACGACGTGCGCGTCGGCGGCGAGCGCGGCGGCCGCGAGAATTTGCGCCGCGACAGCGAGGCGGCGGCGTTGAGGCAGGAAGCCAAACATGGAAAATGATCCGGCACTCGCCAAACTAAGCGAACTCGAAGCGCTCGTGGGTTCAATCGGCGACGTCGGCGAGATTGGCGTGGCGCTCTCCGGCGGTGTCGACAGCCTCACTCTGGCGGTGGTTGCGCATGCAGTGCTGGGGAACAAGGCGACTATGTATCACGCGCAGTCGCCGGCAGTGCCGTTTGATGCGACGGCGCGCGTGGAGGCGATGGCGGCCGCGCGCGGCTGGCACCTGGAGCTGTTCGATGCGGGCGAGTTCGGGCGCGCCGAGTACCTCGCCAATCCGCTCGACCGTTGTTTCTACTGCAAGACCAGTCTCTACGGATCGATACGCGCGCGCACCGCCGCGCAACTCGTGTCGGGCACCAACCTCGACGACCTGGGAGAATACCGCCCCGGTTTGCGCGCGGCCGGCGAACATGCCGTGCGCCATCCATATGTCGAGATTGCCGCCGGCAAGGAGATGGTGCGCGCCATGGCGCGCGTGCTGGGACTGGGCCGCGTGGCCGAATTACCCGCTGCGCCTTGCCTCGCGAGTCGCATCGAGACCGGGATAGGCATCGATGCCGCGATGCTCTCGCTGGTGCATGCGAGCGAGCGCCTGGTCGGCGCCGCCGTGGCAGCGCGCACGGTGCGTTGCCGCGTGCGCGCCGCGGGCGTGGTGCTGGAGCTCGACGCCGCCACCCTGGACGGCATCGAAGCACAACGGCGTGCCGAGCTGGCCGCTGAAGTCGGCGGCATTTTCGCGGGCGCGGGACTCGCGCGAGCGGTGAGTTTCGCTCCCTATCGCAACGGCAGCGCGTTCGTAGTCCGCGGCGATGAACGTTCCTTATGAACATTCCTGAGGTGCGTCCCGATGTGAGCCGCGGCGAGCGCGTCGGCCTGGACGAGGCGATTTTCTGCGCCGGCAAGAGCGTAAGCCAGATCGAGGCTATCCTGGGCGAGGCGCGCAGGCGCGGAGCGAGGCTGCTGCTTACGCGCCTGGGTGCCGAACGGTTGGATGATCTTTCCGCCGACGCGCGTGCGGCGCTGGCTTACGATCCGCTGTCGCGCACCGCTTTCTTCGGCGCGGCGCGCGAGCGCGCGGGCGAGCCCGACACGCGGGTCGCCATACTCTCCGCCGGCACTTCGGATCTGTCCGCGGCGCGCGAGGCAGTGCGCACGCTCGCCTGGTATGGGGAGCCGGCCGCCGAATTTCATGACGTCGGCGTCGCCGGCCTGTGGCGGCTTACCGACCGGTTGGAAGAAATCCGCCGCTTCCCGGTGTTGATCGTCGCAGCCGGTATGGACGCCGCGCTCTTGAGCGTGGTGGGCGGGCTGGTGCGCGGCTGCGTGATCGGATTGCCAACCTCGGTGGGCTACGGCGTCGCCAGCGGCGGGCGTGCCGCGCTGGACGCGATGCTGGCAAGCTGCGCGCCGGGCTTGGCGGTGGTCAACATCGACAACGGTTACGGCGCCGCCTGCATTGCGCTGCGCATGCTGCGCGCATTTGCGCCGCCGGCCTAGCTGCAACAGAAAAAACCAGCGGAGAAATCGCAATGCACCTCGACCTCAGATACGGCAAAGGGACCTATCGCCTGGCTCTGGACCCAGCCTGGGATGTCACCGTGATCAGGAAACTCGAGATGCCGCTGCTCGCCGACCCGGTCGGCGCGGTGCGCGCTGCGCTGGCGCAGCCGGTGGGCGCGCGGCCGCTGGCGGAGGAGGCGCGCGGCGCGAAAAGCGCTTGTATCCTGGTGTGCGACATCACGCGTCCTGTGCCCAACGGCTTGTTCCTGCCGCTGCTGTTGCGGGAACTGATGGATGCAGGCATACCCGCCGCGGGCATCACCATCCTCGTCGCGACCGGCTTGCACCGGCCCAACGAAGGCGATGAGCTGGCCGAACTGGTCGGCGACCCCTGGGTCATGCAGACCGTGCGGGTGCAGAACCATTTCGCGCGCAACGACGCTGATCACGTCGACCTGGGCGCCACCTCGCGCGGCACGCCGGTGAAGCTGGACCGGCGCTTCGTCGAGGCCGATGTGCGCGTCGCCACGGGCCTGGTCGAACCGCATTTCATGGCGGGTTACTCCGGCGGGCGCAAAGTGATCGCCCCGGGGGTCGCGCACAAGGACACCATTACCACATTCCACAGCGCGCGCTTCATGGCCCATCCACGCGCCGCCAATTGCGTGCTGGAGGGCAACCCCCTGCACGAGGAGCAACTCGAAATCATGCGCAAACTGGGTCATGCGCTGGCTTTGAACACGGTCATCGACGAGCACCGCCGGTTGTCATTCGTGAACTTCGGCGAAGTGGTGCAAAGCCATCTGCTGGCGGTGGATTTCATCCGCCGTTACGCCGTGGTGCCGGTTGAACGCAAGTTCGCCACTGTCGTCACCAGCGCCGCCGGTTACCCGCTCGACAAGACCTATTACCAGACGGTCAAGAGCATGGTGGCGCCGATCGACATTCTCGCGCCCGGTGGCGACCTGTTGATCGTGTCGGAGTGTGCGGAAGGCATGGGCTCGCTCGAGTACGTGGAGGCGCAGCAGCGGCTGCTTGGACTCGGGCCCGAGGGTTTCATGGCCGACATCAGCGCCAAGCGCTTTGCCGACATCGACGAGTGGCAGACGCAAATGCAGTTGAAACCGATGCGGGCGGGCACGGTGCATCTTTACAGCGAAGGGCTCAATGAAGAATCCGTGCGTCTCACCGGCGTGCACAAAATGGACTCGGTGCCGGACGCCATACGCGCCAGCGTTCAGCGCAGCGGCGATGCGCACATCGCGGTGATTCCGGAGGGGCCTTACGTTGTTCCTACGTTCCGCCCGCTCGGTCACGGCGCGGTCCTCGATTGAGACGCGTTGTGCCGGGCCACCGCGGTGTTTGCGATTTTTCATTTGACAATCGACACTCATAGCTTCATCATTTGTATATCTGTTGTGTATCCATCTTGGCCTGATGAATTTTGAGGAAAATCTGTCATGCGTAACGCCGCCATTAACTTGCGCGCTCGTGGCGAGCAGCGCGACCTGATCGACCAGGCCGCCCGCCTGCTCGGCAAGAACCGCTCTGACTTCATGCTGGAAGCGTCTTGCGAAAAGGCGCAAAGCGTGTTGCTCGATCAGGTGTTTTTCGCGCTCGACCCCAAAGCGTTCAAACGTTTCACCACCCTGCTGGAACAACCGCCCAAGCCCAACCCGGGACTGGAGCGCCTGTTGGCTACGTTCCTGCCGTGGGAAACCTCCACCGGGAAATCGAGCCGCACGAAACGGGCATGACCGATTTTTCCGGTCCTCCGCAGTTGCTCACGCGGGCCCACGATAGCGGCGGCTTTGATTGCGGCGAGCCGGAACTCAACGAATGGCTGAAGAAACGCGCGCTCAACAATCAGGCGAGCGGCGCGTCGCGCACATTTGTGGTGGTCGACGGGCAAAGCCGCGTCCTTGCTTACTATGCCTTGTCGGCCGGGGCCGTTTCGTCCCGTGAGGCTCCCGGAGCAGTGCGGCGCAATATGCCCGATCCCGTTCCGGTCATGGTGCTTGGCCGCCTGGCGGTGGATCTGTCGTGCCAGGGAAAGCGCCTGGGAACCGCACTGCTCAAGGATGCGGTCCTGCGCACCGCAACCGTGGCTGAGAATGTCGGTGTCCGGGCTTTACTGGTGCACGCCATCAACGAATCCGCCAAACAATTCTATCTTCAGCATGGATTTACACCGTCCCCGGTAAATCCGCTCACCTTGATGTTGCGATTGTCCGGGGCAAGTGCCCGGTGATCTTTCCGGTAACCACAACGACAACCACAGTCGCCAGCACCGCGACCACGACTCAAACCGGTTCAAGCGTGACGGTTGATCTTGTACTGGGCTGGAACCTGGCAGGCAGTAGTTCCGGCAGTGCACTCGAATATCCCCCTCTTCCTCACCTCCGGCGCTCAACTCCTGCACTTGCGAGGCATAGCACTTAGTGCTATAAAGGAGCCGGGAAGATCAGTCATGGCGATTTACAAAACCAAATGGTTCGACCGTTGGGCCAGAAAACAAAACCTGAGCACGCGCGCCCTCTGCGAAGCGGTGCGCGAAATGGAGGCTGGGCTGTATGAAGCGGATTTGGGTGGCGGACTACTGAAAAAACGGATTGCCCGTCCGGGACAAGGTAAGAGCGGTGGGTTTCGTACGCTGGTGGCGACCAACAAGGGAAACCGATGGTTTTTCGTATTCGGCTTTCCCAAGAACGAGCGCAGCAACATCGACAAGGATGAAGAAGACGCCTTGAAGAAGCTTGCCGCGTATCTGTTGTCGCTTGCGCCATCGGCTTTAGCTACGGCACAACGTGCCGATGAATTGATGGAGGTAAGCTGCGATGCGCAAGACCAAATCAGCAATTCTTGAGGCCGTACGCGAGACGGCCAAAGGGTTCCACGCTGCGGGCGTGATGGATCAGGTTACGCTGCGCGAGTTCGACCGCCTGTGTCTGCCGCCGGTCGAAGCCTTGCAACCGGAGGAAATCAAGAAAATCCGGGAAAAGTCGCGCGTCAGTCAGGCAGTTTTTGCAGCACTCCTGAATACCAGCGTATCGACGGTGCAGAAGTGGGAGATCGGTCAGAAGCGGCCAACCGGTACAGCGCTCAAGCTGCTTCACTTGGTGCAAAAGCGAGGCTTGGAGATCGTTGCTTAGGACGCGGGCGGATGTCGCGGGCGGATAGCCGTCTTCATTGCGCGGTGGTACCATTCCGCCATGATTGACTGGTCCTCCTGTCCAGCGGTGGAGCGCGACCCGGAACGCGTAAGCGGCGCCTGGGTATTCCGTGGTACCCGCGTGCCCGTGGCAGCGCTTTTTGAAAATGTTGAAGACGGTGCGCTGGTGTCCCAGTTCGTGGAATGGTTCCCTGGCGTGACGCTGGAGCAGGTTCGCACGGTCCTGGAGCACGCCGCGCGGAGTGCAATGGTTTCCGCCTAAGTGCGCATACTTTTCGACCAGGGCACCCCTGTCCCACTGCGGCAGTCGCTGATGCACCACGAAGTGATGACCGCCTACGAGCGCAACTGGTCGAGGCTGAAGAACGGCGAGTTGTTCGACGCAGCCGAAAAGCAAGGCTTCGAGGTACTCGTTACGACGGACTCCAACCTCAAGTATCAACAGAACCTGAAGTCTCGGCGCGTCGCCATTGTAGTGCTTTCCACGCCGAGCTGGCCACGCATCCAGCGCGCTGTTGCTGAGGTTGTTGGTGCAGTTGACGCTGCTTCCGAAGGGAGCTACACGGAAGTTGAGATCCCATGAGAATGACGGCTAATTCTAGTAGGTGCATCCGTATTTCGGCGTTGATCTTGCGTTGTGCGATGCGTCAACGAACGCGGTCTCGTTGAACCTACCGAGTTGACTGTCTCAGTCCGACCATTATGTAGAGCTCTACATAATGGCCGAACTGAGACCTTCAGCGTACCTCTCACAGGGTTGATTCCTACCAACGGCATTCTGTGACGCAGCATGCCAATGCGCGTATCAACCATCTCGATCACCCGGAGAGGTGACGTAATACGGATGCCAAAAAAAGTTCTACGGCCGGCGCGCGTGTCTCAGTTTGCTGGCGGATTTGGCCGGCGTGGCGGCCCGGTGCACAGGCGCAATGCGGCTCTTCGGCTGCCGGCTGCCCGCGCGCTGCAGGATTTTGCCGGTACCCGCCGGTTGAAACGAGGGAATCAGGTGTTTCTTGCCGTTGCCGATGAGATCGGCGCGGCCCATGCGTTGCAACGCCTCGCGCAGCAGCGGCCAGTTCTCCGGATCGTGATAGCGCAGGAACGCCTTGTGTAGCCGCCGCTGGCGCCCGCCGCGGACCACGCTCACTTCTTCCGATGTGGCCGACACTTTGTGCAGCGGGTTCTTGCCCGTGTGGTACATGGTCGTCGCCAGCGCCAGCGGCGTGGGCAGGAAGGTCTGCACCTGGTCCAAACGGAAGTCGTTGCGCTTGAGCCAGAGCGCCAGCGCGAGCATGTCTTCGTCGGAAGTGCCCGGATGCGCGGCGATGAAGTAGGGGATCAGGTACTGTTCCTTGCCCGCCTCGCGCGAAAACTTGTCGAACAGCGCCTTGAATTTGTCGTAGCTGCCGAGCCCGGGTTTCATCATTTTGGAGAGCGGCCCTTCCTCGATGTGCTCGGGCGCGATCTTCAGGTAGCCGCCGACGTGGTGAGTCGCGAGTTCCTTCACGTATTCGGGCGAGCGCACGGCCAGGTCGTACCTCAAACCCGAGGCGACCAGCACTTTCTTGATGCCGGGCAGCGCGCGCGCCTTGCGGTAGAGCCCGATCAGCGGCGCATGGTCGGTGTTGAGGTTTTCGCAGATGCCGGGATAGACGCAGGACAGGCGGCGGCACGCAGACTCGATTGCGGGATCCTTGCATGCCATGCGGTACATGTTGGCGGTCGGCCCGCCGATATCCGAAATGACCCCGGTGAAGCCGGGTGTCTTGTCGCGGATCTCCTCGATCTCGTGCAGGATGGATTCTTCCGAGCGGCTCTGGATGATGCGCCCCTCGTGTTCGGTGATCGAGCAGAAGGTGCAGCCGCCGAAACAGCCGCGCATGATGTTGACCGAGAAGCGGATCATCTCCCACGCCGGGATGTTCGCGCTGCCGTAGGCTGGATGCGGCGCGCGCGCGTAGGGCAGGCCGTAGACATGATCCATTTCGGCGGTGGCTAGCGGCAGCGGCGGTGGATTGAGCCAGACGTCGCGCTCGCCGTGCTGCTGCACCAGCGCCCGGGCGTTGCCGGGATTCGATTCGAGGTGGAAGGTGCGCGAGGCGTGCGCATCGAGCACGGGGTCTTGTTTCACCTGCTCGTAGGAAGGCAGGCGGATCACGGTCTGCGCGCGCGCTTGTTTTTTCGCGGCGAGGCGCTCGTCGCGGCCCTGAAAGCGAATCGTATGCGTCGTTGGTGCTGCCGCGGCGGCCGGAGGGGGTGTCTGCGTCATCGAGTAGGGATCGGGACGCGCATGGATCGCGCCCGGTGTGTCCACTGTGGTCGAGTCGGCCTCGGTCCAGCCCTCGGGCCGCCAGCCGTGCGGCACCATGAAAGCGCTGCCGCGCAGGTCGCGGATGGTCTTGATGTTCTCGCCTCCGGCCAGGCGGTGCGCGAGTTCCACCAGCGCGCGCTCGGCGTTGC
>ERZ1292630.3787-Hain-H41-02um-R3-3787-length-13077-cov-7_pt1 | contig 13077 bp, 9 predicted proteins | sample MGYA00564408_ERZ1292630 | MGnify/ENA primary metagenome ERZ1292630 (study PRJEB36523, sample SAMEA6512641) | groundwater metagenome | collected 2019-01-08 | study: AquaDiva: Metagenomics assemblies of 32 groundwater samples | reverse complement strand
TCAACGCCGTCGGGGACGGTGGAACCACCTGGTCCAAGCACGACCGAGATGACAGGAAATATTCCTGGGTCCAACACGGGTCGCGACAGGCACGTGCAAACCGGCCTGGGAAGGAGCCCACTCGACTCCGCCGCGATTGACATCCCAAGCTGCTCCTTCACACACTTGACCACCCGTGCCGTTTGATGCATCGCCTCGGCAAACGACGGGGACACAATCACGAGGGTGTTTAAGACGGCGTACACGCGCGTGACGCCTTGCTGACGCAGCTGCGACGCGATCGTTTCCACCAATTGCCGGGCGGCCGCCGCTGACGTCAATTCTCCCGGGGCGCCGTTTTGCCACTCGAACACGGACGACCGAGGCGAGATCATGGAGAGTGCTGGTTCCGCGACAAATTGCGATCTCGACTTTGCGTCTGCGGTAAGAGGCACCCGCTCCCAGGGCGCCGACAATTCCACACTCGTCACGAACTCAGGAGGAGCCGTGCTTCCGGACTCAACGGCGTCCTCGTCTTGGGCTGCGTGCTGCCGCGGGCCGTGAGCGGCCACGAAACTGCTACCCACTGCGGCGATGGCGGCGTCAAGTTCCACTCGGCGCACGAACAAGGCCGGAAGGTCGCGGAGGCGGCGGTGCAAGTGCGACCAACCGCATACGGCTACACCCTCCTCCCCGCCACCTGCTGCCCCGCCACGGAGACTACTAACGATTCGCTTCCTGAGAACCAGTTGAGGGGGCACTGCTTTCGGACTGGTGCTGGAACTTGCCGACACGAGCATAATTGGCTTGACGACCTTGCGGTCTATGGCCGATTGCAGAAACACCTCCACGGCAGTGGCGGACGCAGACATTGGGGGGCAGAAATGGGTGGCGAAGAAAGCGAAAAGGAAGGAAGCACGTCGTTTGCGCACAGAAAAGACGCAGCAAAAAGCCGTCGTTCCTGCCCATGGTTTCCGACCACTTGAAAGCAAGCCGAACTTTGAGGGAAAAAAACGGACTGAATTGTGGCTAACTGTACACGCCTGCGGATAGGTACCGAGGCGAAGCAGCGACCGCAGCCGATCGCACGTGACGGACATGATTCTCCGAATGGGCGCCTGTCTCTTCCGACAATGGGCACCGAGACGAAGGCAAAACCTCGCGATGGTGGCAGCTGGCTGCAGCAGCTGATGCCTTCATCCACATCGCCTTCACAAGCGATTCATCCGAAGCGTCAAACTTGCACCCGCGTCCGCAAACGGTACGACGTGAGCAAGACGCGCTCCATGGTCGCGCGGGCGGCTGCGGCTGCAGTTTAGTTGCCGCATGAACAGCGACACATGCCTCGTTGCTGCTGCTCGCAAGCGGGGAACGTGGCTGGGCTGATTCTTGAAGGGTGTGATGACGATGGAATTCGTCCTCCTGGAGGCGATCGCGCGGCACGATAATGTCCGCCGCGGTGGTTAGGGGCCAACTAGACAGTCCATGAAACCAATGAACCATTTGCTGCAATGCCGCCTTTTCGCGCACGCGTCGGCATCGATGCTCATATCGACGGAACTCAAGCTGTTCCAAGGCCGCCAGGACGCTGCCAAGAGTGCGTCGCGCATGGCCACATCGGCGATACCATCGTTGAAGGGTACGGCAACGTCCCTCACGAAACAGCGCCTTCGCACGCCGCGGAAGAAAGATGAATCTGCGGACGAATCGCACTAGGGTGCGCTGCGCCGCGGCGCGCTGACGCAGGACTCGAGCCACGATGGCTTGCCACCGCCGCCGTGCTCGGCGCAGGCGGTCCTCCGCCCATTGAGAAAACGTTTCGTGGGACGCCTGAGAGTTCAAGCGCCGCACGTAGATGCGCCACTCCGTCTGCACACGTGCTGCGGCGATCTGTCGGCGTCTCTCTTCCCGCATGCGATGGACGCGCTCGATCGCAACGTGGCGCCGATAGGCGGTTTGAATGATCACCGCGCAGCGATGACGTGCGCGGTCGCGGCGCGTGCGGGGTGCCGGGGACATGGGAGGCGCCGCGGGAGCCGTGGCACCACCTTTGGCCGCTCTTACAGACCGCATCGCCGAACGTAAGACGCCGCGGTTTTCATTTGGCTTCGATGGCGACGCTGCCGCTGGACGGACAACGCGCAAGGGCGATGATGGTGTTGGAATCTCGATGCACTGTACGTGCCGAGCCGGCACCGCGTTGTGTCGGCCAGTTGCCACCGGCGAATCGGAAGAAGAGCAGTGCATGATCGAGAGTGGAGCTGGAATCCCGCTCCGAAGGTTTCGAACGCTCACGAGTCCTTTCACGGGAACAGGCTTCGCCCGCCGCTGAACTTCCGAGGACCTAGGCACGTTCCGTTCGGCCTGCTCTCCCGACTTCGATGTCGATGCAGCAGGCGTGGCTTCGACGGCACGGAAACGTGATCGCGCCGACGACATCGATCGATTCTCTCTCTCTCTCTCTGTGTCAAAAATGCCTAAATGCGAAGGAAATGCTACCTGAATGAAAATGTGAAGTGCCCGCCACAATGAGACAATTTTGTGTTTGCGGGAGGGCGTTGACGCCGCTCGCAGGATCGGAAGAGACAAAAGAAAGCGAATGGCCACGCCCATTTTGGCGCATCGCGAATCAGGCATCAATGAGCAACGAAGAAAAAAAAATGGCAAACATATGTATGATATGACGACGCGACGAAAGAAGGCACCTATCAAAGAAAAGCACCGCACGGAGGGGATGGGAAGGAGCCAGATAGGGGATGGGACTGAAAAGAGGCACAATCACGGGGACGGCTTGGACTGGAATCGATTTTCTGGCGCAAAACATAACTCGCCATCCCCATGCAAAATCGCGGTCATGATCGTCACGAGTGCGGTGTAGTCCGAAAAGTCGGCATCATTTCGCCTCGCGTGGTTAACGGCAGCCACTTCAGATGGCGAAACGGGTTGCAACACAGGATGTAGGGAAAAAGCGGCGCTGCCACGTCCACTTTCCGACGCCAGCTGCTGCCGTTCGTGCTCCAGCCAAGCAGCGTAGGCCGCGTCCAGTAGACCAGCGTGGCGATGCTCACCTTGCGGCCCGCGGATGAGCTCCCCTTCAAACAGCTCGGCAAACTTTCGGCAGTTGTGCTGTCCGAAGCTGTAGACGTCTCCGAAACCGACCGTCGCTCGGATGAACGCTGCGAAGAACGAATAGGGATCGAAGCCGCTCGAGGCAGCGGAGGCCGTCGCGGCGGAGACAACCGGCGGATACTGCCCTTCGCGCACAATCTGAAACGTCCGCGGCGTGTGCTGCTTCGCGTCGGTCTTCGGTGAGACGGAGACATAGTCCGTCTTGCGAGCGCGCCCATACTGCTTGAACATGGCCACGTCGGCGCGCGACGGCGCTTGGATCGCAAAATAACCCCCTTTGTCGGACTCCGTCGACAAATGGACTGCAAACTGCGCCTCCTCGGCCGACGATCCCTCCTGAAGGAATGACCCAACAACATAGTAGTGGTTGTTGTTGAGGCACTTGACGACCATCCACTTTAGTGTTGGCGCCCCGGGGATTTCACCGCAGCCATCGCCACCAACCTCGGCCTGAACTTGACGGTGATCGTTCATGTGCACCCAAACTCGTTGGCCGACAAAAATCTGTTTTGGCATTTCGTGGGGTGCATCGCAGGCGGCGTCGACGCTGAGTCGGACGCCCTTCACCGGCCCTTCGCGACTCGTGTATCGCATGGCGTCCCACACGTTCTTCGCGAAGAGGCATGTCACGGACGCCAACGTACTCAGCGACATGTCGGTTGAAAGTGGGGGTACAAGAAAGCGGCGGCTGCTGGCGTCGCGGAATTTCGTTTTGAACCAAAAACAGGAAGGGAATCCCAGCGCACAATGAACTTCCGGTTTTCCTCGCGACAAGAAGAGACAACAATACAGTAGATCGAGCCGTGTGCACCTTGGCATGTGGCGGGAACGAACGAAAAATCGCGCAACGCCACTAACGGCAGTCACTGCGTGCTGAACAAGGCCAGTGCGAAGAAAAAGGCCAACGTCATTGCGACCAGCATAGGGGCGAATATGTTGCCCACCAGCCATGCCAGCTCCCACATGACTTCACGCGAGACGACAGCGAAGGGTGATGGCGGTGCGTTCTGATCGACGTCGCCGCGGCGCCGGCGGTGTTGCGACACCACCACGTAAATCCGCCGCAACTTGAGTGACCAGGTCATCAAGTGATAAGCCAAGACGCACCCCGCGATCATGTTCATCGTCGAGTAGGTGTGGCGCACGTTGGGCACGGGTTCCGAAGCGTTTTCCGCGCCGGAAAAGATCAAGCTGAGGTAAAACGCGATCCACGCGGCGGCAAGGTGATCCACGGAACCCATCAGCATCCAGACGAGGAGGCGCAGCCAATTTGCGGTTCCCAGCAGCCTCCATTTCGCTTTCCAGACATGGGCAGCGATGGGACCGACGGCAGCACTCGCCACCCCGTTCGCGTCGGCTTGGCGCGACTGGGCACTGCGCGATGCGCCGAGAATGACGTCCAGTAGCTGCATCACGGAACTGTGGTGACTTAACGTGTCGCGAGAGGTGCTGTACTCAGTGCGCAGCTGCGGAACGAGCTTTTCTTGGGGGTCGCCGTCTTCTTCATCATCTAAATTGTCGGGTCGATGGCTCCCGCCGCTGCTGGGTTTTCGTATTGTCTCGTCGACTGCATCTCTCGCGAGTGGTACCAAAGTTGCGCGAGGCACCGGCAATTTTGAAGCACAGAAGCTCAGTACGACTGACCAAGGTTCAATGCCGAGCCCAGCACACGGACCTAGTATTTCGTAGCACGCTTTAGCGATGGGAAGCACGGACGTTTCCTGGAAGGCGACGGCGGCGGCAGCCTTGTGGCGCGGGGCGGCGGCCCCGGTGGGTTTGGAGGCTGTCACGACTGTGTCACCATTACGTGGCCGCCGCCGTTTCGACGACAAAGACGAACCACTCGATGACTTCAAAAAAGCGGTGACGTCGTTCTCCACGTCTCCACTCCCCTCGTCGTCGCCATCGACGAGCTCGGCTAGGACCGTGGACTGCATCGTCTGAAAAGGCACGCCCGGATCATCGTACATGGAGCACGTCCAAAAGGCGAGCACGACGACCACGGACAACACGGTGCGCGTCGAGGACGCGACCTTGGAAAAGGACGGTAGCATCAGTGATGCTGAGGGTGGCGGCGGCGGTGGTGGTGCGGTTTCAGCGGCAGCCGCTGTACTCAAGTCGACTCGTTGAGGGGCACGATGAATGCTCACACGGTTGCGCATGGAACGAGACCCTTCCCCAGCGGTGAACCAAATAACAACAGAAACTAGTCGCCGAGTGGGGAAAGAAATCACAACAACGACCTCAGTCAGCACACATCCAACAGTTTGGTGGCATTAGATTTTCTATCACATCAGCTGTTCAAAGTGTCAAGTGAGTGCCGCCACTCCACCACCCGGTTTGCTTCCGCCATCGCCTAATTTGGCCGAAGAATCGCCACTGCTCGAAGCGCCCAAGGAGACAGAGGCGCGCTCGGGGCCTTCCTGCACGTCATACCACCACATCATCTTTACTTTTCCATTCAGATCTGTGTACGGCAGGTAATCCACCTCCGAGCGACGGAAGCGCCTCGATATGTCCTGCGACTGACTGAGCGCTTGTCGCAGAAATTCGATGTGTCGAGCCGCGACCGTGTTCGCGTCCAAGGTGGCTCGAAGCTCGGCATCGTGCGAGCTCCTCGATTCGCCGTCGTCCAGCGACAGGGCAGCGGCAGCGGCGGAGACTTCCTCCTCGTCGCGGCTAGCAGGCACGTTCTCGGCTGACGGCGACGACGAAGGCCCCCCATCACCGCCTTCCGCATTCGCGGCCGCCGCTGCTTCTTTACCGCTAACGCGCACTCGGTCTTGAACCGCCGCGATGCTTTCCGACGTCTGTGTGGCCGCTGTTCCGCGCATGCCCAAGGCCGCCGGCGTGGCTTCCTCTGCGCTAGTCGTGGCGACTATTCTCTTCACATCTTCAAGCCTTTCACGGGTTAAGTGACACAGCCACCCGGCACCTGCGCCTCCCTGTTTTTCAAAGTGCACGAAGCTCTCATCGCGGCAGCACTTTAGGACGTCGCGCAAATGTTTCTTCGAATCAAGCACGCAGCCAGACTCGCTTGTGCATATGTCCCACAACTTCTCAACGGGCACGGGCTGATGGTAGTAGACCATGCGAAGAACAAAGTTTCGAGGAATATGACCTGTGTCGCGGGGAAGGCCTTGAAGTCGGAGCCGTTGCTCCGGAGTGAAGTGAAAGTTCTTCGGCATGGTCACCCGGGGCCAGTCTTTCATGGTTGCGCCTCGATAGCCGTGGTCATGCGGGACATGCGCGCCGACTTGGTACAGGCTCCACAAAGACCGGCGCAACATTCAGAGACTCTCTGAGAGGCAAAGCCACTTTTCACACTGACCTAACACCTCTAGAATATCAAGCCTACCATTGATAGCAACGTCCGGGGTGTGTGTTATCTCCCTCTCTCTCTCCCTCGATGTACCAGTGATGGGTCTCGAAACAGGGAAAACTACGTACGTACATGCAGGTGAACGGTTGGTTCGTTTTTCGGATTTGATCCGTGACATAGTCCATATGCTCACCCTACCCCATGCATGATGCTCGCGTACATCGTGTGCAGGTGGACGACCGACACGAGATCTCGGATCCCCGCATCGGTGGATAAATCGCGCACGAAAATGTCCAACCAGTCCTCGAGCCGGGGAGCGGCGAACCACAACGCCTCCGGCGTTCGGATCAAATCATCAATCGCGGCGCCTACGAAACGTTCCAACATGACCCGCAACACGTGCGTCGGGAGCAGCGCGGCGACGTTGCTCAGCCGGCGCGTCCGCTCCAAGGTGAGGCGCCCTTCCGTCCCGATGCGGGTCATTTCGATGGCCATCGTGGCCAAGTCCGTCCGCAACGGCGCACGACAGGAGAGATAACTGCGCAAGGTAAAGTCGCGGACCACACGGCTGGGCTCGTCGTCCGCAAGAAAATATTGCAGCTCTTGAATGGCGTGAAGCAGCCGGCGATGCTTGGCAAGTTCGTCGAGCAGAAGCTGACCGCAGCGCTGGGCCACGTCATAAAACTGGTCACCGTCGTTGACAATGCTTCTCGGCAACCCATTTTTTTCGCCTCCACCTTTCAACTCGTCGTCCTCCTCAATTGGGGCACTCGAAGCCAGCAGCAACAAGTTCAACGAGGGGCATCGCACGACGGATCGCCGCAGGTGCTGAATAACATCATGACAGCTGTTGGCGTCTTTTCTCTCGACAGCCAGTGCTCGTTCGCAACTGTCGATTTCGGCGTGCAGTGCTTCGAAAAAAGTGAACAACGTGCCTTGGCTTTCCTCCTGCGGATCTTGCTGCTCGTGCGAGGAGGCCAATTCCACCACGCCCGTCAACGGTTGCGGGACACCGCGGCGTTGCCGTTGCGTCGCTGCGCGTTGCTGTTGATTGTCGTCGACCGTTGCACTGGTCGTTGACTGCGGCAGCCGGCGCGGTCCTGTCTCCAACCGCTTCAATGTCGCCACAGTAACGCGGAGTCGACTCAGTTCATCGAGCGTGACCCGGCGGAGGCGGCGCCTGGCGATCGCCAACACTTCTTCCGCCGCGCCGACGCTGACATTCAGCGTGGAGTTCATATTGACATTCGACGTCGCCGACGAAGCAGCCTTCCGTACGTTAGAAGCACGCGGCGATAACGGCTGGGGAAGGACTTCCATCGAAAGAATGTCGAATCGATGCAGTAAGTGATCATGCAAGAGTTGCAACGCGCGGACGCCCAAGTCGAAAAACAGCTGCAAGGCGAACACACCGCACCGACGATAGCAGGCCAAAAGCACCGCGAGAACATCTTCATCCGACATGACATTATCCTCCTCCTTCTGTTCGAAACCGGTCGATGACGACGACGACGGAGGTGCGGAAGACGACGGGGATGGCGCGACGACCGCGAGACGGAGAGCCGCCGTCGTCGTCGTCAGCTTCGAAGGAATGGGCGGGAGATGAGGGTGATTGAGGCGAGCCGCATCGGCTTCTTGCGCCCCGCGTGCGGTTCTGATGTGCTCCAGCAGGCGACATCGCGCGTACTCCGACATCCGCGCGGCTTACGCCAGCCCTTTGGCAAGCAGCACCGAAGATTCGTCGTCGGCGTCGATTACCTGCTGATGCTGCTTCTCCTTCTCCTCATCCTCGTGTCGGCCCGGCGCGACGATCTTGGATGCCAAGGGCACTGGATCGCCGGCAGGCTGGTAGCCGCAATTCAGCAAGGTGCAGGGATATTTCGCGGCAAGGTTCCGGTGAATAGCGGTCATCACCGCGCGGTGGATTCGCGGAGGCAAATACAGGGCTGCCGCATTGTCGCAGAGCTGGGCGACGGTCATGTTGCTGGTGGGATTCGGTGCCGATCGCTCCTTGATTCCTTCGCCAGGGCCAGGGCCTCCTGTTTCGGATAAGTGAGAGTCGCTCCGGGACGACACCAAGAAGTCGCGGTCGCTAACAATTGTCGTTGGCACAACGACGATCCCATTTTTCGTTTCGTTGGCATACTTCGTTGTTGCCATCACGTCATTGCCATCGACGACCTTGATGCCCCCTCGGCAATCCATGAGAAAGCACCAAATCCGAGGTGTCCTCGACATGAGCCGTTGAATGTACCGTCCGCTGGATGCGTATAATTCGTTCCCTCGAAGGTCGACGCGTTCAATCGTCGGATGCTCTTCACAAAGGTCGCAAATCGCCTTCACTCCTTCCACCGTCAAACGTTGATTGCGGAACGCGATGCTTCGCAGTCGGCGCAACGTCAGCAGCACATCGCACACCGCCTGGACGTTGTGGGTGCCGAGGAAGTTGTTGGACGCATCGTACGTTTCCAGCAACGCGGCGTCATCGGCCAGATCCATGCGGCTGAATTCGGCCACCAAATGGCTATTCGCCTCCGTGCCGCGCACGACGCAACAGTGCAGGTACATATTGGCAATGCCGCGCATCTCGATTCGAAATGAAGAAGAGTAAACTAAACAAGGGCACTGACGGGGCTGTTCTGCGGCTTCTCGCGGCACAAGCACACACACGCGGAACGCACAAACAATCGGTTCCGAAATCGCATAAAAACATTATCGAGAACGGAGGGGTGCACCCATCCCGCTTTCCACCATAGCTATTTTATATAAAGTGGTCTATGGCGCTACTGCCGTCGAATTCGTTTTGCAGTCGACGGGTCCTTCAAAAATTTCCCTGACCTTGCGAAATGTTCGGCCCTCCGGCCGGCTTCTGCGGTTCTATTCTATGGACAAGCCCCTTTCGATATCGCGGTGGTGAGAAGCATTCGCTGGTGCACCGCGATGCAAGTATCGACGATGTTCAAGTTCACGAGCACTTTGCCAGAGTCAACTTCCGTAGCCGTTGGTCGGCGCGACACCGCGGCACGTTGAATCACGTTCGTCGTCGTGGCTGCCTTGGAGTCTTCAAAGGCAGATGCCAACGACTTGCAGGTGGTTGCCGCGTCTCCAGAGATACAGGAGGACGGCCCTAACAACACGGGCACGAAGCCGAGTTTTTCATACACGGCTGCCGAAGCTGGCTGCACATCGACGCCGCGCCCATCTTCCGCTTTGTGCAAGGCCATGTTGACGACCGCCCGCGTGCGGCCCCGCAACGCCCATCGGCTCAAGTCAAGCAGGAGTAAAAGCGTTGCGAGTTGCCGTCCACGTGCCTCTGGCGCCGTGGACAGTAGCACGATGTGCACGAAGTCGTCCGTTTGACCGACCTCTCGCAGCTGGTCTTGCACACTGCGAATCCGACGTGCGGCCGCTGCTTCCTCGTCGGCAGCCACGCCGGTGCTGTTGTTTCGTCCCACCACTTCTGACAACTGAGATGCACTCGACGCCTCCCGTTTGAGGACTCCGATGGTCGCCTTCAGGTTGCTGTATGGGTCCATACCGTTGCTCAGCACGAAGCTGTCGACGCGTCGGCGGTCGTTCCCTTCTTCCATTTCGAGCGATCCGGAGACGTTGTTGTTGCTCATCGGAGACGGCGAGGAAGCAGGGCAGCACGTTCTCTCAGTTGCGACCACCATGGCACCCTGCAAGTAGGGATGGTGAACCAATTGTTGCTCCCGGAGACACTGCAGCGGGTACGACGTGGAAAAGGTGCCGTCCTGGATGCTGCTCCGGCAACATCGCATCGCCGCGTCGACGAGGCCATCGTCCAGAGAATGCTCCGGAAACGTCAATAGTGATGACGACGACGTCGAACTCGCTGTCCCAGGAATGGTCGCCATCTCGATCAAGACCGGCGAAGCTACGACCGGTTTTCGCAGCACTTGTTGCTGATGATGGGCAGCCGCTTGGGATAAAATGCGACGTCGACAGAAGTCCACGATCGCCCGCAGCGCGATGCCCTTGCTCGCATTGGCGAGGGGCCGATCGGGGGTGGCGACGATGCGCCGCGGGGTAACAACGGGTGCGGCTTCTCGGAGACGCTTCCGCGACGATGACGCATTGTGCCCAGGCGAGGAGGGCAACGATGCCGCGGCCGATGAAGAGTCCGTTTTTGGCAATACCGCGACTTTGGACGGCGTCGCGGATGATCTGGTAGCCGACGATGATGGTGACGGCGAAGATCGTGGAGTGGACCCTGACCGGCTGGACGCACGCCCGCTCTGTGGTGCGTCGTGCAGCGGCATCGTCTGAGGCGTCGTAGCCGCGGAGTAATTGCGGGATGAAACGTTGGGCGATGCGGTGCCCGCGGCGTCAAAGATGGCTGGAAACCGGGACGGGTCGCAGTATGGACACACGAAAGTGCTCTGCACGATGCGCCACATCGTTGGCTGCGTGTCCACGTCGCAGCAGGCGGGATGCAAGTAACGACCGCAGCGAGTGCATTCAATGAGCAGTTCGTGGAGAGACCGCAAGGTGGTGACGTCACAGACACAGTGCAGCGCGCCAGGGATCCCACCACCACCAACCGTCGTCTTAGCCACCACCGACGACGAAGGGCCGGCACGCCCACGTTGAGACGCTGGGTCGTTGAACTCCGCTGTTGCTGTCGGCGCCAAAGCCTGCCTACTGCTTCTGGTCAACATGGGATCCAACGTTTGGAAATCGTGACGGCGATTGTGATCAGCACTAGTTGCCTAAGGTGTCAAAAAAAAACTGCTGGAAGAGGGGACAGCGCGAGTGGAAGAGAAAAGCCGCAGACAAAACCCCCTCTGTTCAACGAGCCCCACGTCTAAAATTGCTTGTCACGGAAATTCCCCCTCCCCGATCGCGTGGAGGGACGGCAAACGAAGAAACGATTCCTGTCCCCATTAGTGTACAAAGAGCGTGGTGACGAGACTATCAGTGGCCTCGCCTGCGTCCAACTTGCAGACAAAGTATTGCCACGCGACGTCACATAGCTTCAAATGCTCATCGCGGGACCGCTGAATGTGCTGCCGCGTCGCGATCAATTCAGACGACACGTGCTGCGGCGCGGGGGAGTCTACCGCGTGCGGCGGCGTGGCAGGCGATGTCCAGAGGGCCTCGGCCCTCCTCGGTGACGTGACACGGGGGTTGTCTTCTTCTTCTTGATCGTGATGGCTAACTCGTCGCAAAGCGGCCACGCGTGCATCGATCCTTTTCACATCGTCGTACCACAGCGTCGCCAACTTACGCTCATTCGGCGTCAGATAGGTCCAAAGATCGCCATCAAAGAGATCGGCCGCCACCGGGTGCGCGCCGAATGGGTTTGCCGATCCCCGAACCGACGGCGCATAACTGGACAATCCATCACCCGCCGGGGAAGCTTCTGCACGACTCCTTCCGGTTAGCGACGCGAACTTCGACCGTGCATCACGCATTTCTTGGACGTGTGATGACGAGCCGAAATGCAACAATCCCGAATTCAGCGCGTCTAAGGATACACAGCGAAGCGCGGAGGCAGCAATGCTCGTCCCATCGTACGAGGACCCCCCCTCCACAGCGTGGGCCTGCTGCAGCAAGACCTGCCTCGCCACCTCGCGGGGGTCTCCACCGTCCGCCGCCCCGCCTTTCGCCAGGTACGTCGAGAGGGAACTCAACGGTGACGTCAGCGCGATGTTTTCGCGCCGTTGCACTTCCTGAAGCCGGTACGCGGTCGTGCCCATCACGAGCGACGCGGACTGTCCTGTCCAGTCATCATCGCTGATCCGACCACCGTCGGCATCGTCGAGCGGCCCGCCGTGCCTCCTCTTGCCTCCTCCTTCGGCTGCCCCTTGAAGGGACAATTCGATGGGCAGCACCGTGACCGCGCTCGACACCGCTTCCCGCTGCAGCTTGCTGAGCGTGCCGAGCCGTTCCGTGACCGCGGGGTGCAGCTCGTTCGCATTTGGCGACGACGATGTCGCCCAGGAAGAGCCTTGAGGGTCGAGGATGACCCCGCGGCGTGCGTCGATAGACAGCGGCTTGGTCTCAGCGATGGCCTCAGCCTCCAAAAACAGTTTGAACTCGGCGTCCAAGTCCAGCGCCTTGGCAGCCCGTTCCCTCGTTGGACGATCCACGCGAACGGCGGCGAGGCGCTGTCGGTCGGATACCACTGCAGGAGGTTGCGGCGGTGGGTCCAAGGGTGAGAGCACCGCGTTCGAAATAGGAACGTCCCACGTGGGGTGAGACGGCGCGGTGAACCCAGCGACCGGGGTCAACTGACCTAGCGCAGCCGCCGTGCTCTCCCACCGTCCCACCGTGGGAGCCATCACCGCCGCCGCCGCCCCGCTGCTTCCAAGCGCTGGCGGAGGGGGAATGCCCGGCGGTGACGCACGAACACCAATCGACGCCATCGCCGACTCTACGTCGGCCGAAAATCGTTCCAATGGGATGCTGGTGGCACCCGTTTGATATCGCGGGTTTGGAGGGGGGTTCTTGCCCACCACCACTGGCCCTCGTCCGCGGGGGGAAGAGGCCGAGGAGGCCGTCTCATCACGGAAGGGTGTCGCGTTGCGCTCACCGGCAGCGTGGGCTTCGTCGAATTTGGAGCCAACATTGGAGCGCTGCTCCGCGGGCGCAACGTGCGGCGGCTGTCCTCCTGATCCGTG
>ERZ1292630.3786-Hain-H41-02um-R3-3786-length-13078-cov-7_pt1 | contig 13078 bp, 13 predicted proteins | sample MGYA00564408_ERZ1292630 | MGnify/ENA primary metagenome ERZ1292630 (study PRJEB36523, sample SAMEA6512641) | groundwater metagenome | collected 2019-01-08 | study: AquaDiva: Metagenomics assemblies of 32 groundwater samples | reverse complement strand
TGGAAAGAGTGCAAAAAGGCGGAGCTATTTTTGATGTTAAAAAATTAAATTGGCTTAATTCGGAATATATCAAGAAAGCTCCGGTTTCAGAGTTAAAAAAATCTTTAGCGGATATTTTTGGACACGATTTTATTTCCGCCAAAGGCGGATCCGTCTCCGACGGAAAGAATAATGATTTTATGGATAAGCTGATTGATCTATCAAGAGATAGAATGGAAAAACTGACTGATTTTAAGGAAATAAACGAATTTTTCTTTAACTTGCCGAATTACGAAAAACAGCTTTTGGTCTGGAAAAAATCTTCGCTTGAACAAGCCGTCCAAAATTTAAAATCAGTTTTAGAAAAAATTTTAGAAATAAACGAAAGTGATTTTAATAAGGCGAAACTGGAATCTGTTCTGATGCCCCTTGCCAATGAGATCGGCAGGGGAGAGGCGCTTTGGCCGCTTCGGGTTTCTTTATCAGGAAAAGATAAGTCTCCCGGCCCGTTTGATATTATGGGTGTTCTTGGCAAGAAAGAAACAATTAGGCGCATTAATATTGCGCTTGAGAAATTACAAAAGTAAAAGTATTAATTATGAATTATAAGAGTAAAAATATTTTTTATTTTAAATGCATTTTATCCATATTCATTATTCTTAATTCATTATTCTTAATTCACCGTTCTTTTGCCATTGAGACCCCGGCCGAATTAAAGAAGGGCATTGAGGACAAATCTAAAGAACTTTCTGATATAAACACAAAAATAAATCAGGCCGAGCAGGACTTAAAAGATACCGAAAACAAAAGCAAGTCTCTCCAAAATGAGCTTAAAAAAGCTGATTATACGATAAATCAGGTTAATTTAAGCGTAAAATCCAGCGAATTAAATATTCAAAAGTTAAACCTGGAAATTGAAGCTTTAAAATATGACATAGGCGACACAGAATCTCGGATTGATATTAAGAAATTAGGGATTGCCGAACTTTTAAGGGAGCTTCAAAAGAAAGATATGGAAACCGTTTTAATTATTATTTTAAAAAATAAAAGCATTGCAGAAAGTCTTAATGAAGCTCAAAATATTTTAAATATAAATTCAGGATTATCAAGCGAGGTTTCAGCTTTGCAAGGTTTTACCAAACAACTTTCTAGTAATCTCACGGATAGCTCTGCTAAAAAATCTAAAGTTGAGCTGGAAAATAAAAATCTTAAAAATCGCAAATTAATTTTACAGGATTCTAAAACACAAAAAAATAATTTATTAGCCCAAACGAAAAATCAGGAAAAAAATTATCAAAACTTGATTAATGAACTGGAAAAACAGCAAGAAGTTTTAGATAATGAAATTGCTAAGATTGAAGATCAATTAAGAACTTCATTTGATCCCGCCTTGCTGCCGATTAAGCGTTCCGGAGTTTTCGCTTGGCCTATCCTGCTAAAAAAGGATGGCGGATTAGCATATATCACCCAAAATTTTGGAGAAAAATCATATCTTTATAAAGGCAAGCCGCACAATGGCCTGGATATCGGCGGTCCTATCGGAACTCCAATTACGGCTGCGGACGATGGAATTGTAGTAGCAGTTGATAATAATGACCAAAGTACCTGGAAAAAATATCAGTATGGAAAATACGTTTTAATTGAGCATAAAAATAATATTTCTACGCTCTATGCTCATCTTTCACGGCAAAATGTTAAAGAAGGCGATTCAGTAAAACGCGGAGATATTATAGGCTATCTTGGAAACACCGGCTATGCCACTGGACCGCATTTGCATTTTGGCGCTTATTGGACGCCGAGCATCCTTATGAAAGTACTAGCGCCCGCGAAAGGCTTAGTTCCTGTAGGAGTAGTTTTTGATCCCAAGGACTATCTTTAATTTGGAGCCAAGATTTATAAGGGTTATACTTAAATTATAATGGATATATTTTTTAAATTGTTTAATATGTTTAACGCGGCCGTAAAAGTCGTTTTTAACTATATTCCGCAGAACAAAGAGGACGTTTTAGGGCTTTTAAAACGAAGTTTGGATCTGTTGGGCGGAGCGAATATCTGGCTGGGAAATGCATTGGGGATTGATATTCAAAAAATAATAAATGTTTTTACGGAATTTATTATAAAATATTTTTCATTGGCATACGATTTTTTAGTGGAGCTGATAAAGAAGATGTCAGGAGGGGCTTAAATGGCTTATCAGGCGCCCGCTTGGTTTTGAATAGGATAATGTGTCGCAAAAGGTATATTGTGCGACAGGTAGTATAGGAAAAGAAGGCCTATTCCCTTGCTGACCGTCTCGCTTTTTGGTTTATAATAGTAATATGGTTTTCAGCAAATATAAAAATATATATTTCATCGGTATTGGAGGAATAGGAGTAAGCGCTTTGGCGCGTTATTTTTTATCTAAAGGATATAAAGTGTTTGGTTCGGATTTATCTGACTCCCCCATAATTAGAGATTTGGTTAAAGAAGGATCGATAATTCATATCGGACAGAGCGTCAGTAATGTTAAAAAATTGAAAAACGCCTTGGTTGTTTATAGCCAAGCCGTGAAATCGGATAATCCGGAAATGAAACAAATTCTTAAAATGGGCCTAGAATGCAGATCATATCCGCAAGCCGTCGGCGAACTTACCAAGCAATTTAAAACGATTGCCATTGCCGGCGCCCACGGCAAAAGTACCACAACAGCGATGCTGGCTTTAATTCTAATTGAAGCCGATTTTGATCCGACCGTGATAGTCGGGACGAAATTAAAAGAATTCGGAAATAGAAACTTCAGACCGGGCAAAGACGAATATCTGGTTTTGGAAGCCGACGAATATGGCGGCGCGTTTTGGAATTATTTTCCGTTTATTTCCGGCATCACTAACATTGATCGCGAGCACCTGGATTTTTATAAAAATTTCGGAGGTGTTAAAAGATCCTTTCAAAAATTTTTGGCGAATCATAAAGCCGGTTCAAAAATAATATTCAACGATTTTGATAAAAACCTTAGTGGAGTTATTTCTAAAGCAAAGTCTTTAAAGAGAATTCCAATATCAAATATATCGGCAATAACTAAAAATAAAATTAAGCGGGCGCTTAAAATTCCCGGAAAACATAATCAATTAAATGCTTTTGTCGCCTACTCCGTTGCCAAAGGGCTGGGCATTTCCGATAAAATAATTTTAAAATCAATCAGCAAATTCAAAGGAGTTTGGAGAAGGATGGAATATAAAGGAAAGTTAAAAGTTTTAAGTTTTAAGTTAAAAAATAAAGTAATTCTTTTTGATGATTATGCTCATCATCCCAATGAAATCAAGGCTACGCTTCAGGGACTTAAAGAAAAATATCCAAAAAATAAGCTGATATGTGTTTTTCAGCCACACCAGGCCAAACGGCTTAAGGCGCTTTTTAAAGATTTCACGCGCGCTTTTTCCACGGCCGACAAGACCATTATATTCCCTATTTATAAGGTTGCCGGCAGAGAAAATCCGGTAGAAACCAAATACAGCGCCAAAAGTCTGGCGCATCACATCAAAGGCTCAATATACCTGGAAAACCCTAAAAAGGGCTTAAATAAGGCTATTTTTGAGGTAATTAGGGGTTATAAACCCCCTCACCCAACAGTTGGGTGCGGGGGTAAATCCCCTGTTACCATAGTAATGATGGGCGCCGGCGATATAATCGATTATTCTCAAGCGATATTGCTTTCTGGGCTTGACAAAATATAGGCAGGCGTGTTATAGTAACCTCAAGTTTGATAGGTCTTTAACAATTTAGAAGAAAAGAAAATCAAGGAGGTTTGATACTATGAAAATCGTAATGTTGCACGCCTGCAAAAACATTGAATCCCTGTTAATTACGGAGATCAATGAAAGGCTGGCTGAATGGCAATCCCAACACTTTCATGTTGAGATTGTTTCGGTCAATCAGATGATAACTTTAATTCCTCGGGTTGGCTGTCCGGACATGCTTTTAACGCTTGTAATCGTGTACAAATAGTCCCGATATCAAAGGAGACACAATGAATCAAGATGTGAACGGTTGGTTGTTCGTTCCCGGGGCGTTGTTAATGATACTTGCTTGCAGCACAGAAGATTGCAGGTTCATCATCGGTCTCGGAATCGCAGGCGGCATCCTGTTGTTCTTTTCTTTCAGAGAGAATCGCAATCCATATCGGCTCCGCCGAATGGCGCGCGAATTCTTGGGCTACCCCCGCGGGTAGCCTTTTGTTTTTATAATTTGTAAAAATCTGCGTTATTTATGCTATAGCATAAATAACGCAGATTTAAGTATAATCCGTACTAGTATTTTTCTAATCTGTCATTCCGCACTTGATGCGGAATCCAGGAAAAAGAACCGGTTTCCCGCTTTCGCGGGAATGACAAAGAGGGATGGATTACTTTGCCCTGTTCACAATGACTAATAAAAACACAAAATCCCCTTTCGGGGATTTTTATGTAGCAGCTAATAAGCCGGGTTCTGTTCTCCGACCGAAGTCGGAGTGATGATAATTTATCTGGGCCACTAATTGCTTAATGGCTCTTGCGGCACACCCAGCCCCAGTTTTTAAAAAAAACTGGGGCTGGGTACGGCCTTGCACTCGGGTAAGGATTTAGCCGTTTCATTCCAACTTTTCAATCTCTATGGTTGGACTAAGCCGATTAGCTTGAGATTAGGCTTTCTTGACCTTTTCAAATCAAGACGTTTCTGCTCGCACCTCTGTATCGCTACTGACGGGAGTTACCCGCTACCCTACTGCTCTAACTTGTGTTAAAGCGAGTGTCCGGACTTTCCTCCCCGACTTTTACATCAGGGCTATCATCTAAGCTGCTGAAAATACTATAGCATAAATATGATAAGTATGCAATTCTTGCTAGCCGACTGAATTAAGGAAGTTTAATTTTGATAGGCCTTCAAAAGAACATTCCAACATTCTCAAGAATGTTGGAATGTTAATTGATATTTTACTTGACGTTTTATTTTGGCGTTTTTTATCTATGGAACCCCAAATCTGCTGGATTGTAGTCGCCTTCAATGAATTTGATTGTGCCACCCTCTTCTTCAAATTTTTTCCGCAACTTTGATGTTTCTTCGGAAAGCTTTATTGTTTCTTTACCCATTGTTTTTTTATTTATAAATCCTTTAGACCAATATTTTATAACTAATTGACTGTCCCCGAATATTTCTTCATTTTTTTCTTTAATAGAGATTTGTAGGGCATATTTAAAGCCTAATAATTCGCCATAATTATTTGTAGCTTTAGGCGCCGGATGTTTTCCAAATTTATTAAGTTTTATTTTAGGCCTGATTTTATCTAAAAGATTATTTCCTTTTTCGTCGGTAACGCTTACTTCTACTTTTTGGTTGCGTCCGGTGCCGGAATCAAAATAGATTCCCTTCTCAAGTTTTTTTGCGACTTTCGGTGGTCCGATCTCGTATTTGGCGCCGTTTTTAAGCCAATTTTCAGCTTCTTCCCTAGATGTGAAGCTTCTGTATCTGGCGTCTTTTCCGGAAACGATCTTTTCGCATTCTTTCCAGTCTTCTAATATTCCGGATTTACCCCCGCACCCACTCGTTGGGTGAGGGGGTTTATTTTTCTCCGTCAGAAGATAGGCGTAATATTTTTTAGTGTTTTTTGGCATTTAAATTTAATTTATTGTTTTCCACGGCAATGGAAAATCTTGAATTGTAAACCCAGCAGCATTTTTATGCCCTCCGCCGCCATATTTTTTCGCCAGTTTGGAGACGTCGGTTCTGCCGTCGCCGCGGAGCGATATGAAAATTTTGTTGATTCCTTTTTTCCAAATTATCCCCACAGAACATTCTTTATTTAGAAGTTTATTACCAATTTGTGAGGAAAAAAATGGTGAGTTTGCGGCCATGGCTTTATATCCCCCAAACAAAACTTTCTCGGCATTTTTATTAAGCAGCGAATTTATTAAATTCTCTTGATATTTCAGTAGTGCTTTGCCGATTTTTACGCATTGTTTGAATTTTTCCGGATTTTCAATAATCCGCGCCAATTTATTCCATTCGTTGAAATCAAACCGGTAAAGAGTCTGATAAAGAAATATTTCGTCGGAATAAGGCATAGTTTTCTTCCAAAGATCCATATCCTCAATATATTTTAATATCTTAGGGGTCGGTTTTTTGGGGAAGAAATATTTCCAAGCCAAAACCGAACCGGAATTGTTTTCAGAGTAAGAATAATTATTTGTCATCATAATTGCTTTTTTAGCCGAAAAATGATGGTCTATTGAAGTAACGCTTAGGTTATTTTTAATCAGGTTTTTTATAATTTTTTCCGGATAAGTGAAATCAATCATATAAACAATTTTGTTTTTAATGCCGTTCGGAACAGGACTCTGATGCATAACGCCGATATATTTGGCTTTATTTTTGAATTTTTTCCAAGCCGTCCATGCTCCGCCAAATCCGTCGGAACAATCCGCGCCGTCAAACAAAATTATTATTTTTTCTTTTATTTTTTCCATTTTTATTTTAAGGCTTCTATGCCTGATAATTTTTTACCGGCTAAAAAATCCAACATAGCCCCTCCGCCGGTTGATAAAAGATCAATATTTTTATTCATTTTCCTATTTAAAATAAAATTAGCAGTTTCTCCCCCGCCGATCACCTTGAAAGCTTTTGATCTTATTATGGCATTAGTGATCTCGGCCGTTCCTTTAGAATATTTTTTATTTTCAAACATTCCTACCGGTCCGTTCCAAATTATGGTATTCGCTTCCGAAATTATTTTTTTATATAAAGCAATCGTTTCCGGTCCAATATCAAAATATTTTCCGTTTTCTTCTAAAAAATCTTTTGGCATCAGACATTTTTTATTCTTAACGATATTTTTAATTTTTGGATTCTTTATTTCGTTTAAAATAGAACTTCCCAAAAGAAAAAACTTTGTTTGCGAATTCAGATTTTTAACAATGCTTATTTTGGCGCCTATTTTGGTTCCTCCTAAAACAACGACCAAGGGTTTTTTAGGATTTTTTGTGGCCCTCGTGAGTCTGGCCATCTCTTTTTCCATAAGTAATCCGGCATAGCTTTTGATGTACTTAGTGATTGCAAAAATTGACGCATTTTTTCTGTGAGACACAGCAAAAGCGTCATTTACATATAGGTCTCCAAGACCGGCTAGTTTTTTTGCTAGATCGTTGCTGTTTTTTTCTTCACCCGGCAAAAAACGAAGATTTTCTAAGCAGAAAATTTTATGTTCTTCGTCGCAATCAATTTGGTCTTTATTTTTTTTGAAATCAAAGTTTGGTAAAAATTTAATATCAGATCCTATTTTTTTAGAGATTATTTTAGCTATTGGCCGCAGGCTTAACTCCGGATCTATGCTGTTCGGTCTGCCTCGGTGGCTCAATATAACAACTTTTGAGCTATTCTTTAAAAGATATTTGATGGTCGGTAAAACCGAATTAATTCTGAAATGATCTTTTAAGGACTTGATATTCAGGTCGACGCGTAAAAGGCAAGTTTTTCCGCTAAGTTCTTTTTTGTTTAGGCCACTTAGATATTTCATATATTATTTGCTTATTATTTGCTGGTTTATAGATTGCTTCGTCGCAGACTCCTCGCAATGACGGACTGGATTCCGCATCAAGTGCGGAATGACAGATTTTTATTTAATTAAAAACATAAATCGGCTCATCATAAAGAGCACCAGGCCTAAAATACAGGAGATGACCGAAATGATCCAAAAACGCATAGTAACTTTTGTTTCGTGCCAGCCCAGCGCTTCGAAGTGATGATGTATCGGGGTTGATAAAAATATTTTTCTTTTGAATATTTTTTTGCTTATCATTTGGATTATTACCGAAACAGATTCTCCCACTAAAATAAATCCGAATAAGGGCAAAAAGAGCGTTGTGTTGGTAAGCATTGCGATTACGCCCATTGTAATTCCCAGAGCCATAGATCCGGTGTCGCCCATAAAAAATCTTGCCGGATAAATATTGAACCATAAAAAAGCCAAAAGCGCGCCGATGACAGTGGCGCCAAAAGCGGCCAGATCATACCTTCCTAAAATAAAAGCCACGGCCGTTAAAGAGACGAAGGCAAAAAGCATAACTCCGCCGGCCAATCCATCTAATCCATCGGTTTCGTTGGTGGAAAAAGCGCTGGCTACGATTACAAATATAAAAATAGGAATATACCACCAGCCGATCGTTAAATTGCCCCAAAACGGGATATATAAAACATCCCAATTCAAGCGATAATAAAACCAAAAACCTCCAATGGCGGCTAAAACGGTATACATAATAAGCTTTTGAGAAATTCTCAACCCTCCTCCATTCGGTCCTATTCTTAGAGCGCCTAATATATCGTCTGATAAACCTAGTAACGCCGCGATAAGCATGGCGGCTATTGGCAGATAAGTCTGGGCTCTGTCTACGAAATTAAGATAGTTAAAAAATCCGCCAAAAAGATCGCTTAATACCCAAAGTAAAAGCGCCAATCCTAAAACAGTCACCCAGATTATCACTCCGCCCATTGTCGGGGTATTTTCTTTATGTTTGTGAAGGCTGTAAAAAACCGGAGCTAATTCCTGGCTTCTAATTTGTTTATGCAAATGAAAGCGATCCAGTATTTTAATAAAAACAGGAGTCAGTATTAACGCTACTGTAAAAGCGGTTCCCGCCAAAATCAGTAATCTTATTGTCTGTTCCAGCATAATAATTAAATTTTATTATTATCTTCGGGAATTAAAACTTCATGAAGATTTTTTACCATTTGTTTGTATTTTTCATAATCCGGCAAATCCTCTACTTTTAATATTCCCAATCTTTTGATCAGATCAAAACTAGCGATGTAAATGTAGGCATTGGCCCTTTTTGGATCAATTGTTCTTTCAACTAGGCCTCTTAAAAGAAGATTTCTCATTGTGAAGCTGGAATTAACCCCGCGGATATATTCAATATCGGCGCGGCTTATCGGACCGGCATAGGCAATTATGGAAAGTGTTTCTAATGCTGCAGGAGTAAGATCTTCGGTGAATTCCTGTTTTATAATATCTTCCAAAAGACCGGTGAGTTCGGGTTTAGTTGCAAGCTGTATTTTCCCGGCATTTTTTATAAGAGCGATTCCTCTTTCTTGCCTGCTTAGTTCGGTTTCCAGGTCTTTTAAAGCGGTTTCCAGTTCATTAGTTGATATTTTTCCGCCAGAGGCGGATCCGCCTTGGGTGGACAAAATTTTACCAAGTTTTTCAACGGAAATCGGTTCTCCGTAGGCAAATAAAACCGCTTCAATTTTTGATAATAAACCCCCGCACCTAATAGTATTGGGGTTTTGTAAGTTTTCATTCTTTGAATTGTTTAGGTGAGGGGGTAAATTATCCATTATATGCTTTGTTCCCCGCTTAATAGCGGTTCGGACTCTTTTGGTTTTTGCTTTATGATTATATCAGAAAATTGGTCTTCCTGAGTAGAGGTGATGAGCCGGTCGCGTATCAAGTGCAGTATCGCCAGAAAAAAGACAATAATTTCCAGTTTTGACTTTGATTCAACCACATTTTTAAAGCTGTTTTCGGCCTTTTGTTTGAATCTATTAAGCAGTTCTTCCATTTTTTCTTTAATAGAAATTACAGTTTTTTTGATGGTCTTTTTTTCCGGAATAAGAGCTTTGAGCTCGGCGATTATTTTTTCAATCGGGCCAATTAAGTCTTTAACTTCCAGATTTTTTGGCGGATAAAAGATAGGCGGCAGATCCGAAAATAATTCTTTGCCGAAACAATATTTTTTGTTATCCCACAACGCTTTAACTTTTAGAGATGCCTCTTTGAATTCTTTGTATATTTTTAGCCTAAATTCCAGATCTTGAATATCTTTTTCTTCTTCTTGAGTGAGCTCTAAAGATGGCAAAAGAGCTTTTGATTTTATCAGTAAAAGTTTTGAAGCGACGATTATGAAATCAGCAATTACGCTTGGATGTGTTGTTTCTTCATTGATGCTTTGCAAATATTTCAAAAAATCATTGGTAATTTCTGCTAAATTCACCACTGTTATTTCCATTTTTCTTTCTTCAATCAGCTCAAGCAGTTTATCCAGCGGACCCGTGAATTGGTCTGATTTTATTTCGTAGTGCTTCATTTTTTTATTCGCTTAGTAACGCGTCTTTAGTATAGATATTTGTTGGCGCCCAAAGCATCCATCCTGCCTCGGTGGTTGATGCCGCATCGTAAGTTGCTTGAATTTGCGCCCTGATTTTAACAGCGTCATAGTCTGCTCCCAAATCAAAGTCCTGAAGCCATGGCCTAAATTTAGATTCAACCATTTTTATAGTTGTCGTTGATTTGTTAAAGGCATCCAGTCGTTGTTCGGCTTTTAACATAGATGTATAAACTACGTCATAAGGAAAATCTGCCGGATTGGCGTGGCCGTTAAAACCCTTATTGTAATGCGATGGGTAAACCATTGGCGCAATGTAATCAAAATAAGGCATGGCATCGTCAATGTTTTGGCCAATACCCAGATCGTCTTGAAGTAGTGTTGTATAGCCAAATAAATCTGCAGACATTTTTGCGTTGGGGAGACTCTCTCTTAAATATTTAAAAAAACTATGCATTACCTGCCTTTTTGTCTGTAATTTTGAATTATAAAAAGGATATCTTATGTCTGCCATATTTCCGTCCGAGGCGAATCTTATATAATCAAAATTTATCTCATCAAATCCCCTGCTTAATGCATCTTTGGCAATCGTAATATTGTAGTCCCAAACTTCTTTTGAGGATGTGTCCACCCAAGAGATTCCTTTATAGTCTTTCCAAACAGTATTTTTAGATATGCTTTGAAGCGCTAAATCTGGTCTGGCTTTTACTAAAGCCGGATCTTGAAAAACCGCCATTCTGGCTATTACATAAATTCCTTCATCATGGAATTTTTTAATTAAGGCGTTTGGTTTTAAAATCTTAATTTCCACGGCTCCGTATTTATTGACTAATTCAATATCATTTTTATAGCTTAAATTCCCGGTGTAATCCTTGATATCAACTACAATTGCATTTATTTCTGTGGTTTTAATGAGGTTGATAAAATAATCAATTTTTTTAGCGCTGCTAGCCGACCACGCGGTTGAATAAATAGCTTTAATTACTTTGGGCGGGTTTTCTAATTTTTTTTGCGGTTCAATGTCGGCTTTAGGGTCTATTGGTTTTTCAATTTTGGGTATTTTTTTCTCAGCCACCACATCTTCTTGGCTGGCTGTTTTTGGAATATCGGAAAGGCTTAAATTGTTGTTTGAAGTGAAAAATAAAAACAGGCCCATGCCGCTGAATATTAAAATAAATAAATAAATAACTTTTTGCATTTTTATATTGTAATTATATCTAATTTTCCGGGCATTTAACAGAGTTATATAAAATAAAAATGGTTAATCAGTTGAACTCGCTATTAATATTCTTGACATTATCTTGCGGATTCGCTACATTATTCAAGTACTTTGGTTTATGGTATTTGTGGGCTTGTAGCTCAACGCAAAGAGCGCTATGTCTGTTCTGCAAGATATCTGCAGATAGAGATTTCGGTTAAAATCCGAACGAGCTCACCGATATTATAAACAATGCCGGCGCTAATCACGCCGGTTTTTTTATTCACATAATTTTAACTTTTAGACTAGTCGCTAGCTTCTAATGGCTATATACTATTCATATGTTAGCCATATACCGAAAATATCGTCCTAAAAAACTTTCCGAATTATTAGGGCAGGAACACATTATTGAAGTTTTAAGAAATTCCGCCAGACAGGATAGATTTGCGCACGCTTATTTATTTTATGGCTCAAGAGGCTCGGGAAAAACCACAACTGCCCGTCTTTTGGCCAAGTTGGTAAATTGCGAAAAAAGGATCAAGGACGAAAAATTCAGGGAAAAAGGAGAACCATGCAATGAATGCGGGGCGTGCATTGAAATAGATACTAATCAAGCAATGGACGTAGTAGAAATTGACGCCGCTTCCAATAGAGGCATAGACGAGATCAGGGATCTTAAAGAAGGCATCAAGCTGTCCCCTATTTATTTGTCTAAAAAAGTTTTCATTATAGACGAAGTCCATATGCTCACTCGCGACGCCTTTAACGCGCTTTTAAAAACTCTGGAAGAACCCCCGACTCACGCCATATTTATTTTGGCGACCACCGAATATGAAAAGATTCCGGCTACGATTTCATCCCGAACGCAAAAGTTTAATTTTAAGAAGCTAGCTATAAGCGATATTTTAAAAAAATTAAATAGCATAATAAAGACCGAAAAAATAAAAATATCCGATGAAGCTTTGGAGCTCATAGCTTCTCTTGGCGAAGGCAGTTTCAGAGATGCCGAATCCCTTTTAGATCAGATCGCTTCAATGGATTCCAGTATTGAACTGAAAGATGTTGAAAGGATAGTTGGAAAGATCGGTTATAAAAAAACAGCCGAACTTGCCGCTTTAATATTGGCCGGAGATCTGGAAAAATCTCTAACTTATTTGTCCCAAATAAATGAAGAGGGATATAATTTGGTCCAATTAACAAAGGATTTAATCCACTATTTAAGGCGCGCCCTGGCTTTAAATTTAAGCCCCAAAGTTGAAGAATTTTATAAAAAAGAATTGACCACTGATAATTTAGCCACACTTAAAAAACATTCAGCCTTAATAAACCCAGAAAAACATATCAATCTCATAAAATCTTTTATCCGCGCTTATTCGGAAATGCGGTATTCTCCGTTTCCTATCGCGCCTTTGGAAGTGGCGATTATTGAGAACTTGAAATCCTGAGCTTGTCGAAGGATAGAAAATCTTAGATAGAAATTAGTTTTGTTTTTGGGCCAAAATTTGTATTTTGGGTTTATTTATTGTAGAATAACTACTCTAAATAATAAGAAATTGTCATTGTGAGGAGTCTGCGACGCGGTAATCTCAAATAACGAATAGATTGCTTCGGCGGCACTCGCAATGACGGATAATTCAATGAAAAAAATTAGAAACATAGCCATCATAGCTCACGTTGACCACGGCAAGTCCACTTTGGTTGACGCTATGATGAGGCAGTCCGATACCGATCTGGGAAGATTGGGCGATCAGGAAATGATCATGGATTTTAACGATCTTGAAAGAGAGCGCGG
>ERZ1292630.3785-Hain-H41-02um-R3-3785-length-13079-cov-7_pt1 | contig 13079 bp, 8 predicted proteins | sample MGYA00564408_ERZ1292630 | MGnify/ENA primary metagenome ERZ1292630 (study PRJEB36523, sample SAMEA6512641) | groundwater metagenome | collected 2019-01-08 | study: AquaDiva: Metagenomics assemblies of 32 groundwater samples | reverse complement strand
CCCCCCCCCCCCCCCCTTGCGCGACGTCTTTTTTTCGGGTCCGGTGTGTTGCGCGCTAAGTCATCGGAACGATCGGGGGGCAATTGAGGCACGAAAATAATCGTGTGCAAATTGTTGTTTTCGGAAAGTAGAGCCGTGGTTCCGGAATGAATTGCTTTACACACAATGGCTGTCAGAAAACAGTAAACGGGACTGATTTTTTGCTCCGACCGATTGATTGCGTCTGTCGCAAATGAGCCGTTGATGTGCAATGCAGGTTGCACGTGCGTCGAACGGCTTACGGAGACTTTGCGCTGTTTTCTCGCCGACGGGAAGGGCGGCATCGTGTGTGGCCCACGCCGGCGTAAAATCACCGTGGCACCCGTTGGGGGTAGGACTGTGTTTTGTGGGTGGGAAAACAGCTGGAAACAAAAACACTACACGTCAAACTTTTTTGCAAAGCACACCGTCGCCCATCGCCCCACAAAGGAAGGGGTATTCACCTATCTTGTTGCTAGGTCGACCTAATCCGAGAACATTTTTGACTTTCGTGGCGGACAATACACAACGCTGGGCCATCAAAAAGGGGTACTTTACCGCATGGGATGCATCATCTGCTGCACCGTCGACGAGGAACGAGGCGCTCCGCCGGTGCCAGCGTACCCCGACTTTGCCGAAAAGACCCATCAGGATTGGGGCCGCGATGGCGGTGCGATTTGTCGTGACTTGCCCCGACTTTACACGGTGTTCGCCGCGCCGCCTCTGGCGAAAACTGCAGGCACCACGGATAATACCGCGTCCTTCCTTTCAACACTGCGTGGAGGACCATCCGCTTTCGCAGGCGATTCTTCCAACCGGCCCGCGGCGGGGGTTGCCGATTCGACGAGCGTGCGAGTGAAGCTCCTCGTGTTGTCCGTCGTCGGATTACTGAGAGCTCCGACTGTCGTGGCTACGTCGACCATGAGTTGCGCCAGTACTCTCACCGTCGCCGCGAACCTAGAATCGTCCCCGGTGCCACCAACGAACGCCGATTGGTACGAGCTGGCTCAGCGGCAGCTGCAGCAGAGTTTCTCCGAAGCCTGGGATGAGGCGGTGCGCGAAGGGCACGCGGTCAATCCCGGGAGTCCAGATCTGAGCGTACCTCTCGGCGTAGCCCTCCGTCGCTCAGGCATACTGAATGCCTCCAACGCCATGCCCATCACGCCGTGTCACGAGCAACAAAGGACGGATGTGGCCGCCTCGCTTTCTGAAATGGAACATCACCCCCGGGTGGCCGCCGCTCGAATTTTGAGCTGTTTTGCGCAGGGAACGGTGTTCTACGCGTCGCAACGAGTCGCCCATATGTTTTGGTTTCCGTGGGCCCGCCACTTGCGAGACAACGCTTGGACGGTGTACGTGTACTTGGAGGTGGACGAAACGGAGGTGGACGACGGCGGTGTTCGTGCCCGAGATGGCAGCAGCGGCCTTCTTTTGCACCATGCGCCCCCTCCCTCCAGCATTTTGGCACGTCGGACGGACGGGTCGCGAAAGCGCGGGCGGAACACAACTCCAATGCCGCGAGGAGGGCAGTCGCATCCGGAATTGTCCCCTGCCAGCGTCACTTCCGCCGATGCGTCTCCGTCAGGGCCTCCGCCCCCACTCCCGATTGCGGAGGGGCACCAAACGAGTCTGGCTCACAATGCCGCTCCGATCGACGGGCGACAGCCATCCGTGGAGTTGTCGTCGCATCGGACACCAACGGATCGCACGAGTCGGACAGCGGCCGCCGAAGGAGCGGCGACTACGCACGACGAGGGGCACTTCCGTCCCCCTTCGACTGGCAGCGGTGGGTCCGTCGACGCACCCAACACTCCCCGTTTCCCGTCCGCCGTGATGCACGTGGTCCATGTCCAACGGTGCCAGAATCATGTGGCCGAGGACGACGCTCGAGACACGCCGCTTTTCATGATCGAATGGGGCCTCGACATTTCACTGGATGCGACGACGGGGACTTGGCTGGGAGCATCGCTGCAGATTCGGCGGCTGCAACTTGCCGCAGGGCCCGTCGCCTCCCCTTCGAGCTCGACGACTCCGATGCTCGTGTCGTCGTCGAACGCCACGCCACATCGTCTTTCGACGCCACGGCCGCTGTGTGGGAACACCGCGCAGTTTCGGCAACGGCAGCGGCAGTTTCAACAAGAAGCGTTTTTGCAGTGTGGATTTGAGGCAGAAGTCTGTGAGGAACTGTGGTGATTGTGGCTGACTGTTTACACGGACGGAGAGGAACACCTCCCCCCCGGTCGCCCCTCCGATGGGCGTTGTGTTAGAGGGCCGCTATGTCACAGATGAACCACAGTGATGTTGACAGACAAAGGGAGGTACATATGCAGCGAGCCCCATTTCGAGGAGAGAGAGGATCTGCGAGCTTTTTTTTCGTACCATCCGTTTCGCCCCAGAAAAGAAACGATCTCGCCGTGCCCGAGAGAGCAAAGGGAAAGACACACATGTTTCATTGCAACGAATGCGGCATCTCGTACCCAAGCGCGGCTTTGCTGCAAAATCACCGCATGAAATTCTGCGTGGCGAGCCGTGTCGACGTGGCGACACAGAAGATGCTCCGCGGAGAGGGGCCCATGCCGCCGCCCATTCCGGGCATGGAAAGTGCGGCGTACAGCACGCCATCCCCACATCTGTTTGGTGCAGCCTCCGCGTTACGAAGGGACCTCCCACGTGAGGCGCCGAGACGGCCAGGCCAGGCCTACAGCGCCGACACGCCATCGCCGGGATTCATCGACGGGGCGGGCATGCTTCCACCGTTGCCGCGGCCCAGCTATGCGAACGGGGGCGGCGGCGCGGGGCGAATGACACCCATGCCCGCGTCCTCCGACGCCGCGTCGTTTTTCCCACCTGATCGCAGCGATCACCCCGTGCGCTCCGTGTCCACGGAACCCTACCGGGGATTTCAACCGCCGGTGAGGCAGTCGAATGGTTATGCGGCGCAACAGGACAATCATGCCGCTTATGTGCCTTCCGCACCTGCGTTTCCTCACGCCTTCCCCGCCACCTATGGGTTGCCGAGCAGGCCCGGTGAGTTCGAGCTGTACCGCGTGATGGAACAACAGCAGGTGCAACTCAGCGCGATTCAAGCACTGTTGAGCGGACTTTCCAGCGGCGGTGGCGGTGCCTCGTCGTCGCTGTCCGAACCGCAAGTCCCGATGCGGCCCAATCTAGGAGCCCCCCGTGACCGTTTGCACCAACTTGCGGCCTTGCCCAGTATCTACCAGAACAACAGTTACATTGGCAATGTCATCGAAGGCCGCTACGGCCTTAGAGTATTTGCCGCTGAAGGCCTTCTCGCGTTTCACACCGTCGTCGACTACACCCCTATCAACGTAGCGGTCCGCCAATATTACTGCCGACGGCGCATTGGCAGCTACCTTCCCGAGCTGGAGCAACGAGACGAATATGACTTCGCGACCGTGCGGACCGTGTCCGAAAAACGGAGGGACGGATACGTCAACTTTGGTCGCGTGGAATACATCTTTAACGTGGTGACAGCCAACGAGATCGTCCTCGTCGTTGAACTGCTTACCAAAGGGCGTCTGATCGCGTGGGCAGAGGTGTTGTTGGAGAGTCTCGGCGACAAAGTGCGACGACTCCGTCACCCACCCGTTGACATCGCTGGCGTGCTGCGGGACGCGAGCTTGCGTTCGACCACGGCGACCATCGGGTTGGAAGTGTTCCGCGCGCGGTGGGACGAGCAGGAGGAACAGGCACCCCCTCCTCCCCCACCGGCACCACGGGATGAGGAGCCCGAAGGAATTCCCGACCCATGCACGGTGTTTATCGATGGTATCGAAGGCCTACCGTTCAACATGATTTCGTCCCGGCTCGTCTTCTACCACATTCCGAAAGTTGATCGAGTCAAGAGTACTGGCATCGGGGATCCTGTGTATCTGGTATATCAAGATCCAGGCACCGCCAAAGACGCCCCGGTGTTTTCGGTGCCGTACGAGTGCAAACTTGGCGACGCAACGGTTCTTGTGGTCGTCCTGGAATCGCTCGAGGCGGGCTCGACGCCAACGCGCGTGGCGCTCGGTCACTTACCGATCCCCATGCACAAGGGCACGAAGCAAGGCTGCTTTATCACGCGGCTGCGCCGGGGACCTCCCGATCCCGAGGAGATCTTGCCCCTCAATGACGACTACTTGAACTCGTTGCCCTGCGTCTTGTTGAAGTATCGACTCGAAGAGGAGGACCGCTCCAAACCATACACACCCCTCGTGTCATTGACCGTCAACGAACGTCAGATTATTTCGGAACGCGGCCCCTTGCTCGGCGATCCTTGCAATCCTGCCGGGGAAGATGCCGGGGCGCTCTTCGACGATCCTGGCACGCCGTGTCGGACGTACACTGATTACTCCCACTTGGCGCCCTATGCCCCGCAGCGCGGGCTCTTCTTGAAGGTTGAGGGACTCCGCGGGGTACCGCTTGAGCGAGTGTTGTACAAGGTGGTGGTGTCTTTGAACGGGAAGAAAGTCTTCACGCGAGCGCATGACTGGAAATCGGACCTTGGCGCTCCCAAATTCGCCGACGAACCCTATCGCTTTAATCCCGTTCCTTTCAGCGATCGGACGCTCTTCTACTTATTCATCTACCGAATGGCCTCCGCGCCGTTGCAGCCGCCAGAACCGGTGGCGTGGTCCGTGGCGCAAGCATTCTTGCTGCCCAGTTCCGGACGCAATGGCCGTTTCACACTGCCTTGGTTCGATGGCACGCCCCCGGATGCGTTCGTTATGGACGCAACGAAATCCCCGGTGGGTTCGCTGGTTCAGGAATACCTCCGAAACAAGCGTATCAGTTATGCCAGCCCGTATCGGACGATCACCATCGCGCAGGGTGACCCGCTGCGCGTGGACGAATTTTGCAAGGAGTACGATCGTCGCGCGGAGTCAAAGCGACTTTTTATGGGCAACGCAGACCCCTTCCCGGTGGATGGAACCAAAGATGGCATGCTCGGCTTTCCCTTAGCGAAGGTCGTGGACGACGGGGAGGCCCCTCCTCGCTATGGGGAGCGCGCGAACCGTATCTTCTCGCAAAAAGTGCCGATGTCGTGAGTCCCATTGTAAAAATTGGGAAGCACGATGGGCGGGAGGAGAGACATGCGGTGGAAAGTCAACTCCTCCCCAGTTTCATCGGCGACGATGTTATTCGGCGTGATACTATGCTGATGCACTCGGTATACACTCCGGATCATCACGCGAGTTGCAGTGCCCTAGTTTGTAGTGACTTCAGTGAGCGAAAACGAACAAGGATTTATTGGACCAGTTCTGGTCGAACGCTTCGCCCAAAGCGGTTGCCTTTGTTTGAAAAGGATTGCTTGTCAGCCATTGCGCGTCCCTCCTTTCCGTTATCCTCTCCGTCGCCGATATGAGCCAATTCGGGACATGCCCCGGGGTGACGGACATGTTGAGCTTCAAAGCGTCGTTACTCGATAACCGAACGATGTTGTATGTCAACATCAACGGGCATCCCGGCTGCGGCTTACCCGTTCACGCCACGGGTGAGAAGATCGAGTCCGACCACTTGGAAACACGAGGCATCGATAACCTGCGCGTTCCTATCGACGTGGGGATGCCAGCCTGGTGTGAGGACCCTACTCAGTCGGGTCGAGGCGCCACCAGCCGATCATCGGACGTCGCCGCGGCGCCCGTTGTCGTTGAGCTTAGCAGTGGGCACCGCGCTCCACTATCCGGAACGACCGCAGGCGCCGGAATGCCGTCCAAGAAATCCGTCGCCACGATCGAGGCGCAGCATGTGTTCCTTGACGTCTTCATCTGCCCGCCGTTGGTGCACATGGCGCGGAGGAGCTGCATGGACAACGTGCCGGGCGCCGTCGTGGTTGGTGGTGATGCCAGGGTCGACCTTCGCCGGCACACGCTGCAGCGCCTGATGGTCTTAATCGCGGAGTGGATCAAGCGTGACACAGGTTTGACCCTGGCGCCGAAGACGGTCAGCTTTTGCTTGAAGCCGCATGTGCTTCCCGGTGGCGGCGCGCCGACCGCCGCGAGCAAGATACCCGCCGCCTTTATGGCCAATCTTCCGCCCGGCGTGACGGTCGACGAAGCGGAGAAGATGTACCGCGAAGCCATGAAGTGGACGGAGGCACAAATGTCGTCGCAACGGCCCCCGTCCACGTCCGCGGTGTCTCGCGTTGGTGACGAGTCAGCAGAATCAAAAAGAGAGCCGCCGCCGCCCCACCCCACCACCGGCACCACCAGCGGCAATAAGGCCACAGCAGGTGCCGTGCCGGAGCCACGGAGTGACGGAAACACCGGCCGGAGTGACGAGAAACCCGCCGTGGCGACGGCCCGGCCCCCTCTCGTGGAGGTCCTCTCGGTATCGCACGGGCAGCGAGGTGATGATGACGTGGCAGACGCTCAGGTAGACGCCGGGGCCGCGGGGCACAAGTCCGCCGCTGTGCCGCCGAGGGGCACGCATGCGGAAGGTGGCTCATGTCAGCCCGCAGTTACGTCGCGCGTGTTCTTGTCAGGTGAGGAAGACAGCGGAATCCTTCGGCCCTCCGTGGCCCTGAATGCCACCGGAGCCATCGGCGGCGGCATGGCCATGCCGAAGGGGACGTCGTCTGGCCCATTACCGACCACGACCTCCGCGTCGGCGGCGCCGGCGGTTCGCGAAATGCCAAGCCGGTCCGCAACGGACGGCCTGCGGCGGGGCTTTTTCAACGACAGGACGGCTCCGTCCTTGTACGGTCCCGAAGGGTCTCGGGAGGGCGTGCTCCCAGAGGGCGCAGGCGATCCACTCGGACATATTCCAAAGTCATTCCGTGAGAAGTGTCAGATCATCGACGTATCCAAAGGTATGGACCAAGCCACCGTGACGAAGCCTCGAAGCGAGCAACAACAACAACCGGAGGTGAAGCCATCGGCGCCGCCACCGGTGTTCCGTGATGTGAAGGCATCCGACCCACCACACGAGGCGGCCACCTCGACGGCGTCGGCCTCCTCTTCGCGCGGGGGGTGTCTGCCGCATTGGCGCGTCGCGGTGCAAGCCGTCGCGCGTGATGGGTCGCTCTCCTCCGCCCGCCTGACCATTGTCGTCGCGTTCATCCCGACGAGTGGCGTCGCGGGGGGTCAGTCGGTTGTTGGGGACGACCGGCGGTTGGGGGCGGCGGCTAGCGCGGATGCGTTCTGGCGTGACATCGTCTCGATGTCCGGGATGGACGTCGAGGTGGACGCTGATGGCGATCTGGTGAACGTGACGGCGCGGAGTACTGCAGGGGGTGACGTTCGTTACCCGACCTTCTCCGTCGGGTGCGTCGTTGTCGCCTCGATGGCAGCCAACGAGTTCCGTGGTAGCCTGCAGGATTGGGCTACCCGAGGATTCGCGTGCGTCGACGGCAGCTGTATTTCAGCTGTTTCCGCGTCCGGTGAGAGTGCACCGGCCACATCATCATCGGCCACGGTCGAATGGACCATTGGCGGCGGTGACACCCGCCGCGATGGCGCTAACGGCGGAGTACGTTGGTGTTTGGATGTCGAAGATGTGAGCGCGAGACTCAGCCGGAAGCAGCGACAGCTCGTGATCGAGGTTGGCTTGTTGCCACGACAAAGGACCAGGGACGTGAACGGCCTGTGATGTCTCAACGACGACGGCGATTTCCTCTCGTTCTTTTGGTTCACGCAATGGGGAATAGAAAACAACCAAAACGACAGTAGACTACAGTGAGCGACTTCGAAAAGCGAGACTCCATCCCTCAGGGCCCTGCCATCTGAAGTGCTAGTGGGGTTGAGATGGAGGCGCCGTCATGTGCCTTCTTTGCACATTTTGCGCAAACAAAATAAATGCACATCGCACAGCCGTTGCTGAGAGAAAAATAGCGCGCGCGTTGGTCCCCCTGTTAAAAAGACGATGTCTGTGGTCGAGTCCACGTCCGCGCCGCCCGCTCGCGGATGGGGCCGTTTGTTTACTCCTGGTCCATTGAACACATCGACGGCCACCAAGGCCGCCATGCAAATCGACTACGGGAGTCGCGACGCCATCTTTGTCAACGCCGTCAAGGAGGTGCGTGCCGGCCTGCTTCAATGTGCGTCCTTGTCTCCATCGGACTGGACGTGTGTGCCGATGCAAGGGTCAGGCACGATGGGCATCGAAACCGCCGTCGGGTCGTTGACCCCTCGGAATGGGCATTGGGTGGTCATTCGCAACGGAAGTTACTCCGACCGCATGGCGACGATGCTCGTGATGATGGGCACCAAGGTGACGACGTTCGACTGGCCAGAGAATGTCCCCCTTGACATGGCCAAGTTCGACCTGTGGCTGTCGACCCTCGTCACCGCCGCCAGCAGCAACTCCGCCAATAGTCGCGAGGACCCACTGCCCCCGATCACCAACGTCGGGTTGGTTCACTGCGAAACGGGCACTGGCATACTCACTCCCTTGGAAGCGGTGGCCGCCAGCGTTCGCAAGCGGCTACGTCCCGACGTGGTCTTGTTGGTCGACGCGATGAGCAGCTTCGGCGGGTACCCTATCGCTGTCAACAACGTGTGCGATGTGTTGGTGACGTCGGCGAACAAGTGCATTCACGGCGTCCCGGGGTTTTCGATTATTCTCGTGCGACGCAAATTGGCGGAAGCCGCGGCTGCGTCCGCGGCGCGAGCCGCGACGATGGCGGCCCAGACGTTGGAGAAAGCTCCTTCCTTCCGGCCCCCTGCCGTGCCCTCGCGGTCCATGACCCTCAATCTCGGTGCCCAGTGGAAGGCGCTCGAAACGACCGGGCAGTTTCCCTTCACGCCGCCGGTGCATGCCATCATGGCATTCCGAACCGCGCTACGTGAATTTCTCGAGGCCGGGGGTGTGGCCGCTCGCCATCGGCGGTACCAAGGACACGCAGCCATCGTGGTGAGTGGCATGCGTAAGCTCGGGTTTCAAACTTATTTGGATCCCACACATGTTTCGTTCAGCCCTATTATTGTCGCCTTCTTAAGTCCCGCTTATGACAAACGTTGGAATTTCGAAACATTTTATCGAAAACTCTCGGTCAAAGAATTCGTCATCTATCCTGGGAAGGTGTCCAAACGCGACACGTTTCGAATCGGCTGCATCGGGGAGTTAACGGAACAAGACTTCCAGCAGCTATTAGCAGAAGTGGCAAGAGTCCTGCGCGAAATGGGATTCGAACAAGGCAACGTTCCGCCGCCGCCGCGTTCCCTCGCGGCCAAGTTGTGAGCCGGATTTGAGGGTGGGGCGTCTGATTCGTGTTTTTTTTCCGCGCAATCATCCACAGACTTGCTGCTGCAAAACAGCACCGCCGTATGAGATCTGTTCTATTCGTAGATGGTCTTAAAATAGGGCGCGTAATTTTGTGTCGCATCGGTCACAATAGTCACACTCACACAACAAGGCGCTCACAGAGATTGTGAGTGAGCGGTGGGTTTGGCGGGAAAATGACGTTCGTCCCGACCTCGCGCGTCTTCTCGGCGGCTCCTTTCGCGGTCTTCGCGTTGACGGTTCTCTGTCAAATCGGAATCGGCGGTGGGTTTTCTTCTTCGTATCCATCAATGGGGTGCATGGCGAGCCGAAGCCAGCCAGCTGCAGCGAGGAGACGCCGTCGCGACGTGATCTCGCCGTCGCTGCTGTGGCGGCCCTTATTTAGCTTCGCCCAATCTAGTACCACGGTCGCACCGAACGCCACCTCTGCGTCAGGCATCGTCATCACGTCGTCCACCGCGATCGCATCGTCATCGCCAGCCCCAACGCCGTCCAGTACTGGTGGGGCCTCCACTGACGAAGTGCTGATGAATGTCATCTTCACAAGTTTCGCCCAAGACTTGCAATTTGAATACCGTCGCGTGATGTCCACAACGCTAAATCAGACGATTAATCGCATCCAATTCGATGTCGACGCAGTGTCGGACGACGTACGTAGTTACCCTTTCGGCTTCAACGTCCTGGTCCGCGTGAAAGTCTTCCCGCCTCAATCGACCGACGTGAAGCAGGACGCTGCGGACATCGTCGCAGCCTACCTTTTCGAAGCCGCCAACGCGCCCGCGACGAGTGCCTTGCGAACCTCTGACTTCAACGACATCGGCATCGTCGAGGCGCACATGGTGCGATCGTTGTCCGTGTATCAGTATTCGGTGCTCACCCCATGGGATGTTCTGTATTCGTTGCTGATCGTCGCCGGGGGTCTTGGCTTTCTTGTTTTTTTCATCTTCATGTGCGTGAAGGTCTTTCTGAACCGTCGACACGACTTGCGCGAACGAGAGCAAGAGGAAGCGCAGAAGCAGCGAGAGGATGCGGCGAAGGAAGCGCAGGAAAAGCTGGACAAGATGGCCTTCGGCTCACAAGCAAGTCAAGTCACGAGCAGTACGAAGAAAGCTGCCGATGGAGGGGACGCGGCGGAGTCAGCGGCGATAGCGCGTTTGAAAGAGTTGACTGTGGACGACGACGCAAAACTCGACCCTGACGAGGAGCGCCTCATGATGGCCTTGATGGCGAAGCTAAAGGCACAGCGGCAACATGGAGGTGGGCACCTCCTCGGCGGATCAGAAAGCATGAGCGCGATCGTGGCCCCCACTAGCTTAGACAGCTACCGTACTCCACAACGGGAAAACGCCGGCGGAGGAAGCGGCGGTGGGCCCGCTCTTCTCACCATACCTGAGGAGGAGCGAAACCTCTATCCCGATGCAGTAGCGGCCAGTGGCGTGGGGGCGGGAGGATTTGGTCCGCGGAGTCAAGTTCCGACGGAAAGCCGTTTCACCGCACCGTCGATGCGGCCCGCGTTCACCGAGTCGTCCGGACCACCCCGTCAACCCGTGGCCCCGGACGTCACTCAGTCGGCCGTCCACGCCTACATTCAGGGCATCGCGCTGCCGCCGATGTCATCCGACGACGATCACCTTCTGTGATGGGGCGCGACTCGCCTCGTTCTGTCTACACCGTATCCCTCTCTCTCTCTCTCTCTATCTTTCTCGCTTTCCGAAACCAGTCTGTGTGATCTCCCAAGCCGTCCCCCCTCGCCTTCCCACGTGTCCTTCGACATCCGCGGAGCGCCCACTATTCATGAGACAATATTCAATATTGCGAATGAGACGCGGCGAAATGAGACAACTAAAAAAAACCGCGGCAGAATTCACTCCGTGTTTCCTTCGCTGCCCTCGGGGGACGCACATACATTATGCGCAGCCCAGCGATCGTCCCTCCAACAACTGATGCTGCTCCATTCATCCGTGCATGACACGGTGGATGCCGACGGTTACCCAGATGGTGATTGCGGCGCCCTTGGCTCATTGGAGTCCGCCGCGTCGGCGTCCGCCATACCGGTGAACCCAATTCGACACACCCCGCAGTGGATACACGACTGCATCTACCAGCTGGCATGGCGCGTCGACGCGGCGTTCCAGGTCTGTTACGACCACCGATTGCAAGGAAGAACCGCCAACTCGCCACACAATGTCGCCGATTCGGAGACCGATTCACGATCAGAAGCGGCTGCCCCCCTGAGTTGTTCGGCGCTGCCCTATTGGACGAGCGGTGGCACGACGTTAGGGATTTTGAGGCACGACGGGCACTTGATCCCGTGGGACGATGACATGGACCTTTGCATGTGGCAAGAAGATGGCGAATGGCTCTTGGAGCAACTGCGGTCTGGCGACGAGTGGTATGCCGCTGCTCAGGGTCATCATCATCGCCAGGGTCGACCTCCAGAGGATTGGGACGACGGGATTGGCGAAAAACAGAACGTTGCCGATGAGTTCCAACCATCTGTGACCACAACCACCCCTCCCTTGGCGTGGCAGGTGTTTGTGCGACTCGGATTGCACGTCGAAATCGTTCCTTCCTTTGGATTTCGCATCGTGCATCGGCGTCATTCCGCATCCCTTCTGCGGAACGATCATCCCTGCGCTGACGTGTTGCCTTGCCGCAGCAATGACGACGACGAAGGGTCTTCTTTTTCGGTTTCGCCCGTATGGCTGCGACTGGGTTGTGACGACTGCGAAGCCGCGAAGGACCAGCGAAGCGCGCGAGAGGCCGTCACATGGTGCCACGAGCAGAGGTGGGGGAAAAAGGGAGAGCCATTGCGTCACCGTTCGGTGCTCATTTCCATGGGGCCCGATCATCCTTCTGAGGAAGATTCCGGTACAAGCGCAATCCGTCGGTGCCGCCGTTTTCCGTTTTGTGACGTCTTTTTTGTTGCCGTGAGGAAAGTGCGAACCCCAACCGAGGAGGAGCCTAAAGGCAAAGCCGTCGCCACGATCGTCGCCGCTCTGTCCGTGGAGGCGGCCCGGCACCGCTGGCCGGGCGAATGGTATCTGTTGTCCAATGTGCCTTTCCCGCGTTGCCGGCCACTACGCGATGTGAAGGGCGAAAAGGCCATTGCTGCCGCCGTGGCGTCGCTGGAGAAGCAGCGGGGATCGAACACTAGCGGATGGAAATCGTTGGCGATCCCGGCTGAACCCGCCACGCGTCGCCGCTTCGGTCCCAACCGCCGTTCCTTACTATTCGCGAACGCCAGTGGCCAACCGGTGATCGCGGTGGTGGAGACGGATGAGAACACCGTCGCGGCGCACACGGGGGCCACCGAGCCCGTCGACACCGATTACTTGTCGTCGTGGGCAAGGCATCTCCTCCTTGAACGCTGGCCGCCGATCCAGCGGCGTTATGCGGCAGTCCCATCACCGGTGGGTTCACAGGCCGCCAGTCCGTTGCAAGACGGCGTCATTCTTCACGCGTTATTGGGCGATGATGAGCACGACGATGATGATCCCGATGATGGCGACGTCTCGGGTGGCGGCCTGTCGCGACCTTCGACGCTCGTGGTACCGGGCAATTCGATGCAGTACGTCATGCGCATGTACGGCGCCGACTGCTTTGAGGTCGCTCGAAGCCACGCCTACGACCATCAAACACAGGAATTGCGGCAATCCGAGGTGGTGCCATTGGAGGATGCTTTGGCCCGCCCGGCGCTCTAACAGCCAAAAACCCACATGCGTATCGTCGTCGCAGTTCTCGAGAGTGGTGGTGCGGTCACGGGGCGTGTGCCATTCGTGTCGTGAGGGGCTACAATTGCACTTTGGTTGTCAATTGCTTTGGGGGGG
>ERZ1292630.3782-Hain-H41-02um-R3-3782-length-13089-cov-6_pt1 | contig 13089 bp, 12 predicted proteins | sample MGYA00564408_ERZ1292630 | MGnify/ENA primary metagenome ERZ1292630 (study PRJEB36523, sample SAMEA6512641) | groundwater metagenome | collected 2019-01-08 | study: AquaDiva: Metagenomics assemblies of 32 groundwater samples | reverse complement strand
GGAACTGCCGCCGGTTCTCCTCGAACCGCACCACGATGCCGCCCACCATCCCCGACCCCGAGGCGGTGGACCAGACGATGTTCGGGTCCACGGGATCGGGCGTCGCCCATCCGCTCTCGCCGCCGCCCACCGCGTGCCACTGCCCGCGCACTATCCGCCCGCCGCCAAGCCGGCTGTTGCTCGGGCCACGATACGTCGGCTCGTCCTGCTTGTTCCCGAGCACATTGTACGGAATCATGTTGTCGGCGGTCACGTGATACAGCTGCGCGTTCGACAGCCGCTGGCGATACCAGCTTCGCCCGCGGTTCTGCGAGATCGACAGCCCCTGGTCGTGCGCCACGATCATCCGGTCGGCGTTCGTCGGGTCGATCCACATGTCGTGATGGTCGCCGCCCGGTCCCTGTCCGCGCCCCACCACGTTGATCGTCCGCCCGCCATCGATGGACTTGGAGAACGACGCGGTGAGGAAGTACGCCTCGTCCTCATCGTCGGTCGCCACGGCCATGCGCGAGTAGTAGTGCGCGCGCCCCATCGCGTTCCGGTCGCGGCTGATCAGCGTCCACTGCCGGCCGCCGTCGTCCGAGCGCCAGAGCTGCCCGCTCTCGGTCGGTTCACCGTTCCACGGGATGCCGTCGCCCGTCTCGATCATCGTGTAGACGCGCTGCGAGTTGGAGTTGGCAATCGCCACCGCCACCTTGCCCACCGGCTTGGTGGGGAGCCCGTTGCCACGCAGGCGAGTCCACGTGACTCCGCCGTCGCGCGAGACGAACAGCCCGCCTCCCGGACCACCGCTGGTGCGCCCCCAGGTGTGGATCTCGAGCTGCCACATGCCGGCAAAGAGCACGCGCGGGTTCTGCGGATCCATGGCGATGTCCGAGCACCCGGTGTTCTCGTCCACGAACAGCACCCGCGCCCAGGTGACGCCGCCGTCGGTGGTGCGGTATACGCCGCGCTCCTGCTGCGGACCATACGCGTGACCCAGCGCGCAGACGAGCACGGTGTTGGGATCTGTGGGATGCACGACGAGGCGCGGAATGCGCGACGTCTTCTCGAGCCCCATCAGCGTCCAGCTCTCGCCGGCGTCGGTGGACTTGTAGACGCCCTGCCCCTGCGAGATGTGGCTGCGGATCTTTCCTTCGCCGGTGCCGGCCCAAACGACGTTCTTGTCGGAGCGCGCCACGGCCAGCGATCCGATGCTCTGCACGGGCTGCGCGTCAAACGTCGAGCGCCAGTTCACGCCGCCGTCGGTAGTCTTCCACACGCCGCCCGACGCCGCGCCCACGAAGTAGGTGAGCGGATCGCCGGGAATTCCCGCCGCCGCCGAGAAGCGGTTCCCCTCCGGGCCGAGGTTGCGCCAGTGGAGCGCGCGCCAGAGGTCGGCGGCGGGACGCGCGGCGGTGGCCGCGGGGGTCTGGGCGACGAGCGAGACGGCCGCGAAAGCCGCGGCGGCGAGTGACCGGAGCAGGGCGCGCATGGAATCCTCGAGCAGGGGTGACGCTCGGATTCTATGCCGCCCTGCCGGGCGCGGTAAGAGCGCCCTCTGCTACTTCGCGACCGCCTTGGGCGTCGGCGACGGGGGCAGCGCGTTCAGGCGGCTCTTCATCTGCTGGAACGCGTCCGTGTCGACCTTCAGGATCCTCAGCTGCGCGGCCGTATACCCCGCGATCTGGTTGGTGGTCGCGGTGATGCGCGACTCCTCGAGCGGATGCGTCGAGAAGAAGGCGTCGACCGCCGACGGGTTCGACTGCCGTTCGCGGAGCAGGATGCGGAACATCTCGGGGATGCCGCGCGGATCGATGCCGCCCTTCACCGTCGTCCGCACTCCTTCCTGGTCGGCCTCGGCTTCGTCCTCCCTGCTGAACTTCGCGAACAACGCCGTGCCGCTGACGTTGATGGCGGCCTGGCCGACACCGCTGTCGCAGACCTTGGTGAGCGTGCACAGCGCCACGAGGCCGCCGGTCGCGCCCTGCGACTGCTGCATCTGCTGCACCGTATGACGCCGAGTCACGTGCCCGATCTCGTGAGCGAGCACGCCGGCCAGCTGGTCCATCACCTGCGCGCGAGCGATGAGGCCGCGGTTCACATACACCCAGCCGCCGGGCACGGCAAAGGCATTCACTTCCTTGCTGTCGACGACGGCGAAGTGCCAGGTGAGACCGCGCGTATCGGTGACGGCGGCGAGCGAGTTGCCGAGCGCGCTGACGTAGTTCACGATCCGCGCGTCGCGGACCATCGGCAGCTGCGTGTCGATCTGGGTGGCGTATACGCCACCCATCTGCACTTCCTGCTGCTGGGAGATGGCGCACGCTGCGACCGTGACGGTCAGCGCGACGGCGACGGCGAGTCGCCCGACGCGCGCAGCGAATGCAACAGGAAGGGAGCGGTTCTGCATGGGAACGCCTCGGCGAATCAGGGTGGGCGCGATCGGCGCGCCGATCACCCCCATACGGTACGCGTTGGCCTCGAGAATTGATCTCGGCCAAAAGGCGTAGTCCCTCGGGGGGAGCCCTGCTCTCCCCCGCAGCTGGAGGCGTTCAGGTTCAGCGGTCTTTCTTCTCCTGCGCATCGGGGAACGCCGCCTTCATTACACGCTGCAGGTAGTCGGCGTCGGGATTCAGCTCACTCTTGCGGATGGTCGAGTTGTACGAGAAGAGCACGATGCCGCGGGCGCCGAGTGCGCGCGCGGCACTGATCTTGGCCACGGTGGAGTCGGCGACCTGGCGATACGCGCCGATGCCGGCCCAGACGCGATCGCGGCCGCCCGCCTCGACAGCGACCCGGATCTGCTCCCGGAAGATGTCCGTGTTGGTGGAATACGACATCAACGCGGCGACGTCGAGGAATCCGCGGCGCAGCCAGTCCGGCCAGTCCTGGAAGCGCTTCTCGTACGCGTCCTTGGCGTTGCCGAACACATCGGCCGACACGATCACGTTGGGATTGCGCTTCTTGACGCCGTGGTAGATGCGCTCGACGAGTTCGCTGACCTGCGCGCGGCGGAAGTCATCGTATCTCGACGGAAAGGAGTCCGCGTAGACCAGCGGGTCGGCTTCGAGGGCTGCGAACCGGGCGCGCGCGCTGTCGCCAAGCTGCGGCAGCAGCCAGAGACGGAACCGGTCGAGCGAGTGTCGCGAATACTCGTAGTCCGGGGCCGGATACCGCACGTAATCGAAGTTGATGCCGTCGACGTCGTAGTGCTCGAGGACGTCCATCCACATCGAGTAGACGTGTTCCTTCGTCTCCGGTGCCGCCGCCGACATGTAGACGCCTTCCACGTGATCGCGCGCACCCTTGGAGTATTCGATGATCTTCGCGCGGAACACCGGGTCTCGCGGATCGACCGCGTACAGCTCGCGCGCCAGCTTGTACGGCACGGCGATGAGGTCCGGCCGCAGGTTGTACATGTGGGCCGGGTCGGTGGGCGGCGTGTCCATGTTGGCCAGGAAGTGCGTATTCAACCAGGCGTGCACGGCGATGCCGTGGCGGTGCGCCTCCTTGATGGTCAGCGATAGAGGATCAAATTTCCTCCCCTTGACTATCGAGGCGGCACGCGGCTCCCAGCGCGCGTTGTAATACGCATCGCCGCGGCCGCGCACCTGCACAATCAGCGTGTTGAAGCCGTTGGCGTGCGCGCGCGCCACCATCGCCTTGATGCTGTCGGGATGTTCCAGCGTGTTCCGCACGACCCAGAGGGCGCGGACCTCCGGGGGCATGGCCAGTACAGGCCTGAGCGTTGCGGGTTTGTGCGGCGCGCAGGCGGCCAGAATCAGTGCGCCGGCGAAGAAGGCCTTGGAGGTCGTGTGCATGGGGTTCGGTTTGTTGAGAGTGACCCAACCACTCGTCGACGCACAGCCGATCATCTGATGACTACTTCCGGGTGAGCTCGCGCTCATCCCTATTATACGGAAGGTTGGTCAGCCGCGGGAATCCCGGCGGAGATCTCGCACCCGTCAGGCAGGAGTTCGTGAAGAGACCGGAGAACCAATGCTCACGCAGGCATCACCCGGAGCAATGATGAAGAGAGCCTCCCTGCTCGCCCTGACGACCGCCGCGATGATGGTGGCGGCCTGCGGTTCCGACAAGCCCGCGGTGTCCGACAGCCCTAATGCAGATTCGACGCCCGACACATCAACGGCAGTCGCCCTGACTCCAGCCGCGACGGACTCCCAGGCCGTCCCGGGGACAATAAGCGCGCCGCCCGTAAAGCGCGTCGAGCCGTCGTCCACCGCGCCTCGCCCTGCGCCGGGTGCGGCGCCAGCGGTAACCCCTGTGCCCGTCGCGGTAAAACCGGCACCGCAGCCCACGGCCCAGCCTGCGCCCAAGCCGGCAGCGCCCGTTCCGGAGGTTGCCGTCGTTCCGCTGGCGGCGAGCGCGGATCCGTTGACGGGAAAGCCCCTGTACGAAGCACACTGCCGGAAATGCCACGGCGTGCTCGGCGTTCCGTCCAGTGCGATGAAGACGAAGTTTCCGAAGCTGATGACGTTCACCGCGGCGTTCTTCGCCAATCGGTCCGCTGATTCGGTGGTGACGGTGCTGATGCAGGGAAAGGGCGAGGGCATGAAGACATTCAAGGACAAGCTGTCGCACGCCGAGATGACCGCGGTGGCCGCCTACGTCAGGTCGCTCGCCAGGTAGCGACAGAGCGGGGAGGGAACGACGACGCGATCAATGTGGGGCGGTACCGGGCTGGCGCTCCTCCTCGCCACCGCCTGTTCGCGGGGCGAGCGCGCGGCTGCTGATACTTCGGCCGTTGCTGCGTCCACGCAGTCAGCGGTGGCGACCCGCGATCCCCGCGTGGACGTCGCCGCGTGGAGCGCTTGCCTCGTGGGCGACACCCTGCTGCGGCGCGTACCCGGAGTCGTGCTGCGGTGGTCAGCCGCGGTTCCATTCGACTCGCTCTGGCATGGAGCGACGCAGCGATGGGCGTGCCGACTGGGCGCGGCGGGACACGTGCCGCCGGCCTACGAGCCGGTCGACTCCATCATGCGCTGGTTCGGGGAGCGCGGCTGGCAAGACCGCACGACGATCAGCGCCGACGGCGCCGATGGCACCGTGCAGGGAGTTCGACGGGCCGCGGTCACGTGCCTCGTCGAGGGGCGCTGGGATGGCGGTGATGACACGGACAGCACGTACGTGCCTTCCGATACCATGGAGGTGCATATTGCCTGCACCCGCACGATGGCGTCCGACACGCTGGCGCTGCCGTAGGCCCTCCTCATTTCCAGGCGTCCGCAGCCACAGCCACCTGCATTACCACAAGGAGAGGGACACGCCATGACAGGCTTCTTCGGCCGCACGATCAGCAGTGATGCCTTTGACACGAAACTTGGTCAGGGCGTCTGTTTCGTCGCGAGCGTGGTCGTGCTCGCCGTCAGCTTCTGGAGACTGACGCAACTCGAACTCACCGAGGCCCAGGTCTTCTTCGGCCTGCTCCTTTCGTTCTGCACCCCGCTGTTGCTCGTCATCGTGGGGCTCGTGTTGCCCGGCGCCCGGGCGCGTTGAGCGGTTGAACGGAGAAACAGCGGGCCCTGGTATGGGACCCGCTGCCCTCGCTCCATCATCCGCTCCGCTCAGTGCTTCCTGTTGTCCCACGCCCACACGTTCCTGTCGAACCGTGCGTGCTGCGCCGGCGTCAGTGCACGACGCAACTCTGCGCGCTCGCGCAGGCGAAGCTCGTCGATCCTCACGGTAAGCAGGATATCGGTGCGGCCTTCCTTTTCGGCCTCGCGCGTCAGCTTCCTGAGTTCCTTGAGTTCATCGGAATACCGCTTTTCGATCGCCTTGCGGGACTCCCGCTCCCCTGCTTCGAACTTTATGCCCCTGAGCAGCGCCTTTGGTTCGCTCCGCGCGGCCTTCAGTGCCGTTCGCTGCGCCTGGTTCCGCGCCTTGTCCCTGGCTCGTACGGCCTTGTCATCGCGCGCCTCGGCGCGCTGCGCTTCGGCCGTGGCCTGGCCCTTGTCGGCCTTCGGATTCGACTTTACGGTCCCCTGCGTGATGACCGGCGGACCTGCGGGGGGCTTCGGCTTCTGGGCGACGGCCAGCGTGGCAAAACCGGCGAGCAGCGCGCCGAGCACCGTGGTGCGGAGCGCGATCAGGATCAAACGTGATGTGGTCATGAGACTGTGCTCCTTGTTGAGAGACTTCCCTTCTCCATTCCGGCCTTCGGCGAACGGCTGTCGCCTACGGCTTCACCGAACCGCGGACGACCGGCTTGAAGAGCAGGCCGTTCTGCATGATCGTGTTGCCGCGCATCACGAAGCTGCTGTCCACCATGAAGTCGACCAGCACCGTCGTCGTCTGGTTCGCCGCGACGGTCACCGGCTGCGTGAGCACGATCTTGATCCCGCTTCGTGCGGCGCTGGGGAAGCTGATGTTCGGCATGCTGGTGCTGCTTAGCACCATCCCGTTCTTCATGGTGAGACTCGATTTCGTCGGGTCGATGACCAGACGGAACCCGAGGTAGTTCCCCGCGGCGATCTGCGCTGAACCGAGCGGGAGCGCGGCGCCATTCTGATAGGCGAGCAGGTTCACGCTCTGGTTGGGCCGGGTGAGGGTCGTCCAGCCGCCGGTGCTGGCGCTGTCGTCGGTGGCGCCCATTGCCGCCGTCGCGGAATCAGCGTCGGGCTGTCGCGCGTCGACACGCACGACCCAGACGTCCACGCTCTTCACCGAGTCCGTCGAAAATGGGGCGTCCGTGAGTTGCACGGCCAGCGTGCCGGTTCCGGCCGCGGTGGTCCCGGCGGAGTCGCAGGCCGCGAGGAACGCGCTCGAAGCGAATACCACGGCGATTCCCGCGGCGCGAAGCTGCACCTTGGAGAAGAACGTTTTCATGTTGCCCTTGTTGCTGAATGTGTCGCTCGACTCATGTGACGCCGGAATCGGAGATCACCTCCGTGGGCTGGCACATGTCGAATGAGTAGCCGTCGCACCCGAACGTGACCATCGCGCAATTGGGTTAGTCCCTTTGGGCCCATGTCTCGACTTGCGAGGTAGTCCGAGCCAACTTCAGGGCATACCGGAAGTTCGAGACGACGGAATGGAGACTGATACCGCATGAGACCCGCCCGCACGGCGTACGCGCACGTTGCGCTGCTGATGTTCACGTTCACCGTCGCCTGTGCACGCCCCGCCACCAAGCCGGTGCCGCTCGCCGGCGAACCGGCCATTCCCGCGCGTCGCGTGCCCGTGTTCCCCGCGGACTGGCCGTGGCAACCGGGAGCGAAGGCAGCCTTCGCCGCGCACGCGATGGTCGCCAGCGACGAGCCGCTTGCCAGCGCTGCCGGCGTCGAGATCATGCGCGCGGGAGGCAACGCGGTGGACGCCGCCGTGGCCACCGCCTTTGCCCTCGCCGTCACCTACCAGGAAGCGGGTAACCTTGGCGGTGGCGGCTACATGGTCGTCCGCATGGCCGACGGCCGCAGCGAAGCGATCGACTTTCGCGAGGTCGCGCCGCTGGCGGCAACGCGCGACATGTACCTCGATGCGCAGGGCAACAAGACGGACAGGAGCCTCGACGGCCACCTTGCATCAGGCGTGCCGGGATCGGTGGCCGGGCTGTCGGCGGTCCTCGCGCGTTACGGCACCATGTCGTTGCGCGCGGTGATGCAACCGGCAATCCGTCTTGCGGATGAAGGGTTCGTGGTCGACAGCGGCTTCGCGCGCTCCGTGCGCAACGACAGTGCGCGCATTGCGAAGTTCGCGGTGGCGGCCGGCACCTTTCTTCCTGGCGGCCGTGTGCCGGCAATCGGCTCCCGCTTTCGGCAGCCGTGGCTCGCCCGGACGCTCGGCCTGATCGCCGAGCGGGGCCCCGACGTCTTCTACAAGGGTGAGATCGCCGACTCGATCGTCGCCGAGATGCTACGCGGCGGCGGCATCATCACCAAACAGGACCTCGCGGGCTACAAGCCCATCTGGCGGACGCCGATCCGTGCCACGTACCGCGGCTATACGCTGCTGACCATGCCTCCGTCGTCGAGCGGCGGGGCGACGATCGCCGAAGCGCTCAACATCCTCGAGACGTACGACTCCATTCCACCCACCGGTACCGCGGCGCACGCCCACATCCTCGGCGCCGCCTACCAGCGCGCTTTCATTGATCGCAATTCCAAGATGGGCGACCCCGCGTTCGTACGAGTGCCGCTCGCGCAGCTGACCGACAAGGCGTACGCCCGCCGGCTGCGCGCGACCATCGACCCCGTGCGGGCGACGCCGACGCCGGTGGTGGAGCAGCGCATGCGGGAGGGAACGGAGACGACGCACTACTCGGTGGTCGATCCTTACGGCAACGCCGTCGCGACGACCACTACCACCAACGGTCTCTACGGTTCGGGCGTGCTGGTGCGCGGCGCCGGCTTCTTCCTGAACAACGAGATGGACGACCTCGCCGCGAAGCCCGGCGAGCCGAACCAGTTCGGGCTGGTGGAGGGCGAGCAGAACGCGGTCGCCCCGGGCAAGCGGCCGTTGAGCGCCATGTCACCCACCGTGGTGCTCGATCCCGCTGGCCAGTTGCTCCTCGTCATCGGCAGCCGGGGCGGCCCGCGCATCATCACCAGCACGTCGCAGGTGATCCTCAACGTCATCGACCAGCGCATGTCGATTGCCGACGCCATGGCCGCGCCGCGACTGCATCATCAGGCGCTGCCCGACACGCTGCGCATGGAGCCGCGCGGCCTCGACCGTGCCGTCATCGATGCACTGAACGCGACGGGTCACCGCGTCGGGTTGATCAGCAACGTCGGGCTGGTGAACGCGATCATGCGCGTGCGCGGCGGCTTCGAGTCGGTGGGCGACCCCCGGCGCCCGGGTGGGATTGTCGGGTACTGATGCGATCGCACTCGCCGGACAGGACCGCCGTGATGAAGCGGGACGAGCGGCACCTGAGCAATCTCGTGCTGCTGCTCATCCTCGTCGTCGTCGCGCTCTATCTGGTGAAAACCGAATCGGAACCCGACATCTTCGGGCGCATCGCCTATGCCCGCGACGCATTCGCGCGCGGCGACTTCACGTGGCACACCGACCCCTATTCGTACACGGTGCCGGGTGGACGGTGGGTGGATCACGAGTGGGGCTTCTCGTGGGTTGCCTTCCTGACGTACCAGCTCGGCGGCTGGGAGGCGATCCGCGTGCTCCGTGTGGCGCTGATGGCGGCCACGGCCTGGGTCTGCCTGGACACCACGCGTCGCATGCCGGATGCGGCGCGGATCCGCCCCCTGATGGGGTTCATGCTCGCAGCTCCACTTGCGCTGGCGTTCATCGGGCCGCGCGCTCAGGCCTTCGGCTATCTGCTCTTCGCCTGGATGGTGTGGTGCTTCGCCAGGTCCTGGAACGGGTCGCTGCGCTGGGTCCTCTGGGGTGTCGCGCCGATGCCGTTGTGGGTCAACCTCCACGGTGGCTTCATCGCCGGGATGGGGGTCGTGGCTCTCTGGTGCGCGCTCCGCCTGTTCACCGTTGTGCAATCACGCGACCGGAAGGGTCTCGCGCTGCTCGCGCTGGCGCTGGCGTGGTGCGGGGTGAGCGCGCTGCTGCAACCCTGGGGCTGGAACTACGCGCTCGTCGTCGCACAGGCCGGCACGATGGTGCGGCCGTTCGTGGACGAGTGGAGTCCGCCGAAGTTCCTGGGCCCGCACTGGATCTCCGCGGTCATGCTCACGGCGGCGGGAGTGGCGGCGGCGCTCGCCAAGCCGCGGCGCTGGCCGAACCTTGCCGTGATCGCCGTGCTCGCCGTCGAGACGTTCCTGCATCGCCGGCACCTGATGTTCCTGGCCATCGCCGTGGCGGTCTTCGGTTTTCCCGCGCTGGTGAGCCTCTGGAACAGTTGGCGACCGCTCAGGCGGGCTGGCCATTTTCGCATATTGGTGAGGTTGGCGACGGTCGTCGTGGGCATTGCGACGCTGTTCCTGCTGGGCGTCGTCGGGGGAACGGTGCGCACCCCGGCTCCGCACGAACCGGACTGGCCGACGTCGGCACTCGAGTTCCTGCGCACGCAGGGCAGCGGCGGGTTGCTCGTCGACTTCAACTGGGCGCAGTATGTCATCTTCGAGGCATCGCCGCAGTTCAAGGTCGCCATCGACGGACGTTACGAAGAGGTCTACCCCGACGACGTCATGCAGCGGTACGTCGCCTGGCATTACGGACTCGACGGCTGGCAGTCATTGCCGGCCGATCCAGCGACCCGGTTCGCGTTGGTGATGACGAACAGCGCCCAGGCAAAGCGGCTGGATGCGCTTGCTCCGCAGTGGCGGCGCATCTACTCGGATTCGACGGCGACGGCGTTCGCCAAGGCGCCGGACGTTGGCCCCACGCGTTGATCAGCCACGTCGGGCTGGTGAACGCGATCATGCGCGTGCGCGAGCGAGCCGCGCGATCTCTTCCTGCAGCGCCTCGAGTTCGGCAATCACCTCGAAGTCCTTCGGCCTGCCGGCGGCGCGCTTCAGGTGGATCAGCCAGGCAAGACCGACCACCAGCGTCGGGTGGCCGAAGGCGTCCAGCGACACCGAGTGCGCAACGAGGTCTTCGTAGCGCCCGCCGCCCGCGACCTCGCCCAGCAGGTCGATGTCGCCGATCGTCGTGGTGAGGGTGAAGTTGAGGCCGGCTTTCACCGTGGCGGTTGTCCACTTGAACGGCAATCCGGGTGGAGCGCCGCGCACGCATGGCGTGAATGGCGCGAGCGCGTTGACCAAGCGCCGGATGTTCTGGTCGCTGCGCGCGTAGACGACGTCAACGTCCTGCGTGACGCGCGCCGAGCCGTGGGCACGGGCCGCAATGCCGCCAATGACGATGAACTCGACGCCGGCATTGGCGAACGCTTCGAGGAGCCGTTCCAGGCCGATCATCCCGGTGGCTCCGCAACGCGCATCGCCCGTCGCAGCTCGTTGCCGAACAACAGCATCTCGACATTGAGGCGCAGCCGATCGTCCACCGACTTCCCGAGGTTTTCGCGGAGCAGTGTGCGGTCAACGTCGCGCTTGTACAACTCGATGATCGGGTCACGCCGCTCCTTGGGCGCGAGTTCGAGCTTGAGGTCGAACCCGGCCCCATCGAGCAGGCGAGCGAGCGTGTCGATACTCGGGCTGGAGAGTCCCGCTTCGATGCGGCCCACAACGGACTGCGCGGTGTGCGCGCGCTCGGCCAGGGCGCGCTGCGAGAGGCCCGCCCGTTTTCGAGCTTCGCGAAGCAGTGACGCGGTCGCAGGAGGAGTCGCCATGCTATAATGATAGCTCATACGCTATCGTGCTGCAATATCATGTGCGACAAGCAGTTATGTCCTCGTTGTTCGGCCGACCGCGCCCCAAAGAGGGCCGCGGGCTATACTCGCTCAGCCGGTACGACGTGCGCCGTCGTGATGTTGCGGACTGTGACACCGGCCCACTTGCGGCGCGAAGGGGGTCTCGACCATCTTCCTCGTCCGACATGCGACCCACTTCGCGACTGCTCATTCCCCTGCTTATCGACGCGCTCATTGGCGCGGCGCTTTTTAGCGCACGGGAGTCGGGCACGGCAATCGCGACGTAGTTGCGACCCTTGCCCCTCCCGGTTCGACCGGGAGGGGCGACCTCGAAAGCGCAGAGGCCCTCTCCGGTGACGGAGGGGGCTTCCTTATTTTTCCGGAGCCTTTCGAGTGAGATCGGACGTCACGAAACGAGCACGCCCCGGCGCCCCGCGTGGCACGCTCGCCGAGCGCGTGCGCGCCGGCGATACCGAGGCATTCTCGGAACTGTTTCTCACTCTTGGCGAGCCACTGCGGAAGTTCGCGTTCCGCCACGTGCGATCGAGTGACCTGGCCGACGACGTCGTGCAGGACGTGTTCTCGAGTGTCTGGCACGCCCGCGAACGCATCGACCTGCGCGTCGGGTTGCGCGCCTACCTGTTTCGCGCCACCAGGAACCGTGCGCTGGACGTCCTCGATCACGAAGAAGTGTGCGAGCGGTGGGCGAGCGAGTCCGGCCTGTTCGCCGGCCACATCGACGCGTACGCGGACGCGGAGATTCCCGACGACGGATCGCGCGACATCGCACTGCTCGGGATCATCGATGCCACGCTCGACCGCATGCCCGAGCGGCGTCAACTCGTCTGCCGGCTGCGCTGGAAGGACGGCGTGTCGCTCATGGAGATCGCGCGGCGACTCGCGCTCTCGCCAAAAACCGTCGAAACCCAGATCACCCGCGGCCGACGCGACCTGCGCGCCGCCCTCTCGGAGACCGCGTATCGTGACTAGGCCGACACGCACCGCGGTCGCCCGCGTGGCGTTCCAGGGTGACTTTGGCGCCTTCAGCGAACTCGCGGTCACGGCGCTCTGGCCCGGCGCCGAGCACGTGCCGATGCGCGGGAACACCGACGTCGTGCGCGCCGTGGCCACCGGCAGGGTCGACGCCGGCGTCCTCGCGATCGAAAACACGCTCGCCGGAACCGTGACCGACACCGACGATGCACTCCTCCGCGTTGAGGGCACCTGCATCGTCTCGGAGACCATCGTGCCCATTCATCATTGCGTGCTCGGCGTTCGCGGAGCGACGCTCCGGGGCATCCGGAGCGTGGCGAGCCATCCCGTGGCGCTCGATCAGTGCCGGAGCTTCTTCGAGCGGCATGCGAAGATCGAGCCGCGCGCCGCGTACGACACGGCGGGCGCGGCGCGCGACGTGGCGGGCGCGGCCGACCCGACGCGCGCGGCGCTTGCCGGGCGCCATGCGGCGAAGGTGTACGGGCTGGCCGTGCTCGCCAGGAACATCGAGGATCGTGGCGACAATCAGACCCGATTCATCGGGATCGCGCGTGACAGCGCGATGCGCGTGCCGAACGCGATGCACAAGACCTCGCTGGCGATCATCGTGGACGACGAGCCGGGCGCGCTGCTGCGCCTGCTCCAGCCGATCGCCGCCGCGGGGCTGAGCCTGACACGGTTGAGCGCGCGCCCAACCGGCGAGCCGTGGGAGTACGAGTTCGTGCTGGACGTGGAACATGCGGGCTCTGATGAACGGCTGGTGCGCATCGTCGAGCAGTCCACGAGCGGGTGCCGGAGATGCCGCGTCCTCGGAACGTTCCCGAGTGCGAAGCAGCAGCGCATCCAGGCCAGGCTTGTAGGGGTTGCCGGCAACA
>ERZ1292630.3781-Hain-H41-02um-R3-3781-length-13090-cov-6_pt1 | contig 13090 bp, 12 predicted proteins | sample MGYA00564408_ERZ1292630 | MGnify/ENA primary metagenome ERZ1292630 (study PRJEB36523, sample SAMEA6512641) | groundwater metagenome | collected 2019-01-08 | study: AquaDiva: Metagenomics assemblies of 32 groundwater samples | reverse complement strand
TACATGTTGCGGGGGTGTAGCTCAGTTGGTTAGAGCGCCGGCCTGTCACGCCGGAGGTCGCGGGTTCAAGTCCCGTCACTCCCGCCATCTTGTTGTTTTCCCCATTGTTCGTGTAGAATAAGTCTTTAGAAGGCGGGATGTTTCCATATGCTTCGTCGCATCAAAAATAATATCTCTAGTATTCCGTCTGGCGTTTTTGCCATTAGTTTCGCAAATTTTCTCATGAATATTTCAACATCTTTGGTTTTTGGTCTATCGACTTGCTATATGAAGCAGTGTTTGAACATGAGCACGGGTAACGTAGCTTTTCTACAAAATTTTGTAGATGCTCTTAGTTTCTTATTTAAAACATTTTCAGGGGTGCTAAGTGATTTCATTAGACGCCGCAAAGCCATAGTTATTGTTGGATTTTTATGTATTTCTTTGGCTAAACCCATGCTGGCCGTTGCAAGCACGCCAGTACTTGTTTTGATGGCACGTATGTTTGACCGGATGGGCAATGGTATTCAATCCGTACCACGCGATGCATTGGTTGGAGATTTGTCTGACAAAACAAACCGTGGACAATGTTTCGGGATGAAAAATACGTTGGCTACTTTTGGTTCAATGCTTGGGGGAATCTTAGGCTATGGACTTATGCGCTTAACAGGCGACAATTATTCCTTAACATTTTTAGCAGGCACGATTCCGTGTACCATGGCAATCATGATTTTTGTCATTGGCGTGGATGATCCTTTACACGAAAAAACTATCCAAAAAAAGAAAAATCCTTATACATTTTTATGGGCAGCAGGACATTTAGGAAAAGATTTTTGGAAATTGATGTTGGTCATGTTCTTGTTTATGTGCAGCCGCTTTGGAGAATCTGCATTAGTGCTGAATGCCATGGAAACGCAGCGTATTTCACCTGCTGCTACCAGCCTGATTATTGTTTTATACAATGCCATGTACTCTTTAGTTTCATACCCTATTGGCTTTTTATCCGACCGTATTGGACGTAAAAAATTATTACTATGCGGCTTTTTGGTTATGGCACTATCTCAATTATGTTTGGGGATGTCGGCATTATCACTGCCATCAATGTATCTTGGAATTTTATTATGGGGTGGACAATTAGGCATCACAAACAGCATCTCTTACGCCTTAACCAACGACTATATTCCTGCCAATGAATTTCGCGGAACAGCATTAAGTATTTTAAATTTGTTATCAGCCATTGGCACAATATTAGCGGGCGGTGTTTTTCGTTTGATGAGCAACGAGTATTCTATAAAGATGGCGTTCGTGTTTGGCCTAACCATGAGCGGGGCAGCTTTGATATTAGGCGCAATTCTTATAAAAGAAAGGTTTCGACATGTCAGCATTTAACTTGCAGATTACAGACTCAGCACTACAACAAATTAAAACTTTTGGATCTCCTTGTTTTCGCATTGCTGTAACGGGTGGAGGATGCTCTGGATTCAAATATGAATTTGAGATAACCAATGTAAAAAACCCAAATGATCTTGTGATCGCAAAAAATGGGATAGAAATCTTAATAGATTCTACATTTCAAGATATGTTGAACGATTGCACCCTTGATTTTGAGACCACCATGTTTGGTGCACGCTTTAAAATCACCAACCCCAATGCCAGTAAAGCGTGTGGTTGCGGCAATTCTTTCGCGGTTTAGATTTTGCATGATCATGAAAACCGGCTATAATTACCTAGTAATTGAAAAAATGAATTGACCATGCCAAAAATAACGATCGAAATATCAGACGATTTTCATGAACGTCTTGAAGCCATAGCTAAAAATTCAGGCGCCAGCAAGGAAGAACTTGTTATTGATGGACTTGAAGCTTTGCTAGATCACTTCGATGAAATGTTTGATGAAATTAAAAAACTGATGGCAGAGCATCCTAATTTATCGATGGAAGAAATTGAAGAAAAAGTTCGCGAGAAATTTGACGTAGAAGATGAAAGCGAAGATCATGTGCATGATGGCAAAGGTTGCTGCCGCCGCTAATGATTCTAGATAGTATTTTCGTCGTCCTCATCGGCATGTCGGCCTCTTTAGGCTACAAGCGTGGATTCACGGATGAGGTCATTCGTTTGATCACATTTGCCGTATCAGCTGCAGGGGCCTACGGATTTTTCAGAATCGCACCCCGTTTTTTACACAATTACATTCAGCAAGATTTACTAGTGAATGTATCATCAGGGCTGATGTCCATTGTTGGGTTATTGGTATTTTTCAAGTTGATTCGACATTTCTTAAAGGGCCTGATTAAAAATTCGCCTTTGGCCATGTTCGACAAAGTTTTGGGATTGGGGGTTGGTATGATTCGCGGTTTATTGCTAATCGTTTTTGTGTATTGGCTGTCTGGTATTTTTTTGACCGATCAATTCCAAGCGCAACTACCGATCTGGAAGAATTTGTCAGACAAAATCTTGCAGGTGTTACCATTTGATTGGCGCACATCGATTATGCATCAATTTTTAGGACATCATACCGATTTCAGCAGCGTCACAAAAAAAAAATCAGATGAGGCATTTAGAAGTCTTGTGGATTTAAAGCCGAAACCACCGGAAGATTAATTTGCAGCCATCGCCTTTTTACGCATGGCGCGGTATTCGTCCATGGGCATTGTTTTGATAGCTTTTGAAGTAAACAAAACACCATTGATATGGTCTGTTTCATGTTGAATTACACGGGCAAGGAAACCTGTTGCTATCCCTGTAATTTTTTTTCCGATTTTATCAAAAGCTGTGTATTGAATCTTGGTATAACGTTTCACAAGACCTGCCACGTCTGGCACCGAAAAACAGCCTTCCCAATCTTCTGCCATGTCTTGACCGATCGGTTCATAGGATGGATTCAACCACATTGTTTTGGGCATGGTATCCACTAAATCTTTTCTGAATTTCTTCAAATCAGGATCGTCTTTTACAGCAAAAATGATGACTGCTTTCTTCAAACCAATTTGGGGCCCTGCAAGTCCTGCGCAATTTTCTTCTGCATCGTACTTGGCTTCCAAAGTGTTTATATTTTTGACATCTTCCGCTGTTAACGGAAATGTAAAGCGCTCTGCTGCGTTATGCAAAACAGCGCTTTCTGTTGGGACGTACTCTGGCAGTTTGGCATGCATACTGCAACCTCCCATTAAAAAAGAGAATAGAATTAAATACGATTGTTTCCGGAACAACACACTGCCTCAGCGATATAGATTAGCCACATTTTTATTATATATTAACAAATGTCTTGCGTTAATATAGGATAAGTTCGATCAGTACGATTCGTATGTCATTCATCTTTCGCTTCCTTAAATTCATTTTTAAATACATTCTTTTCACCCTATTTTTGGGGGGAGTGTTTTATGCCATCACCTTGCTACCAAAACGACAAAAAGAAAATGCCATACTAACGCTGCGTATTGAGAATGCGAAATTAGAAGATAATCAGCAACAAATATTGCCTTTCATGAAGAAAGGGCTCTCTGTTGAGCAACTACGCCAAATCATTAAAAGTGCCACACGTGATCCTAAAATTAAAGGATTGGTTCTTGAATTATACGGGACTCAAATGGGTCTTGGTCAGGTCGATGAACTGGCAAAACAGTTGGCTTTATTTAAAGCACAAAAAAAGCCTATTTTTGTGTTTGCAGATAGTTTAGGCGGTGAGACAGGAACAGCTACTGCAGGTTATTTGCTTGCTTCTTACGCTGATGAAATTTATGTGTCTCCGGCTGGTATGGTCAACTTTAGTGGTTTTGCAATGTCCCGCTATTTCTTAAAATCTTTGCTTGATCAATATGCTATTAAAGGCACAGTAGAGCGACGAGATGAGTATAAAGGCGCGGTCGATCTCTATTTATTCGATGCATTTTCTAAGCCTGTCCGTGAAAATGTTACAGCGGTACTTCAAAATATTATGGATCTGATCATAGCTGAGGTCGCTAAAAATCGGAAGTTGCCCCCTGAAAAAGTAAAAGAATTATCAAATCAATGTCCATTTTTTGGCATGCAGGCTGTGCAAGAAAAAATGACAGATGGCGCGCTTTATTTGGATCAAGATTGTCCGCCGGAAGCCTTGAAAAAATTAATCAAAGATACAGGATCCAAATTTATCAATGCTAAAGCGTATCCACTTTACCCACAAGATAAACAAAAAGAAAAAATAGCAGTCATCTATTTATCTGGAACCGTTGTGCGTCATGTGCCAGGCATGTGCCCCCTTGACGCCCAACCTATCAGTGATTCTTGGGTTCAGAAATTATTAAATCGAGCTTGCAAAGAAAAATACAAAGCTGTTGTTTTGCGTGTGAATTCTCCAGGTGGGGACGCATTGGCGTCATGTAATATACACAATTCAATACAGCAATTTCGTCGCAAGAAAATTCCTGTGGTGATGTCAATGGGGGATGTGTGTGCTTCTGCCGCTTACGATATGGCTACAGCAACCGATTATATCATTGCGCATCCTTGCACACTAACGGGATCCATAGGGGTTGCATGCGTTCGTCCTTATTTGAAAGATTTTGCGAAAAAATTCAATGTGAATTTTGATGGTATAACCGTGGGTGACAATGCAACAGTTTTCAACTTAACCTACGAATTAACAGAAACTCAAAAAGAATGGCTTCGTCAATATATCGATTATTCCTATGATCAGTTTTTGCAAAAAGTATCTGATGCACGCAAGATCGACAAAGAAAAATTACGCAAAGATATTGCGGGCGGTCGTATTTGGAGCGGACAGCAAGCCAAAGAACTAGGACTTGTGGATGCGCTTGGCGGCCTTGATATGGCGGTTACGAAAGCTGCAGATTTGGCTAAAGTGGCTGACTACGAAGTGGTTGTTTTACCAACAGGTGGCATAGCCGATATCATCGCAGAGCTTCAAGATACAGGTATGTCCAGCATGCTACTGTCACATATCGTCAACCAATTTCGCACCGTAACAGAGCAAGCGTGCCGTACAACAACGCAGGCTGAGATGGATTTGCATTTTTAAACCACCCCCACCTATGTCATCCTGACGCATGTCAGGATCCAGAGCGAATTCTGATTGCTGGATTCTGACTTTCGTCAGAATGACAAATACAGCAGATTGCTACTGAAATCGTTTTATAGCATAATGTGATAGATTCGTACACTATTAAAGTCTCATCATGATCGGCAAGTTTGTATCGGAAGTTCAGCAAGAATTTCGAAAAATTATTTGGCCATCCTGGTCTGAAACAAAATTAACAACGATTTTTGTTCTTATCTTTGCGGCCATTATGTCGATATATCTGTTGGCTGTTGATCAGATCATTTTTAAGTTGCTCTCACTCATTATTTTGCGGTAGGTAAATAGTTATGACAGCAGCCTCTATGCCGGATAAATTTAAGTGGTATATCATTCAGACGTACTCTAAAGCTGAAGAAAAATCTGCTGACAAAATAAAAGAAGATGCGGAAAAGTCGGGCCTGGCAAGTTCTATTAAGGAAATGTACTTGCCCAAAGAAAGGTTTGCGACAATTAACACGCTTGGCAAGCAAGTGATTAAAGAACGCAACATCTATCCGGGTTATATTTTCATTCATTGCGATCTAAATGCGCATTTGCACAATCTTATACAAAACGTTGATAAAGTTAGCGGGTTTTTAACTATTGTGGCAGGCGGGAAGCCGGTGGAGATCAGCCCCAAGGAAATGTCTGGTATTAAAACACAATCTGAAGCTAGCATGACCAAAGAAATGAAAGAAGAATTCACAGTTGGCGAAACAATTGAAATTCGTGATGGAACTTTCGGAGGATTCCATGGTACCATCAAAGATGTTGACAATAAGCAAAAAGTCTATCAGGTCGAAGTGACGATCTTAGGACGTCCGATTATGGTTAGCTTAGAAGAAGTAAACATCAGAAAAGTTGGAGGAGAAGAGTAATGTCTAAGGTGACAAAGAAAGTCACGGCTCTGATTAAATTGCAGGTGCCAGCCGGAAAGGCAAATCCAGCGCCTCCCGTGGGTACTGCCTTGGGTCCAAAAGGCGTAAACATTATGGAGTTCTGCAAGCAGTTCAATGAACGCACGAAAAAAATAGAACCAGGCACGCCAATTCCTGTTGAGATGTCTGTTTTTGCAGATCGTACTTTTGCTTTCATTATGAAGTCACCACCCAATACGTTTTTCATCAAAAAAGCGATTGGTTTGACAAAAGGGCACACGAAGCCTGGAGCGGGTGATCCTATTGGTAAAATCACAATGTCTCAAATTAATGGCATTGCCAAAGAAAAAATGCAGGATATGAACGCCAATTCATTGGAAGCAGCGGCCAGCATGATTGCTGGATCCGCGCGTTCGATGGGGCTTGAAGTAGTAGAGGGATAGATCATGTCAAAAAGAATGGTTGATTTAAATAAGGCTGTTGATCGGAAAAAGATGTACACACTTGCTGAGGCACTTGAAGTTATCAAGGCCAATGCAAAAGCGAAATTTGATGAGACGATCGATGTGTCTGTGAACTTGGAAATCGATGCCAAAAAAACAGATCAAAATGTTCGTGGTAGCTTAGCGCTTCCCCATGGGACTGGTCGTACGTGCCGCGTTGCAGTAGTTGCGGGCGATGAGAAAGCCGCTGAAGCTAAAAAAGCGGGCGCTGAAATTGTTGGCGGCGAAGAATTGATTGAAAAAATCACAAAAGGTGAAATTGACTTTGATGCCTGTATTGCTACGCCAGATCTAATGGCAAAGATGAGTAAAGCTGCCCGTGTATTGGGACCGCGTGGTCTTATGCCAAATCCAAAATTAGGTACAGTGACAAATGATGTTGCCGCAATGGTGTTGTCCTTGAAAAAAGGACGTGTTAATTTTAAAAATGAAAAAGCTGGTGTCATTCATGCGCCGGTTGGTAAAGCCAGTTTCTCTGTAAAACAATTACAAGAAAATATTGAGGCATTCTTGGCGGAATTGAAGAACGCAAAACCTTCAACGGTCAAGGGTTCTTTCATAAAAGAGATGTTTATTTCTTCAACACAGGGGGTATCGCTTATGTTCCAAGCGAACTAAACCCTTCCGGTGGGAATACTGTCGGAGACTGTAGGTCTGGGGACTGCACCAGGTAATGGATCAAGCAAGATGGTCCGCCCACAATAGACGTAACAAAAAGGAGAAATAAATGCTGAATAAACAACAGAAAAACGATCTGGTTGGACAGTTGAAGCAGGATTTATTGAACTGTGAATTTATAGCTGTGACAAAAAACCATGGGCTGACTGTGTCCCAGGTGACCAGCTTGCGCAAGCAGGTTGATGCATTGGATGGATGCAGCTATCGCGTGGCAAAAAACACGTTGCTTGAATTGACAGTTCAGGGATCATCCGCTGAATGTTTGAAAGATTTTTTTGTGGGACCAACGGCAGTTGCTTATGGTATGGATCCTGCTGGCCTTGCAAAATTGCTTGTTCAGTTTGTGAAAAGTCATGAAAAATTGACAGTTGTTGCCGGCTTTATGAGTGGCCGTATTTTGTCTGACAAAGAGATTGAAGCATTGTCTAAACTACCATCACTACCAGAGCTTTTGTCTCAAATCGTGTCCTTCATAAACGGCGCTGCTGTAGAGCTTCGTCGTTTGATGTTGGCGCCCGCTATGGAAATACATCGTCTATTAACCGCGATTGCGGATGGTAACAAAAATTAACTGAAAGGGATTTTTCAAATGGCTACTAACATTGCAAAACTGATTACAGATATTAAAGCACTGACATTGATGGAAGCTGCTGAAATTGCTAAAACTCTGAAAGAAGAATTGGGTTTGCCTGACGCTGCTCCTATGATGGCAATGGCTGCTGCTGGCGGCGGCGCGCCTGCTGCTGCTGCGGAAGAGCAAACAGAATTCACAGTAACATTAACTGAAGTGCCTGCCGACAAGAAAATTGCTATCTTGAAGGTTGTTCGAGAAATCACAGGTTTAGGTCTTGGCGAAGCGAAAGCGGTTGTTGAAGGCACACCAAAAGAACTAAAAGCTGGCATTGATAAAGCAGCTGCGGAAGATATCAAAAAGAAAATTGCAGAAGCTGGCGGTGTTGTAAAAATAAGCTAGAGCCGCTGCTCCGCAAGGAACGGTTCGTATTATTGACGCGTAGGTCTGACCTTTGTAATCTGGGGAATCATTAATGAGCGCATCGTACAACTACAATCGCGACTATCGGTACTGGTTTGGCAACTTCAAAGAAGCTGTCGAACTACCCAATCTTATTGCCCTTCAAAAACAATCTTATGATAATTTCTTGCAAGCAGATGTCACGCACGATCAGCGTAAACGCGCTGGTCTGCATGAGATTTTTTGTGAAGTTTTTCCTGTGAAAGATTTGTCAGGAAAAGCACAACTGGAATATCATGGGTACTATTTTGAAAAACCAAAATATACCGAAGAAGAATGTCGCTACAAGGGTTTGACCTACTCATCATCTTTGAAATTAACATTGCGTCTTATTGTCTGGGAATTTGATCAGGACACAGGATCAAAAAGCATCCGCGACATTAAAGAACAAGATGTTTACATGGGTGAAATTCCCATTATGACGGACCGTGGTACATTTGTGATCAATGGCATAGAGCGCGTTATCGTATCACAAATGCATCGTTCACCGGGTGTGTTTTTCGACCATGATCATGGCCGTTCACACGTATCTGGTAAATATTTATATGCCGCGCGCATTGTACCTTACCGTGGTTCTTGGTTCGATTTTGAATTCGACTATAAAGACACCGTATTTGTCCGCATTGATCGTCGTCGTAAAATCAGTTTGTCGACATTTTTATTCTGTATGCCAAAAATGTCTTCGGATGAATTGGAAGGCAAAACAGACGGTGTTAAAAGTTACTCCCACAATGGGTATACAGCTGTCGAATTGCTTAAGAACTTCTATGATACGCTTTCCTTTAAACGCACGAAAGGCAAATGGACTGCTGATTTTCATCCGGGACTATTCAAAGGCTTTACCCCCAAATCTGATATTACAGACACAGTTGGTAAAGTTCTTGTAGAAGCCGGGGCGAAAATGACACCGCGCATTATTCGTCAACTTGAAAAAGATAAAATCAAGAAAATTATGGTTGATGACGAGTTTTTACTTGGAAAACATTTGACTTATGATTTCATTAATCCTGAGACAGGCGAAATTCTAATCGAAACAGGAACAGAAATTACGCCGGAATGTCTTGAATTGTTCCAGCAAGAAAAAGTTGATGAAATCACCATCTTCAATATTGACGCACAGACGGTTGGTGCGTATCTCATTCGAACATTTAAGGCTGATAAAATCGCCAACCGTGAAGAAGCCTTGATCGATTTGGCCAAAAATATTCGTCAAGGTGAGCCACCTACTTTGGAAAATGGAGAACTGCTTTACCGCGGACTTTACTCAGATCCAGATCGTTACGATTTATCCGCTGTTGGTCGCGTAAAAATAAATGCACGACTTGGTTTTGGAGAAACAGTTGCCGACACAGTACGCGTTCTTCGCAAAGAAGATATTTTGGCGATCATTCGTAAGCTTATTGAAATTAAAGATGGGTTGGATGATGTCGATGATATCGACAACTTGGGTAACCGTCGCGTTCGAGCTGTAGGTGAATTGATTGAAAATCAATATCATATTGGAATTCTACGTCTAGAAAAAAGTATTCGCGAACGTATTGCTGCGTCTGATGTAGATATGCTGATGCCGCATGATTTGATCAATGCCAAGGCACTTGGTTCATTGCTCCGTGAGTTTTTCGGAACATCGCAACTGTCACAATTTATGGATCAAACGAACCCACTTTCAGAAGTTGCGCATAAACGGCGTTTGTCCGCATTGGGTCCAGGAGGTTTAAGCCGTGATCGCGCTGTGTTCGAAGTCCGTGATGTCCACCCAACACACTATGGTCGCATCTGCCCTGTGGAAACACCTGAAGGTCCGAACATTGGTTTGATTAACTCTTTAGCATCATTCGCGCGCATCAATAAGTATGGGTTTATTGAGACCCCTTATCGTAAGGTGATTGAAGGTAAAGTGACGGATGAAGTTCTATTCATGACATCTACGCATGAAGTAAATCATGCCATTGCACACGGTGACGTACCAACAGATGAAAATAATATGATTATTGAACGCTTTGTGACATGCAGTCGTAACGGCGAATATGGTCTGTATCCGCGCGAAGAAATCAGTTACGTTGATGTATCTCCAAAACAGCTTGTATCTGTTGCTGCATCCCTAATTCCTTTCTTGGAAAATGACGATACAACCCGCGTTTTGATGGGCGCAAACATGCAACGTCAAGCAGTACCTTTGGTAAATCCAGATGTGCCAATTATTGGAACAGGTATGGAGCGCGTTGTAGCACGTGATTCGGGCGCTGTGATTTTAGCCAAACGTTCTGGTTATATCGAAGCGTTAGATTCAAAACGAATTGTTGTACGCGCAGTTGATGAAAATACCGATCAAGTTATTGGTGTCGATATTTATCGTTTACGTAAATTTGAACGCTCAAACATGGGCACATGTATCAATCAAAAACCATTAGTTGATGCTGGTCAATTCGTCAAAAAAGGCGATATTCTGGCTGATGGCAATGCGATTTCGAAGGGCGAATTAGCGCTTGGTAAAAATCCTTTAATTGCCTTCATGTCTTGGAATGGTTATAACTTTGAAGATTCGATCGTTATTTCTGAAAAAATATCACAAGAAGATGCATACACATCAGTCCATATTGAAGAACTGGAAGTTGTTGCGCGTGATACAAAATTAGGTCCTGAAGAAATCACACGTGATATTCCCAATGTGGCCGATGAGATGCTGCGTAATCTAGATGAATCCGGCATCATTTATGTCGGCGCCACGGTTAAAACTGGTGACATTTTGGTTGGTAAGGTTACACCGAAAGGTGAAATTGCGCAAAGTCCTGAAGAGAAATTGTTACGCGCCATCTTTGGTGAAAAAGCATCTGATGTGAAAGATTCTTCATTGCGTGCCACATCTGGTATTCAAGGTACCGTCGTTGACGTGCGTGTGTTTTCAAGACGCGGGATATCGAAAGATGAACGTGCTGTTTTGATTGAACGACAGGACGTTTTGAAAGCAAAAGCCGACTGTGAAAACGGCACTCAAATTTATGAACATAGTTTCAAAAAATCATTGTTTGAAACTTTGCTCAATCAAGAATTGGGTGTAAAGTTTGGTCCGTGCAAACCGGGTGATGTGATTACTGAAGTACTGTTAAACAGCACGCCATGGACGCAGTGGAGATCAATGAAACTAAAAGATGCATCTAAGCAAAAGCATCTAGAACTTCTAGCGCATCAATTTGATGAAGCAGTTGGATTATTACAAGATGAATTGAAAGATAAAATGAACAAAATCAGTCAGGGTGATGATTTATCACCTGGCGTGCTTAAAGTTGTAAAAGTGTACGTTGCAGTAAAACGCAAGTTACAACCAGGCGACAAAATGGCGGGGCGACATGGAAACAAAGGTGTTGTATCACGGGTTGTGCCTATAGAAGACATGCCATTTATGGAAGATGGTACACCGATTGATTTGATCGTCAATCCTTTGGGTGTTCCTTCGCGTATGAACGTTGGACAAGTTCTTGAAACCCATCTTGGTGCAGCAGCTGTTGGTCTTGGCAAACAAGTACAGGCGATGCTGGATGAGCACAACTTGAAGAAGAAAAATAAAGTTTCAGAAATACGCAGCTTGCTGACAGAAGTCTATCAAGACTCGACAGCTCATTTGGATGAACTGAAAACCTGTAATGAAGAAAAATTGTTAGAATTCGCTAATGCTGTGCGTAAAGGCATTCCATTCGCTTGCTCTGTTTTCTCGAAACCATCCGAAAAAACAATTAATCGTTTGCTGAAAATGGCAGGATTTGATGAATCTGGACAGGTTCAATTGTATGACGGCAGAACTGGTGATCCGTTCGAACGTAAAACAACGATCGGTTATATGTATATCCTTAAGCTCCACCATTTGGTGGACGATAAGATGCATGCCCGTGCAACCGGACCATACAGTTTGGTCACCCAACAGCCGCTTGGTGGTAAAGCGCAACAAGGCGGACAACGCTTTGGTGAAATGGAAGTATGGGCGCTTTATGCATACGGCGCTGCCTATACTCTACAAGAAATGCTTACCGTAAAATCAGACGATGTAACGGGACGTACGTTGACTTATGACGCGATTATCCGCGATGAAAATAGGACACAAATTGGCGAACCGGAATCCTTCAAGGTTCTTGAAAAAGAAATCCAAGGCTTGTGCTGTGAATTCGTGAAATTATCGAAAGATGACTTGGCTGAAGAATTAATGTTGCAGGAAAAAAGGAGGTCACGTGTCTAAAAGATATGCCATCCCATCAGAACAGCAGACGTTAGATTACGAGGCACTTAAGGTTCGTGTGGCCGATGAACACACTATAAGATCTTGGTCATATGGTGAAGTGAAAAAGCCAGAAACCATTAACTATCGCACATTGAAACCAGAACGTGATGGACTGTTTTGTGCACGTATTTTTGGCCCTGTTAAAGATTTTGAATGTTTATGCGGAAAATATAAACGAGCAAAATTTAAGGGCGTGGTTTGCGAAAAATGCGGCGTTGAAGTGACCACAGCAAAAGTACGTCGTAGCCGTATGGGACATATTGAATTGGCATCGCCAGTTGCACATGTTTGGTTTACAAGATCTTTGCCTTCGCGTATTGGCTTGCTGCTTGACCTTGGCATGAAGGAAATTGAGAAGGTCATTTACTATGAAAACTACATTGTTGTAGATCCGGGCTTAACGAATTTACAGATGAAACAATTGCTGACAGATGAAGAATATCTGAAAGCTCAGGATGAATTTGGAGAGAATGGTTTTGAGGCTGATTTAGGTGCAGCAGCACTTAAAAAGCTACTTAAAAAAGTACGTATTGATGAAGAATTAGATCAACTGAAACAAGAAATGATCGAAGTCACATCCGAGGTGCGTCGTCGTAAATTGGCCAAACGTATTAAATTATTTGACGCATTTAAGGGATCTGGAATTGCACCTGATGCTTTAATCATCACTGTTTTACCGGTTATTCCACCTGA
>ERZ1292630.3780-Hain-H41-02um-R3-3780-length-13090-cov-8_pt1 | contig 13090 bp, 10 predicted proteins | sample MGYA00564408_ERZ1292630 | MGnify/ENA primary metagenome ERZ1292630 (study PRJEB36523, sample SAMEA6512641) | groundwater metagenome | collected 2019-01-08 | study: AquaDiva: Metagenomics assemblies of 32 groundwater samples | reverse complement strand
TCGCGAGCCAACATGTCCGCGAGTCGCGACACGGCCCCACCCGATGTCGGCAAGCTTCTCACGGTGCTGATCATACCGCTCAATTCCGTGAAGGATGCTTGCTCGAAATCACGCGATTGGACACGCAGCGCCTCCATTTGCACGCGTTGCCGCATGTGGGCAACGGCGGACGACTTAGCATCTCCTCGGCTGTTCGGCGAGAAGGAATGAGGAGGAGGAGCATGGACCCCATCCATTCGTGACCGCCGCGTGCCGCCGCTAGGCGTCGTGTCCCTCGCGTCTCTTAGCAGGGCGTACTCCTGGGCGATGTCTTTTAACTGTCGGAACGGATGGGGGGTTGGAGGAGGGTCCCCGGTCGATCGACGTGGTTGTGAGGGAGCGTTGCCGTGGTGCGAGTGCCCGATGAACGGTGAACCGCGACGCTCTGAGAAGCCTCGGACGAGATCAAACGCGACAGCGAACGACGTGGTCACGACACTTGAGGACCTGGTGTTCGCGAGTGACGTGGCCGCTCGATGGCGTCGAAGAGACGAGCTCATGCCTTTCACGTTTTGCACGTCACCGTGGATGTACATTGGGAAGGCAGGTGTCGATGAGGCGCCGCCGCGGATGCGCACCCCCCGAAGCAGCAGCGTGAGTCGCTGGAAAGTGGAAACGACGCTCGTCATGCCCAAGCCGTGATGATGATCATTCGAGGTGCTCCGCCGTTGTTGTGCGCTGCGCTGCCTTGAAAAAAAAAAGAGCGTAGGTACAAGAGCGATGCACACTTTTGATTTTGGCCTCTGACTTCGAAACAGATTCTTTAGAAAAAAAGAGTGTCTTCCTTTCTCTCGGAAACACAGCAGCACCATGATTTTTGCTGTGGATGGAACCATAAGTCGCAGCAGCAGCTTGGGCTCCCCCCCCTCCATATAATGTTGTTGGGTTAACCCATCCGGAATGTTTTACAGAAATCTTCGCCGTCGGTGTGCTTGACGGTGTCCACCATCGCGAACTTCCAGTACTCCTCCAGGGTGCGGACCTTGCCAAGATCGTACTTATCGTATTCGCGAAGCACGCGCTCGGGTACCTTCATGTCATCTGGGACCACGCGTTTCTTGGTGTCCTTGAAGACAGATTTGAGCATGCGTTGCACCCGCATGCGGCTGACGGCTTGGATGGGACCCCAATCGACCTTCTCGTGCCAAAACCGCTTGGCGGTGTGCCGGTTGTAATCGTGAAACAGAATATTTTCCGATGGGCACCAAATGTCGTATCCATATGTCCATAGCCGGACGGAGAACAAGAGCTCTTCCCCGTCGAACAAGTAGTCCAAATGGGGATCGAACGGAACGAGTTCGAGAATCTCCGCATCGGCCCACAGGAATCCAGCGGCGGTGTACGGCGTGGGCCTCGTATAGCCATTGACGGTGACGACGTCCGCTTTGTTTCGAGAATAGTGAAATTCCGGGATCCAATGCTGCTTGCATAAGTACTGCAGCGACCGCTTGTCGACGCGCTCCTCGGGGCCGTCGAATCCTTGGGGATAATTCGATAGCACCTTCTTTTGTCCTGGCGTTTCGATGTACATTTTTAGGACGACGTAGTCCCACTGGTAGATGAACCGGTTGTGGGAGTCGATCATCATGTAGTACTTCTCGGCTCGGTACATCAACACGGAGACGTAGCGGCCGAAGGTGGGACCGAGGCTGATCTTCGGTGGCCAGCGGCGAATGCGGATGTTGTCCCGTGGGCAAAACGAAAACGGGTCGCAGGTGTCGTACTCCACGGGAATACACGCTGGCTCCTCATCGGTGTTTTGCTCGATGGTGCCGATGAAAACCCGGTTTGGATTGGTTGCTTTCTTGAACATCTCTCGAATGGTGATTGGGCACTGGGGGTCGCGGAAGCTCGCAATGCCGACAAAGATGCTATCGTCGTGCGCGAAAAACTGACGACGATGGAACGGCATGAGCAGCAGATGGCCGCCGCCAGCAGCCGTCGAGGCGGACGACGCCTTGGAGGCTACGGAGGGCAGCGGCGCAGATGGAAACGGTGAAATGGCGAGGAGGTCGGCCGAGGAGCCGGCACTCTCCGCCGCGGAGCCAAGAATAACAGGCGTCGGGGCAAACGATCTCCCGGCTGACGTGGACGAGGCGCCATCGTTGCACGAGCCCAGGCTGAGACACACGACGACGACGGCTAGCGCCCTTCCCAGCTTCCCCCCCAGAGGAGCGCCCGTCGCAGCCATGGACAGCATCGGACCACCAATGTGCGTGTGTGGTGGGGAGGAGGACCACGCTGCGCGACTAAAGACGAGCGGGGGTGGGTCAAAGGAACGATCGTGGGCCGAATGTGTTAACACTCGCGCTCCCGGACACGTCCGCCTACTAACGCCTGAAGTAACAAAGAAAGTACTGAACAGACAATCATAGGGATTAGAGATCACATCGAGACCGTTGAGTCTCTCAGTGAAAGTGTCGCGACAAAAATGGTGCGACGACATCGCAGAACAGCTCTCTCTGATCGGCATGGACGACGTGACCCGCGTCGGGCACGTCAATGATCGTCGCGTCACTGAACAGCTCAGGAATACTAGCCTTTCCGGCAGCCGAGTTGTAAGGCGACAAGGCGCCATACACGAACAAAACTGGGATGCCGACTTTGACTCCGCGCAGTCGGCAAGCGGCGATCAGGTCCTCCGGCACCAAAATGTCGTCTCTTAGCAGTGCATGGTGCAACACGGGCAGATTGCAGCGCCACATGCCGTAGTGAGGATGCGCCGCGTACGCGGAGACCTCATGTGGAGGGATGGCGGCCGCATCCGCCGACGCGAACTTTGTCGTTTCGAGCTTCACCCGCACACGATCCCTTTCCGGGACAAAGTTTAACAGTAGAAAGTTCCGCATGGCGGGGTCGATGATGGATCGCTTGAGCGCCCTGTCCGCGTCCGTCACCGTGGCGTTGGCTTCCGGTGTCAGAGCCATCATGGCGTGCAAGTACTGGCCGAGGCCCTCGAACGTCGGGGGCCGCTTGCTCACCGGACTACTGTCCACGATAACCGCAGCGCGTAGGCGGCGACGGCGTGCCCGGCGATGGCGCTGGTCGTTGTCGCTATCGACGCGCAGCGTCCGGGGAAAGGCAGCGGGGTCCGCCTCGAAGAGGGCGTCCGCCAGCAGCGCCGTCATGACAGCCGCACCCCCCATGCTGTGTCCCATTAACACGGCATCGCCGGGCGGCGCCGTCGGTCGACGGTCACTCCGGTTGCCGTCCTCCTGGCCGCCTCCGGCCGATGACCGTTCTTCGATCATCCGGAACAGGTCGTCGGCTTCGTCGATGGTCCTGTGCGATGGGTAGTGGGGGCTGAGCCCATGATTGCGCATATCGACGGCGACGATCGATCCACCGCTCTCTCCTTGCTGCTGCTGGAGACGCCGGGAGAGTTCTTGCGCGGGGTACGTCCAGTTTCGGCCGTCGCCCATGAAACCATGCGCGACTAGCGCTAGCGGTTCGCGCGGGTCGGGATAACCGGACGGAGCGACGCGACCCCCTACCGCCTCCGCGATCAGCCCCTTCCCTTGAGCTTTGAGCAAGCCGGCAGCGTGGTGTCTCCAGTGCAACATGGCGCCTTCCTGGTGGCGCGAATAGACTGAGGTAACAGAAAAGAAGATTGTGAGACGGTGTGGTTCAGTGACAAACGCAGTTTGCTGGTGCGATTTCGAGACAGCGCCCGGCGGAGGGGAAAAAATAAGACGAAAAAAGAATCGCACCCGTTCGAGTGTTTCACCTCTCGAAAATATCCGCGACGAGGGGCCCTGTGCGATAGTAGCTCAAGTGAGCCACGGACAGAATGACTTGCAACGCTGCCAAGTACAACAAGACCAACGCGGCGAAAGCGGGCCAGAACGGCTCGATGCGGTCGCGGTCGTGGCACGGACCGAGCGCCTTTGCCAACTGCCTCGACCTCCACATGGCCGCTAGTGCATTCGCTGCGGTGACGAACGCGTTATTGAAGAACGTCGCGGGCACGCTGAAGTCGCCAATGAAGTAGAAATAGGCAATGGACAACAGCGGGATGATGGCATACTCCGTCCCGTAAAGCCGCATATTCGGACGGAGTCGGGTGCGGCTGTGGTGAAGGGAGGGATCTGTCGCTGCTTGTGACTCTACGAGGGGACAGTGACACGCTGATTGCTTGTCGCCGTTCAAGCTGTCGAGGTGTTCTTCTTCTCCCCCTCTTGCGTGGTTGAGAGGAAGGGACACGGTAACCAACCGAAAGAGGCACATCCGGAGGCGAACGAGAGGGGGTTTCCGCGGTGCCGACCCCTCCCGTTTGTGCTGCCCCTCATCTCGATGTACTACTGTATCTCTCTCTTGAGTTTCCTTGTTTTCCCTCTCCCGCTTCTCACCGCCCCCACCTGCGACTATCGCACAGGTCGGCGCCGTCCGATCGTTGCACGGGGTCGATGTGGACGTGCTTCCAGAAATCAGCCAACGTCCGTACTTTGCCCAAGCCGTACTTCGCTTCCTCCACGGACACTCGCGGGTCCTCCACGCGCGCGTCTGGCACGACGAGGGTGGTGGAGTTGCGGAACGTTGATTTGAGCAAATATTGTACCCGTTTTTGACTGATGCGCTGAACCGGTGCCCAGTCCACTTTTTCATGCCAAAACCGCTTCGCGGTGTGCCGGTTGTAATCGTGAAACAGGACCGCTTTCGACGGACCGAAGATGTCCCATCCGTGCGTCCACAAGCGGATCGTGAAGAGCAGCTCCTCGCCGTCGAAGAGGTAGTCCAAGTAGGGGTCGAACGGCGCCTCGGCGAGCAAGGAGGCGTTGCCAAATAAAAATCCCGCCGCGGTAAAACTTTGAGGATAAGGGTCCTCTCTGACGGGCGTCCACTGGGCGCCATTTCGTGGGTAGTGCAGCTCGTGCACCCAAATCGCCTTGCACATGACCATGATCATGCTCTCATCCGGACGCTTCCCCGCGTCGTGCCCGTTCGGGTAGTGAGAGAGAACTGTCTTCGCCCCTGGGGCGCGCAAGTAGTTGGCCAAGATGACGCTGTCCCAGTAGTTAATAAACAAGTTATGCGAGTCGATCATCATAAAGTACTTCTCGCCGCGGTACATCAACGAGCTGACAAAGCGGCCAAAGGTCGGGCCTTTGGACTCCACCGGCAGAACGCGACGGACACGAATATTGTCGCGAGGGCAGTAGGCAAATGGGTCGCACACTTCATACTCGGGCGGGATGCTGTTGCCGTCTTCCGGACCGTGCTGCTCGATGATGCCGAGAATCACTCGCCGCGGATTCTTCGCCTTCGACAACATTTCGTTCACGGTGCGGGGACATTGTGGGTCGCGAAAGCTCGCGACGCTGACGAAGATCGTGTCGTCATCTACCGACGGCGCGAGTGTTTGCACGGAGGATGCTCGACTACCAGCGGACAGAGGCAATTGCTGCGCGTGGTTGAGTTTCGAGGTCAAACGCTTTGCGTCTCGTACGTTGGCGCCCATGGTGGCGTGCAAGGATCGCACTCTCACATCCGACGCGCCACGGACGAATCCTCCGGTGGACCCGTCGAGAAACATCGCACCGAGCAGCAGAAACACCGCGATCGCGACACCAACGATCGACATGACCGACGCCGCGACCGTTCTGAGCGGTGAACGGCGAGCAATTGTCGACATCGACAATTCACTTTTTCACCTTCACGCGAACCCAAGAAGGCGGGCAACCCCTGTGTGGGTGGGAATGCAACGAGAAAATAGTTTGACGGTGAGAGGGACGTAAAATGCCCGCCACACTTAAAGCGAGCGCCCGTGTTGTCTATCGCGAAGGGTTATACTTCCCCAGGAACCTGATGACTCTGCCCCCCTCCCCTCCAGGCTATATTTACCCTTCCATGGAATCACAGAAAGCGTTCGACTTTCGTCGGAGGATGGGATCCTGTCGCGCGAAGGCCCAGTACTCCCGAAGGGAGCGTCGACGGCCCAAACCATAGCGCTCGCGCTCCATCGCCATCCTGACGTCGCTGGTCTCGAGCGACAGTCCAGGGGCGACCACGTGATCGTCGTAGAATTGACTCTCAGTGAAGTCATCGCTATTTGGGTCCAAGAAGTCCCACCGCACCACCGAGTCGATGGCTTGCAGCACGCGGCTCAGACGCTTATGCGCCCGTGCGAGGGCCGCAGTTTGTGGGGTTGTCGATGACCAATTCGCGGCTTCCTTCACGAGCGTCTCATAGTCATCGTAGGTGGCGGGTAGCCTCCGACTCGTTAAATCGTCGTCGTGATCGTCGTCGCGCGCACCGTCAAAGTAATACGACGCCGTGGCGCCAGGAGGAGCCGTGACTCGGCCCTGCACACGATGACGGTAAAACCGATGTTGCGAGGCCGCGCGGTGCCGCTCCAGCCGCGCCTCTGCGTCGGCGACGATCGAGGCCGGCGGCACTTCCCTAGGCGGGGAATCCCACGTGGCGTCTGCACTCTTCGCTCGCGTTTCGAGAAACATATGCACTCGACGATTACTGAATTGCTGGTTTGGGTGCCAGTTGTTGCCCGGCACGGACCACACCCTGGGCGCTTTATCGCGCCCGTACATGTGGAATACGACATTAGCGCGAGGGGCGAAGATGTCCCAGCCGTGGGTCCACATGCGCACGGTGTACAAGATCTCCTCCCCGTCGAAAAGGTAGTCCAAGTACGGGTCGTAGGGCACTTCACGCAGAAGACGCGCGTCTGCGAAGAGGAAGCCGGCGGCGCTGAATGGCTGCAAGCGATTCACATTCGCTCGGCGAACGTGCCCCTCCATGCGGAACAAGCCCTCCAACGTGCCGTCGGTCATGAAGTGGCCTCGGCACATGACCGTGGTCATCACGGTGGGCGTTGAGAAGGAGTTGCCCCCATCGTACGACGCGGGGTAGTGACTCAACACCGCCCGCGCCACGAAGGACGGGGAGGAGGAGTCCACGACGGTCGACGACGACGACGTGTTCGCCGCGGTTCCAATGGGACGTCGTCTTTTCGCGCCTCCACCTGTAACCTCGCCCGGAGGCGGCTGCCGCTTCAGCGCCGCCGCTGCTACCTCACTGTAGACGGACAGCAGCGTCACGTCCCAGTGATAGGCGAATCGATTGTGTGAGTCCAACAGGAAAAAGTAGCTCTCCCCGCGGTAGAGAAGCGCCGCGACGTAGCGACCGAACGTGGGGCCCTTCGCTTCCGCCGGCGTCGTCTTCCGGATCCGCACGTTATCGAGAAAACAGAAATCAAACGGGTTGCTCGCACAAAGGTCTCGCATTTCAGCAGTCACACACTGTTCTTGAGGCAACTCGTTTTGCTCAGTGAGGCCGACGAAAATTCGCTGTGGCGCCGCGGCTTGCCGATACAAGTGGTGCAACGTCGACGCACACTCGACGTCGCGAAAACTTGCGAGGGAAACGAAGACCGTGTCGCCAGTGGTGGGGCGAAGCACATTCGTAGACGTCAAGCCAGCGCGGTCTTGCCATAGACCTACAAGTGAACTTGTGAGCGAGGACGCACGTTTTTCGACGTCGCCCATCTCGGTGGCAAGACTGCTACGCCGGCGGCGGCGCTGCACCATCAGCGGCGGTGCGAGTGACTTGCCAAGAAGCGCAGAGCGCTGCACCGCGTTGGCCTGTATGTCCGCTACGCGCTGCTTCCAGTCAACGGCGTGCGACGATGCGGCCGCAACGCCGCAGCTGACGGACGTCCATGGATACGTCAGTGGCATGACGAGATCGCGCCGGCGCCCTGCCGATATCTTGCCAACGCCAGCTGCAAACCAATGACCTGAGAGTGGCGCAGGAGGCGGTCGTGGCGGTATGGAACCAACGAATAGCCCCCACAGCAGCACGCAAACAAACGGAGCGCCCGCGACGAGGATGAGTGGGCCCGAAGAGCCATGGCGGTGCGAGAGCAGCAGCATTCGGCGACGATGGAGGAACGCTGCTCACTCAGCCACCCTCGCGGGGCAACCAACGGCACAAAAAATCCCGGGAAGGGGTGTCACAGTTGAAACCCCCCAAGATAGAAAGGGAGGGAAGAGAAGGTTTCTCTTCTCTGATATTGCTTCGAGTGGGAGACATGCAATAGCATTGGCAGCAGCGGTTTCACTACGCGGCCGGAGTTCCTCCTCTCCGCTCCTCCACCATGGAGTGGAGTTCGTCCTGGTGACCGTCGGACTCTCTTAGACGCATATGAGGGAAAAACGCGAAACACACGTCAGCTGTTACCGGACGAAGAGGGGGACTCGATCCCCCGTCACGGTGGTAGAGGTGTGGAAATGAGAAAATGCAGCAATGCGGGCCGGAGAGCGGTGGGGAGCGACGCCAGTGTGTTCCTCCCCCCTCTCCTCTCCCTCCTACGCTCATCTTCTCACCGCCGTGGCACTGCCGCCGGCGTCGACCGCTGGGGGAGAGGCGACCCCCCCTGCGGTGGGTGAGGCGGCCGCTGCCCGATCCCCGCGCACGCTGTCAAAATACCGATGCCTCAGGGCATCCGCCGCCGTGATCCGCATCGTGTGATCGACGACCAGCATTTTATCGATCAGGTCCAGCGCGTCGGCCGAGGCAAGGCCCTGTTTATCCCGGCCGACGAACGAGGTCCACGGCCGCTTAGGGTAGACCGGCGCGGCGGCCAAAAAGGAAGGAACCGGCATTCCGGTCTTGCGGCAGTACTGCACCACATCGGCAGTGCCGAGCGCCTTGACGATCAACATGAGTTGGTCCTCGTTGTCCTGCCCTTGAAACAGCGTCTCGACGCCGAACACGATCGCCGCAAAAACGCACCCAAGAGACCAAATGTCCAGCGAGTAATCGTATTTCCGGTAACCAATGAGCAGTTCAGGTCCCTTGTAGTAGCGGCTCGCCACACGGACATTCAACGGCACGTTGTGAAGGTAGAACTCGGCGAGGCCCCAGTCGATGAGGCGGATCAGGCGGCGCGCGTGATCGATGCACAGATTGTGAGGTTTGATGTCGCGGTGGAAGATGCCCATCGCGTGCGTCACGTCTAGGGTGCGGCACAGCTCGTACATGTAGTGCTTGACGTCCTTGTCCGTGAACGTCGGATACAGCTGCCGAAAATTCGTGTTCTGGACAAGCTCGAAGATGAGCGCCGGGGTGTCGGTCTCGGGATCGCGGACCATGTCATAGAGCGTGACGACGTTCGGCACTCCGGAAAGATGGGTCAGGATGAGTAATTCGCGTTGAAACTTCTTCTCCTTCACTGGCTTGAGCACTTTAACGACGCACGGAGACCCGTTAATCCGATTGGTGCCGGTAAACACCTCAGAGTACTTTCCTCGTCCGATCTTTTGATGCACCTCGTACGGTTCCGGTGTGCCCCAGTCGATCTCTAATTCCTCGTAGCTGTAGTAGCTCGACGGGGCGTTGTCGAGCACGTGCGCGTACGGGTGATTGGACACTGTTGGCGCCGTGCTGGATGGGTTGGTGGCCGCAGGGCCGCCCGGCGTAGCCTCCTTCGACATTAACACCAAGGTTACTCCTGCACTACTTCTCAGGCACAAATCTCTGGGATCAAAAAACATTGCAAAAAAAGATTCGGCTTCTTCCGACAATGATGAAAAACAGGTTTCCTACCCCCCCCTTCGGGTTCATTCGAGCGCGCCGCCCATCTGCGGCGGTAGCCTAGCTTCAAAATGATTCCAGAGGTAGGACGGAGCCATAGGGATTCACGACGGACACGAAAGGGTAGGCGTGGCTCTGGCCACTGATCGGATCCACGTGATAGTTCAGCTTCAAGCAGCCCGTGACCGCCACGCGAGAGCCCTCTGTTAATGACTCCCGGATGAGACGACCGTACGTGCCGAAGCAACGAACGGTGACGTATTCCACGTGCGCGGCGGCGTCCGCCTTACTCGCCTCCGACGAAGGCGACGATGGCTCTTCAACCGCGGCGATGAGCAGCTGCAGCACCGGGTCGTTCTGCACGTAGCCGCTCCTGATCTCCTTGATGTCGCCCACCAGCTGCATGTTGATGGGGGTACGAATGTGGGCCGTCAGCGAGATTACTGGCAAGGGGTCGATGCGCTTGGCCGCCCCTCCTCCTTGCGCGCCGCCCGCGGCTCCGCCGTTGTCGCTCTTCCCCGGTTGAGGCGGCTTTAAGAATGCCGACACGCTTGGCTTGTCCAGCATCGAGTACTTTACGAACAGATCGTCCGGAATGTCGGTCCCATGCTTGGTGCGGTAGTGGTTCACGAGCGCGTCCAGAATGCGGAAAGCCTTGTCACACGCCCCGCACGCGAACCGGCGCAGCAACTTGGGATCCACCGCGTCGACTGCCGCCGCCGAGTTAAACGACGCCGCGTTCTTTCCTGCGTCACTGCCAGCTGGGCTCAAGTAAGGGCTAGCGGACGCAAGGTCCGACGTGGATGACGTCTGCAGGCGAGTGCCGTTGGTCGGCGCGGCGGGGTCCGTGTTGCCCACGACGAATTGAGTGACCGGCACGTACTTGGCGGCCAACGTGGCGCGGCCCACGACGTCCCACGTATCGAGCAGCAGGTTGTCGATGTCTTCCTCCAGCGGCAGGTCGTAGATGGGCGGCGGCGTGGCCGGCAGCAACGACTCCCCCCCTCCCCCTGTGCCACCACCCGCCTGGGACGCACCACCGTCATAGGAGGAGGGGGCATTCATCGAAAGCAGCGCTTTGAGTGGATTGGGCAGCGCCGACAGCGACCGCCTTTTCACCGCTGCCGCCGCCGGCGCTGGGGATGCGGTGGCCGACAGTGTCCCGCTGCTGCCGGTGGTGGTAGCGGCCCCCGCGGATGCGGGGGGAGTGGGTGGGGGAGGATAGCTCATCCCGCCACCGATTCCTGCTCCTGCTGTTCCTGGTCCGCCTGTTCCTTGCGGTGTTGCCTGGATGGGCCCCACGAGGATCGTGCCTCGCTCCCCGGCGTGCTTCGACGTGAGGTGGTGCTCGGCGGATAAGGCCACCCGGAAGCCCTTGCCGCAGATGCTGCAGGTAAACTGCTTTCCCCCTGTGCCGGCCGCGGCGGACGCGTCTGGGATTGGCGTGACCTTCCAGGGGCTATCCGTAGTCGCGGCTGGAACGGAAACACTATGCACCGTAGCCGTAGGGGTCGTCGTCGTCGTCGTCGTTGTGTCCGGGCCGGATGTGGGAGGCGGTGCCCGAGTGGCCGTGACGCCTGACCCTGTGGGAGGGGCGGCCGCCTCCATCGGCGCCAATCGCGGCGGCGGGCCGTACAAGGGTGGGTACGGAAGCAGCTCTGGGTGCTCCAGCCGCGCTTTCAGCTTCTCGCAGTACACGGGCTTCACAGGGTCCGTAGGCGGGTTGAGCTGCGGCGGGACGTTCAGTGGCACGCTATGCTTGACATGGGCTTCCTTCAGCAGCTCCTCGCAGTAGTCCGTTTGAGAGATGGTAAAATCGGAGTATAGCAGAGACTGAAACGAGACCCCCACTGCTGGAGGTGACGTCATGGGAGACGGCGGAGGAGGAGGAGCGACGGGAGGCGTTCCGAGGGAGGGAGATGGCGACGGCGGTTCAGGGACCAGTCGGCTTGGCTCCAGCGGAGCGGCGGGAGCGGTTGACATCGTTGGCGGTGGCGCGAAACTGTGCGTTGTGATTGACTCACCACTGCCAACTGCCGAATTAGACCGCCCCGTAAATGACCGCAGTGAACGACATTCCGTCGTGGTCGTTACGTCGGCCCGGGGGTGCGAAGGGCGATGCACCGTTGACGGCCGGCCGAGCACCGTGCGAACGGCCGCCCGACTCGAAGAGGCCGTCGTGCCGTTAGCGGCGACGGAAGGGACTGGCAGTGCGCGAGACACACGCCTCCACCACAGGAACGGCGAGCTCATAGTGTCGTCAACACTGTCAAAATGTTGTATGCAGAAAAGAAGGGAGCACGATCCGTTGCCACCGGGCTACGGCCGGATTTGGCATTGGCGCCCGCCGGCTACTATCCCAGAGGACCCTTGGAAACACACAGGGCTCAAAGCGACCCCCTATCCTACTGGGGGTTGTCTCCCCCTCCCCGCATTCTCTCTCTCTCTCCCCACTCAGACGGGTCGATGGCGCCCCCTCCACCTACGGCAAGGTGGAATTCCGTGCGCCAGTGTTCCATGCTGGGGAGATACGTGTGTGCGTGTGATGAAATAATAAATAAATGATAAAAAAGGATAGCGCCCCGGCAATGTCTTCATGCCGGAGGAAGAGGGGCAGGCAGGAAAGATCCCTCACTGAGGCGTCGCACTCTCGTGTGCGCCGGCAAAAGGCGGGGGGCTCACCCCTATCTACCCCAATGATTCCCCCCGTTCAGTCCTCGGCCTTCGGCGCCAGGGCCGACAGATCGATCCAAGTCATGGTGTCCTTTTCTTTCACCAGCTTGATGACAATTTGAGTGCCGGGTTTGACGCGGAAGCTGCTTTGGTCGGGTTTGATGTCCTTGGAGAGCCACATGTCCAGCACTTGGTGCACCTCTGGGGCAGCCGCAGCCGCCCCATCACCCGGAGGCGGCGGAGGAGGGCGCACGGTCACCGTCAACCGACGGACAGCGAAGTCGACCGTTGTGCGATCGGCCTGAACGCCTGGGACGTCGACATAGACGCTCACGGTCTTGTCGTTGTTGCACCACGAGTAGGTGGTGATGCCCACGCGCCTGGGTGGAGCACGCGCGTCGGGAGCAGTGGCGTCGCACTTGAGGAGAGTGGGCGCGGCCTTCGGGGCAACGTCGCCGACGGCCGCTCGGTCCTTTTCGTGACCGTGCCAGTAATAGTACTGCGATTTGGCCTTGGCGGTCCCGCCGGGCGTGGCCGGACTGCCGCCAGCGTTCGTGGACGACGCGTCGCTTGTCGAAGGAATCGCGACACTTGGCGCACCGGCGATGACGACGTCCGGCGGTGTCACTTCTTGTGCTTCGCTCCCACTTGATTGCATGATGAATAGTAGTGTGTGGAATACCCTGTTGTGACCTGTTGTGGGAGAGTTGTCGGGTACCTGTACGACAGTTCACGGGGTGGTGTGTCTTTGAAAATCAATTACTTTCTCTTCCTATCCCTCCCCTCGACCTAGTAGCGTTTTGTTGTTCACCTCCCCATCAATACG
>ERZ1292630.3778-Hain-H41-02um-R3-3778-length-13096-cov-6_pt1 | contig 13096 bp, 12 predicted proteins | sample MGYA00564408_ERZ1292630 | MGnify/ENA primary metagenome ERZ1292630 (study PRJEB36523, sample SAMEA6512641) | groundwater metagenome | collected 2019-01-08 | study: AquaDiva: Metagenomics assemblies of 32 groundwater samples | reverse complement strand
TGACCGGGCGATGCTGACATCCTGCTCCTGTCGCCCTGCGCCGCGGTGCGGTAAACTCGGGTTCCAACCCCTGAAGCGTGCCTCCTTCTTCCGCCCCCACGCGCACCGCCCAGATCCTCCGCCTTAGCCAGCGACGCTTCGATGTCCTGGTCATTGGCGGCGGCATCACCGGCGCGGGCATCGCCCGCGACGCCGCGCGCCGCGGGCTCGATGTGGCGCTGGTGGAGCGCGACGACTTCGCCAGCGGCACTTCCAGCCGGTCGTCGCGCCTCGTGCACGGCGGCGTCCGCTACCTCGAGCACGGCTACCTGCGACTCGTCTTCGAGTCCAGTCACGAGCGCCGCGTGCTGCTGCGCATCGCACCCCATCTCGTGCGGCCGCTGCCGTTCACCTGGCCGGTGTACGACGGCGCGCGCCTTTCGCTATGGAAGCTGCAGGCCGGCCTGCTGCTGTACGATCTGCTCGCGCTCTTCAAGAATGTCGCGCCGCACCGCCGACTGAACGCCCGCGGCGTCCTCGCGGCCGAACCGATGCTCGCCCGTGCCGGCCTGCGCGGCGGCGCGCGGTACTTCGACGCCGCCACCGACGATGCGCGACTGACGCTGGCCACGCTGTTCGACGCCGCCGTGGCCGGCGCCACGATCGTGAATCACGCCGACGTGACCGCCCTGCAGTTCACCGATGGGCGCGCCAGCGGGGTCAGCGTCACCGACCGGCTGGGCGGCCGCACGCTCGAGGTCGAAGCGGCGTGCATCGTGAACGCCACCGGCCCGTGGACCGATCGCGTGCGCCGCATGGAAGATCCGGGCGCCACGAGTGCGCTGCTCGGCACCAAGGGTGTGCACATCGCCGTCCCGGCCGAGCGCGTGGGAAATCGCGGCGCGGTCACGTTGCTTGCGCTCGACGGTCGCGTGATGTTCGTGCTCCCCGGCGGGACCTGCACCGTCATCGGCACCACCGATACCCCGACGTCGGAAACACCCGACCAGGTGCGCGCGACGCGAGCCGACATCGACTACCTGCTGGCGTCGGCCAATCGGGCCTTCCCCGCAGCGGCGCTCACCGCCGATGACGTCGTTGCCGCGTGGGCCGGCATTCGACCGCTGATCGCCGAGGGCAACGACGGCGACCCGTCGGCTGCGTCGCGCGAGCATGCGGTCGAGACCGGTCCGCACGGCGTCATCACCGTGACGGGTGGCAAGCTGACCACCTACCGCGTCATCGCCCGCGATGTGGTGAAAGCAGTCTTCCATGCACTCGACCGCAAACCGCCGCGTGACCGTACGGCTGAACTGCCACTCGCCGGCGGGGATATTCGCGACCTGAACGCCGAGCTCGCCGCCGCGCGCGCCGCAACCGGCGCTGCTGACGTCGCCGCGCAGCTCGTGCACGCCCACGGTGGCGCGTGGCATCAGGTGTGGGCACGTGTACAGGACAACCCGAGCCTTGGCGCTCGCCTGGTCAAGGAACTGCCGTTCATCGGCGCCGAAGTGGTGCACGCGGTGGAAGCGGAGCTCGCCTGCACGCTGGCTGACGTCCTGATTCGCCGGCTGCACCTCGCCTTCGAGGTGCGGGACCAGGGCTTGTCGGTGGCGCCGCGCGTCGCCGCCCTCATGGCGCCGTTGCTCGGTTGGACCGATCGCGGCGTCGACCTGGCGCTGCTCGATTACCAACGCGAGGTCCGGCGCATGTTCGCCATCGAGCCCTGACGTACAGTTGCCGGTGGCGTACGCGGACCACAAGCTTCATCCCATGAATCTCCGCCCCCCCCGCGCGGTCTTCTGCGCACTCGCCATGCTCCTCGCCTCCACCGCCTGCCGCGAGACGGAGGTCACGCTCGACTCCCCCGTGCTCGCAGCCGACGAGGCGCCCGCCGCCGGCCCCGGTGCCAACACGCCGCATCTCACCGCGGCTGCCGGCGGCAGCATCTGGATGAGCTGGCTGGAGCCCGGCCCCGATTCCGTCTGGATGCTGCGCGTGGCGCATCGCCAACCGGCCGGAACCTGGTCCCCGCCGCGCACCGCCGTGCGTGACTCGCTGCTCTTCGTCAACTGGGCGGACTTTCCGTCGCTCGCCGTCGACGCCAAGGGACGCCTGATCGCGCACTACCTGCGACGCTCTTCGGCCGGCAAGTACTCGTACGGCGCCTGGATCACCACCAGCGCCGACAGCGGGCTCAGCTGGAGCGCGCCGCAGCGACTGCACAGCGACAGCAGTGCCACCGAGCACGGCTTTGCCGCACTGGTGCCGCAGCCCGACGGATCCACCTTCGCCGCCTGGCTCGACGGGCACGCGGCGTTCGGCGAGCACGGCGAGATGAGCCTCGGTTTCGGCGTCATCGACAGCACCATGCGCGTGCGGAGTGACACGATGCTCGACCTGCGCACCTGCGATTGCTGCCAGGTGGCCGGCGCCAGCACCAGCGGCGGCGCGCTCTTTGCGTACCGCGACCGCACCGACAAGGAAGTACGCGACATCGCCGTGGTGCGCTACGAAGACGGCAGGTGGACGCCCCCGGCAATCGTTCACGACGACGGCTGGGTGACCCGCGCCTGCCCGGTGAACGGCCCCGCGCTCTCGGCGCGCGACCGCGGCGTGGCCCTGGCCTGGTTCACCAATGCGCAGGACAGCGCCAAGGTGCAGCTCGTCTTCAGCAAGGACCGCGGCGCCACCTGGAGCGCGCCGATTCGCATCGACGACGGCCAGCCGATTGGCCGTGTCGACGTGGAGTACCTGCTCGACGACGGCGCGCTGGTCACCTGGGTGGAGCGCACCGGCAAGGGAACCGCCGAGATTCGCGCCCGGCGCGTCGGCGCCGACGGCGCCTTGTCCAAAGCCACCATCGTGGAGAAGACCACCGATGCGCGCCCTATGGGCTTTCCGCGCATCACCGCCGCCCGAGACCTGGGTGTCTACGTCACGTGGCGCGAACTCTCCACACCGTCACGCCTCAGGATGGCCCTGCTCAAGGTCCCGGGCGGCTGACCGGGCGCACGACGGGCGGTCGGGCGCCGCGCGCGTCCGACGCTACGCCTTGGCGTCGTGAATCGTGACCAGCTCGACGACCTTCATCTTGCGCGTGCGCGCCGGAAGCTTGAGCAGCACCAGGTCACCCACTTTCTTGTCGAGCAGTGACCGGCCGATGGGCGACATCATCGTCACGTGCCCTTCGTCGAACTCCTCCGAGTCGCCGAACACGAGGTGATACGTCTCCTTCACGTGCGTGTCCTGGCAGACCACCACCACCCGCGAGCCGAGCCCCGCCTTGTCGGTGGGGATCTGCGTCAGGTCGATGGACGAGAGCTTGGAGAGGCGCGAGGTCAGCTGGCCCAGGCGCGCCTGCACGAACTGCTGGCGCTCGAGCGCCGACTTGTACTCGCTGTTCTCGCGCAGGTCGCCCATCTCGACGGCGCGGCGAATTTCCGCCGGCAGTATGACGTTGAGCTCATGGCGGAGCTTCTCGGCTTCTCCGCCGAGCTTCTGCTTCAGGGCTTCGATCATCGGGGGCGATACCTCGGAAAGACAAAAGGTCAGCGCCCGGCCGTTTGGGGCGGGGCGCTCGACGCGTACGTGATTTCTCTGCCTGAACATTAGGGTGTGCGCCCCCCCGAATCAATCGGGGACCCGGGTGCATAGATTCCGTATATGCTGCAAACGCTTGTCCACGACGACGTCACGGAACTGCGGTTCACCACATGGCGCAGCCGCTCGATGGGCTTCCAGGTGAGTGCCTTCGCCGTGCGCGGCGTGCTCATCGACTCAGGTTTCCCGGCCTGCGCCAGCGACCTCGCGCGGTACGTGGCGGCGGCTCCTCTCGAGGGCTGCGTGCTCACGCACTACCACGAGGATCACGCCGGCGGTGCCGCCGCCGTTGCCCGTGCCGGCGTGCCGATCTGGATGGACGCGCGCACTGCCGGGCGGGTGCGCGCACCCCAGCCCATCGGCCTGTATCGCCGCTATACCTGGGGCTCGCCGTCACCAATCGGCCCCTCTGCGCCCTTCGCCCTGCCCGTGACGCTCGAGTGCGTTCCGACACCCGGCCACAGCGACGACCATCACGTGGTCTGGGACAGGGGCACAGGCACAGTCTTTGGGGGCGATCTGTTCATCGGAGTGAAGGTGCGTGTCTCGCATCGCAATGAGCAGCCGCGTGAACTGTTGCAGTCGCTGCGCCGCGTTGCCGCGCTCAATCCCGAGCGCTACTTCGACGGGCACAAGGGCCAGCTCGCCGACCCGGTGCAGTCGCTTAACGTCAAGGCCGACTGGCTGGAAAACGCGATCGAGTCCATCGACGCTTTGATCGCCGAGGGACTCGATGACGCCGTGATCGCCCGCCGCGTGCTCGGGTCCGACTGGTGGAGCCGCTCGTTCACGGCGGGTGATTATACCATGGCGAACTTCGTGAAGTGCGTGCGCTCGACCACGCCTACTTGAGGCCGGCCTTGCTGACCCCCAGCGCCTTCGCCACGCGGGCGCCGTAGTCAGTGTCGGCCTTGGTGAAGTGGCCAACCATCCGCACCTGGACCTCCTTCCGCGCCTGCCCCAGCCCGCCGGCAATGCGATCGGCCACGCGCTGCTTCTGCGCGTCGTCGAACAGGCGGTACAGGTTGCCGGCCTGCGTGTAGTCGTCGTGGTCCACCGAACTGTCGTAGCGGTCGACGATCGCCTCGCCCAGCGCCCATGCCGGATCCTTGAACGCCGGGTCTGGCATCGGCGTGCCGGGCACCGAGTTGGGCCAGTAGTTGGCGTCGCTCCCGTAACCCTCGCCGGTCGCCAGGGCGCCGTCGCGCATGTAGGTGTGCACCGGGCAGCGCGGCTTGTTCACCGGAATCTGCAGGTTGTTGGTGCCCAGCCGGTGCAGCTGCGTGTCGGCGTAGCTCATCAGGCGCGACTGCAGCACCTTGTCGGGGCTGGCCGCGATGCCCGGCACGAGTGAGCTGGGCTTGAACGCCGCCTGCTCCACCTCGGCGAAGTAGTTCTCCGGATTCCGGTTGAGCTCGAGCATGCCCACGTCGATCAGCGGGTACTCGGCGTGCGGCCACACCTTGGTGAGGTCGAACGGGTTCCAGCGGAACGTCGCCGCCTGCTCCTGGGTCATCACCTGGATGCAGAGCTTCCAGCGGGGGAAGTCGCCCTGGGCGATCGCGTTGAAGAGGTCGCGCTGGTTGGACTCGCGGTCGGTGCCGATCAGCGTGGCCGCCTCGGCGTCGGTGAGGTTCTTGATCCCCTGCTGGCAGACCCAGTGGAACTTCACCCAGGTGCGCTCGCCCTTGGCGTTGATCATCGAGTACGTATGGCTGCCAAAGCCGTGGATGTTCCGGAGCGAGGCCGGAATGCCGCGGTCGCTCATCAGGATGGTCACCTGGTGCAGCGCCTCGGGGGCCTGCGACCAGAAGTCCCACTGCATGTCCTGGTCGCGCAGGTTTGTCTGCGGATGGCGCTTCTGCGTGTGGATGAACATCGCGAACTTGAACGGATCGCGGATGAAGAAGACCGGCGTGTTGTTGCCGACCAGGTCCCAGTTCCCCGCTTCCGTGTAGAATTTCACCGAGAAGCCGCGCACGTCGCGCTCGGCGTCGGCGGCGCCGCGCTCGCCGGCCACCGTAGAGATGCGCATGAAGACGTCGGTCTTCTTGCCGACCGCGCCGAACAGGGCGGCGCGCGTGTACTTGGTGATGTCGTTGGTGACGGTGAAGGTGCCGTAGGCGCCTGATCCCTTGGCGTGCACCACCCGCTCGGGAATGCGCTCGCGGTTGAAGTGCTGCATCTGCTCGAGCAGCTGCACGTCCTGCATCATCAGCGGGCCGCGCGGACCGGCGGTCTGGGCGTGCAGCATGCCGATCGGGGCGCCGGTCTGGGTCGTCAGGGTCTTCTTGTCAGGCATTGGAGTCTCCAGGGACAGTTGGGCGGCGGGGGGCCGTCGCGTCACGAACAGCCGGGCGGGAGGCCGTGGCGTCGTGCGCGCGCACTGTTGAATGAAATGTGCCCTCTGCGTGCTATACTTGTCCAAGACTTTTTTTCACTACTAGCTATAGGTTCTTCCTATGGAGCTGCACCAACTCCGGTACTTCGTGGCCGCCGCCGAGGCGGGGAGCATCAGCCGGGCTGCCGAGCGGGTGCGCGTGGCCCAGCCGTCGCTCAGCGCGCAGGTCAGGAAACTCGAACGGTTCGTGGGGGCACAACTGTTCGACCGGGTGGGGCGCGGCGTGGTGCTCACCGACGCCGGCCGCGCGCTCTTGCCGCGCGCGCGGCGGATCCTCGCCGACGTGCGCGACGCCTCGGAATCGCTGGGACGTGATGTCGACGCCGGACTCGGCGGATTGGCCATCGGCGCCATTCCCACCATGGCGCCGTACCTGCTGCCGCCGGCGCTCGACGCGCTGCGCGAGCGCTTTCCGCTGGGCGGGGTGACCATGCGCGAAGACTTTACCGAGCGCCTGGTCGAGGCACTGGTGGGCCACGAGATCGACTGCGCGCTGGTGAGCACTCCCATCGACCACGAACTGCTCGAGGTGGAGGTGCTGGGGGAGGAAGAATTCCTGGTGGTCGTGCCGGTGGCGCATCCCGCGGCGGACGACCGGTGGATTTCGTTGCGGGACGTGCGCGACCAGCCGATGGTCACGCTCGAGGAGATGCACTGCCTGGGGCGGCAGATCCAGGGGTTCTGCTCGGCGCGTCAGCTGGCGCCACGCATCACCTGCCGCACGACGCAGCTATCGACCATCCTTGAGCTCGTCGGCAGCGGCATGGGGCTGTCGATCGTTCCCGAAATGGCCGCGGCGGCGGCCGCCGCGCGTCGCGACTGTTCGTTCCTTCGGCTCAAAACCAACCGCCCCACGCGCGAGATCGCCATCGCCTGGCGCCGCGACCGGTCGCGCCCGCGGGCCGCGGTGGCGCTGGCCGAGATCGTACGAGGTCAGCTGGCGGCGGGGCGGCATCGGTTGAAGGTCCGGGCCCGGTAACGGCTCACCACGGATCACACGGATCACACGGATCACACGGATGCTCCGGCATGGGAGACGGGCTGACCGACCACTTCCGGAACCCTCACACCCGCACGACCCGCAATCGCGCGCTCCCCTGCACCGTGCTCGTGAGGTGCCGGTCAGCGGTCACCAGCGACAGCCCCAGTACGATCGCCGTCGCGGCGATGCCGCGATCGAACGGATCAGCAGGCGCGCCGCGCAATGTCGCGGCCTCAAGCATCGCGGCTCGCGAAAACGGCACGAAGCGCATCCCCGGCAGGCGCTCGGTCTCAGCGGCCAGATCCTCCACGCGACCGTGCAAATCCAGCCGCCCACGGGCCACTTTGATTGCAATTTCCCATACCGATATCTCGCTAACGTAGAGCCCATACGTGAGGCGCGTCTGCTCAAGGGAGCGGCGGAGTGCCACGCCAAGCTGGTCGGTGCGCCCCGTCATCATCCAGAGCCACACGTGTGTATCGATCAGCCATCCCCCGTCGGCGTCGGGTCTCTCGCGCACCCTTCGCGCCTTCACCGTGGCGGCTCCACGTCGTCGTCGAGCCCCGGCCACGGCTCCGGCGCTATCAGTGCCGCATCGTCGATGGCACCAAGATAGTGCCGCAACGCACCGAAGACCGTGGTCACCTCGGCGTCGATCGGCACCAGGCGCGCGACGGGCTTGCCATGCTTGGTCACCACCAGCGGCACGCGCGTGTCGCGCACGGCGTCGAGCATCTCCAGGCAGTGCGCCTTGAAGGCGGTGGCATTCACCACACTCTCCCGTACGACGCCCTCGCGTACTACCCGGTTCTTCTTGCGCACGGTCGGCATCTCGTCCTCCGAAATTGCAAATGACCATATAATATGGTCATTTGCCACGCTCTTGGCAAGCCTGACTACCCGTTCGCCTTCTCGAACTCCGCCTTCAACCGGTCCATCATGGCCCCGCGCTTGTCATACAGCCGCTTCAGCTTGCGCGGCTTCTTCTTCGCCAGCGCGTAGCTCGTCATCAGCGGCAGCGCGATCGTCGCGTCCACGTAACAGGTCACCGCATCCGGCAGGCGGTCGGGGTCGATCTTCCCCCAGCTCACCGCCTCGGCCGGCGTCGCCCCCGACAATCCGCCCGTGTCGGGGCGCGCGTCGGTGACCTGCAGGAAGAAGTCGTGCCCCTTCTCGTCGATCCCCAGCACTTCCTGGATCTGCGGCTCGGTCTGCAACGCGAAGTTCTTGGGGCTTCCGCCGCCCATGATCAGCACCGCGCTCTTGCCGCCCTGCCGTTTGGCGTGCAGCACGATCGACGCCGTCTCGTTGACGTCGCGGCTGGGGTCGATCACGCACTGGTACCCCTCGAGCTGCAGCGCCGCCACGTTCATGCCGATCGACGAGTCGCCCGGCGAGCTGGTGTACACCGGCACGCCGCAGGCCCAAGCTGCACTTAGTAGCGACTTGTTACCAATTCCCAGCGCCTGCTCGCGCGCCGCGATGTACTTGCCGCACAGCCAGTGGAACTCGGCGCTCGACATCGGCTTCTGGAACTCGGGCGAACGCAGGATCTTGCGGAAGAAGGCATCGGTGCTCAGCAGCACGTCGTAGTCGAAGAAGATGTCGTAGATGCGCACCACCCCTTCCTCGCGCAGCACCACGTCGCTCTCCGACGCGTTCCCCCGGTGCATCGCCAGCCCCAGCCCGAAGTGCGTGTCGTGGTACAGGTTGGCGCCCGTGCTGATGATCCAGTCCACGAACCCGGCCTCGATCAGCGGGATCAGCGCGCTCATCCCCAGCCCGGCCGGCGTCAGCGCCCCGGTGAGCGTCAGCCCCACCGTCACGTCCTTCGCCAGCATCTTGTCGCTGAACAGCTGGCACGCCTCGCGCAGCCGCCCGCTGTTGTACGCCTGGAATGTCCCCTCGATGAGTTGCACCACCGTTTCGGTGCCGTCGATCACGCGCGGATTGATCCGCGCGCCTCGCAGAAACCTGTTCCCTGTCTCTGTCCCCACCTTCACGCCCTTCGCCTCGCGTCGCTCGGCGGCCTTCTTCTGCTTCGACTTGTCGCCGCCGGCGTTTGCCCTGCCGCCGCCGTGGCGACTGGCCTTGAAGCCGCCGCGTTCCCTCTCGGTCATTTCGTGCTCGTTGTTCGTCGTGATTGCGCGCGCTTGCCGACGTCCGCCGACCGCTTCGCCTCCAACTCCTTGCGCTCCACCTGGATCTCCCACGCGGCGCGCGCCTTCCCCGCCGCCTCCGCCATCTGCGCTTCCCACGCCGCCGCGATCACGTCCGCCGCTTCCTTGGGGTCGTCGGTGATCACCAGCAGGTCGAGGTCCCCGGGCGAGATCTTCTTCTCCCCCAGCACCCGCGACTGGATCCAGCGCACCAGCCCGGCCCAGTAGTGCGTGCCGAACAGCACCACCGGAAACTGCGAGATCTTGCCGGTCTGGATGAGCGTCACCGCCTCGAACAGCTCGTCCAGCGTGCCGAAGCCGCCGGGAAAGATAACGTACCCGATGCTGTACTTGATGAACATCGTCTTGCGGACGAAGAAGTACCGGAAGTTGATCAGCGTGTCGATGTACGGGTTGGCCCCCTGCTCGAACGGCAGCTCGATGTTGCACCCCACGGAATGCCCGCCGCCGGCCTGCGCGCCCTTGTTGGCCGCCTCCATGATTCCCGGCCCGGCGCCGGTGATGATCGAGAACCCCTGCTCCGACAGGAGCTTCGCCGTCGCCGTTGCCGCGGCGTAGTAGGGATCGTCGGGTGCCGTGCGCGCCGAGCCGAAGAACGTCACCCCCTTCTCGACGCTAGCGAGCTTGTCGAACCCCTCGATGAACTCGCCCATGATGCGCATCACCCGCCACGTGTCGGTGCGCGTGAAGTCGTCGCCACGCTTGGGAGCGAACTCGAGCAGCTTCTCGTCCTCGGTCACGACGGGCGTGACGTCGCGGATCGCATCGTCGATCCGCCGCTCCTCCTTCATGCGCTTCGCTCGCGCCAGCCGCTCGGCGGGCGCCGGGCGCCCCGCCGCGAGGTGCCCCTCGACGAAGCGCTCGCGCACCCCGGCGAGTGCCGCGTGCTCGGTCGCGCGCCGCAGCTGCGGATCAACGGCCTTGGCGCGCGTACGGCGCGGCGCCCCCTTCTTTTTCGGTTTCGCCATGGTCTCGGTCACCGGGAATCGTCGCGCACCCGTGCGCGCCGCAGAGCATGCAGTTTACTTTCCGCCGTGACCTGCCGCGACCCACGCCCGTGAGCGTCATCGTCCTGGTCGCCGATGGCGCCCGCCCCGACACCCTGCGCGCCGCAATGGATGCGGGTATCCTCCCGGCGCTCGCGCGACTGCGCGCCGAGGGGGAACTGCACACCATCTCGTCGGTGTTCCCGTCGGTCACGGGGCCAGCCTACACGCCATTCCTGATGGGGCTTTTCCCCGGAACCGCGGGCATGCCGGGCATCCGCTGGTGGGATCGCTCGCGCGCCGCCACGCGATGGCCGGACTTCGCCCGGAGCTACGTGGGCATCGAGGCCCGGCATGCCGACGGCGACCTGACCACCGCGCAGCGCACCCTCTTTGAGCACGTGCCGGCCTCGCTGGGCGCACTCACACCCATCGGCCGCGGACTCGACCCGGCCCAGCGCGTCGGCTACAACTGGACCTTTGCCGTGCGCGCCGCCTGGACGCACTTCCGCGGCGACGTCCGCGGCTGGCTGATGATCGACCGCGACATCGGCGCACGCGCAGCCGAGCGCATCCGGCGCGAGCGTCCCGACTTCGCGTTCTGCGTGCACCCCGGCATCGACAAGACTTCGCACGCCGCAAGCCACACGCACGCGGCGGTCACCGACGCCATGCGCATTGTCGACGACACCGCCGCGCACATCCGCGCCGACGCCGAGCGCGACGGACGCTGGCGCGACATGCATCTGTGGGTGGTGAGCGACCACGGGCACTCGCCGGTCGCGCACCACGAGCACCTGGCCGGCATCCTCGCGGATTGGGGACTCGGCGTGCTGGCGCATCCGTGGATCTTCGGGCGCGGCCGTGACGCGGCGGTGATGGTCAGCGGCAACGCGATGAGCCACGTCTACCTCGAACTCGATCGCCCGTCGCGCCCGTACTGGCCCGAACTCGCCGCGCGCTGGGAGCCGATTGCCGAGCGCCTGCTCGAACGGGAGTCCGTGGACCTGTTGTTAGTTCCTCAAACTCCTAACTCCTGCGAAGTAAGAGCCCGCGCCGGCCGCGGCCGGGCGATGATCCGCCGCGCGGGCGAGCGCATCACCTACGAGCCGCTCGACGGCGGCGACCCGCTGGGGCTCGGCGGCCGCGTGGACGCCGCGTCGCTCGATGCCGCGCACGACGCCTGTGCCCGCTCCGACTACCCCGACGCGCTCGTGCAGATTCTCCAGCTCGCCGCGTCGCCCCGCGCCGGCGAACTGATGCTGTCGGCCGCGCGCGGCTGGGACTTTCGCGCGAGGTACGAGCCCATTCCGCACGTCTCGTCGCACGGCGCGCTGCATCGCGAGCACATGAACGTCCCCCTGCTGCTCAACCGGCCGAGCGTTCGGACGCCGCGCCGCACGGTCGACGTGATGCCGAGTGTGCTGGCCGCGCTCGGCATCGACATTCCGGGCGGCCTCGACGGCACGTCGTTTCTGTAGGCGCCACCCGCGCCGGATGCGCGCCCGCGCTTCGCGCTATTGCGTGCCGAGTTCGAGCAATTCGTTCAGGTGCGCGGCAACGGATCGCTGGCGCTCGCGCATGCGCCCCAGCCGCTCCCGATGCAGGTGACGCACGAAGAACCGCCGCACCGAGAGCCAGCGCAGCCGGCGCTGCTCGGCAACCATCGCCGCGCCGATGCCGGCGGCCGGCATCAGCAACATCGTGCCGGCTCCCCACAGCCAGCCACCGATCCAGCCGGCGACCGCGCTCGCGATCAGCGTCCACGCCAAGCCGAAGACCGCCATGCCGAGCACGCGGTATGTCGACGCCGTATCGGGTCCTTCGGGGTTGTGCGTGACCAGCCATCGCGTCGCGAACAGCGCCGGCCAGTAGGCCAGCAGCGCCACCTCGGCCAATGGAACGGCAGCGAGCAGCGGGAGCCGGGCGATCATCCAGCGCGCCGCCGCCGTCCACGACACGTTTTCCCTGAGGGCGTCCGGCGTCATCCCCATCCGCTGCAGCATGCGGGCATGCGCGCGAAGCTCACGCGCCGTCGACCGCCATTCGGCGTCGCCGTGTGACCGGAACCGCTGCAGCACGCTGGCCGTCAGCGTCAGGCGTGATACCGTGCTTTCCGAGTCAAGCGGAGCGCCGTGCTCGGCGGCCCACACCTGTTCGGCCACGTGCACCAGCGCCGTGTCCTCCCACGAGTCGAGGTTGAGCGTCACGCCGCGCATCGCGTCGTCAATGCGCCTGGTCAGCTCGCGCACTGCGCTCTTGTCCTCGTTGCGTGCGGCAAGGTCGCTCCAGTCGAACACGTCTCCCACCACCACGCGCGCCTCGCTGCGCAGGCGGTTGCGGTCGCGAAAGACGAGCCCCACGGGGACGATCGGGAACGAGTGGCCCATGCGACGCGATGCGCCAAGCGCGATGCGCGCCGCGCCCGTCTTGAGCCGGACCATCCGCGAGCCCGAGTGGCTCGTTCCCTCGGGAAAGATGCCGACGGCGGCGCCTTCGGCGAGCGCAGTGTGCACCGCCTCGAAGACGTCGCGGTTCTGCCCCACCAGGGTGGGGTCGTCCTGCACGCGGTATACCGGAATCGACCCGACCGCGCGCACCAGCCATCCGATCTGCGGATGCCTCAGCAGCGGCGCCTTGGCGAGGAAGCGCACCTCGCGCCGGGCGGCCACCACCACGAAGGCCGGGTCCATCAGTGAGTTGTTGTGGTTGGCCACCAGCAGCACCGGCCCCTCGGCGGGCACGCGCGCGCCACCCACCGAATACCGGTAGTAGGCGCGCGTGGCGAGCGCGGAGATGCGGGGCATCAGGCCATGGAGGAACACAGACTCAGACGGTAGACGGTGGACGGTAGACGGTGGACGGTGGACGGTTGATGACGGAGTGTGGACGATAGGACAGCGGTCCCGATGCAGGAAGCCCCCACCCCAGCAGCTGCCGTCCCAGATCTACCGTCTACCGTCTA
>ERZ1292630.3772-Hain-H41-02um-R3-3772-length-13101-cov-7_pt1 | contig 13101 bp, 6 predicted proteins | sample MGYA00564408_ERZ1292630 | MGnify/ENA primary metagenome ERZ1292630 (study PRJEB36523, sample SAMEA6512641) | groundwater metagenome | collected 2019-01-08 | study: AquaDiva: Metagenomics assemblies of 32 groundwater samples | reverse complement strand
CCCCCCCCCCCCCCCCCCCCCCCCCCCCCCCCCCCCCCCCCCCCCCCCGGGGGTGTGTTTTTCAGCCTTACTTCTGTGGTATCTTTCGTCTATGATCAATTTTTCCTTCAAACGTTGCGGTACATCCATTCGGAAACCGGTTGCGTTGCGCTGAAAGCCGAGCGAGGAGAAGCAGTGAAGCGAGGCGAACTTGAGCAAAACAACTTGAGGACTACACGCCACCCGTTCATTACAGCTCCTCCTCAACGGCCCCCGGTGCCAAGCCATCAACGCACACATAGAAAACGGCGACGCGGTGTCAGGAAGGATTCGGCGTCGGTGGGTCACTGCCTTCGACGCCCATCAGGGACATCGGGTAGATGGCCCCCCCTCGCGCCACATATGTGCACCACTGCACGGGTTCCCGGTTCCGAAGTCGAATGGAGCCAGAATTGATTTCGTCAGCGGTCACCCAGCAAGCTCCCGCAGATTCGAAATCGGGGATGGTTTTGGAAAACGCTGCGTCGGAGGCGACCGGTTCGGCGTAGAAAAAGTACCGAATGCGCATGTGCGCCTGCGCCTTCGTCATGCGGCGCGGCGCGGTCTCGATCCGTAAGATGCCTTTCAGAACGATGCGGATGCCGACTTCCTCGACCGCCTCGCGCAGGGCCGCGGTCGCTGGATCCTCTCCCCCGTCGATCATGCCGCCGGGGAGCCAGTAGCCCTGGTTGCAATACTCCTGCACCAGCAGAAATTTTCCATCGGCCGGCCGACGCACCACGCAAAGCGCGAAAGCGTGGAGCTGTGTCTGATGCGCGGGCGCGTGCGCTGCGCCTGAAAGGGCCCGCTCGAAGGCGAAGATAGCGGCGTCTGGCGCCGGTCGGTGATCGTCGTGGACGTGGCCGCAGTAGCTGTCAACCGACTTGCCACAGACGCCACAGGTTTGCCTCACGTTGCGGTGATTGATGTGGAACATGGGCACGTGCAGCCACAGCTGCTCGACGTTCATTCCGGTGAGGCCGCAGAGACTGCACGCCGACGACCGATCCGCGGGTGTCAGATGCGGTTTGTCGGCGGCGGACGAGTCGTCGCAGCGCTGGGCGACGAGGCGCAAGATGGCGGTGCCGATGTCGTGGGTGATATGCGACACCATTTTAATGTCCGCCTCATCCACACATCGCAACCGCGAGGAAGGCGACAGAGAGAGGACCGGGCACCAAACGAGCGAAAAGCACGGTGCAAACGCCTTCGCGTCCCTCCGGAGGGCTTGGCCGTGAGCTGCGATAATGTGCCCCACTTCCTCAGATGACAATGGATTTCCGGCGTAGACGATGGCGACGATCGGGGCGGCCGAAGGACGAGCGAGAGTGGCGTATTGGCTGACGTTGGCGTGCAAGTCCGAGACGGTCGCAAAGACATCGAGCGACACCACCCCACCTCGAAAGCTCGCGGCCGCAACCTCAGAGAGCGTCGGCATGTCGACTGGGGCGGCTCCCGTCGCGATCCACTGCTGAAGGGCCGCGAAGTCGCGCGGCGGACCGGCCTGGCCGATGAAAGCAAGAACGCGAACGGCCACGGGGCGAGCCGTCGTTTCCTTCGTTGGTTGACCTCCCATGCGTTCGGCCGTAAACGAATGTGAAAGGGGGGGGGGGATGCGGCGGGAGGCAACCCACCTCGCGGCATCCCATCGGTCGATGGTCTTTCCGATGGCCGCTCAAGCGGCCCGAAAAATGGTTCCCAGTGGGGACTTGAAGCTTTTTACCTCTTCTCCTTCTGTTTTGTTTACAGAATGGACAACAGCGACTTGGGCGAGAGGTCCGCCATTGTCGCCCCGAGCAGCGGGTGAACGAGAACCACGCGAGACGAAACAGACGGCGCGCGTGGTGACGGGGGCGGACCAAGCCGGGAGGACTGCGAGGGAAGCATCCCTACTTCCGGGGACGGCGATCGCTCGAGCGTCAGGCTATCCAACGTGGCGAGGAGCGGGTCGTTGGGAAGTGATCGGGCGGCAGGTGCGCCTGACGACAAGACAAACGACGGGGTGCTGCGCTGAGGCACGGTCGCCGCATCCGTCCTATTTCGGCTCGGGGACGCGGACTCTGCCTTTGGCGTTCCTGCCCATCGAATGCCGGGAGAGGCGAGGAGTGTTTTCGTCGCCGAGGAGGTCGACGGTGTTTGTTGTTGTGCCGCGCCACTACCCAGCGATCGGTGCACAGCAGCCGTGTCACGAAGAGGGGACGACACTGTCTCATTGTCAGCGCTAGACAAGGGACGGGGGCGCACGCCCGACGTCAGTAAGTAGTCGCCTAGCGCCGCGGCGACTCGATCTCCCAGAGTCCCTTGTTTGGGTTCTCGGTCAGGGCTAAGCATCAAGGGTTCCGTTTGAGTCTCGATGGATTGTGGAGGGCCGCGGTTCGCGGCGACTGTTACCTTTCTACCGTCGATGTACTGACTGTCCATGACCTGCAGCTGCCGCTGAGTCAGCGCCAAGGTTCGTTCGAGGCTCGCTAGCCGTTGGGCGACAGGTGCGGGCGTCAGATCCGCACGGGAATCCTGGATTCCAGGAGCGGCCACGACCGCACCGGGAGGTGAAGGGGGAGGGCGGGATGCATACGGGTTGCCGGAGCGAGGTGCGACCCAAATCGCATCGGCGGTCGATGTATGAGGGTTGCCGCTGCTGTCGTCCTCTTCGCTGTCCGCCTCGACGATGACCTGGTTAGACGTCGTCCTTCCGCCCTTTCCTGGTGGACCGGTATCCCCGGCAGCCACGGGGGTCGATCCGCCGTCCACCGTTGGCGCACCCGCGTCGGTGACGGTGGGTCGACGATGGCTTACGGCGCCATCGAATCGCTTCGGGAGGAGCACGAATTGCACTGCCTCTGCGGCTGCCGCCGGCGTCAGGGCCGCCGCTGTCGGATCGCCCCCCGCACCTCGACTACTACTACTACTAGCCGGCGATGGTATGGCGGCCGCGACGGCTGAAAGATGACGCATCACAAAAGGGAGCCGCCCGAGAAGTTGGTCGTCATCGATGGAGTGAAACTCGATGGAAACGCCATCGTAGACCCGATAGGCGAGCACGACGTTCGCCTCGGACACTTCCAGATGATGCGTGAGACGCAATTTTCGGCACGCCGCACTGATGACATCGGCGGCAACGGAATAGTATGTAGAAATCGGCACGAGCGTGGTGACGGCGATCGCGGCGGGAATGACGTAACTCACCTTGGCATACGCGTTGGGGCCAAACTGAGACATTTCGCACAAACGCGCCACACGATGTTCGTTTTTCGCTACGGCGATGAAAAAAGGGAAAGGAAGGAACTCCAAGCTCTTCCGTTGATCGTCGAAATGACTTGGTGTTTCTCTACCATCGCAACACGGCGTGGGGAATGCCTAAAATGATCTGTGCCACGGCGACGCGATTGCAAAAAAAATCGTCCGACCGTGGCATCACGCAATGAAGGGGAGAGTGCGGGAAGGGGAGGGGGGTCGAACGACCCGGAGGGGAAAAATGATCGCTGGGGGAAGGAACGATAGTTGATTGGGAGTGCGGATGGGGGGCGGGGGGGGGGGCACGTTTGCCCGCCGGAGCCGCACGGAGCGCAACTAAACCAATGGAAATGACAGGCTGATGCCTTTTTGTTTAGGACAGTAGGCGGTTGACGACCGAGGACAGATCGCCGCGCGCGTCACTGAACAGCCGCGCCGCGTTTTCGGCCGTCAGATGCGGGAACATCTCCAAAAGGCGCAGGTAGGCGGGCGGAACCGGCAACGCATCCACCGCGGGGGCAACGGGCGGTGGGGTTGCGACGGGTGGCTGTGGGGTGGGTGTCGCAGCAGGTACGGCGATTTCGGCTCGTGCAACCTGTGCTGGCTCACACGCCGAGGGCTGCTGGGGCGCCTCGCCGCGACATGCGCCGGTGCGCATGGCGCGCACGAGGTCGTTGAAGCGGCTGGCACCACGGATGGAGACGAGGTCCGTGTCGCGCATCACGTGGTCTGCGTCGGTGTACCCGAGCTGAATGGCCTTGTCCAACGCATCGAGCGCCTGCTCCACCTTGGCTTGGCGGGCCAAGGCGCAGGCCAGGTTGTACGCGAGCACGGCGTCCTCCTCGAATACTTGCAGCGCCAGAGAAATCAGCCGCTCCGCGCGGATGTGGTCGCCGTTGTCAATGCGGCGGTTGCCTTCCATCACCGCCGCGCGGCGCAGCGGCATACGCTGAATATCGACGTGCACCTCGTCACTGCCCGGTGCCACGGTCCGATGGCGCACGAACATGGTAAGGGGCCCGAGGCTGCCGCTGCAGAGCAAGGCTTCGGCGTTCACCTCGAAGAGTTCGGACATCAATGCCAAGGCAGAATGTTGCACGCCCTCCATGCCGCGGAGCCGCGCGCTGCGGGGTTGTGCGGGTGAGGAAGCCCGGCGGGCGGAGCCGCCGTTCGCCGAAGGCGTCTCGCGTGGCAATGCGCAGAGAGGCGGCAGGGATGGCACTGCCTTGGCTTCCCGGGCCGCCGCCGCGTCGGCAGGCTCGTCGCTGTCATCGGCCGCGCACGACGGCACGTCCTTCGGGCTGGATGCGGGTGGCTCCTCGGTGCCGCGAGGCGCGTGCTTGGTGGAGCGAAATGCGTGGAGCACCAGCGGCGACAAGCTCTCAACCGCGCGGCCGCGGTGAAACAGGCGCAGGCACTCTTCCCACTCAACTTCTGTCGTCATACGGACCCGGTCGCCCTCGTCGTCGGTGTACTCGAGAGCAAGGTGCTTGGGCACCACGCCCCACAGGTGGCCGACCGTAGAGGTGAGCGCATCGAACGAGTCGGGGCAGCTGAATCGTCGGATTTCGATGTCTGACTTGCGGTGCATGTGCAGCTTGATGGACACCTGGGAGGCAGAAGGGTGGCTGGATTGCGACATGTGCTTGTGATGGAGATGGTTGGGCGGCGCGATGGATTGTTTGAAATAGTCTGGTGTGCTGTGCAGAGAGAAGTGTGGCAACTCATCTCATCTCAAGTGAAGTGCCTACAATGGTTTAGCTTTCTTTGACGGGTGGTGCAGCAGTTTGTGGCCACCACGCAAGAGTAGAGAAAAACAAAGAAAAAATAGCGAGTGAGGAACGCGATTGCACAACGTCGTCACAGGTTGGAGATCGATTGATGGGAAGGTTGGTCGGCTCAAAAGAACGAGTCGCGCAATAAAAAGAAAGAAGTGCGGGAAGGGAGATTCACCTGTTCACACCCAAGCTCACGGCAATGGTGAAAATCGTATTCGTTCGTTCGCCGTGGCCCACATCCGTCACGCGATGATGCGCTGCACAGCATCGACCAAGTCGCCACGAGCTTCGATGATGATCCTGTTTGCGTTGTCTGGGGTCAGCCAGGGGAACATCTCGATCAGACGCGAGAACACCGCGGACGGCGCAGGAACCGAAGCAGCTTGGGCGGGCGTGGCAGCCGGCTGGGCAGGAGGAGAGCCGGCCTCGGTCGGCGCCGGGGTGCGCACTGGTTCCACCGCGGGTACTGGTGCGGATGGAGTCGGGTTCGTGGCCTCGGTTGTGGCCGGGGGCGGCTCGGCAGCGGCAGTCGTGGGGGCGGCGGCCGTAGACGCGGCGGCGGCGGTCGTGGGGACGGCGGCCGTTGGGGCGGCGGCGGCGGCGGGACTGATCGCGCTGCGCATCAGCTGCACCAACGCCTCGAAGCGCGCGTCGCCCCGAAGAGCGCTGAAATCCGTGTCACGAACGACGTGTGCCACATCATTGTAGCCCAGGCTGATGGACTTGCCCAGGGCACCGAGCGCCTCGTCCAGCTTGGCTTGTCGAGCGAGAGCGCATGCGAGGTTGTACGCGATGGTTGCATCGTCCTCGAAAACGCGCATCGCGCTGGCCAACAAGCGTTCGGCACGGATGTGCTCGCACGCCTCGATGAGGCGACACCCTTCACTCACGGCCGCCGCCCGGAGCGTCTCGAGGCTCGCCGCGTCGACGTCGGTCCACTTCTTGACGCCGACCACGGCGTGGCCGAGCTGCTCGCGGAGGGCCATCGCATCCCGCTGCACATTCCGCCAGCTGTGCATCCACGCTCGGCGGCCCATGTGACAACCACTTGCGATGGCGGCCAAAGGAGGGAACACGGGGGCTGGGAACCGGGGCATGCTTCCCCACAAGCTGCCTCCTGTGCGCCCACAGCAGCGCGGCGCGTCGCCGGCTGGCATCGACCGCGGCTTGGACGCCGACTCTTCCACGTCGCTCTCGCTTGAAACGCCGCCCTCCTCGGTCGCGGTGGCGGCCGCGCCACGGCTGGAGAGCTTGTGGCTGCGGAATGCGTGGAGGGCGAGAGGCGCTGCCGTGGTGTCGGAACGGCCTCGTTGAAAGAGTCGAACGCACTCCTGCCATTCCAGCTCCGTGGAAAGCCGAACGCGGTCTCCTTCGTCGTCGGTGTATTCCAGCGTGAGGTTCTTCGGTGAGCCGCCCCAGAGGTGCTGCAGCGTCGTGCCAAGGGCATCGAACGAGGCAGGGCACGCGAAGCGACGGATTTCAACCTCAGACTTGCGGTGCAAGTGCAACTTGACGGAGAACGGGACAGCGGCAGCGGGCGTGGCAAACGACATTGCACGGGAAAAAAGCAAGAAAAGATCAAAAGACTGTGATTGTGAGCACCATCCGCGCGTGCGAGAAGGAGAACGAGCGAATACAGTCAGGAGTTGAAAAGTTGACCTCCTCCCGCTGCCATTCCTGCGTGGCTCTGACTCACCAACGGGAGGCGGGTGGCTCATTCGTCCCCACACACACGGGTGTCACCCAGGTGTCATGGGCCGATCAGTCAATCTCAACTGTGGTGCGGTTCGCGAGCGCATCCACTTCGGCGCGCGTCATGTTCGCAATGACCACGCCGCTGTCCCCTTTGACTGTGAAAGCGTCGCAATACGGCGCGTCGATGAAGGCTCGCTGCTGCGACTCGTCCAGGAGCAGGGCCCTCCACGGCAACGAATGCATGCACACCGGGCACACCCAGAAACGCTTTTGGCGGCTTTGCGCGACGAAAAAGGCAAGTTCGAAGCACTGATCGTGTTGGCAGTCGCGGCCGCGGCACGGGTGCGTCATCCGCGTGCGGAGAAACGGACACAGGGCGGACACTTGCGTGGACGTTGCCGACATCGTCACCGCCAACCCAAGTTCCCCCACCACGGTCGTATGATGACCGACACTAACGCTGCGCCCGAGCGATCCTTCCCTTTCGCGTGCGGTCGGTAGGTTGCGTGCCACGTCCAACACACGGTCGAACGGGTTGGCGATCTGCTGGGACAAGAATACCGCGACTGACCCACTCCACTTTTCGAATTCGTCTTCCGGGCCAGTTGGTATGTCATTTTCCGAATTGAGCAAATCCAACGTGCCATCGGCAGCCCTGTACCCGATCTGGCGGTGAAACGTCACCGCCACGGTCGTGCCGTGCCGGCGGATGTACTCTACCTCCTCTTCTGTGACGTTGACGGTGGCGATGAGAGGTGACAACGCAGCTGACCACGAGTCATATCGCGAGTTGGGAACTTGCCAGGCGTCGGGCAGTTCCAGGACGCGATCGCCCGCGAGCGTTACTCGCATCGAATAGCGGTAGATCGGCCGGGCATTGTTGTTGGCGGTGGCCTCAAAGCCGTCAGATGAGCTTTCCATTTCAAACGGCGACATCCACGGGACGAGGCGAGCCCCGTCGATCGCGAGAGGTACGGCGCCCAGGACGAAGGATGTTTGCGCGCCTCGCGAGGACGACGCTCTCGAAAACGGGGCTGCCGATGAAGACGAGAGTTTTCCCGGGAGAGTCGCACAAGACGACATGCCGTTGACGGCGATGACCCCAACGATCTCGGCATGGACATAGAGGGGATCCAATACCGCGGTGCACCACTGGCACTTTTCCTTTCCATCGGCCAGAGCCCCAACATCAACCGGCTCCGTGGACTCGAACGACGTCGGACCCTCCTCCTCGGTTCGCATCGGACCCTGTAGCGATTCGGCCAAAGATGAATCGCCTTGTGAGTGGAATGGCGTGGCCGCGGCCGGAGTGAGAGCGGCAGCGCCGTCATGGTTTGAACCTGTCCCCTTTGGCTGTGGCCTAGGAGCGACCCCGGAGCGTGATCGCGACGATCGAGGGGCCCTTCCCCCTTCGCGGGTCGCCGACGGTGTCGCAACCACGGCTCGCCTCGACCGTTTCCGGCGAGGCGCTGTGTCCGTGGGGGCGGCGTCGAGATCTATACCATCCGCCGCCAGGAGACGTCGCATCTCAATGGCATCCGCATTGTGGTCGCCCAGGGCCGCGAGGTAGCTTTTCACGAGCCCTAGTTCGTGTCCCGAAACAAGCGGAGCCTCCATATTAGCGGGCTGGGGTGCCGGCGCGCTGGCGGGCATCGCCGCGGCCGCTGACGGTGGAGCGATCGGCAAGATAGGCGGTAGCGTCGCGGCCGACGCCGCCGTCATCGACCGAAAATGGTAGGGTCCTCCCGCGTCAGGCCCCGCTGGTGCGGAGCCCGATCGAAAAAGCGTCGTTCGGCTGCTGCCGCGTTTCATGGGCAGGATCCGCCTTTTTGCTTGGGGGGTTGGGAATGTCGTTCCGTGAGGTGACGCAATCGCGACAGTGCTGACACGCAAAAAGGACCACCCCCGGAATGGTGGGTGGCGCAGCAAGCCTCGTGTCGTGAGGTGAATGAAGAGGTTACAAAAGAAAATACAATATTCAATTCATGTCATTCGTCGATACTCGTCCAGCTCGGAGGCCACCTGGTCGCCGAAGAGGGCCGCTTGTCGCCTCTGTAGGTCGGTTTGCTCCTTCACGCGTCGGCCACGGTTGAGGCCCGCCGCGGTGCCAGTGGTGTCCAGCGGGGAAAACGGAGCGATGCCAGCACTACTCCCCTGAGCGGCGGCCGCACTGCTTCCTGTACCGTCATTGACCGCGGCGGCGCTTGTTGCTCGAGCCGGCGTCGTGATTTGAGGTGGTGACGCGAGCCATATTGGCGGAACGGGGGACAATCGATCGCCCGCGGCAGCTTCTCCGGACACAAAGTCGTTGCCCGCGTTCGTGGACTGACTCAACGCATCCAGCTGAGCGGCGAGGCGCTGCGTCGAACGGCCAGCTCGCGGTGACAGCACGGACGGAGTCCACGCGCCGCTCGCGGACACGTTGTTGGTCGACCGGGCCATGGCTCCTGCAATAGGCGTACCGGCAGCGATGGTCATGGCCTTGTTGAGCATCGCGATGCTCGACACGTTCTGCTTGTTGATTTGCTCGAGTGCTTCGTTGCGACGCGACAGCTGCTCGAGCTGCATGCGAAGGGACGCGACCTCGCCGTCCTTCGCAACCACCGCGCGGCGGGATTCGAAAGTGGCATCCGTTAAGTCGCATGCGACTTTGTCCATCTGCAGTTGTAAATTTCTGTTGGCTTCTTTGAATTCGCGGAGTTCCTTCGACAGCGCGGCCTCCTTCTTGTTCGCGTCCGCGTCTTGCTCTGTCAAGCGTCGCTCAAACTCGCGCTCCGACGCGAGGCTGCGCTCTTGATGGGCGCGTAGTTCACGTTGGCCGGATTGAGCGTCACGTCGGACCGTGTCAAGATCGTCGCGAAGGCGTGAAAGCTCATCATCAGCCTTCCGACGAGCATCCTTCAGCTGCTGAATGAGGGCCTGCTTCTCCGCCTCCAACGCCGCGCATGCGTTTCTCATGGCGTTCGAGTCGGCGACGGCACGAGCCGCCTTGTCCTCGGCGGCCTGAGCCCGACTATTGGCTGCGTCGATCCCGGCAGTCAGCTCGTTCATCGACTCGAGCTGGTCGTTGATCACGCGCGTCCGCTCTTCCGTGACGTTGTCGTGTTGCCGCGCCCACTGTTCCTGCTGCATCTGCACGTTTCGCTTCTGCGCATCTAGTTGGCTTTGAAGCGCCGCGATGGTTTCCTGATATTCCAACGCCTGCTTCCGAGCCTTGTTGGTGAGCGACAAGGCCGCGTCCCGCGCTTGCTGCACATCGTACACTTGAGACACGAGCTCGGATATCTCGCCGCGGAGTGACGCAATGGCACAGCGCTGTTCATCGCCGGACTGTGACGCCTTCGTCAATTCCTGTTGCAACCGGAGCGTTTCCGTGACGTACTGATTCTTCGTTAGTTCTAGGCGGGACGAAGCGTCGGCGACATCAGCTGCAGCCGATTTTGAAACTTGTTCGAGATTGCTTTTCATGCGACGATTATCGTCATGTAACGCTGCGATCGTCGTGCCCGTCTGGCGGGCGATCATCGCGACCGCATCGAAAAGGCCAACTTGCGCTGCCGCGGCGATCGCGCCGCGAGCCAGCTGCTCGTTCGACGTCAATCGATTCATCGCGTCGCGTCGCGTGAACGTGGCCCAGGCCGCCAGGAGGGAGTCCGACATCCCGAGTGCAGTGGTAGCGGCTACGCTACTGACGCGATGACGTTCGCCTAGCTCTGTTTCCTCGAGGAGCAAGACTTCGAGCTCCTCGATTTCCTCTCGTTGACGCTTGCTCAGGCTTTGTAACTTGCCGAACTCAGCATTATTTATCGGTGGTCCCGCGGCGACATCGTCGCCGTCGATCGCGAAGGGCACCGTGGGACTCCCTGAGTGCGCTTGGCGTTCCAACTGCTCGTTCAGGTTGTCTCGCTCCTCTTCCAGAAGGGCCATCTTGGCACGGTCGTCGGCGAGTTCCCCTTGCATTCTCGATAGCTTGATCTCCAAATCGGCTTCCTGCAGTTTCGAGGCTTGCAATTTTGAATCGACTTCTTCGAGTCGTTGCAGACGCTCCCGCAAACTCTGAACCTCACTGGCAAGGTCTTGAGCTTTCTGCTCAGCCGCGTAGAAGCTCACCTTGGTGGTTTGCTGTTCGTCGAGAGCGCGTTGCAAATCGCGTTCTTTCCGCTGGGCCATCGTCCGCGCGAGCGCCAGGTCTCCTTCGGCCATCTTGAGCGACGCCGACGACTGCTTCTCAAGCAAAACGAGCTTTTCGGTGAGACCTTGCACCTTGTCGCGGAGGGCTTGCGCTTCGGCGGCCTTGTCCTCCATCGATCGTATCGAGCGGCGCAGCTGCTCCGCTTGTGCCTTCGCCTCTTCGCACTCCGCCGTCAGCTTGCGCGTGCGTTCGGCCAGCTCTTGCGAGGCATGTCCCGATTCAAGCATGAGTCGTAGTCGCGCAACCTCTCCTTGCAACTCGGAGATGGCTTCCGCAGACTGTTTCTCTTCGTTGACCGACACGCGATTGACGACGCACTGGGCCACGCTTGCGAACCGCAGCGTGCTGAGCGTTTGTGAATAGTTGACTGGGGCGGGACTCGCGGTGGCAAGCATCAAAGTTTTGCTGTTTCCACCTAGACTGTCGGACAAGAGATAGGTCAGTGCGCTTTCTCGATAAGGGATGCGTTCGGTGCTGGAAGTTCGTTCCGCCAGCAAGTGAATCACCCGAGAAAGGGTCAGTAGAGACAAGTTGATGTTCTTCGCTTCCTCAAGGCGCACGCCTTGAGCCCCGCTTTGCTCGATGCGCTCCGTTCCCGCGAGGTCGACCATGTGGAGCTTACTTCGGCGCGTCACGGGTCCCTTGACGGAAGCCGTGTCGTTTGCGGCTCCCCCACCATCAGCCGTCGCAGACGATGACTGTGCGCCGCCCAAATGAGCCTGCCGCACTACAATCGAAAAAATGGCGTGGGACCGACTGCTCTTCTCGTTCATCTTCGTTTCGCCTGTGGCCCGGTCAGCCATCCCGATTAACAACTTTTCAAGCAACTCTTGCTGATTTTTCACCACGTGCCAGGAGAGGCCTTCCACGAACGGTCCTTCCGCGGGATGGTTGCGGATCCTCAGACCCGCGGGCGCCGTGGCTGGCTTGCCGAACGTCCCGCCGCCGCCATTCCTAGCGCCGAAGGAGGATGAGCCGTCACTGATTAAGTTGGCGCTCACGCTTTCGCGACGTTCAAGCAGTCGGTCGGACATACTACCCAGTTCGCTTGACGCATCGCAAAGAAGATCGCGAATGCGTTCGCAGTAGATTTCTTGAAAGCTGCATTCCACGCGAAACGACACGCCGGGATTGACAGCCTGCTGCTCGTGTATTGTTTCGAACATAGCTCGGCAAAGGCGAGGGCACACACCGTCAGTCGGTGCGCTTGATTCACAAGTCGCGGTGAAAAAGACGTCATCCGTTTTATTCCGTTGCTTTGTCGCCCACAAAGTGTAGCTGCCGACCATGGAATAGGTTTTGCCGCTTCCGGTTTGACCGTAGGCGAACAGGCAGCTGTTGTAACCCTCGAGCGTGTTTGCCAGGAGCGACGGACCAACGTGGCGATAAATATCCGCCTGATCGCACGCCGCGCTGCCGTAGCCCCAAAACACTTTGTCAAATTTAAACTCATGCTGCACGGCATCCGATTGGCCACCTTGAGAAAAGGAAGCAAACGATGCGGTCGTCGTGGTGACGGCAGCGTTCGACGAGGACGACGACGTCGCGTCCTTGCTCGTCGGATCCGTAATGGTGAGGTAGCCCGGGTCGTGGCCCATCGCGCATGTGGGCGACATGCCTGTTTCGGACTGCGTGGGCGGTCGCACCCGCACCATCACCTGAACGTTGGCAGAGGAAGCTTGTTTCATGGAGTGAGGTATCTTCTGTGTGAGGACGAGGGTGTGAAGATCGTCATTGTTGAACCCATGCACCTCCGTGCCCGACCGCTCCGAAGAGGAAACGATGAAGGCTGGGCGAAGCAAGTCACGAGGCCGGCAACCCTCGCACAAAAAGAACGGATTCAACTCGGGTCACGACAGGTGTCTCTCGCGCACGTCGAGCGGGGCAGACAAGGCGCAGTAAAGTGCGGGCGGAGGAAGGGAAACAAAGATTGACACTGGGTTGGGGGTGGCGGAACCGTCATGGAGAATTGCTTCGCACGACGGTCAGCCACCGGGTTGGTTTTTTCCGCGGCGACAATGACGTGTGGTTCGTCACGAAGAGGGGGCGCGCGTCCCGGGTACACACATACCGACAAACATCGCACAGATGCCTTCCGTTTACATCACCCACTTGATGGACGCCGCGAATGCCGCCCAATTGGGTGGGCACAGTTAAAAATATCTATTGTATTGAGAGATTGGG
>ERZ1292630.3771-Hain-H41-02um-R3-3771-length-13103-cov-8_pt1 | contig 13103 bp, 2 predicted proteins | sample MGYA00564408_ERZ1292630 | MGnify/ENA primary metagenome ERZ1292630 (study PRJEB36523, sample SAMEA6512641) | groundwater metagenome | collected 2019-01-08 | study: AquaDiva: Metagenomics assemblies of 32 groundwater samples | reverse complement strand
TTCGTTCTACCCAGCCGGCGGCGTTGCAGCATTGCCAGGATACATACAAGACCCCGCCACGTTGGACCGCGGTACCTTTGGTATCGGCAGGCGGGATGCCGACGGGCTCGCCGCCGCGACCACCACCGGTTTAGAAAGTGAAGGAGGAGGAGGAGGCCCAGCGGACCATCATGACCTAGACGTTCGCGCGGAACTCCAGCGAATGTATGCGGAAAATCGGCGTGCGATTGACCTCGCCTACCCCGATAGTGCTCGAGGCGCCGGGGCGGACACGGGCAGACAAGCCGCCGAGCGGATGGTCGCAGCAGACGATATTCCCGCGGCCGTTCCGTCGAGCAATGGGGGCATCAACTCGGCACCTTCACGAGAGTCACCTCTCGAAGCGACAGGCAGCTTAGCACCAGGGGCCGAGAAGACCGTCCTGACTGCTGTCGTGAGCGAGGCAAACCCATCGACGCACCAGATTGGTGGTACGTTACCCAGGCTTCCGGCCTCGGCACCCCCACGACGGGCGCCGCCGAAGGGTGACGGCCTACCTGCCTTGGCGAAGGCGACGGCGGCGACGGGTGACGCGTCCACCGTCCGCCATGACATTGGACGACGCGACGAAGCCGCCCCCTCGAGTGGCAATCGGTTCGCAGCGCATGATGCAACCAACAACAGCGAAAGCGGATCGCGACGTCACGCAGCGGCGTTTTCACGTGAAGTGTCGTCTCAGACCGATCGTTTGTGTATTGGCGCGATGAGCAGCGGCGCCGACGCAAGTACGGATTTGCGATCGAAACTGCGCGAGAATCGCAACGTGTCGTGCCAGACCGACCCACCTGTGGTTGCTCAAGTGTCCACTCAGGCGGGCGCCACGCCCGAGACGGGCAGCGGCTGCTGCCGAGTCATGTAATTTATCCCCGTCAGCGTCTTTTCCCCTTGTCGCCCGGACAGTAGTGACGTCAGAATTGGAAAACCGCTGAGCTGGCTGGTTTAGTGGGGGATGCCACCGCCCGTGTTGACCCCGCGTGTTTCACACCAATAAGAACGCGGCGCAACACAGTCCGGGGTTTTTTCCCACGGGGGATTCAATGTAAGCTCCGCCGGTGTGTTCTTCCCTGCACGGCATGATGCAGATCGTCTTCTGTCGTCGCGATGCTATGCGGTGGCTCGTCGTTGTCGCCGCCGTCATTTGGGGGCTGCTAGTGTCATCCGGCGGAGCCTCGTCAACGACCGTTGTTGACATCTGTCAACTCACCGCGGCGGAGTCCGGAACGAATGCGTCGTCGTCCCTTTCGCACACAGGAGGAGCTCCCGCCGGTAGTCGCAACGCGGTGGTGAGCGTTTATCTCAACGAAACAAACGTCTCCACGAACGTCATCACGACGACTAGCATAGTTGTTACGGCAGATGGGTGCGACCTGATGAGCGGCATTCGAATCTTTCTTCCATCTGGCAATCGATCATCGATGCTACCCGATGTGTCAATTCGCATCAGCAATTGCTCCATTTTCGGCGATGTCATTCTTGAGGGAAGGAAAGGGGTGTCCGCGGCGGGATTCGTAACCGCAAGATTCTCCTTTTCTATGCTTTCCACGTTTGTGAACGCATCATCCGCAGCGATCGAGTTGCTCGGTGGCAGATTTTATGATTCATCGATATTTGTGGCAGACTCGCACTTACGGAGCGGCGCACGGGCTTTGCTCTTTGATGCCGATCTGATCGACGGTCTCAACGTCACGGTCCTTCACACTCAAATTCACGTCGATCATCAAGGCTCTGACAGTCGAGTGGGCGCGTTGAGTTTCGTTCGAGATCCATCTGCACAGTGCCCGCCGGCTGGTTCCTCACTACGACTGCGGAATGCCACCATATTGGTCACGGGATCGAACGTGACTGTCAACACATGGGAGGGTTATCCACATTGGCCTTTTGTGATGTCGTGGGTGGCTCCCTTCGATCGTGTGACTTGGATAGCCCAAGGCAACCAATTTTTATCGACGGTTACCGCGCGGATTGCATTCTTTCTATTTTGCCAAAACACCAATCTTGTGCTGATCGCGTTCAGCAACCGCGTTTCGGTGCAGCCGTTCGATTCGTTTCGGGTTGTATACTTTGCGGACACTATCGGCGACGGTATGATCTCGGTCGATGATCTAGTCGTTACATCCAATCACTTGGGCTCCTTCCCGCGGCAGGATCAACCGGTCGTCGTCTTCGTGGCGACCATCTTACACACAGTGGTTTGGATTAGCGGCGTCACAATCGAAACCAATGGCGGGTCGTTGAGTTTCTTTCAACTCACCGTTCAAACCGACCGCAATGGAGTGTTGTATCCCGCGTCCTCCAACGTAACGGGCACCGTTCAAGATTGTGTGATTCGTCACCGGCAAGGGTATCGATCCGGCACGGCATTGGTCCACATCACTGGCGTAAAGGACGACGTCCGGATCGTTGTCGCTCGAAATATTTTTCTTCTGGGCACAACTTTTTGCAACGCGCTCTTCATCGAAAGAGTCGCTGGATTGGACTTGTTGGCCGTGAACAACCTCTTCGAATACGAGTGCGAAGGCGTGGCGATGCTATTCAACACGTGGACGGCGTTGACGGTGGGCATTTCGAACTCAACGTTGACGTTACGGAACAATTCCTTTGTCGACTCCACGGGTGGTAATATGGGAGACACAGTGATCGGAATATTTTCGGGATTCAGCGGTGTAAATTTTTTTTTGTCTGGTCGAGTTCGCCTCCGAGCGTACTTCACATGCATGCTGCTACAGTTCTTCCTGCCCGTCACGGACTCAAACATCGTTGTGGAAGCACAACGGTTTGACTCGAATCAGGGCGGCGCTCGCGTCCCCGGTTTTTTATTGTTTTCCAAACCGGTGGTAAATTCCACGATTTCCGTATCTGGCCGCCATATGAGCATTGGCTATCCTTTTGTCTGGCTGCGATTCTTCGACGATGTTCTCGATTCCGTCATTGTGATCACGTCTTGCCGCATTGACACGACGGCAGACAACACGTTCTTGATTTTCGACCGGAATATTGACCACGCTAAAGTCGTCGTGATTGACGTCAATGTTACGCAACTCACTGTCAACCCTGGATTCATCTCGGGGTTCTTGCTGGTGCCATCCACCAACAGCAATGTGACGAACTCGGTGATGGTCGTTCATCGCGTGCAAATTCAATGTCGCAAGGCCTGTTGTTTTTCCGCCATCGCCGGTCGGATTCAAAGCAGTCTGTTCGCATTTGATACGGTAAACATTTCCAGTTCTCCGGTTCCAGGCTACGACCGCGTGGGTTGGCTCAATCAACCGCGCCGCGATGAAGTTCAAAGCTCCAGTGATGGGGGCGACATCGACCAAAAACAACCAGTGGGAAATCGAGTATGGCTTCATTGTGTCTCTGCTATCGTCGCCGACAATTGCACCTTTGACGACACCACGATTGTCCCGTGTCCTCAGTCCGTCGACGGCCCCGGTGAGTCGGTTTGTTCCATCGTGGACTGCGAGATCATGGCGCTGCAGCACTGGATGCCTTCCTCGGTGGTAGACCGGAGTCGTCGGTGCCGTTGTGGTCCCGCGACGACATCCCTGTCACGGTCGCATTCGTTCGGCGCCTCCACGACGATGGGAGCGGGGTCCGTCAGCGACACCGATCCTCGTCGACGGTCCTTGTCTCTCTCATCGGTGCTTCTCGAAGGGGCAGCCCATCGGCCGCCATCACGGTCTCCCCGCCTCGTCCCTGATGGCCGCAGTCGCACCGCGACGACATGGCGCCATCAGATCGTGGCGTTCAGTCGCACCATTCTCATCGGCAACACAGGAATTCGCCAGCCCAGCACCGTTCCGCCTGCGGTGCGTAACGTCACCGCTGCGCTTCGAAAAGCGAGGACGGCGTCGCTGTCCCGTCCGTCTGTCGCGTCGCTCACGGCGGTGCTGCCATTGGTCGTGCGCCTTTCAAGTGCTACCATTGCATTGAGCAGTGCCCTTGACTCCGCCGACCTCATCTGGATCGCAGGCATGGCCGGATATGACTGTCGCATGCGGCGTGAGCCTACCGGCTTGCTGATTGCAGGTTTGATACCCGTGTCCGCTGTGATCCCTTCACCCGCTGCCGCCGACGACGATCAGCGTTTTAACCGCATGGTCAACGGCGACAACGAATGGCAGCGCTATGTGACGTTGGCGTGCCTTGTCGCCAACGCCGTTGCATTCGTTTGTGCCACGGTTGTCGCATCGAGCACGTCGTGGGTGGTGAACCGCTTCCTCGCGCGGGGACGCTCCTCGCCAGTGGATAGCGCCGTGTGTGACGAAGGAAACGACAATCGTTTGCTAAAATCGGAAAAGGAATGGCGGAGGGGGGAGGCGACGGTGCCCAGCCGTGCAGCGTCCCAATTGGCCGCAGCTGGACTGCCTTCGCTGGCCGTTCGCACCCTAGGACTGACCGCGGATCCTCTCCTTGCCGCGGCGTGCGCCCTTTCGATGGGCGGCTTCTTGCCCCCGGATGTCACGGCGATGGTTCCTGCGGTGTCCGTTCTCCTCTGCGTGGCGGCGTTCATGTCGCACCTCGGGTGGGCGATCTGGACGCAACCGATGGGTTTTATTTCGTTTCCCACCTCGGAGTCATCCTCCTCTTCTCTGCCCGCATGGCTGCGCGCGTCGGGTCATTGGGCAGACACTAGCAGCCCCCAAGTGACGGCGGCGCCGACAGTGTTCCCCGCCTTTGTCGCACGATACGGCCTGCTGTTCGCGCGTCTGCGCGGCGGCAGGTTGCCCTATCGCTGGGATCGCATGCACGGAGTCGCGGAGCTGTGCTTGGGGGCGCTGGCCTCGTCCCTGCGCGGTGCGCTGCAACCTCGCAGCCAGTGTGCCGCCCTTGCGGTGTGCAACTTTGGCATTGCCCTAGCCCTGGTGGCGCTCGCGAGTACCATGCCGCGTGTCATCGCCGCGTCGAACGTGTCGCGGTTGTTGCAACGACTTGTCGTGCTCGGCGTCGTCGCCTTACATGTCGCTTCCGTGATCGGCGGTTGGGCTGGGTCAACCGAGGCACTTCGCGTTGGTATCGTAGCCTTCGTTGGCGTTTGGCGATTGGTGGACTCCGTGAGCACATTCCTACTGCATCGGAGAGCGAAACACGACAGCCGCCGACAGCGGCCGCAACCTACTCGTTGCGACGACGCCACCGACGTGCAGCGAGCGATGCTTCAGACCGTACCCCCCGACTCGCCATCGCCTGCTGTCTCGCACTCGGTAGATCTGGTGGCGATTCGGGTCTCGTCGTCCAATCCGCTGCTTCGCATTCCCGTTGTATCAAAAGGAACCTAAAAGTTCCCTCCCGCTCCATTTCTCTGCGACCGCGAAAGTGCACACATTTCAGTCCCTTCGTCTCTCTTTGCAGCTGGCTGTCGCAGTGCAGACAGTCTTTCTCGTCGTCTGTTGATTTTTTCTACATGACGTGCGGTTCACAAACAAGTGACAGTTCGCAGGTTTCTCGAATTAACAAAAATGGATATGCATAAACAAGGGAAATGCCGTTGTTCGACGTTGGCTTGAAAACGAGCGTGTCCAACCGCGGACGAACACAACGCTGTCACGCGTCGAACGCGATCGATTTGGTGTTGTTGATCATTTTCGCCGCATTGTTCAGCCGCAACGCCGTCGTCAGCGCGGCGGTGGTTCACGTCGATGTGTGCGCGCTCGCACGTGCCGCGGCGACGGATCCTCCGAGCCCGCTCCAAGTGTACTTGAATGCCACCTCTGCCGGGACAAGTGACAGTCTCATGGCATTCGCCGATGAATGTATTATCGACACGAACGTGAGTTTTGTTCTTCCAGGTGATTCAGACTCTGCGATGCAATCGGTGACCGCCGGGGCGACGACCGCAAAAGTTACAATCGTTCTGCGCAGTGTCAGAATCCATGGTGACGTCCTGTTACTGGGCGCCGCCGGCGTGACCGTATCGTCGCGTGTCGTCTTCATTCTGAGGAACAGCGTGGTGAATGCATCGACATCAGGCGTCCAAGTAGGAAATCAGTTGAGCCTGGTGCGGTCGCAGGTCCTCATAGAAGATAGTAGCATTTACAGCGGTGTCAGAGTTTTGTACTTCGGCGGCGCGCTGTCGTTTTTCCGCGATTTCAATGTCACCGTGTTGCGGAGCAACCTTTCGGTGTTTCACAATGGCTTGGATACCCGTGTTGGGGTCCTCAGCTTCGTGCGCGACTCGGCCAGGTGCCCTCTGCCGTTGAAAGGCAGCTTGTTGTCGTCCGGTATTCCGATGCCGCTGCTGAGTGACTCGTCGATCCTTGTCGCCGGAAGTAACTTGACCGTGGAGACATGGGACGGGTATCGCGACTGGCCATATGCGGTGTCGCTGTTTGCGCCTGCCCACAACGTGAGTTGGATCGTACATGGTAGCCAAGTGATTTCAAACACCGTCGCCCGCGTTGGAATTATGGCCTTCTGTCAAAATCACGGCATTCGTCTCATCGCTACGAACAACAGTGTGACCGTGCAGCCCACCGATACATTCCGCGTGCTGTACTTTTCCGACACAACGAACGGCAGTTCCGTCCTTGTGAATGTGCTCGTGGTCACGTCTCGTCATCGTGGGGTTTATCCTCGTCAAGATCAGTTCGTCGTCGCCGTTACGGGGACGGCATTGGACACGGCCATGTTCTTCAACGACATTAGGATTAACATGGAAGGGGCGTCGCTTGAATTCCTGTGCTTCGCTCGGCGTGACGATACAGTTCCGCTATCTAGAAACACGTCGTTCGAGGTCGCCAACTGCGATTGCCGCCACGACCGCAGCTCACGGTCGTGGACGTCCATACTGAGTCTAGGAGGATTTGAGCGGGAAATGTCCCTTCTCGTCAGGGACAACCATTTCCCCATGACGCTTGACAACTCCGTGCTGTTCATCAAAGCGGTCGCGGGGCTAAATCTCGTCGTGATAAGGAACGTCATAGAATACTCCTATTCAATCTCACTACTTCACGATGGTGGTGAGCAACCAGAACGACTTTCGCTTTCCAATTCGAGCATCATTGTCGCGAACAATACAATCGCCAATTTTCCCGTCACGGTTCTCGATATCAGAGTGGGCGTATTCGCCATCGTCAGCAACGTCAACTTCTCCTTTTCGGGTCGCCTCAGCATGAACGCCGCCTTTTCATGTTCATTTATGAAATTCGCCGCTGTCGATCGGTTGAACCTTTTCGTCGACGCCGATGAATTCGACGCTCGTCAAAGCGGCACGGCGGTGTTCTCTTTCTCGCGCGTGGTCAATAACTCCCTCATACATTTGACACGCCGTCGCGGGAGCCTCGGCTACCCGAGTACGTGGATGCAGTTCGCTGGGACCATGGTGCAGTCGACCATCGTGTTGACATCCTCGAGTTTGATCTCGACCTCGTCGCACCGGAGCCTTCTCTTCACCGGATCCATCGTCGACTCGAACGTCATTGCTTGCGACGTGAACATCACCGTCACGGATCGAAAACCATCGGCCATATCCGGAGTGCTTTTTTTCCCAGGGGAGCTCGTTTCGGCAGGCAACGTCACGGGGTCTCGGCTTGTATTGCAACGACTCAACGTCAGTTGCTGGACCGCCTGTGGCGTCGCGTCTCTCAGGGGATTCATTCGCGACAGCGCGGTCCTTCTCGATCACGTCGTGTACCACACGGCCGTGGCGTCTACGGGGCGGGACGCCATCGGCTGGAGCAACGTGTCCGTGGGGTTAGCTGGCCCCGCAAGTGACGAGGTTGCATTATTACCCGCGGGGGAGGGCGATGCTGATGAGGTGCGGCGGTCCCCATCGGCTCTGCCGAACCGATTATGGCTTGTTTGCGTCTCGCCCGCGATTGTCGCCAACTGCAGCAGTGCTTCAAATCTTCAGACGGAGTGTGATCCATCGAGACAGCCATCCATCGTAGCACCATGTTCACCGATGGACTGTCTCTTGTCGATATTTCGGCAGTGGGTTTTCGCACGTTCGTGTCACTGTGACGCGCTTCGCAGCGCTACGGCATCGTTGCAGGTTCCTGAAACCGTTTCTTTTGTCACCTCGGCCTCGATGAGTCGTCGCGTGATCCCTTCTCTCTCGCGATCGTTAAGTCCTCCTCCTGTGTGGTCATTCATCAAACCGTCGTCAAAGCGGCTCTCCGCCACGATGACCATTCGTGGGGTTGTGCCAGCCAGCCCCGATCGCGTCGCAAGTGCATCACCCCCGACGACCATGGGTCCAACCCCGTCGGGGCAGCGGGAACAACAGCTCGTACGTCGCAGCCTCCGTTCGGTGACGACGAGTCTGTCGCTTGCCAGTGGCGTCGTTGGCATCGTTTCTGTTCGTTTTGACGGATGGCGACTAGCGGCAACATCCACAACGGCCGCTGCCGCCTCCTGGGGATCCTCTGCCGATCTTATGTGGGTGGCCGGCCTCTATGAATGCCCCAGGCGCATGGAGCCAACCGGATTGGTCATCGCTGGATTCATGCCGTTACGCTACGTCGCGAAGAAGGGTGACATAAACATCAACGACGACCTGACAAGAGGTGGTGATGTCAATTTGTTGCAGGACGCGGTGATAGCGTGTCTCACCGCGAATGTTATCGCTTTCCTGGCACTAACCGCGGTCGCCTGCACGATCCGCTGGGTCACCACCAGACGTGTGCTAACTAAGCAGATCGCGGCCGCGACGACAACACGACAGCACATCACGGTAGTAGTGTGTCCTCCGCGAAGGTCCGGCGCGGGCGAAGTTATTGACCACCACGTGCCGCTACTCGAGTTGCCGTCAGCCGTCGCTCCACCATCAGCGAGCGACGTTCGTTTGCAGTGTGCGACTCGCGAAGATAGAAGCGCACCAACACCGCCTGATGCTCAAACCATTTTCTTAGCCGCAGCAGGCCTACCGGCCACTGTCCTCGCGGTGCTTGGTGCCACCGCAGACCCATTGCTGTCTGGCTCTTTCGCGCTTCTTTTTGGCTACGCTGGCCAGGTGGTGAGTGCGCGAGTGGATGGCGTTTGTCTCGGACTCGTGGTCATTGTGGCTATCTTCGCTTTGCTGGTGCACATCGGTCGGTCGCTCGCATCGAGTGCCATGGTGTTCCAGTCAACGAAGGACGAGAACGCGGCACTCTTAAGCGGCATACCCGCGTGGCTGCGCGTCCAAGGGCAGTGGGGCGAGGCTGCACGACCGGACGCGTTTGTCGCATTCCGTGCCATGTATGGGCCGCTATTTGATCGACTTCGTGGCGGCAGCTTGCCGGGACGTTGGGAACGCAGCCACGGACTCGCCGAACTGTGTCTGGCGGCAATCGGATCAAGTCTGAGAGGTGCGCTTCAACCACGCAGACAGTGTGCCTCGCTGTCCGCGTGTAACCTGTGCATCGCATTGGTCTATGTGGCCCTGGCGGCCACCCTGCCCCGCTCGATTCCTTTCTTCAGCGCCTCGCGACTGTTGCACCGCGTGCTCTTACTGCTCATCGTCGCGATGGTGGCGGGTGAGGACGTTCTTGGATGGTCGTCGGTCTCCACGGTCCGCGTCCGGCTCGTTGTGTTTGCAGCCGTTTGGCGCTTCGTCGAGACGGCAGCCACAACCCTCGTGCACCGGCGTTTGAAATGGGAGTCGCGTCGTCGCCATGGCGACGTGTTGCCGACGTCGGAGGGCACCAGTGCCGATGGCGTGGATCTCACCCGGCCCCAGACAGGCTTTGCCGGCGGTACCACAGGAAATCCTTTACTCAAATCTCATACCCCGCCACGAGGAGCGGCGGGGTTGGAAGGTCAGTAATTTTTCAGTGCATCGATACTTTTCTGAACGAAAGACAGTTTTTCCTTTCGAACGATCGAACCGTTTATTTTGTAGGGGAAAAAACATTCCGTTTTCCCGCAGAAGGGCTGGGGGTGATTGCATGTTGACGACGTTGTTACCAAAGAAAATTGTGGAGGGGGCGTTCTTTTCCCGTTCGGCAATGCCCTTCTGGTTGGTACGCAAGGCCGTTCACGCCATCCTTCTTCTTCTCCTGGGCATCTTTGTCGCTTCGGTTGGAGGTGCCACGGCGACCGTGGCGGTGGACTTGTGCGCCCTCAGTGCTAACAACACGTTACCGTCTGAGATGGTTATTCCGTTGCACACCATGGCGGAGAACGCGACCGCAGTCCTGGCGATCGCGGAGGGTTGCGAAATCGTCCACGATATCCGCTTCATGCTTCCGGGGGGTAACGACACGGCCCGCGCGCTGAGCTTCGCGAACGTCTCCATCGTGCTTGTACACATAGCGATTCGAGGCAACGTGGTGCTCGTTGGCGGGCCCGGCGTCGCAGTGATTGCGCGTTTCACGTTTAGCATGATTTCCTCACAAATCGACTCGCCATCGCTCGCAGTGGTTGTCACTGCCATCAATTTGCATCAATCGTGGATGCTTTTCCAGGATTCGATCGTCCGGACCGGGATGCGGGCGTTGTATTTCTCCGGACGTGGAGGTACGGGGATGCTGGCTTCCTTCCAACGCATGAATGTGACCCTGTTGAACACGTCTGTCACCGTGGATCACCGCAGCCACGACCCAGCCGTTGGCGCCCTCGTTTTTGACTATGCCCCTGGCGCGGGGTCAGAAGCGTGGCTGTTGTCCACCGTCACGATCATGGTGATCGGTAGCACAGTGGCGATCGGTACGCCAGACGACCACTGGGATTGGCCTCTGGGTGTTTCCACGCTTGGGCCGTGTCAGGACATGGTCCTGATCGCCAGGAATACCCGGTTCGAATCGCCGCGGACGCGGCTGGTTGCATTTTTGTCGTTTCGACGCATCTTCAACGCCTCGATCACTGTTCTTTCTTCATCGGTGAGTGTGACTGATTTTGACACGTACACCGTCTTGCAGTACCTCGGTCTCGCAGAACGGCTATCGCTCGTGGTCGTGGATCTCAATTTCCAATCTCAAACAATTTCGATTTCGCGTCATGAGCGTGGCTTGGTAACCTTTGACGGCGGCATCATCGACTCGACCATCGAGTTGCGACAAATTCAGACGAATGTCAAAGGAGGGACTTTTCGCTTCGCGCAGCTCACGCGGCCTGATGGCAGTGTGCGCGCCGCTCAGAGTGTTTACATGTCCATACGTTTCTGTGACATTCGTCACACCTACTCGTCTCGGTCCGCCACACGGTTTGTTTACCTTGTTGGAGTGGCGGGGGACGTCCACGTAGAGGTGAGCGACTGCAACGTTCATCTCACTGAAACGGTGGGGGCGGCGTTCCTTCTTGTCGATATCAATGGCCTCACACTGAATGCCACGCGATGCTACATTTGGTACCAGAGTGAGAGCACGTACGTCATCTTCGGCGGCGATAATCCGAAGGATGTGATCTCGAACTCTCGATTCGTATTCGACGATTTCGCGGTTGTCAACGTTGGGACAACGTCCGTTGCGAACATCGCGGTCGTCGAATGGGTCGCGACGGTGGTCAATGTGACCGTCATCTATTCCGGGCAGTTTCGGTACAACGCGCTATTTTCTAGGCGACTGTTCAATTTTCCTGGCGGGCCATGCACCGGATTCAACTTAACCGTGGACGGGTCACGGTTTGCATTTGACAAGTATACTTACGGTTCCCGCAGCGACACCCTGATGTGGTTTGCCCAGCCTGTTGTCGCATCAACCATTGTGGTGTCCAATATTCGCATGGCGATCGATTTTCCGCTCGCTGTGATGAGATTTGCGTCCACCGTCGAAAGTACGACCATCGCGCTCGTCAATGTGAACATTACGACAAAGTCGGCGTGGCGTGCCTTCGAGATGCATGGCTCGTTGCTTGATAGTGAGATCATTGTGTCAGGGTTCGACCTGGCATCTCGGATGTTGTCGAGTTCGCCATTCTGGTCCGGCTTGATCATGTTTGTGGACCCCACCGCGGCGAACATTACCAACAGCCACATGGTATTGCAGAACATTCGATTCGAGTGTCACTTCGCGTGTGGCGTCATCTACACGACTGGCCTCCTACAAGGCAGTCTGATCGCCGTGTCGTACTTGACGTACTTGAGATATTCTACGGCGGCCGACGTGGACCTGATTGGGTGGACAAACCAGTCAGTGCAGATCGTTCCTCCTCCAGGTGACCCCTCCGTCGCGGAGACAACAGTTGAACCTGCGATGCCGATTGAAAACGGCCACGAAGTGCAAGAAGCAGTATCCAGCAGCCTCGGTAACACCATTCTGTTTCGTTGCGTGACGAGCGATGTCACCAATCGGGCAAGTGGCATTACCGTTCTTCAAGGGTGTCCCGGCGTCAACGACACCTTGTGCACAGAGTTGGACTGCGTGTTGATGGCGTTGCCGTCGTGGGGGATTCCCGCACAGACAAAGTGCCGCTGCCGGCCGCGGACCATCTCCGCCACGTTCACCCACTCGGATGCTGAAGGGGCGTCAACCAGCGTCGGTCTCTCCTCACGCTCAACGACGACTGTTCTCACCAACACCCAGGCAGTCTCGTACGACCTTCGCCGGTCGTCACCGTCTCGTTCAGTGGCGATACTGCGGGGATCCTCCTCCAAGACGTTGCCGGCTCAAAGACGCGGTCGAGTGTCCCTGACACTCCCGCCGCGCAACGGAGGTGCCACGGATTGGCTGTCGAATCGCACCCCAATCACGGGTATCAATCCGTCAGCGACGAATGTTCGTGGACGACAAAGACACAATCGCACGTTGACGAGGACGCGCGGCGGCGAAGGACTAGTGAGCGTCGATGGTGGCGGGTCACTGCTAGCAAATGCGCCCGCAGCTGGAATCGTCGCCCTATCGTTGGCGGCGATCGCGAGCACGCAAGGCGGCGACTTGATGTGGGTCGCCGGCATGACCGTTTTTGAGTGTCGACACCGATCGGAACCCACTGGCCTTCTCATCATGGGAATAATCCCGCTGCGTGCCGTCGTTTCCGCTTCCTCTACGAATGATGGTGGGAACGCATCGTTGTGGCTGCTCCGGGGACTCGTTGCGTCCTGCTTGTTGGCGAACGCCGTGGCGCTCGTCGGTGGCACGCTGCTGCTGGCCGCCGTGCACAGCGTAATAGGTCGCGCCGCGCTGGGGCGTCGCCTCAACGCCGCA